>Ga0209006_10000290_pt1 | contig 50970 bp, 42 predicted proteins | sample JacPin_JW_Ref_O2_FD_188567 | JGI IMG/M metagenome (GOLD analysis project Ga0209006, IMG submission 188567) | Forest soil microbial communities from Algoma, Ontario, Canada - Jack Pine, Ontario site 1_JW_Ref_O2 (SPAdes) (version 2) | ecosystem: Environmental > Terrestrial > Soil > Boreal...
CGGAGCGGGACATGATCGACTTCTTCATCGATCGCCCGATCTTCTCGAGCGTGCTGGCGATCATCATCACCATCAGCGGCGCGGTGTCGCTGGCGGCGCTGCCGATCGCACGCTATCCGCAGATCACTCCGCCCACGATCGTCGTCTCCACTTTGTTCCCCGGCGCCGATGCAGCCACCATCGAGCAGTCGGTCGCCGCGCCGATCGAGGAGCAGGTCAACGGCGTGCCGCACATGATCTACATGGATTCGAAGAGCGCCAATGACGGCAGCTACACGCTCACCGTCACCTTCGCCGTCGGTACCGATCAGGATATCGCCGCGGTCGACGTGCAAAACCAGGTCGCCATCGCCCAGCGGCAGCTGCCGCAACAGGTGCTGCAGCAGGGCGTGGTGGTGGCGAAGCGCCAACCGCAGATCCTGCTGGCGGTCGCGATCGGTTCGGACAACCCGCGCTACGATTACCTGTATCTGTCCAATTTCGCCACGCTGCACGTGTTCGACGCGCTGGCGCGCGTGCCCGGTGTCGGCCAGGTGGTGGTGTTCGGGGCGCGCGACTATGGCATGCGCATCTGGCTCGACCCCGGCAAGATGGCGCGCCTGGGCGTGACCACCGATGACGTCAGCCGCATCCTCAATGAGCAGAACGTAGTCGCGCCGTCCGGAACGCTCGGCGCCGAGCCTGCGCCGCCTGGCCAGCAGATGCAGTACGTCGCCTCGGTGAAGGGCCGGCTGAGCACGCCGGATGAATATGGCGCGATCGTGGTGCGCACCGGCGCCGACGGCGCCATCGTGCTGCTGAAGGACATTGCGCGCATCGAACTCGCCGCCACCGACTATTCGCGCTCCAGCCGCCTCAACGGCGTGCCGACCGCCATCATCGGCGTCTACCAGCTGCCGGACGCCAACGCGCTCGAAGTGGCGCGCGGCGTACGCAACGTCATGGCCCAGGTGGCACCCACCTTCCCGCAGGGCATTCACTATTCAATCCCGTTCGACACCACGCTGTTCGTGGCCGAGTCAGTGCACGAGGTGGTCAAGACGCTGCTGGAAGCAGGCCTGCTGGTGCTGCTGGTGGTGTTCATCTTCCTGGAGAGCTGGCGCGCAACGCTGATACCGATGCTGGCGGTGCCGGTGTCGCTGGTCGGCGCCTTCAGCGCGTTCGCAGCGCTCGGCTTTTCACTCAATACCCTGACACTGTTCGCGCTGGTGCTCGCCATCGGCCTGGTGGTCGACGATGCCATCGTGGTGGTCGAGGCGGTCACCGAGATCATGGACAGCCGCAAGCTGGCGCCGCGCGAGGCGACCAAGGCGGCAATGCGCGAGGTGACCGCCCCGGTGCTGGCGATCGCCCTGGTGCTGATCTCAGTATTCGTGCCGGTCTCTTTTCTCGGCGGCCTTACCGGCCAGTTCTACCGCCAGTTCGCGCTCACGCTGGCGGTGTCGGTGGGAATCTCAGCCATCGTGGCGCTGACGCTGACGCCGGCAATGTGCGCGCTGCTGCTCAAGCCCACCGACGAGTCGCACTTCCCCGGCATCCTGGGGCGCGCATTCGGCGTCTTCAACCGCGGCTTCAAGAGCGTCACCACGCATTACACCTCCAGCGTACGCACCGGCATACGCCGCACGGCGCTGTCGATGGCGGTGTTCGTGATCCTGACGGTCGCCGCGCTATGGCTGGTGTACAACCGGCCCACCGGCTTCATGCCCGACGAGGATCAGGGTTACCTGATCGGCGTGGTATCGCTGCCGCTGGGTGCGTCGATGCAACGTACCGAGGCGGTCGCCACCGCATTCGCCAAGCAGATGCGCGAGCAGCCCGAGGTCGACAACGTTTTTGCCATCACCGGCCTGAACGTGCTCACCGGCACCAACTCCTCGTATGCCGCCACCGTGTTCATCATTCTCAAGCCATGGGCGCAGCGCGCCGGAGCGGCGCACGACGCCCGGGCGCTGGTCGGGCGCGCCAACCGCATCGCTGCCGGCATCAAGGAAGCATCAATCCTGGCGCTGAACCCGGCACCGATACCCGGCATTGGCACTGCCGGCGGCTTCGAGTTCATGCTCGAGGACCGAAGCGGCGGTGACATCGGCAAGTTTGCCGGCATCATTACTGATTTCGTCGGCCAGGCGAATCACCGGCCGGAGCTGACGCGTGTGTTCACGCAGTTCAGCACCCAGACCCCGCAGATCGAATACGTGCTCGACCGTGAACGGGCCAAGACGCTGGGCGTGACGATCTCCAGCATCTTCTCCACGCTGCAGACGTTCCTCGGCGGCAGCTACATCAACGACTTCAACCTGTTCGGCCGCACCTACAAGGTCACCGCGCAGGCCGACGCGACGGCACGCAATCTGCCCGACTCGGTCGACGGCCTGTACGTGCGCACCGCGCAGAATGACATGGTGCCGTTGTCGACCCTGGTCTCGATCAAACCCAAGACCGGACCGGAGTACATCGAGCGCTACAACGTGTTCCGCGCCGTGACCATCAACGGCACACCGGCGAGCGGCTACAGTTCCGGCCAGGCGACGCTGGCGATGGAGCAGCTTGGCGCCAACCTGCCCGACGGCTATGGCTACGACTGGACCGGCACCACGTTCCAGGAAAAACTCTCCGGCGGACAGAGCGGCACGATTTTCGCGATGGCGATCGTGTTCGTGTTCCTGGTGCTCGCGGCGCTGTACGAGAGCTGGGCGGTGCCGTTCGCGGTGCTGCTCGGCATTCCATTCGCGATGCTCGGCGCCTATGGCGGCCTGACGCTGCGCGGCATGGCGAACGACATCTACGCCCAGATCGGGCTGGTGATGCTGATCGGCCTCGCGGCCAAGAACGCCATTCTGATCGTTGAGTTCGCCAAGCTCGAATACGAGCGCGGCAAGCCGCTGGTGGAATCGGCGATCGAGGGCGCGCGGCTGCGCCTGCGGCCGATCCTGATGACTTCTTTCGCCTTCATCCTCGGCTCGCTGCCGCTGGCCATCGCCACCGGTGCCGGTGCCTCCGCGCGCCGCGTTCTGGGCACGGCGGTGGTGTTCGGCATGAGCATGGCTACGCTGGTCGGCATCTTCCTGATCCCGGTGTTCTACGTGCTGATGCAGAGCCTGTCCGAACGGCTGCGCGGTATCGCCAGGACGAAGGCCGCCCCATCGCCCGAGCCGCCGCGATGACGACGGCATTGCAACGCCGTGCGTTCGCGGCTGCGCTCGCGGCTGCAATGGCGCTGCTCTCCGGCGGCTGCAAACTGGGCCCGGACTACCGCCGGCCCGATACCAGTTCCCCGCAAAGCTACCGCTTCGACGGCGCCGCCGGCGCGCCATCGCTGGCCGATGAGGGCTGGTGGCAGGTGTACCAGGATGCCCGGCTGCAGGCACTGATCCGCGAGGCGTTGGCCAACAATCTCGACGTGCGCATTGCCGCCGCGCGCGTCGATCAGGCGCGCGCGGCGCTCGGTGCGGCACGCCTGCAGCAGTTGCCGACGATCTCCGCGATCGCAGGCGCCAGCCGGCAGAAGACCTCGCAGTTTGAGCTGTTGCCCGGATTGCCGGCGATCAGCAATGTGTTTGAACTGGAAGGCAGCCTGTCGTATGAAATCGATTTCTGGGGCAAATACCGCCGTGCCACCGAAGCGGCGCGCGCCCAGCTGCTGCAATCGGATTTTGCCAAGCAGGATGTGATCGCAGCGCTGGTGGCCGGCGTAGCGACGGCGTACTTCACGCTGCAGGCACTGGACGAACAGGTGGAAATTACCACTCGCACCATCGCCACGCGCCAGAAGTTCGTCGAACTCACCAGTGCGCAGCACGAGCGCGGCACCGTGTCGGTGCTGGACGTGGCCACGGCGCAGGCGCAGCTGGCGATCGCCAAGGCCAACCAGCCCGAGCTGCAACGCCAGATCGGAGTGGCGGAAGATCAGCTCAGCGTGCTGCTGGGCCACAATCCGGACGCCGTGGCGCGCGCGCAGCTGGCGGCCTCCGAGGCCGTCGCCGCCGATGCGCCACCGGCCCCGGTGCCTGCGGCGGGCATCCCCTCCAGCCTGCTCGAGCGCCGCCCCGATCTGCGCGAGGCGGAACAGAATCTGGTCGCCGCCAATGCGCAGGTGGGCGTCGCCAAGGCGAATCTTTTTCCCACCATCACGCTCACCGCCACCGGCGGCGTGGCCAGCACCGCGTTATCCAGCCTGCTCACCGCGCCGGCGCAGCTGTGGTCGATCGGCGGCGGCCTGGTGCAACCGCTGCTGGATTCGCAGCGCAGCCTCTACCAGCTTGAGTTGGCCGATGCACAGAAGCGGCAGGCGTTGCTGCAGTATCAGAAAAGTGTGCAGAGCGCCTTTCAGGAAGTCTCCGACGCGCTGATCGCGCGCCAGGAATACGCCGAGGTGCTGACTCAGGAACAGGCCTGGGTCGCGGCGCAGCGCACGGCCGAGACGATCGCGCTGGCGCGCTACCGGGTCGGATACGCATCGTACTTCGACGTGATCGATAGCGACCGCGACCTGTTCAGTGCCGAGCTGTCGCTGTCGGCAGCGCGTCTGAATACCATGCTGTCGGTAGTGCAGCTGTACCGGGCGCTCGGCGGCGGCTGGCAGGTCGAGCAGACGGCGCAGGCAGCGCAGCCGCCCGGGCCCTGATCGGCCGGCCGCCGGCGTTATTGCGCGGTGAGAATCAACGTACCGGACGCGTCCTGCACCGAGGCCGACGCCAGCGACAGCACGCCGGCCGCCGTCAGGTTGTAGCTGAAGACGTCGGTTTCGATGAGATTGTTCTGCGTGTCGTAGTACTGCTCGGTGATGGCAACCAGAACCGGCCCGCCGGTGCTCGTCGCAGCGGTCACCTGGTAACTGATCTGCGCGCTGCCCAGTGAAACACTCATCGTGCTGTCCATGTAGCGGCTCACGGTGCCGAGGACGGCGCTCTCGCCGCCGCTGACCGTCGTCGGATACGTGAACGGTGTCTGCGCGACGTCGTACTCGTTACCGCTCTGTCCGAGATAGGCGTTGCTGCCGCTGGCGTAATAATCCGCCACGGCGGAGGTGTACTGAATCGACTGACCGGCCGCCATCAGGGTGGCCGAGACGTTCTCGGTCTGCGACAGCGCGGCAGTGCCGTTAAAGGTCGCGCTGACGCCGGCCGAGAAGGTCACAGTCCCCGAACCGCTGAGCGGCGTTGTGCTGCCGTTCTCGAGGAAAGAGCCACTCACGGCGACGTCGCTGGTCAGACCGGCCGACACCAGCATCGAAATCCCCGCCTGCAGGTCGTACGAGCCGGTGGGAGGGGGCGCCATCGCGCTGCCGCCACCACCGCCGCAGCCACTCAAGACACAGGCGAGCGACACGGCCGCGACGAACATTGAAAGGGATGCGTCGCCGTTGATTTTCTGCCGCTGCATGGGTGGGATCTCTGCGAGTGCCTGCTATTTCCAGTCAGCGATCTTACGGGCCGGCTGCAAATTGCACACCTGGCTAAAGTTCTCATCCGCCACGGCGGCGCCATCCCCGCCTGCCACCGGGGACCCAAGCCCCTGAGACTGCTCGGATTTCTGTCCAGCGCCCGGTAGCGCAGGCTGCGCGGCAGCGAAATGTCGCCTGGTGCGTCAAGCCGTTCGCTTTTAATCACGACAACAGCGACAGGAATGACAAAATGACGCCCGGCCAGCGGTGACGAACGCCAGGAGAACTTGGCGGCAAAGCCGTCGGCGTGCATGCCCTCACTGCTCAACGAACTTTGCAACGGGAGACCGATCAGTGCTTTCGGATATTGAAATTGCGCAGCAAGCGACTCTGCAGCCCATCACGGCCATCGCCGATAAGCTCGGAATTCCGTCCTCGAGCCTCGAGAATTTCGGTCGCTTCAAGGCGAAGATCGGATTCGACTATCTCGAGAGCCTGACATCGAGGCCCGATGGCAAGTTGGTCCTGGTGACGGCGATCAGCCCGACCCCTGCCGGTGAGGGCAAGACGACCACCACGGTCGGCCTCGGCGACGCGCTGAACCGCATCGGCAAGAAGACCGTGATCTGTCTGCGTGAGCCGAGTCTCGGACCGGTGTTCGGCATGAAGGGCGGCGCCACCGGTGGCGGCCACGCCCAGGTCGTGCCGATGGAAGACATCAACCTGCACTTCACCGGCGACTTCAGTGCGATCGCACTCGCCAACAATCTGCTCGCCGCGCTGATCGACAATCATATTCATCACGGCAATGAACTCGACTTCGACCTGCGCCGCATTGCCTGGCAGCGCGTCGTGGATATGAACGACCGCGCGCTGCGGGATATCACGATCGGGCTGGGCGGCCCGGGTAATGGTTTTCCGCGCCAGGACAGCTTCACCATCGTCGTGGCGTCCGAGGTGATGGCGATACTGTGTCTCGCCACCAGCCTCACCGACCTGAAGAACCGGCTCGGTAATATCGTCGTCGGCTACACCCGCCACTTCAAGCCGATCCTGGCACGCGATCTTCAGGCCCATGGCGCGATGACGGTGCTGCTCAAGGAGGCACTGAAGCCGAACCTGGTTCAGACGCTGGAGAACAATCCCGCCTTTGTGCACGGCGGTCCGTTCGCCAACATCGCGCACGGCTGCAATTCCGTGCTGGCGACGCGAACAGCACTCAAGCTCGCCGACTACGTGGTCACCGAGGCCGGCTTCGGCGCCGACCTGGGAGCCGAGAAGTTCATCGATATCAAGTGCCGCAAGTCGGGACTGCGCCCGTCGGCGGCCGTCATCGTCGCGACGCTGCGGGCACTGAAGTACCACGGCGGCAGCCATCTGCGCGACGTCAACAAGGAAAACCTCGCGGTGCTCGAGAAGGGTATCGCCAACCTGGAACGGCATGTGTCGAACGTGCGCAATCACTACGGGCTGCCGTGCGTGGTCGCGATCAATCACTTCACCTTCGATACCGAAGCGGAAATTGCGCTGCTGAAGTCGAAGATGGCGCAGCACGGCGCGCCGGTGGTGCTGGCGCGCCACTGGGCGGAAGGATCGGCCGGCGCGACCGAACTGGCGCAGACCGTGGTAGCGATGGTCGAGCGGCACCCCTCGACCATGACGTTCGTGTACGACGAGTCACTGCCGCTGTGGGACAAGATGAAAGCGATCGCGAGCAAAATCTACGGCGCCGCCGACATCAGTGCCGACCGCAAGATCAGGGAACAGATCAAGCAACTTCAGGATGCTGGATACGGCCACTTCCCGGTGTGCGTCGCGAAGACACAATATTCCTTTTCGACCGATCCTTCCGCGATCGGCGCACCGTCCGGGCACACGGTCAATATTCGCGAGGTCAAGCTGGCCGCCGGTGCCGAATTCATCGTCATGATCTGCGGCGACATCATGACGATGCCGGGACTGCCGAAGATTCCGTCAGCGGCCAAGATCGATATCGACGATCACGGCAAGATCATCGGTCTGTCCTGAAGCGGCGGCGCGCAGACGCGCAACCGGGCGGCTAGCTGGCGCGCGGCGGCCGCGCCTTGTGAACCGCAAAGAACAATTGCCGGTGCTCGCCGGCGCGCATGATCCGCGCCTGGCCGAGCCCCACCAGCACGTACAGAATGTTCAGCGCCATCAGGCTGGTGGCAATGTGCCTGGTGCGGCGTGCGGCGTACAGCGCATCCTTGGCGGTCACGCCGGTGCTGCCGCCCAGCCGTGCCTGGATAAAATCAACCGCCGCCTTGTTGACGACGTTGAAGTATCCCGACCCGCGGCGGGTCTTCGACAGCGAGAACGATAGAACAAAAAAATAATCCGACGCCTCGAACACGTGATAGGTCTGGCGTACCGCTTCGACCCTTCCTCGATACTTGAGGCCCCGCTGAAGCTTTCTGATATTCATGATTGCTCCCGACACCGGTGTTGCTGTTGCTTGCTCAGACTGATTTTAGGCGGCATGGCCTGCGCCCACGGCGCTGCTCGAGATGATCTGCATGATCTGTTTCGATACCAGTTCATCGATCTCTGCCTCGTGCTCCAGCGGCACCGGATAGCGCACCAGCGCTTCCACACCGGTGGGCGAAAAATGCAACAGCACCTGCGGCATCGCACTGCCGACCGAACTGGAGGCGGTCGCCTTTTCGATCTGCCTGGTCTGACGCACGATTTCCTCGTGAAACCCCTTGACGACGTCAACCAGCGCCGCCAGCAGCCGGTCGCGCACCGCCGCGTAGTCGCAGCCCGCGGGCAGGCTGACGGTGCTCTCGTGCCAGGTGAAGTTCACTCCCGGAATCTGCTTGAACAGGCCGCTGGAGGCCTGGAATACGATCGAGTTCGCAAACGCGACCACCCTGCCGGTCGCACCGAGCGGCCCTTGCGGGCTCAACTCCATCAGGTGCATCCGCACCAGTCCCAGGTCGATCACCTCTCCGGTCACATTGCCGATCTGCACCCGATCACCGACACGCACGCCGTATTTTCCGATCAGGAAAAAATATCCGACCAGCGACACCAGCACGCTCTGCATCGCGACCGCCAGCCCGGCGGTCAGCAGGCCGGCAAAGGTGGCAAACGAGCTCAATTCGGTCACGAAGGTGAAGGCGACGATGGCGGCGACCACCGTCCAGGTGGTCACGGTGCGCAGCAACAGCAACTGGTGACGGCGGTGCGGCTCGTGCGTATACCTGAGCACTACACGCCGCCAGACCTCACCGCCGGCGAACACGATCGCCAGCATCGCAAACAGGATGGCCACGCGAACTGCGAGTGCGGCCAGCGCGTCCCGATATTGATGATCGACCGCTTCACGCCACTTTTTCAGGTTGTTGCGGTATTGCTGTAGCAGTACGCCTTCCTTGCTCAGAGGGATCAGGATGTCCGAGGTCTGCTTGAACAGCCATGCCAGGGTGTCGAGCTGATCGCGCACCGCCTTCAGCGCCGCGCCGTGGGCGTTGTCCGCCTGGGTCGCGAGCGCATCGCTGCGAGCCGACAGCGCCTGCAACTGTTGCAGCGGCCGGGCGCGAGCCTTCATGTAGGTCTGTTCGAGAGCGGCGGTGCTGCGGTCGATAGCGCTGATCGTCCTGATCTTCGCCGACAAGCGCAGCGCATTTTCGGCCAGACCCCATATTCCGGTGCGGCTGGGCGCAGGGGCGGCGGCGCCGTACAACGCCGGGACGGATGCGGTGGAACTTTTGGCGGGCGATGCGGCGGCATTGGCAGCGGGATTGGCAGGCCCCGGCGCCGTAGGGGTGCCCGCTGGCGGCACCGAAACCGCGATGGCGTCGATGTGCGCCTTCAGCGCGTTCGCACTCGCCGTCTTCGAGTCGGTGACGTTGACGAACTGCACCATGGTATCGAGCAGGTTCTTGCGCGCATTGATCATGTCGAGCTCGCCCTGCAGCTCGGACAGTTTCACCTGCAGATCCGCGTTGCCCTTCTGCCCGGCGGCAAGCCCGCGCCGGTCGGTATCCATTTCGCCCTGGATCAACTGACGCTGTGCCTGCAGTTTCTTCTGCTGCTCTTCAAGTGCCTGCGACGAGGAGGCGGCATTACCGGCGGACTGCGCGGCATTGTCCGCGTCGCTGCTCAACAGTTCCGCGTTGGCGCGCGCAAGATCGAACGCCAGGGCGATGACCTCGTTGGCGGTCTGCTGGTTGGCGTACAGCATCAGCAGATCGCTCGGCTGAGTGGCTGTCTGCTGCTGCGTGCCGAGGGTGCGATACCAATCGACCGTTTCGTCCAGGATCTGAACGACCTGGTCGCCGCTCAGCACCGCGCCCTGAGAGTTCGCGGCGGCAACAGCCGGCGCCGCTGGCGGCGGCACGGCAGGTTGTGCCGGCTGCTCGAGCGCGGCGGCACTGGCCAGATGAACGCCGAGGACGGCTGCCAACCCGAGTCGGTACCGGTGCATCGGCCGATCCTACGGCCGTCGCCTCATTTGCCGAACACGGCAGCGCCCGCGGTGCAGGCCACTTCATCCTGCGAGCCGGTGCCGCCCGAGCAGCCGATGGCGCCGATGATCTTGCCGTCCTCTATCAGCGGGATTCCACCACGCGAGGCGACGATATCGTCGAGTGTCAGCACGTACTTGAAATCGGATTTCTGCACCGCGTCCTCGAACGCCTTGGTCGGGCGGCGGAACTTGACCGCGGTGCGCGCCTTGTGCTCGGAGATCGCAATGGAGGCGAGCTGGGCGCCATCCATGCGCAGGAAAGTAACCAGATTGGCGCCCGAATCCACCACCGCGATGTTGAGTTGCCAGCCGCGCTTGCTGGCCTCGGCCATCGCCGCCTGTGCCGCGGCCTGCGCGCGCTGCAGCGAGATCGGCGCACCGTAGGGAGTGTTGAACGGCATCTTGTCGGGAATGACGTCCAGCAGGTTCGGAGCCGGTTGGGCCTGATCAGCGGCCTGGCCGACGGCGGCAGCGAGCAGCGTCGCGGTGGCCACGAGCGGCATGACATTACGAAATTTCATCGTGCGGTCCTCCCTGGGGCGATTCTTGGTCGGATCCCGATGCGGTGATCCGGTCGCCTACCTTAATTGCAGCCCTGTCAGGCCGCAATGTTCTGCGCGTCGAGTGCCTGCAGGACCTTCTTGTGCTCCGCCAGCAACCCTTCGACCAGCACCCGGGCCTCATCAAGCCTGCCAGCCGCAGCCGCCATTTCCACGTCCTTGCAAAGGTCGGCGAATGCCATGGCGCCGACATTGGCGCTGCTCGACTTCAGGGCGTGCGCTGCCTGCCTGATGCTCTCGCAGTCGTTGGACGTCGTGGCGGTACGAATCGCGTCGGTGAGCGCAAGTGAGCTCGAGGAGTACAACCCGAGCACCTTGGCGAGCAGGTTCGGGCCGCCCGGCCGGTGCAGCGCGCGGATGCGCCCCAGCGCCTGTCGATCCAGCACGATGTTTTCCACTTTCACTTCGCTCCCGGCGGCCACGGCGTCGGGCGCACACGACTCGAGAACCTGATGCAGCTGATCGCTCGAGAACGGCTTGCTCAGGTAGCGGTCCATGCCCGCCGCAAAACACTTCTCGGCGTCCCCGGTCAGCGCGTTGGCCGTCAGCGCCACGATCGGTGTGCGCGCTCGCTGATGCTCTTTTTCCCACTCGCGAAAGCGGCTGGTGGTGGCGTAGCCGTCCAGTTTGGGCATCTGGCAGTCCATCAATACGGCGTCAAAGCGATCCGCGTAGAGCTTCTCCAGCGCCTCCTCGCCGCTCCAGGCGCTGACTGCCTCCACGCCCAGCTCCTGCAGCATCGCCTGCGCGACTTCCTGATTCACCGGGTTGTCCTCCACCAGCAGCACCCGGCGTATGCGCGACACTTTGCGCGCGCTCTGTGCGGCGGCAATGGCCGCCTGCTGCGCGGCACCGCCGCTCGCCTGCGTACCGGGCGACTGGTGACTGATCAGCGACGCGAGGCAGGTATGCAGTTGCGCCCGGCGTATCGGTTTGCTCAGCCATGCGGTGGAACCATCGCCGGCATTGTCCGCGACCGGCGTCGTTGAAAGGGCCGAACTCATCATCAGAATCGGCACGCCGGCGAAATGCGGGCGCGCGCGAATGCTCGATGCCAGCGCCGCTCCCTTCATGTCGGGCATCTGGCCGTCGAGCAGCAGAACATCGAACTGGCCGCCGAGCGCATCGTCCAGGATCTGAAGTGCATCGCGGCCGGAACGCGCCTCCGTGACCGCCACGCCCCAGCTCACGAGGTGATGGCGCAGAATTTCGCGATTGGTCGAATTGTCGTCGACGATCAGCATGCGGGTGCGATTCAGCACGGTGGTGCGCCGGTCGCGCTCCGCGGTCGGATCGGTGGACAGCGGCACCGAGAAATAAAATGTCGAGCCCACGCCGGGCACGCTCGAAACGCCGATCTGGCCGCCCATCAACTCCACCAGCTGCTTGCAGATCGCAAGCCCGAGCCCGGTACCGCCGTACTGGCGCGTCGTCGAGCTGTCCTCCTGCGCAAACGACTCGAAGATCGCATCGCAGTTCTCCGGCTTGATGCCGATGCCGGTGTCCTTCACCTCGAAGCGAAAAGCCGGATTGAGCAGCCCGGCACCCTCGTGCCGCACCGTGATCTTGACCTCGCCGTGTTCGGTGAATTTAACAGCGTTACTGATCAGGTTGATGATCACTTGCCGCAACCTCTGGCCGTCACCGCAGACCTTGGAGTCGAATTCCGCCGGGATATCGCAGATCAGCTCCAGGCCCTTGCTGTGCGCGCGTTCCGCCAGGATATCGACCGCATCCTCGACGATGTCGCGAAGACAGAAAGGCGCCGGATCCAGTTCCAGCTTGCCGGCCTCGATCTTCGAGAAATCGAGGATGTCGTTGATGATGTCGAGCAATGCGCTGCCGGACTGATGAATGGTCGCGGCATAACGGCGCTGCCGGGCATCCAGCGTGGTCGAATGGCGCAGCAGTTCAGCCATGCCCAGCACGCCGTTCATCGGCGTGCGAATCTCATGACTCATGCGCGCCAGGAATTCACTCTTGGCGCGACTTGCCTTCTCCGCGCGCTGCAACGCCTCCTGCGCTTCGGCGACCGCCGCGTCCAGGCGCACAGTGCGCTCGCGCACGCGCTTTTCCAGATCGTTCTGATTGACCCGCAGGTGCAGGTCGCGCCGGTTGAGTTCCGCCAGCATCTCGTTGAAGTCGTCGATCAGCGCGCCAAAATCGTCGTCGATCTGTTTCTCTGCGCGGACCGAGAAATTCTTGCTGGCGCACACATTGCGCGCTACCTGTGCCAGGTAGCGGATCGGGGCGGAAATGAAGCGCTGCAGCCGGATCGAAAGTGCGTAGGCGACCAGCAGCGCCAGCACAAAGCCCAGCAGCATGCTCGCGGGGGAAGCAGGCCATTGCCGGTAGATCCCGGTCAGCTGCGCTTCGGCGTGGATCGTGCCGAGCCGATCGCCGTCCAGCGATACCGGCGCCTGGATGTCGACGTCAGTCAGGCCATTGAATCGTATCGGCACCTGGGCGGAGCCGGCGGCATCGAATGCCCACGCCCGCAGGCGTTCCGAAGACGCGTCTGCTGCCGCGCCGAAGCTGACGTCGGCGATCAGATGACCCGCATTGTCGTACAGGGCCGCCGCCCGGATATCGGGATCGGCGTGCAGCGCAGCGAGCATCCGGCGCGCAGGCGCCGGATTGGCCAGCCGCATCACGGCGCCGGCATTCTCGCCCACCGCCGCCACCATGTTCAGCAGCTGTTGCGCCTCGCTGGTGCGCAGGGTCAGGATCTGCCCACAGGCATACAACCCACACGCTATCAGGACTGCCACCGAGGCTGCGTACAGCACTATCACGCGCAGCTTCGCGCGCAGCGACAGATTGCCGACCCACTGCATCACCGCGCGGCATCCGGCTGCATTTCGGCGGCGACCGGCCGCTCCTGTCCGCCGTGAGTCGCATCGCGCAGCAGTTTTTCCAGATCCGCAACCGGAACCGGCTTGCTGATCAGATATCCCTGCGCCTGATCGCATCGGTGCCGGCGCAGAAATTCGAGCTGCTCGACGTTCGCCACGCCCTCGGCGATCACCTTGAGCTTCAGCTCGCGCGCCATCGCGATGATGGCGGCGCAGATGGCTGCATCGTCGTCGCTGGTATGCAGATCCTTCACGAAGGAGCGGTCGATCTTCAACGCATCGACCGGGAATTGCCGCAGGTAACCCAGAGAGGAGTAACCGGTACCAAAATCGTCGATCGAGAGCGTGACGCCGGCGGCGCGGAAGCGCTTCATGCAGGCGGTGGTATCGTCGACGTTTCTCATCAACAGGCTCTCGGTGATCTCGAGTTCAAGTTGTTCGGGTTTGACGCCGTATTGCCACAGAGCGCGCAGTACCGACTCGACGAAATCCGCCCGCGCGAACTGCTGCACCGAGACGTTGACGGCGATACTGAGATACCCAAGTCCTTCGGAGGCCCAGGTATTGAGCTGCTTGCATGCTTCGCGGATGACCCAGTCGCCGAGCTCCGCAATCAGACCGGTTTCTTCCGCCACCGGGATGAAGACATCCGGGGCGATCCAGCCGCGCTCTGCATGATGCCAGCGCAGCAGCGCCTCGACGCCGATGATGGCACCACTCGATAGCTCGATCTTGGGCTGATAGTAGATCTGGAAATCGCCCTGCTGAAACGCGCTGCGCAGGTCATTTTCCAACTCGAGCCGACCAAGCGAGCGAACCGCCATCGAATGGCCGTAGAACGCGTAGCCGTTGCGGCCCTGATCCTTGGCCTGGTACATCGCCATATCGGCCTTCACCAGCAGATCCTCGATATCGGTTCCATCCTGCGGGTACAACGCGATGCCGATGCTGGGGGTCACCACCAGCCGGTGCCCGCCGCAGTCGAGCGGTTCTCCGAGCGACTGGCGGATGCGGTTTGCCACCGCGCCGGTCTGCGTCTCATCGGTGAGGCCGGTCAGCAGCATCACGAATTCGTCGCCGCCCAGGCGTGCCACCCGTGCATGTCCGAACTGCTGGCTCGCATCCGGTGGTGATAACGGGTCGAAAGTCCGGGTGCTCTGCTCCAGCCGGCGCGCTACCGTCTTCAGCAGCGCATCGCCGACGGCATGCCCGAGGTTGTCGTTGATGCGCTTGAAGCGGTCGAGATCCAGGTACAGCAGCGCCATCATGTGGCCGGACTCTTTGGCGGTGCGCATGGCGCCGCCGGCTTCGCGCACGAACTGCTGGCGGTTCGGCAGGCCGGTCAGGATGTCGTAGTAGGCAAGATACTCGATCCGGGCCTTCGCCTTTTGCCGCTCGGTGGTATCGCGAGTGACTATCAGCAGCGTGCCGTCGGATTGCGGGCGCAGTCGCGCTTCGAAGGACCTCTGCTCCTTGCCGCGGCCCACGACGAACTCACAGGTGCTCAACTCCAGTGGCGTGACGCCGCCGACGGCCTGGCGCGCGGCCTGTGCCACTGCCGCCGGCAACACCTCTTCCAGTTGTTTACCGACCAGGCGGCGGCCGTTGCGCTTGTCATCGCCGGTGATATGTTCGAGCAGCACACCGTCACGACCGACAATCAGGATCGTATCGGGAAGTGCCTGCAGCAACGCGCGATTTTTTTGTTCGCTCAGCTGCAGCGCCCGCATGTTGTCGCGCGCTCTGAGGATGAAGCCGATGCGATGCGGCAGGGTCGGCCACAGCACCGGCTTATGTATGAAATCGGTGGCACCCACCTGGTAGGCCTGCGCGATCGACTCGGTATCGTCGTGGCCGGTCACCATGACGATCGGAACATCGACTCCCGGGCTCATGATGCGCAACGTCGCGCACAGCTCGAAGCCGTTGCTGCCCGGCAATTCCACGTCGAGCAGGACGATGTCGGGCTTGTCCTTTTCGAACGCGGCCAGCGCATCCTTGGCGTTGCTGGCAATGGTGGCGTCAAAGCCCGCCTGCTGCAGCGTTTCACTGGCCAACAGCGTAAATGCCTGATCGTCATCAATGATCAGCACGCAGCGTCGCGGGTAGCTCTGCAATTGCGTACCCGGGGTGGCAATCAGTGAGGCCGACATGGGCTCTGTCGTTGGCTTAGGTAAGCTCACATCGACTCGACATATGGGGTGGTAGGCGACGTTATCTGAGCGCAACGTCGCTCTGTCGGCAGCAACCCGACAATTTCCATAACCAAATGGCGGCCAATGCGGCCTTGCCGGGAAATCGAGAACCGCGTCACAACCTGACGCTAGCGGATCCGGTCGATTCCGCTGACCAGCTGGTAACAGCCGTTCAGCAGCGGCAAGCTCAGATTCAGCCGGGCCGCGCTGCGGATCGCATGACCCAGGGTCTCATCCAGTTCCAGCGGCCTTCCGGCTTCCAGGTCCTGCAGCGTGGACATGCGATGCTGCGGTGCGCGCGTTTTCATTTCGAGCCCGGATTTCTGCAGCAGCGCAACGCCATCGGGCTCCGGCATGCTGCAGATCGACGCCACCGGCAGCACGGCCCGGTCGGACAGTCGGATGCCACTGGCGTTGGCCAACATCCCGACCTCGCGCACCAGACGCACCATCAGCAGCGCCGTTGCCGGATCGAGCAGATATTTCCAGGTGTGCGCACGGGTGCTGACGGCGAGGATCATCATGGCCGCCCAGGCCGCAAACTTCGACCACTCCAGGCTGAGAATGTCGGCGGCGGCGCTCGAGCGCACACCGGCGGCGTCGATCGTCTCGGCAATGCGGCGCGCGCGAGCGCTTTCGCTGCCATCGAGCTCGCCGACGAACAGATTGCTATTGCGCGTAAACAGCACCTCGCCCGAGGCGAGCAGCTCGCCGCTCAGGTCGGCAAGTGAACCGAGCACGCGTTGCCTGCCAAAAGCATCGGTGAGCAGATCGTCCTTCATCATTCCATTCTGAATCGAGAAGGCGACGCCGATGTCGGCGCGGCGCAGCGCCGCGAGTGCCGCCGCGGTGCCCTGGGTTTTCATCGCAACGATAAGCACGCCGGCAGCGGTCAATTGGGACGGCTCATTCAATACCTGCACCGGCTGCGAGAACTCGATCAGGCCCTTGATAGCGATGCCATGCTGTGCAACCTGTTGCGCACGCCGCGCGCGCGCAAGCATCAGCACGCTGCGGCCCGAGCGTGCCAGATGCGCGCCGATGATCGAACCCAGTGCGCCGGCTCCGAGAATCGCGAAATCAGCTTCAGCCATCGGCGCCGCTCAGGTGCTCAGCAACTGCAGCAGCTTGGCACCCATCGGCACTCCGAAACCCGAGCAGGCGTCCCAGCCCGGGCCCGCACTGTATTCGCCGTGGAGGTCGCCCTCGATGTCGTTGTTGCCCACGGTAATGTCGCGAAAGGCGCTACTGGCGCCGGCAGCGTAGATCTGCGGATTGATCTGGCCGGCGGTGGTCGAGTATTTCTGCTGCAACTGCTGATTGATCAGCGCCAGCAGTCCGGCGCTCAATGGCGCGACGGCGCTGGTGCCGCCAAACACCTGCCACTTGCCGTCCAGATAGATCTGGTAGCCGGTGTTGGGATCGGCATCGCCGGCCAGGTCGGGCAGGCCACGGCCGCGAAATTTCGTCGGCGACAGAGGCACCGAAACGCTTCCCTGGTATGCCGGCAGTGCAAACACATCGCTGACGCCGCCGCCGGTCGCGCCGCCGTTCTGGCCATCGTTCCACACCGTTTCGGACGCGATCGTTGCCCCCGTCGCAAGCAGCGTAGTACCGCCGCAGGCGAGCGCGTAGGGGCTCGAGGCCGGGAAATCCGCGTGCGGTTTACCATCCCAATCGCTGCTCATGTCGGCCGAGCCGTTGTCACCCGCGGCGACGCAAACGGTGACGCCCATCGCGGCGCCTTCCTGGATCGCCTCGTTGAGACCATCGAGGAACTGCGTCGCGACCTGGCCGTTGGGGTCCTCCGGACCGCCCCAGCTGATCGAGACCACTGAAGGTTTGCGCACGCTGTCATGCACTGCGGTCTTGACGGCATCGATGAAGCCACTGGTGTTGTTGGGGGCGAAATAGACGGCGATGCTGGCTGCCGGTGCGACCGAGCCTGCGACCTCGATGTCGAGAACCACTTCGCCATCGGCCTGGGATTTACCCGGCAGATTGGCGCCACCGTCGACGCTGACGGCGCTCACTGCCGGCAACGCGATCGCCAGTTTCTTGAAAAACGCCTGCAGATCGGACGTTTGATATCCGGCACCGCTGGCTTTGCCGCTGCTGTCGGTATCGTTGAGCTCGATGATCGCGACGCACTGTCCGGCGCCCGTGAGGCCGGCAGGGAAACCGTACAGCGCCGCGATCTGCGGCGCGGTAAAGCTGGCATCGGTGGCTCGAGCGGCTGCTTTGCGGCCGCGCCGGATGCGAAAATGCGCTCGTGCCACCGGACGGTTATCAAGTCCGTGCACGCCCACGATGATGCCCTGCAGCTGCGCGGGGATGCGGATCTGACCGCTGCGCGTGCGATAGGTGCCGCCGTTCAGGGCGCCGCTGCGATTCAGCGTGCCGCGCGCGAATTTCGCCCGCCTGAGCCTGACGCCGAAGGCGCGGCTGAAATCCGCCACGCTGCCCTCCAGGCGCATGGTTCGCGCAGCCAGATCGACACGCACGATCGTCAATGAGTGCTGGTGCGCGAAAGCCTCGACTTTGGCCACATCGGCCAGATTGGCGCCGAAGCGCCGGGCGAATTCCTGGCGCGACAGATACTGCCTTTGCCGCGGCATCTGCGATCCCAACGCAGCTACATAGTCCAGCAGCGGCGGCGCGCCCGCTGGCGCACGCAGACGCACCGACACCTGCAGACGCTCCTGCGCTGGCGCCGCACCGAGCATCCTGCAGCCCGGCGGTTTGAAGCGGGCGCTGCCGGGCAGTACCACCTTGATTGTGGAAGGCTTTTTCATGGATCATTTCTCCGGCCGGTTCTCACCACCCATCATGGCACTGAAGCCTGCCCGAACCGCCGCTGTCGCGGAATAGATACGTCCGGGAGTCTCGCGCCGTCAACCCGGATGCGGTTCAATCGTTCTGGACCCTAAGTCTGCTTCGGGAAACCGAGCTGTCCTCGTCGGGAGAAGTTTCATGGCGCCAACCAAGGAAGAACACCGGCCCAGCGCATTGCGAACGTGGACGCTGCTGGCGCTGCTCGCCGGGCTCGCCAGCTGCGGCGGCTACGACCATTGCGATGAATGCAACATCAGTTACCAGACCTACGAGGCCTCGTATGGGCTGGTCGCCGGCAACTTCAACGGCAGTGGCTTCGCCTCGATCGTTGAGACCAGCACCCTCAAGAACGGCTTTCAGCCCAATCCGGGCAACCTGAAGGCTTATCTTTCCAGCGCCGCCGGCACCTACGCCGCGCCGGTGCTCACCAGCGCCGGCGACGATCCGCTGTACCTCGCGGCGTCCGATCTGAACGGCAATGGTCTGCTCGATATCGTCTCGGCGAGCTACCAGGACGGCTCGCTGTCGGTGTTCTTCAATAATGCGCAGAGCCCCGGGAGCTTCAACACACCGCTGGTGCTGTCTTCGCCCGGTGCCTCGCAGGTCGCGATCGCAGACATGAACGGCGATGGTCTGCCCGACCTCGTTTCGGCTGATTTCAATGTATCTTTATTCCTGCAAACCTCGCCCGGCACCTTCGCCAATCCGATCACCCTGTATTCAGGCGGCGCCAACTGGGTGGCGGTCGGCGATCTCAATGGCGATGGAATTCCCGACATCGCACTGACCGACAGCGTCGGCGTGAAGCTGCTGCTGCACACCGGGGCAGCCGGCACGACCACCTACGCGGCGCCGGTCGCGGTCTTTACCCAGACGGTGAATTCCGCTTTTGCCGGCGCCAACCTGATTGCGATCGCCGATGTGAATGGCGATGGGCTGAACGATCTGGTGATCACCGATCCGGGCCCGGTCGGCGGCATGGCGCCGACGGTCAACGTGCTGCTGCAGAATGCCGCGAGTCCGGGCACTTTTCTGCCGGCTGTGAGCTATCCGATCGCCCCCGGATCCCTGGCGCAGGACATCGTCGTTGCGGATGTGAACGCCGATGGCCGGCCCGACATCATCATCGGCGGCACCAATGCGGTCAGTGTGCTGCTGCAGAATCCGGCCACCGCCGGCACCTTCCTCGCTGCGACCAACTACCCGGTGCAGAACGCCAACCAGATCGCGATTGCCGACGTCAATGGCGACGGGCTGGTGGACATTGTCGTCACCTCGGGGGTCTCGCATCCGGTCGTCAACGGCGTCATCACCAACAATCCGGGCGTGCTGCTGCAGCTCGCGGCTGTTCCGGGCACCTTCGGGGCAGTGCAGGATCTGCCCTGAGCCTTACGCTCGCCATGAGCCGCGGAAGAGGTCATGATCCGATCCGCGATGGAACCCCGAACGAACGCCAGGACGACCGACACCACGATGGCCGTGTTCCTCGATCTGGAGAACATCGCCCTCGGAGCCCGGGATGCCAGTTACCCCAGCTTCGACATCCGCAAGGTGATCGAGCGGCTGCTGCTCAAGGGCCACATCGTGGTCAAGAAGGCCTATTGCGATTTCGACCGTTACAAGGACTTCAAGCGCGGTCTGCATGAGGCCGCATTCGAGCTGATCGAGATCCCGCACGTGCGCCAGTCGGGCAAGAACTCCGCCGACATCCGCATGGTCGTGGATGCGCTCGACCTGTGCTACACCAAGGGGCACGTGGATACCTTCGTCATCATCAGCGGCGACTCGGATTTCTCGCCACTGGTGAGCAAGCTGCGCGAGAACGACAAGACCGTCATCGGCGTCGGGGTCAAGAACTCGACCTCCGACCTGTTCATCAACAACTGCGACGAATTTATTTACTACGACGATCTGGTGCGCAAGGAGCCGTCAAGATCGCGCCGGCGCACCGCGGCCCCGGCAGCCGCCGTCCCGGCGGGCAATGGCGAAAAGCACGCGGATGAAAAGAGCGCGGACAAGGACAACAAGGGACCCGACCCCACCGAGGCGCTGGACCTGGTGGTCGAGACCTTGGAAGCGGTGGCGGAAGAGCGCGGCGAGAATGAGCCGATCTGGGGATCGATGATCAAGCAGGCCATCAAGCGGCGCCACCCGGGCTTCAACGAGCGCGCGCACGGCTTTCGTTCGTTCAACGATCTGCTGGCCGAGGCGCAGAAGCGTGGTTACCTGGAATTACGGGCTGATGAAAAATCCGGCGGCTACACGGTGCGCGCTGTCGACCGGCCGGCGCCGCGCGCCGGCTAGCCGCGCCCGGTCCTAAAAGCCGTGCAGCGGCGGCAGCTGATCGTCATGGGGGGCGCGGCCGCGCTGCTGGCAAGATTCGCGCTGGCTGCGGACGCAGCAGCGCAGTCCACCCTTCCCGCCGAGGTCGCCGGGATCGCTCTACCCCGCTCCGCGCTGGCGCTGGCTGCGGCCTCTTTGGCGCGCCAGAACTGTCCGGAATTCCTGTTCAATCACTGCATGCGCACTTTCACCTTCGGGGCGCTGCAGCTGCAGCGTCGGCGGCTCGCGTTTCACGCCGAGACCGCGTTCGTGGCCGCGGCGCTGCATGACCTCGGCCTGCTGCAGCCATTTGAGTCGGCTCATGGCTCGTTCGAGATCGACGGTGCCGATGCGGCGGAGAAGTTCATGCTGGGACAACAGCGTCCGCCGGCCGAGGGCGACGAGGTCTGGCATGCGGTGGAGATGCACGACGGCAAGTGGGCACTCACCGCGCGGCAGGGCCCGGAGGCGATGCTCGTGGCGCTCGGCGCCGGAGCGGATGTCTACGGGCCGGATCCGGGGGATTTCGACAGCCGGCAGATGGCCGAGGTGCTGGCGGCGTTTCCGCGGCGGCAGTTCAAGCAGCGCTTCACCGCGCTGTTGATCGCGCACTGCGAGCGCAAGCCGAACTCCCAGCACGGCACCTGGCTCGAAGGCGTGTGCCGCAGGCATTCCGCCGCGGTGGAAGAAGACGCGGTGGAACAGAAGATCGCCGCGGCGCAATTTGCCGAGTAGAGCCGGGGCACCCGACTGACCGCGCCGTGGATCGCGGCGCGGGCGGCTAATGCCTGGGCTTGCGGAACATGAGCACGAAATTGTCGGCTTCGCCTACGGCGATATACCGGTCGCGATCCTTCTCGCCTTGCGACAGCGAGGGCGGAAGCGTCCAGACGCCGTCGACCCAGTCCTTGGTGTCGCGCGGATTCGCGAGCATCTCGGAAGAACCAATCAGCTCGAAACCGGCCTGCCGGGCGAGTTCGATCGTATAGTCCTGGCGTACGTAACCGTCCTTCGCCTTCGGATCCTGCGGCCGGTCGGCGCGGCCGCGATGCTCCTCGATGCCGAAGATACCGCCGGGCTTGAGCGCCCGGAAGCAGGCCGCCAGCGCCTGCGGCGCGTAGCCGCCATCCATCCAGTTGTGAAGGTTGCGAAACGTCAGTACCAGATCGGCCGATCCGGGCGGCGCGATGTCGAACTGGCCGGGGCCCAGTGTCGTCTGCATGATCGTGCCGTAGCGCTCGGGCTGCGACGCGAAGCGCTTGCGCCAGCGTTCCACCCCGGAATATTCATCGTCATTTCCGGCTGCCTGCAGCGCCACGTAGTAATGGCCGTGGGCGGCAAGATACGGGCCCAGGATATCGGTCCAATAGCCGCCACCGGGCCACAACTCGACCACCGTCTGATTCGACCTGAGGCCGAAGAATGTCAGTTCCTCGACCGGGTGGCGTACCGGATCGCGCGCCACTGCGGCCTGCGACCTGAGCGGACTAGCGACCGCCGCGCTCAGTGCCGGATCGACCGGTGCCGGTGCGACCGGTGTTGCCGGCGCAGTGCGTCCTGCCGCACAGCCGGCCAATGCAAGCAGGGCGGTGAGTAGTGACAGTGACTGCCGGCGATTGTTCATGACGACCCCCAAAGAGGAACCTGCTGCTGTTTAGTATATTGCCCCGAGGCCGAAAGCGCCCTTCCGCGAGCTGCTCGCCGCCGCAGGGGTGGGAGCCGCTCGAGGTGTCATTTATCTATGAGAGGATGTTGGTAGTGTCAAAGATTCCGCCAGGCGTCGGTCCGCGCCATCCGCAAGTTGTCATCCTGGTGGGTGCTACCGGCGACCTTTCGTGCCGCAAGTTGCTGCCGGGCCTGTTCCACCTCGCGACCGGCGGATTTATTCCAGGCTGCCGCATCATCGGCGTCTCGCTCGATGAACTCGACCGGGATGGCTTTCGCACCGCCGCTCGCGCCGCACTCGACGCGTTTGCGACGCGCAAGATCACCGAAGACAACTGGAATGCGTTTGCGCAGAATCTGGACTACGTGCCGCTCAGCGCAGGCGCCGAGGTTCTCAAAGCCGCGGTGGATCAGGCGGAGCGGGCGTTCTCCGGCGAATGCCGCCGTCTGCATTACCTGAGTGTGCCGCCCAGCGCGGCGTTGGCGGCCGTTCGGCTGCTTGGCGAAGCCAATCTGGTGGAGCGCTCCCGCATCATCATGGAGAAGCCGTTCGGTACCGACCTCGCCAGTGCGGTGTCGCTGAACGCCAGGCTGCACCAGGTGTTCGACGAGGAGCAGATCTTCCGCATCGATCACTTTCTCGGCAAGGAGCCGGCGCAGAACATCCTCGCGTTCCGCTTCGCCAACGGCCTGTTCGAGCCGATCTGGAACCGCAACTTCATCGATCACGTACAGATCGACGTACCGGAGACGCTGGCGCTGGGAAAACGCGCGGCCTTCTACGAGCAGACCGGCGCGTTCCGCGACATGGTCGTGACCCACCTGTTCCAGATCCTCGCATTTACCGCGATGGAGCCGCCGACTGCGCTCGAGCCGGTGCCGATCAGCGAGGAGAAGAACAAGGTCTTTCGCAGCATGTTGCCGATCAATCCCGCCGATGTGGTGCGCGGGCAATACACCGGATACCGATCCGAGGAAGGTATCCAGCCGGAATCGGATACCGAGACCTTCATCGCGCTGAAATGCCTGATCGACAACTGGCGCTGGGCCGGTGTGCCATTTTTTCTTCGCACCGGCAAACGTCTGGCCGAGGGACAGCGGATCATTTCCATCGCGTTTCGCGAGCCGCCCAAGAGCATGTTCCCGGCCGGTTCGGGCGTCGGTGCCCAGGGCCCGGACCATCTGACGTTCGATCTGGCGGACGCCTCGAAGATGTCGTTGTCGTTCTATGGCAAGCGGCCGGGCCCGGGTATGCGACTGGACAAGCAGAGCCTGCAATTCGCGATGCATGACACCGGCCTGGTCGGCGATGTGCTCGAGGCCTACGAGCGCCTGATCCTCGATGCGATGCGCGGCGATCACACGCTGTTCACGACCGCCGAGGGCATCGAGCGGCTTTGGCAGGTATCGACGCCACTGCTGGAGGCGCCGCCGCCGGTGCGTCCCTATGCGCCGGGCTCATGGGGACCGAACGCAATCCACCAGCTGGTGGCACCGCATGCCTGGCGGTTACCGTTCGAGCGCGTCTGGCGGGATCCCAACCGCGTCGGCGCCTGAGGGCAATGCAAGGCAAAGCGATACGATTGAGCGCTCTACCGACCGATGCTAAGGTCGCGCGCAACCACGCAGCCGGGGGGCCTTCATGAGCGATGAGATTACTTTCTATCACAACCCGATGTCGCGCGCGCGCATGGTGCACTGGATGCTGGAGGAAGTCGGCGCACCCTACCGCATGGAACATGTCGATCTGCAGAAGGGCGAGCAGAAGCAGCCCGCGTTTCTGGCCGTCAACCCGATGGGCAAGCTTCCCGCCATCGTGCATCAAGGCACGGTCGTTACCGAGACCGGCGCGATCTGCGCCTACCTCGCCGACGCTTTCCCGGCGGCGGAGCTTGCGCCACGCTGGGACGAGCCGATTCGCGGCAGCTACCTGCGCTGGATGTTCTTCGGCGCCGCCTGCGTCGATGGCGCGCTCATCGACCGCATGCTGGCGCGCCCGGTGCCGGCAACAACCTCGGCGCTGGGCTACGGACGCTACGAGGACCTGATCGATACGCTGGAAAAGGCGATCACGCCGGGCCCCTACATATTGCAGGATCGCTTCAGCGCCGCGGATGTCTACCTCGGCTCGCAGATCAACTTTGGCATGATCAGCAAAACCCTCGAGCCGCGCGCCGCATTTCAGAACTACGTGAACCTGCTGGTGCAGCGTCCCGCCTACAAGCGCTTCCAGGCACAGCGCGAGCAGCTGCTGGCGCAGATGAAAGCCGCCGGCTGACACTCCATGCGCTGGCAGGACAATCGGGAGAGCGATAACGTCGAGGATCGCCGCGACGATAGCGGCGGCGGTGGCATGCGCTTCGGCGGCATTCACCTTGGCCTCGGCGGCGTAGTCGTCGTGCTGCTGGGCAGCTGGCTGTTCGGAGTGAATCCGATGACGGTGCTGGGGCTGCTCAGCGGCGACAGTGCGCCAACCGCGCCGGCGCAGAGCCAACCTGCCCGCCAGCCGCCGGCCAACGACAGGCTGGCCGCATTTGTGTCAACGATCCTGGCCAGCACCGAAGATGTCTGGGGCGAGATATTTACGCAGGCCGGCAGAACCTACGAGCGTCCACGGCTGGTGCTGTTCCGCGATGCGATTCCAACCGCCTGCGGCACCGGCGAGAGCGCGATGGGACCTTTCTACTGTCCGCAGGATCGCAAGGTCTACATCGATCTTGATTTCTACCAGACGTTGCGCGACCGCCTCGGCTCGCCCGGCGACTTTGCCCAGGCCTATGTGATTGCGCACGAGGTCGGTCACCACGTGCAGAATCTGCTGGGCACGACCGCCAAGGTCGACGCGCTGCGCGCGCGCGAGAACAGAGCGCAGCTCAACGCCACGTCGGTGCGCGTCGAGTTGCAGGCCGACTGCTTTGCGGGGGTGTGGGCGTTTCATGCGCAGGCGGAAAAGCACTGGCTGGAACAGGGCGACATCGAATCGGCGCTGAACGCTGCCTCGCACATCGGCGATGACGCGCTGCAAAGACAGACGCAGGGGCGGGTGGTGCCCGAGACCTTCACTCACGGCACCAGCGCGCAGCGGGTGAACTGGTTCAAGCGTGGACTGGCCAACGGCAAGGTGGCGGACTGCGACACCTTCGGCGCGGCCACGCTGTGACAGCGCGATGTGCCTGATCCTGGTTGCGTGGCGAGCGCACACCGACTACCCGCTGGTACTGGCAGCCAACCGCGATGAATTCCACGCCCGCGCCGCCGCACCGGCCGCGTGGTGGCCGCAGCCGGATATCCTCGCCGGGCGCGATCTGAGCGCCGGGGGCACCTGGCTGGGGGTCGCGCGCGACGGCCGCTTCGCGGCGCTCACCAATTACCGTGACCCGGCGATTGCACAGCGCGACGCGCCGAGCCGCGGCGAGCTGGTTCCGGCGACGCTGGCCTCGGCGCTGCCGGTGCAGCAGCGGCTGCAGCAATTGCGCCGCACCGGCGGCAACTACAATCCTTTTAATCTGATCTTCAGCGACGGCGAACAGCTGGCGGTATTCGAGAGCGTCGCCGCGGATGGCCGCGTGCTGCAACCAGGCGTCTATGGCCTGTCGAACCACCTGCTCGACACGCCGTGGCCCAAGGTGCGCAATGCCAAGTCGGCGCTTGGCGAAGCGATGACGCAGCTGCCGGATGAGCGCTCGTTGCTGGCGCTGCTGCGCGATGAGCGCCAGGCCGATGAGTCGCAGCTGCCCCGCACCGGCGTCAGCCTCGAGTGGGAAAGGCTGCTGTCGAGTGCGTTCATCCGGGCGCCCGCCTACGGCACGCGCTGTTCGAGCATCGTGCTGATGAATCGGCACGGTGCCGTGCGCTTCAGCGAATGGAGCTGGGACGAATCCGGCGCGTTGTCGGGCCAGGTCGAGCAGCAGTTCGAAATCGATGCGGCGCGCCGCGCTACTGCGACACCGCCCCCGCTTGCGGACCCGGTGTCTCGCTGATCGAAGGGCGCAGCCGCGCCACGCTGCAGAGTCCGGCGAGCACTGCCAGGCCGGCCGCCACCAGCGCCGGCGCCGGTCCGCTGCCGACCCCGAGCGCCAACAGCGCGGCCAGCAGCGTTGCTCCGAGCGTCTGGCCGGTCAGCCGCGTAGTCGAAATCAGGCCGCCGGCCGATGCTGCACGTTGGTGCGGCGCTGAATGGATGATCAGCCGGGCGTTGGGCGCCACGAACAGAGCGAAGCCCGCACCCGACAGCGCCATGCGCCACACCATGTCGAAGTGCGACAGCTGTACCGGCAGATATGCGAGCGACAATAACCCGGCGGTGGCGATCAGCATGCCGAGGCCGCCGAGTATGCCGGCCGGAAAGCGATCCGACAGGATGCCGGCCAGCGGGCCGACGATGAGGATGGCCAACGGCCAGGGCGTGATCATCGCGCCCACCTCGCCCGGCAGAAAGCCGTAGTGCTGCTGCAGCCGGAACGGCAGCGACAGCATCACGGTCATCGAGGCGATGAACACCAGCAGTCCGCCGAGCACCGACAAGCCCACCACCGGCCGGGTCAACAGGTCGACCGGCAGGATTGGAATTTTCGAAGTCAGTTCGCGCCGCACGAACACGACGGCAAACGCGGCGCCGGCGCCGATGATCAGCGCGCCGATCAGCACTGAGCCGCCGTGCACCATGCTTTCCAGGCCGGCGATGATCAGCCCGAAGGTGAGCGCGCACAGCACCGCGGCGCGCACATCGTACGGATCATCGCGCGCAACGGGATCGGGCAGCGCGCGTCGGCCGAGCAACAGCGACAGCAATGCCAGCGGCGCAGCGGCGGCGAAGATCCACGGCCAGGACGCGACCGAGAGCACCACGCCACCGAGCGTCGGCGCAATCGCGATCGAGGTGGATACCACGATGTTGCCGATTGCAAGGCCGCGGCCGAGCTGGCGTGCCGGATAGGTCGAGCGGATCAGCGCGCTCGATACGCTCAGCGCGGCGCCGGCACCGAGCGCCTGGATCGAGCGTACCAGCAGCAGAAACGCCAGGCTCCTGGCGAAGAAACACAGCACGGTCGCCACCAGGAAGGCGAGCTGCCCATACTGGTACAGGCGGCGTAGTCCGATTCGACTGCCGAGCGCCGAGAATGGCAGCAGCGTCATGACCAGCACCAGCTGATAGACCGTCACCACCAGCACCGCGGTCGAAGCGTGCACACCCAGGTCGCGTGCCAACGTCGGCAGCGCGACCGTCACCACCGAGCCGTCGATCACCGCCAGCGCAGTGCCGAAGGAAATCGCCAGAATCGCCAGATAGCGCCGCGGCGTGGGCAAACCGTCCATCAGATCGGCCATCAGATCGAAGCGGGTTGAGGATTGTTGTAAGACATTTGAACCCCTTGCCGAGCATCGGTTCAGGTTCGATCAAAGCAGCTTAACAAATAGCCGCCGGCAACATGCTTAGGAGTAAACTCGAGCCCTACGCGCTCGTCCTGAGGTTTACTCCGTTGTTGCTGCAGGTCTCGTTGCTGCTGCTGGCCCTCGCCAGCGTTTTTTTCTGGTGGCGCCAGCACAGTGCGCGCCAGCAAAATGCGGTGTTGCGCGCCGAAATCATGAAGCTGCGCGAACGCTTGCGCGCACTGCGCCGATAATTTTCCTTCGAGCTGCTGCGCGCCGATGCGACGCTTAAAGATCGTCCATCGCACCCGTTACGAATTTCCCGAGACGGTGCGGTTGGGGCCGCACCGGCTGCTGCTGCGCCCACGCGAAGGCCACGAGCTTCATATCGAGTCCTCGCTGCTGGAAACCACACCGCCAGCCACGGTGCATTGGCTGCGCGATATCTACGACAATTCGGTCGCGATCGCCAGCTTCGCGCTGCCCACAGCGCAACTGCTGATCGACAGCGAAGTGGTGGTGCAGCATTTCGACGAAGCGCCGCTCGACTTCGTGGTGGCGGACGAGGCGGTGAATTATCCGTTCAGCTACGATGCCGACACGGCGGCGGTGCTGCGCCCGTACCTGGTGGATTCGCAGGCGCCGGTCGAGCAGGAGGAGCTGCGCAGCTGGCTCAGCCAGCGCTGGAAGTTCGGCGAGCAACTGCAGACCTACGGCCTGCTGCAGCGACTGTGCCTCGACATCAAGCAGACGCTGAGGTATGAGGCGCGCGAATATCCCGGCGTGCAGAGCGCCGCCGAGACGCTGTCGCGCGGCGTGGGTTCCTGCCGCGACTTTGCCAGCCTGTTCATGCTGGCGGCGCGTTGCCTGGGGTTGGCCGCCCGTTTCGTCAGCGGCTACCTCAATGCGCCACATACCGGCAGCGGCGCGACCCACGCCTGGGCGGAGGTCTATCTTCCCGGCGCAGGATGGAAGGGTTTTGATCCCACGCTCGGCGAGATGGTCGGCAGCAAGCATATTGCCGTGGCCGTGGCCCGCCGCCCCGATGTCGTGTCTCCCGTGGCGGGTACGTTTTTCGGCCGGCCCGGCGCCAGTCTTTACGTCGACGTCAACGTCACCGCGCTCGACGGCTGAATGCAGCGCGGCTGTCAGCCGGAACCGCGACGCTCGCGGGCAGTGCGCCGTTCGGGCGCCGCATCGGCCGTGCGGCTCGCACCGGCAGCGACGCTGCGGCGCTGACCGCCACGGCGGTCGACATAGTGACGGTAGCTGCAGTGACAGGCGGCCGACAGCGTGCATCCCTTCAGTGGCAGCGCCGGCGCATCGCGCCCGAGAAAACGCTTGCCGCGCAGCGCCATGGCCTTGGCACAGGCCTCACCATGGGTGTCGATCCTGACCGCGCTCCACGGTTCTATGCGCAGCGGATAGATTCGCTTTGCCATAAGAAGTGCTCCGCTGTCGTTCTAAGATGCACTGCGTGCTGTGGTCACTCCCGCGGTATTTTAGGACTGTTGTGTTGCGGCTTTTGCTGACTCCGTCACGTCGGCAATAAAAATGACTGACGCCGGCCGCTGTGTGCGCGGATCCAGCGGCTCGCGCAGCTCCAGCAGCCGCAGCCCGTGCCGCCGCAACAGCTGCAGCCAGCCGCCCAGCGTGCGGAAGTACCATGGCGCCGGATCGATGAAATCGGAGCTGAACCCGGCCCACGACCCTTCGCGCCAGCCGTCCTGGTACGGCCGCTCGCCGCAGGCGACGATCGGATGCAGAGTCTGAATGATGAATGCTCCCGCGGGCTCGAGCAGCGAGGCTGCGGCGGCGAAGATTGCTTCGACCGACTCCTTGCCCAGCAGCGAGAAGTTACACACCACGACGTCGGCGCTGAAACCGACGCTGCCAGCCGCGGCCTGCTCGAACGACGCCACGCGAAAGTCGCCGCCCCCGGACGCCTGTGCCAGCGCGATCAGCCGCGGTACCACGTCAATGCCGACCAGATGCACCCCATGGGGTGCGAGCGTGCGTCCGAGCCAGCCCTCACCGCATCCAAGATCCAGCACGCTGCGTGGCGAGCGGCTCAGAACCGCATCGACGATCGCCCGATCCGTGACCAGCCGGCGGCTCTCGATATGCTGCTCGCGCACCGCCACGCTCCAGGCGTCCGCATTCGTGCGCCAGGAATCGACGATCTGCGCGTCGCAAAACGGACCGGTCACTGCGGTCAGGCACTCGCGGCAGCGGCAAAGGCGCTGCGCCTGGAAGGCTCCATCGCGGCAGTGTACGCCGGCGTGCGCTGCACTCCCAACCGGCCCTAATCAAGGCATAATCGCCGCTGTCAGACACGGCAGCCGGCAATACCGATGATAAAAGTACTCTTCATCTTCCTGGTGTTGGTGATCGCAGGGGTCGCGGGCTACAGCTGGCTCACGCTGCACTGGTCCTATTCCACCGGCGAGCGGGCGGGATTCGTGCAGAAGCTGGCGAAGAAGGGCTGGCTCTGCAAGACCTGGGAAGGCGAAATGGCGATGGTCACGATGCCCGGCACGGTCTCTGAAAAGTTCTACTTCACAGTGCCGGATGACGCCGTGGCGACAAAATTAAATGCCAGCCTCGGCAAGCGCGTCGCGCTGCATTACGAGCAGCACAAGTGGTTGCCGAGTTCGTGCTTCGGCGAGACCGAGTATTTCGTCACCGGCATGCAGGTGACGGAGTAGTCTAAAGCTCGCCGGCCACCGTGCCCTGGTGGTAGAGGATCTTCCAGACCTGTCCGCTGCGCCGCCAGATGCTGCATCTGCGGGTGACGCGCTGTTTCTGCTGCACCAGTGTGTAGGTGACGAGGTAGATGTTGCGGGCCAGCTCGACGCAATGGAAATCACTGGTTTCCCAGATGTCCTCCCCCGGGGTCTGCAATCGTTTCTGCAGGATGTCGAGCACGTAATCGCGGCTGTAGCGGCGGCCCGAGGCGCCGACTTCGCGAAAATCCGGATCCATCATGGCCTCGAGATCGGCGCGCCCGGCGCCGATTGCCAGCCGATGAAACACCGGCTCGCGGCGCATCAATTCCTCGAGCACGGCCGCTCGCCTGCGGCCGGCCGCCGATTCAGCTTTCATAGTCAGCTTTCATAGTCAGCCTTCATACCTATCCTATGAACTGTAACCTTTCTGAAGAACGGTGTGCTCGCGTGGGACACCCAGCCCGTGTGCGAGAATCGCTGGGCAATTCCCCCGGGAGCCACAGCATGAGCATCAGAATGAGCGCCACCCGATCGATCCGCGTGCTGCGCCACGGTCTCACCACCGCCAGCATGCTGTGCTTTGCGGCCATCGCGGCGGCGGCGCCGACTGAGGGCAACAGCAGCACTCCGATCGCGCCGGCTCCGCTCGAGGCGCCCGCGGCGCCGGCCGATTTGCAGGCACCGCCGCAGGTTCCCGACGTGGCCAATGCCGTGGTCAAGGTGTTCTCGACCATGCGTTACCCCGACGTGGCCAGACCCTGGACCAAGCAGCAACCGATCGAGGTCACCGGCTCCGGCGTCGTCATCGAGGGCAAGCGAATCCTGACCAACGCGCATGTGGTGCTGTACGCCAGCCAGGTACAGATCCAGGCCAACCAGGCCGGTGACAAGATTTCCGCCACGGTAGAATTCGTGGCGCCGGGAATCGACCTGGCAGTGCTGAAGCTCGAGGATGAATCGTTCTTCAACACTCACGCGCCCATCAAGCGTGCCGATGCCGTGCCGCAGATCAAGGATGCGGTGTTGGCGTACGGCTTTCCGACCGGCGGCAATTCGCTCTCGATCACCAAGGGCATCGTCTCGCGCATCGAGTTCACCCCGTATGGTTATTCGGTCTCCGGCCTGCGCATACAGATCGATGCGGCCATCAATCCCGGCAACAGCGGCGGCCCGGCAGTGGTCGGCGACAACATGATCGGGCTCGCATTCAGCGCTCTCAACAACGCCCAGAACATCGGCTACATCATCCCGAACGAGGAAATCGAATTATTCCTGCGCGACATCGCCGACGGCCACTACCACGGCAAACCCGCTCTGTATGACGAACTGCAGACGCTCGAGAATCCGGCCCTGCGCAGTTTCCTGAAACTCGACAGTTCCGTGCACGGCATTGTGGTCCGGCGCCCCTACACCGGCGAAGGCGGCAACCCGCTGAAGGAATGGGATGTGATCACCCAGATCGCCGACGCGGCGGTGGACGATCAGGGCATGATTCACATTGGCGGCGACCTGCGTGTGAGCTTTCGCTACCTGGTGCAGAAGGTCGCCAGGAACGGCACCGTGCCACTGACGGTGGTGCGCGCCGGCCAGACGCTGAAGGTGGCGCCCAAGGTCGGCTCCGAACGGCCGAGCCTGGTGCCAGACTTAAGGGGCGAGTATCCGCCCTATTTCATCTACGGACCGCTGGTGTTCTCCAGGGCTACCGGTCAGTTCATCGCCGTTACCTCGCAGGGTGATTCGCTGCGAACGCTGAGCCTGGTCGGCAGTCCGCTGGTCACGCAGCGCGGCGACATGCCGACCGCGGATCGTGAGGAGCTGGTGGTGATTTCATCGCCATTCTTTCCGAACAAGCTCGCCAAGGGTTACGGCAATCCGTTTGGCACCGTGATCTACTCGGTGAACGGCACCCGGGTACGGAGCCTGAAACATCTGGTGATGCTGCTGCGCGATCTGAAGGAGGACTTTGTCGTGTTCCGATGCGAGCATCGCGGCGGGGAAACGCTGGTGTTCCCGCGCAAGGAAACACTCGCCGCCTCCGAGGACATCCTGAATGACAACGGCGTGCGCGCGCAGGGCTCGCCGGAGCTGCTGGCGGTGTGGGCCGGCAAGAGCGCGAACTGACGAGCCGGCGAACTAAACGTTACTGCTGCAGGCCGTGCGGCGTGATGAGGCCGGCGCGCCAGGCGAGCAGCAGCAGCACGAACAGCGCGACCGACAGCGAAATGCGCACCGTCAGGGCACGCAGCATCTTCTTCGAGTCGCCACGGCCGGTTGACAGGTAGTACAGCGCGCTGCCCAGGCTCGCGATGATCGCGGCCAGCATGCAGAAAATCAGGATTCGAATGAGCTCCACAGCTTCATTATAAGGGCCACCAGGCCCGCCGCCGCCAAGCCTGTACTCGACCGCAGCCGCTGGGCACAATGCGCGCCCCACTCAAGGAGCAGCAGGCTTGCCGCTGACACTGCAATTGCGCCGGTTTCGCTGGTCCGCAACCTGGCCGATGACACTGCTGACGCTCGCGGCGATGGTGCTGTTCTTCAACCTGGGCCGCTGGCAGTGGCACCGCGGGGAACTCAAGCGCGCGCTCGCGCAGCAATTCAGCGCCGGCGCCGAGTCCGTGGCCGAACTCGGCGAGCGCCCGACCGCGGCGCTGCCGCGCTACGCGCAGGTGCGGCTGCAGGGCAGCTACGACGGCGAGCATCAGTTTCTGCTCGACAACATGTCGCACGATGGCCTGCCCGGTTACCAGGTCCTGACGCCGCTGCACCTGAACGATGGTCGAACCGTCATCGTCAATCGCGGCTGGGTACCGTTGACCGAGCGCCGCAGTCAGCCGCCGGATGTGCATATCGATGGCGCCTTCGCGCCAGCGGCATCGTCAGCGCCGCTGCAGACTGCGACCGGTCGACTGGATGATCTGCCGGTCGCGGGCATCGCGTTGGGTCACGTGCCGCCGCCAGCGGGCGACGCGTGGCCCAAGCTCACGAGTTTTCCGACCATAGAAGATCTGTCGGCGGCTCTCGGGCGGCCGCTGCAGAGCCGCCAGCTGCTGCTCAATCCGGATCAACCCGCGGGCTTCGTGCGCGACTGGCATCCGCCAGGTCTGGGCGCGGAGCGCCATCTCTCCTACGCGATCCAGTGGTGGGCTTTCGGCGCCCTGACACTGATACTTTACGGCTATATGAACTGGCGCCGCAGCCCGCAATGAGCACGCCTGCGCCCGTGACGCGCGCCCGACGCGGTCTGTTGCTGCTGCTGGTGCTGCTGTTCTTTGCGCCGCTGCTGCTGTCGTTCGTGATCTACTACGGCTCGCACTGGCGGCCCGCCGGTTCCACCAATCACGGCGCGCTGATCGTGCCGGCGCGCACGTTACCGCAGGTGGCGCTGCCGCGAGTGGCCGTGCTGCCGGGCGCAATGCCAGACGACGCCGCGGACGTATTCAGCGGCAAATGGTCACTGGTATACGTCGGCCGCGGCGACTGCGATGCCGATTGCCGCGATACGCTCTATTTCATGCGCCAGACGCATTTCGGGCTCGCCAATCTGATTCCTCGGGTGCAGCGGGTATTCCTGGTCACCGACAATTGCTGTGATCGCGCATTTCTGGCGCGCGAGCAGCCGGGATTGATTACCTTGAATGCCGGCGGCACGGCAGGCACGCCGCTGCTGGCGCAGTTCCCGGCCGAGCGGCGCGCCGCCGGTATTTTCATAGTCGATCCGCGCGGCAACCTGATGATGCGCTACGACGCCCACGACGATCCCAGTGGGCTGCGCAACGATCTGAAGAAACTGCTGCAACTCTCGCACATCGGCTGACAGGCAGCATGAGTCACGCAGCCCTGGTCCGTGCCGCTGCCATCGCCGCATTTGCGCTGTGCCTGGGCGTGGTCGTGCTGGGTGCCTACGTACGGCTGAGCAATGCCGGTCTGGGTTGCCCCGACTGGCCCGGCTGTTACGGCCACCTGACGCCGACGGGCGCGGCGGCAGACGAACGCACGGCGAGCGCGCCACTCGCCGGCAGACCGCTGGACGTCGGCAAGGCCTGGCGCGAGATGCTGCATCGTTATGCGGCCGGCACGCTCGGCTGCCTGATCGTGTGCCTCACCGCGATGGCCATCGCCTGGCGGCGCGAGCGCCTGTTGCCACCCTGGTTCGCCATCGCGCTGCCGGCCATCGTTGTACTGCAGGGCCTGCTGGGGCGGCTGACCGTGACCTGGCAGCTGCGGCCACTGTTTGTCAGCCTGCACCTGCTGTTTGGCTTCACCACGCTGTCACTGCTGTGGTGGCTGGTGTTGACACGAGCGTTACCGCGCGGTGCGGACTGGGCAGCTGCCCCGGTCAGCCCGCGTACCGGCCTTACGGCGGCGCGCCGCCTGGCGCTCGTGGCGCTGGTGGCGCTCGCACTGCAGATCGCGCTCGGCGGCTGGACCAGCAGCAACTACGCCGCCATTGCCTGCCCGGATCTGCCGACCTGTCAGGGCAGCTGGTGGCCGCAGGCCGATTTTCGCTCGGCGTTCGTGCTGTGGCGCGGATGGAGCGGCAACTACGAGGGCGGCGTGCTGGATAATCCGGCCCGCGTCGCGATCCATCTGAGCCATCGTCTCGGCGCTCTGGCGGCGAGCCTGGCGCTGCTGGCGGCGGCGCTGGCGGCCTTGCGGGCGCGCGCGAACCGGCCTGCCACCGCGGCGGCGGCGGCCGTACTGCTGCTGTTGGCGCTGCAATGGACCATCGGCAGCTCGATGGTGCTGCACGGCTTTCCGCTGTGGCTCGCCACAGCGCACAATGCCGGCGCCGCCCTGTTATTGTTAGCGGCCTTGGCGCTCAATCGGTCCTTGTGGCCGGCGCCGCACGCCCTCTAGCGACTATGAGCGATTCCGCCGCCCGCACAATTGCCGCCAGCCCCACCTGGCGCGACTACTTCGAGCTGACCAAGCCGCGCGTGGTCGCGCTGATCGTATTGACCGCCGTGGTCGGCACGCTGCTGGCAGCGCGCGGCCTGCCGCCGCTGGATGCGCTGATCTTTGGCAACCTCGGTATCGCGCTCGCGGCCGCTTCGGCCGCCGCCATCAATCACATCCTCGACCGGCGCATCGATGCACGCATGGCGCGCACCCGCAAGCGCCCGCTGCCCTCCGGCCACCTGGCGCCGGCGCAGGCGCTCTCGTTTGCGCTGCTGCTGGGCGTCAGCTCGATGGTGATCCTGGTGGCGTTCGTCAACGTACTGACCGCCGTGCTGACATTCGCATCGTTGATCGTGTACGCCGTGGTCTACACGGTGTGGCTGAAGCGCGCCACGCCGCAGAACATCGTGATCGGCGGCGCCGCCGGCGCCGCGCCGCCGGTGCTGGGCTGGGTGGCGGTGACCAACCACATCGACGCGCATGCGCTGCTGCTGTTTCTGATCATCTTTGCCTGGACGCCGCCGCATTTCTGGGCGCTCGCGATCGCGCGCCGGCACGATTATGCCAAGGCCGATATCCCGATGCTGCCAGTCACGCACGGCGTGGAATTCACCCGCCTGCACGTGCTGCTCTACACGCTGATCCTGTGCCTGGTCACGCTGCTGCCCTACATGACAGGCATGAGCGGACTGATCTATCTGGTGGCCACCGTGCTGCTGAACGCGCGCTTCCTGTGGCTTGCGATCGAGCTCAAGCTCGCACGCCGCGAGGAGCTGCCGATGCGCATGTTCCGCTTCTCGATCAGCTACCTGATGTGGCTGTTCCTGGCGCTGCTGGCCGATCACTACCTGCCGACTTCGATCGGCTGAAAGCTGCGCGTCGACGCCCTTTTCAGGCGAACCGCAGCGCCACGGCGCCGGCGATGATCAGCGCGGTGCTGATCAGCCGCTGCGGCGTGATGCGCTCCTTGAGCACCAGTGCCGAGATCACCGTCGCGAACAGGATCGCGGTTTCGCGCAGGGCCGCGACCAGCGCCAGCGGCGCCACGGTCATTGCCCATAGCGCAAGCACGTACGACCCCACCGTGCCGGCGCCGCCGAGCGCGCCCGCAAGCCAGCGGCCGTGCAGGTAGGCGAGAAATTCGCGCCGCCGCCGGATCGATATCCACAGCAGCATCTCGATGCCGGTGAACAGAAAGATCCACAGCGTATAGGCGGGTGGCGAGCCGGAGCGCCGAACCCCCAGGCCGTCGATCACGGTGTAACTCGCGATGACGAAGGCGTTGGCGAGCGCGAAGGCGGTGGCCGATCGATGCCGGGTCGCCTGCGCCGGCACGTGCACCGCCAGTCCCAGCACCCCGCCGCAGATCAACGCGATGCCAAGCCATTGCAGCGCCGAGACGATCTCACCAATCACGACAGCGCTGACCGCGGCGACGATCAGCGGTGCGGTGCCGCGCATCAGCGGGTAGGCATGACTCATGTCGGCGCGCCGATAGGCAGCGGCGAGCAGCCCGTAATAGAGCAGCTGCAGCGACACCGAGGCGGCGATGAACGGCCAGCTCGCGGCTGCGGGCGGCCGCAGGAACGGCAATAGCAGCGCCGCGATCGCCGCGGCCGCGCTCGTGACCATGGCCACGGTCAGCAGCTTGTCACCGCCGCTCTTGACGATCGCGTTCCAGCCGGCATTCATCAGCGCCGCCAGCAGCACGATGTAGACCACGTGGGCCGGCACTTTTATTTAGCCGATGAATTCGATAACGGCGGGCTGCATGCGCTTATTATTGTCGCACTGTCGGGCGGCCGCTCGCACCGTCCTCGTCAAGGAACGCGCCATGCTGATCGAACGCGTCTGGGCCGCCAACCGCGGTCGCAACTTCCATTACCTGGTCGCCTGCGCCGAGACCGGCGAGGCGCTCGCGATCGATCCGCTCAATGCCGCCGCCTGCCTGAGTCGCGCGCGCGAACTGGGCTGGCAGGTGCGCCAGATCTTCAACACTCACGAGCATGCCGATCACACCGGCGGCAACGCCGAGATGGTGGCGGCGACCGGCGCGCCGGTACTGGCGCACGCGGCCGCGGCACAGCGCATTGGCGGCGTCACCCACGGTCTCCACGACGGCGACCCGGTACGCATCGGCCGTTCGGTGCAGCTGCGCTGCCTCGATACGCCAGGCCATACGCTCGCGCATCTGTGCCTGTACGGTGAGGCAAGCGGCGAGGAGCCGCCAGCGCTGTTCTCCGGCGACACCTTGTTCAATGCCGGGGCCGGCAACTGCATCCACGGCGGCGACCCGCTGCTGCTGTACGACACCTTCGCCGGCGTCCTGGCGCGGCTGCCGCCGGCAACGCGGGTGTTTCCCGGACACGAATACCTGCTGCGAAATTTGGATTTTACACTTGACCGCGAACCGTCCAACGCCGCTGCCCGGCAGATGCTGCAGCGCTGCGCCGCTCTCGCGGCCGAGGCCATGCCGGTGATGACGCTGCAGCAGGAGCGGCAGTTCAACGTCTTCTTCCGGCTCGATAGCCCCGAAGTCATTGCCGAGCTGCGACGCGTCCGCAGCGACTTGAGCGCGCAGCCGGCCCCGCGCGAGGTGTTCCTGGCGCTGCGGGAGCTGCGTAACCGCTGGTAGCAGCCAGCCAGGGCATTTCACGCCCGTCGCGTGGAATGGTCGGTGCGCTCCTGGGGTAGAATTCGCGCCCCCCATGGATCTCTCTCCCATTCTCAATCCGCTGAACAATGCCCAGCGCGAGGCTGTGACGGCCCCGCTCGGCCCGGTGCTGGTGCTGGCCGGCGCCGGCAGCGGCAAGACCCGCGTGCTGATCCACCGCATTGCCTGGCTGATCGAGACCGAGGGCGTCTCGCCGCACAGCATCCTGGCGGTGACCTTCACCAACAAGGCCGCCGGCGAGATGCGCGGCCGGGTGGAACAGCTGCTCGGCATCCCGGGCACGGCGCTCTGGCTGGGCACCTTCCACGGCATCGCCCATCGGCTGCTGCGGCTGCATTGGCGCGAAGCCGGGCTGCCGCAGGGCTTCCAGATCCTGGATGCCGAGGATCAGCTGCGGCTGATAAAAAAACTGCTGAAGTCGCAGAACCTCGACGAGAACCGCTGGGTGCCGCGCGAGCTGCAGTACTTCATCAACAAGCACAAGGATGAGGGCCGCCGGCCGAAGCAGCTCGCCGCCGGCGGCGATCCGACGCAGCTGCAGCTGATCAAACTGTACGAGCAGTACGAGGAGATGTGTGCGCGTTCGGGTGTGATCGACTTTGCCGAACTGCTGCTGCGCGCCTTCGAGCTGTGGCGCGACCAGCCGGACGTGCTGCGCCATTATCGCAACCGCTTCCGCCATGTGCTGGTCGATGAGTTCCAGGACACGAATTCGATTCAATACGCCTGGATCCGTCTGCTGGTGGGATCCGAAGGCGCAGCGTTTGTGGTCGGTGACGACGATCAGTGCCTTGCCGCGGGAACCGCGGTCACGATGGCCGACCGGTCGAGGAAGCCGATCGAGGCGGTATTGCCGGGCGAGAATGTTCTGTCGTGCTACGGCGGCGGCGATCTGCGGCCGGCCAGGGTCAGCGAACGATTCGTGCGGCGGCGGCAGGGACACATCATCTGCCTGCAGCTGCAGTCGGGCGCGATCATACAGAGCACGCCCGAGCACACGCACTTCGCCGGCTACCTGCCGGGCGAGACAGCGCAGATGTTTTTCCTCTATCTGATGCACAAAGTGGGCATCGGTTATCGCCTGGGCACTTCGCGGCTGTCCCCGACAAGCCTGGCCAGGTCCATCGACCATGCTGATGCCGCGTGGATCATCCGCACTCATCGCAGCGAAATTGACGCGCGCTCGGATGTGGCGCTGACATCCCGCTCCTATGGCTTGCCGACGCAGTCATTCGTTGCGGATGACAGGCAGCACTTCGAAAAGATTTTTTACTCGCTGAACACCACCGACGCGGCGCTGCGATTGCTGGCAGATACCGGATTGGATCCGGAGCGGCCGCATCACAGGCCTCGCAGCCGCGATTCGAATCGGCGCAACATCGTGATCACGCTGTGCGCCGAGCGCCGCGGTGCGAAGCCGCTGCACCGCATTTCCATCGCCGGCATCGGCGCTGCCGATCGCAGCGTACTGATGGATCTCGGCCTGCGGCTACGGCCCGGCAAAAACGATGGCGGCCAGAGCTGGCGTCATGAAAGCGTGTACGGCGATTTTCGCCAGCTGATGAAAATTGCCCGGCGCCTGCGCGAGCAGCTCGACGGCCACTTCGTGCTGCAGGGACACATGCTCGGTCGCTCGCTGCCTTTTATCAATGCCGCCGCGATTCGGCCCGGGATGGTCATGGCGACTGAGTCGGCGCAGTTCGAGATCGTCGAACGCGTTGAACAGCAGCAGGCCGACGCCACGGTCTACGACCTCAACATCGAGCGCACGCATAACTTTGTTGCCAACGGGGTCATTACCCACAATTCCATCTATCGCTGGCGCGGCGCACGAGTCGAGAACCTGCACAAATTCCGCGAGGACTTTCCGCAGGCCACGCTATACCGGCTGGAGCAGAACTATCGCTCTACCGCCGGCATTCTCGATGCCGCCAATGCGCTGATCAGCAACAACACCGGCCGGCTCGGCAAGACGCTGTGGACCAGTGCTGCCGGCGGCGATCGGGTCAAGCTATACGCCGCCTACAACGAGCGCGACGAGGCCGATTTCGTGGTCACGCGCGTTCTGGAATGGGCGCAACGCGGCGGCCTGAGGCGCGAGGCCGCGATCCTGTATCGCTCCAATGCGCAGTCGCGCAGTTTCGAGGAGGCGCTGATCACCGCGCGCGTGCCGTACCGCGTCTATGGCGGCCTGCGTTTCTTCGAGCGCGCCGAGATCAAGGACGCGCTGGCGTACCTGCGACTGATCGCCAACCGCGACGATGATGCCTCGTTCGAACGCATCGTCAACCTGCCGCCGCGCGGTATCGGCAACAAGACGGTCGACAACATCCGCGAGGCCGCGCGCGGCGGCGGCAGTTCGATGTGGCTTGCCGCGGCAGCCGCGGTCAGTGCCGGCGAAGGCGGCCGCGCCGCCGTCGCGCTGCAGGGCTTCATGCGGCTGATCGAGCAGCTCACGCAATCGATCGCCGGGCTTGCGCTGCACGAGCAGGTCGATCACGTGATCAACGCCAGCGGCCTGCTCGAGCATCATCAGAAGGACAAGGCCGATCGCGGCGAAGCGCGGGTCGAGAATCTCAACGAGCTGGTCAGCGCCGCGCGCGGCTTCGAACCAGACAGCGACCTGCCACCGCTGCAGAGTTTTCTGTCGCACGCGGTGCTGGAGTCGGGCGAGACCCAGGGCGATGCGTGGGAGGACTGTGTGCAGATGATGACGCTGCACACGGCCAAGGGGCTGGAATTTCCGCTGGTATTCATGTGCGGTATGGAGGACGGCCTGTTTCCGCACCAGCGCTCGATCAACGATCTCGACGGCCTGGAAGAAGAGCGCCGCCTGTGCTATGTCGGCATGACGCGCGCGATGAAGCAGCTGTATCTGACCTATGCGGAGCAGCGTCGACTGCACGGCGTGGACAGCTACAACGCGCCGTCGCGATTTATTCAGGAGATCCCCGCAGCGCTGGTCGAAGAGTTGCGGCCGCGGATCCGTCTCGCGCGCTCACCGGCCTCCGGCATGGCCGCGCCGGGCAGCGCCCGCGCGCTGGGAAGAACGCCGCTGATGGAGACTCTGGGTGACGGCATGCGGCTTGGCACACGCGTACGCCACGGCAAATTCGGCGAGGGCGTAGTACTTACGGTCGAGGGCCAGGGTCCGCACGCACGCGTGCAGGTGAATTTCGAGCAGCAGGGTTCCAAATGGCTCATGCTGCAATACGCTAATCTGGAAGTGATGTAGCGGCGATGGAGTGCAACGGCCGATGAAGATCCTGATTCTGGGCGCCGGCCAGGTCGGCCGGACGGCGGCCTACCACCTGTCGCGTGAACCGGCCAATGAAGTCACCGTGGTGGATACCAACGAGGACATCCTGCGCGATCTGCAGGACCGGCTCGACATCAGAGCCGTCGCCGGCCACGCCTCGTACCCGGCCGTACTCGAGGCCGCCGGCATCGCCGACACCGACGTGCTGGTCGCGCTGACCAACAGCGACGAGGTCAATATCGTCGCCTGCGAGATCGCGCACGCGCTGTATCGCACGCCGACCAAGATCGCGCGCGTACGCGCGCCCGAATACACCACGCGCGCGCAGCTGTTCACCGAAGGCGCGCTCGCGGTCGATGTGTGGATCAGCCCGGAACAGCTGGTGACCGAGTACATCGCCCGGCTGTTGTCCTATCCGGGCGCGTTGCAGGTGGTGGACTTCGCCGACGGCCGCGTGCAGCTGGTCGGCGTGCGCGCGCGTCGCGATGGCCTGCTGGTGGGCCGCGCGCTGCGCACGCTGCGCGAGCATCTGCCCGATACCGAGACCCGAGTGGCGGCAATCTATCGCAATGACCGGCTGGTGCGTCCGGGCGGCGACACCGTGATCGAGGAGAACGACGAAATCTTCTTCGTCGCCGCTTCGGACGATCTGCGCCGCGTGATGGCCGAACTGCGCCGCAGCGAGGATCCGGTGCGGCGCCTGGTGATCGCGGGCGGCGGCAATATCGGTTTCAGACTGGCGCGCACGCTCGAGAAGAGCAACCAGGTGAAGCTGATCGAGCGCGATACCCGCCGCGCGCGGCGCATCTCCGAGCTGCTGGAGAACACCATCGTGCTCAACGGCGATGCCGCCGACGAAGAACTGCTGGTCGAGGAGAACATCGACAGCGCCGACGTGTTCGCCGCGCTCACCAATTCCGAGGAAGCCAACGTGCTGTCGGCGATGCTGGCCAAGCGGCTCGGCGCCAAGCGCGTGATGGCTCTGATCAACCGGCCCTCGTACGGCGAGTTGATGGAGAATCACAGCATCGACATCGTGATTTCACCACAGACCATCACCATCGGCTCGCTGCTGGCGCACGTGCGGCGCGGTGACGTGGTGCGCGTGCATTCGCTGCGGCGCGGCGCCGCCGAGGCAATCGAGGCGGTGGTGCACGGCACCCAGGAGAGCTCGCAGGTGGTCGGCCGCCGGCTCGAGCAGATCAAACTGCCGTCCGGCGCCAGCATCGTGGCAATCGTGCGCGGCGACAACGTCATCATGGCGCATCACGACACCAAATTCGAAACCGAAGATCACGTGATCATATTCCTCACCGATCGGCGGCATATCGATGCGGTTGAGCGGCTGTTCCAGACCGAAGCCTAGGAACGGAAAGCGATGCGCTCGCTGCTTGGCGTATTGAATATATTCGGCTCGCTGCTCACCTGGTTTGCGTTGTTCTTCGCATTGCCGGTGCTCACGGCGCTGATCTATGGCGAGCTGGCGCCGCTGCGCGGCTTCGTGGCCGGTGCCGGCGTCGCTGCGCTGGGCGGACTGCTGCTGCGCCTGTGCACGCAGCGCTACTGCTATGACCTGAAATCACGCGACGCCTATCTGCTCGTGACCTCGACGTTGTTGATCATCGCCGCGGTCGCGGCGGTGCCGCTGCTGATCGACCTGCCGGGGCTGTCCTTTACCAGGGCGTATTTCGAGGCCATGTCAGGCCTGTCGACCACCGGCGCCACCGTGCTCTCCGGGCTCGATCATCTGCCCCACAGCATCAATCTGTGGCGCCATGCGCTCAGCTGGCTTGGCGGCATGGGCATCATCGTGCTGGCGGTGGCGGTACTGCCGTTGCTCGGGGTCGGGGGCATGCAGCTCTACCGCGCCGGTGCGCCCGGGGCGGTCAAGGATGCGAAGCTGGCACCACGCATTACCGAGACCGCGCGCACGCTGTGGTTCGTCTATGCCGGCCTGACCGTTGCCTGCGCGCTCACGCTCTGGGCCGCCGGCATGTCGCTGTTCGATGCGATCTGTCACGCCTTTTCGGTCCTGTCGCTGGGCGCATTCTCGACCCACGATGCCAGCATCGGCTATTTCGATTCGCCGCTGATCGAATTCGTGCTGATGATCTTCATGCTGATCGCGGCGATGAATTTCGCCACCCATTTTACCGCGCTGCGTAAAGGCGACTTCAACGCCTACCGGCGCGATCCGGAAGCGCGCTGGACGCTGCTGCTGATACTGGCCAGCTGCGTCGGCATCGCCATATTCCTCGACATCAACGCCGTCTATGACACCCCGTTCCGATCGCTGCGCTTTGCGGCTTTCAACGTCGTGTCGATCGCCACCACCAGCGGTTTCGTTACCACCGACTACGGCAACTGGCCGGTGTTCGCGCCGATGTGGATGCTGTTCCTGAGCTGCCTGTGCGCCACCACCGGCTCGACCGGCGGCGGTATCAAGATGTTCCGCTCCCTGATCCTGATGAAGCAGTCGCTGCGCGAGATGTTCACGCTGGTGCACCCGCAGGCGGTCGCGCCGCTGAAGATCTCCGGCCAGGTGGTGCCGAACGGCGTGGTCTACGCGGTCCTGGCGTTCATCTTTTTGTATTTCATCACCGTCGTGGTGCTGGTGTTCGCACTGCTGATCTCGGGCCTGGATTTTATTTCCGCGTTCTCGGCCATCGTCGCCTGCATCAACAACGTCGGACCGGGTCTCAATGTGGTCGGACCGGGCAGCAATTACGGCGCCCTGTCGGACTTTCAGTGCTGGACCTGTATCGCGGCCATGTTTCTCGGCCGCATCGAGATCATCACCTTCGCGGTGCTGTTCACGCCGACGTTCTGGCGCAAGTAGCGGCGCGCGGCGCCGCAATCACTTACAGTTGCCGCCAGATCTCGTCCTGCACCGAGCCGGCGATGAAATTGTCGGCCGCCCTGGCGATCATCTCCATGTATTTCTGATCCTGCATCAGTCTCACCTGCGTGTCCTCGAGGACCGCGAGACTCTCGTACTGAACATACCAGCTGATGCGGTTCGGATTGCCGCCGACCGGCATCGCGATCTTGACCTCGAGGCCACTCTTGGCCTTTATGTATGAGGCCACTTCACGGGCGAACAGAATCGATGCGATCGCTTTGCCCGGCGCGATACTCGCAGTTCGATGATAGTGGATCATGAGTCGTCTCCCTGAACGAGCCGCTTTGGATTTATTCAGCTGTGAATGTACTGTTCCAGGTCGGCGATCGTGCGCTGCTGTTCCTCGAGCACCGCGCGCACCAGGTCACCGATCGACAGCACACCGACGACGCGCTCGCCGTCCACCACCGGCAGGTGGCGGATACGGTTCTCGCTCATGATGCGCATGCAGTCGTGCACCGATTGCTCGGCATGCACGGTCAGGACCGGTGAACTCATGATCTGACTGACCGGAGTTTCGTTCGACGAGCGGCCCTTCAGAATGACCTTGCGCGCATAGTCGCGCTCGGACACCACGCCGATCAGCTTCTCACCCTGCATCACCAGCAGTGCACCGACGCCGTGTTCCGCCATCAGCCGTATCGCCTCCAGCACCGGTGCTTCCGGCGTGACGCTGTAGATGAGGCGCCCTTTATGCTTCAGCAGCTGCGATGCGATGGCCATGGTCCCCCTCCCTGACGGTCATTTCTGCCGATCTTAGCGCTATCCGTTCCGGAACGGCGGCCGAGCCGCAGGAATCCCCTTCAGGCGACGCGCGCGGCGTGGCGGCGCAGGTGCACCAGCAGAATCGATACCGCCGCCGGCGTGACGCCCGGGACGCGGGCGGCCTGACCGACGGTCGCCGGCCGCACTGCGGCAAGCTGCTGGCGCACTTCGTTCGACAGCCCGGCCAGCGATGCGTAATCCAGATCCTCCGGCAGCAGCGTGTGCTCCTGCCGGCTCGCGCGCTCGATCTCATCCGCCGCGCGCTCGATATAGCCACCGTAGCGCGCCCTGACCTCCAGATCGCGCTGCACCTGCCCCGCCAGCCGATCGTCGGACAGCGGCTGCATTGCAAGCCCGGGATCCAGTTCGATCAGTGCGCGATAGTCCACTTCGGGCCGCCGCAGCAGATCGAAGGCGCTGGTATCGCGCGCCGGCGCCGGTGCGCCGAGGACACGCTGCGCCCAGTCGGCCCCGATCTGTCCGGGCTTGAACCGCCGCGCCTGCAGCCGCCCCAACTCGGATGTGATCGCGGCCTGCTTGGCCTGATGCAGCGCCCAGCGCTCATCGCTCACCAGGCCCAGCGTCCTTCCCCTGGGTGTCAGGCGGGCGTCCGCATTGTCCTCGCGCAGCAGCAGACGGTGCTCGGCGCGACTGGTGAACATGCGGTACGGCTCGCTGGTTCCCCGGGTCACCAGGTCATCGACCAGCACGCCGATATAGGCCTCGCTGCGCGCCGGCAGCCACGGCGGCGCCTCAGCCCGGGCGAGCGCGGCATTGATGCCGGCCAGCATGCCCTGCGCGGCGGCCTCCTCGTATCCGGTGGTGCCATTGATCTGGCCGGCGAAAAACAGACCCGCGACGCTCTTGGTCTCCAGCGAGCCCTTGAGATCGCGCGGATCGAAGAAATCGTATTCGATCGCATAGCCAGGGCGCGTCAGATGCGCCCGCTCGAAGCCGCGGATGCTGCGCACCAGGGCCTGCTGCACATCGAACGGCAGGCTGGTCGAGATGCCGTTGGGATAGACCTCGTGCGTATCGAGGCCTTCCGGTTCAATGAACACCTGGTGCGAGCTCTTGTCGGCAAAGCGATGCACCTTGTCCTCGACCGACGGGCAATAGCGCGGGCCGATGCCGGAGATGGCGCCGGTGAACATCGGCGAACGATCGAGGGCGGCGCGGATGATCTCGTGGGTGCGCTCGTTGGTATGCGTGATGTGACAGGGCAGCTGGCGCGGATGCTCGGCGGGGCGGCCGAGAAACGAGAACGCCGGCAACGGACTGTCGCTGTGCTGGACCGCAAGCCCGCTGTAGTCGATGCTGCGGCCATCGATGCGCGGCGGGGTGCCGGTCTTGAGGCGGGCGCTGCGCGGCGCGATCTCGCGCAGCTGCGATGCCAGCCGCAGCGAGGGCGGATCCCCGGCACGGCCTGCCGCATAGTTGTCGAGGCCGACATGGATGCGGCCGCTCAGAAAGGTGCCGACCGTGAGCACCACGCTCGCCGCCTCGAATGCGATACCGGTCGCCGTCTCAACGCCGCGCACACGGCCGTGCTCGATCACCAGGGCGGTGGCTTCCTGCTGAAACAGCGACAAGCCGGGCTGGTTCTCCAGCTGCCGGCGAATCGCCTGCCGGTAGAGCACGCGGTCCGCCTGGGCGCGGGTCGCGCGCACCGCCGGACCCTTGCTGGCATTGAGCGTGCGAAACTGTATGCCGGCGACATCGGCGGCGCGCGCCATCGCGCCGCCGAGGGCATCGATTTCACGCACCAGATGGCCCTTGCCAATGCCGCCGATCGCCGGGTTGCAGCTCATCGCTCCGAGCGTCTCGATGCTCTGCGTGAGCAGCAGCACCGAGCGGCCCATGCGCGCGGCCGCAAGCGCCGCCTCGGTACCGGCGTGGCCGCCACCGACAACGATGACATCGAAAGACTGGGCGTAACGCATGGGGCGCGAAGTTTGCGGTCGAGTCAGTCGTCGCGCAAATGTCGGGCGACCGACTGCCTATTGTTTCGTATATGCCAGATCATGGCACGCAAACGGAATTATGTATTTCACTAGTGATTCAATCAGGACCGCTCTGCAAAGCGTTCCCGGATCCATCCGGCGCACTGTTGCATCGCGCGCCGGCCTACCGACACCGGCATCGCGAAGAAGCCGTGGATCGCTCCCGGATAGCGGCTGCTGGTGACCGCGACTCCGGCCTGCCTCAGCCGCTCGGCGTAGGCCTCGCCCTGATCGAGCAAGGGGTCGAACTCGGCGGTGATGACCAGCGCCGGCGGCAAGCCGCCGAGGTCCGGGGCCAGCAATGGTGACGCGTGGGGATGGGAGGCAGCGCCGCTTCGGCCGAGGTATTTGTTCTCAAACCACGCCACGGCGCTCGCCGTCAGAAAATAACCTTCGCCGTTCGTGGCCATGGATCCTTGCTGCGGCCCGCCCAGCAGCGTCATCGGATACACCAGCAGTTGGCCGGCCAGTGCCGGGCCGCCCTCGTCCCGAACGCGCAGTGCGACCACTGTCGCCAGATTGCCGCCGGCGCTGTCGCCGCCGACTGCAATCCTGGCGGCATCGGCTCCAATCTCGGCAGCATGCGACGCCACCCAGCGCACGGCCGCCAGGCAGTCGTCCACGGCAGCGGGAAACGGATGCTCCGGCGCCAGGCGGTAGCCGACCGACATCACGATGCAGCCGGCCGCGGCAGCAAGCGAGCGTGCCACCGAGTCGTAGATATCAAGATCCCCGAGCACAAAGCCGCCGCCGTGGAAGTAGACAAGCACCGGCAGAGGCGAGTCTGACCGAGCGTAATAGAGCCGCACCGGCAGCTCGCCATCCGGCGTAGCGATGTGACGGTCCACGACGCGGGCAACGGCCGGCGGCTGCTCCCGAGGAATCCGCGACCCCTGGCGCAGCAGCTCGATCGGCACCAGATCGATCGGTGGCGCGCTCCTCACCAGATCCAGAAACGGTTGCAACTCAGGATCCACTCCGGACATGTCACTCCCCCCGGGACTGAAGTCACTTCATCTTCATAGCGACCGCGCGCCGCAAGCGCTACTTGCCGATACAGAACCTGGCAAAAATCCGTCCCAGCAGCTCCTCGGTGCTGTCGACACCGACGATTTCCCCGAGCGCCTGCTGCGCTCGCTTCAGCTCCTCGGCCACCAGTTCGGGCGCGTTGCCGGCGCTGAGCTGCCGCGCGGCTTGCTTAAGGCAGCCCTCGACCTGCGACAGCGCTTCAAGGTGCCGGGCGCGCGCCGACAGAGCCCCTGCGCTGCCAGGTTCGAACCCCACGCACTGCGTGAGGTGCGCCGCCAGCGCGTCGAAGCCCTCGCCGCTCAGCGCCGAGACCCGGATGACCGGCGGCGAGCCAGGCGCGGCCGTGGTGACCGGGGGCAGCTGGCCGGCGTCGCTGCCGTGCCCGGCCAGGTCGATCTTGTTGAACACCACGGTCACCGCCACGTCAGGCGGCAACAGCGAGCGCTCCTCCAGATAGGCCGCGCCGAGCGGATCAGCGGCCGCGTCGATCACGAACAGAACGCGGTCGGCGCGCGCCATCGCGCCACGCGCGCGGCGGATGCCTTCGGCTTCGATGACGTCGCCGGCAGCGCGCAAACCGGCGGTGTCGAGCACCTGCAGCGGCATGCCGTCGACCACGATGCGCTCGCGCAGCAGATCGCGCGTCGTGCCCGGTATCGCGGTCACGATTGCTGCCTCGTGGCCTGCCAGGCGGTTGAGCAGGCTGGATTTGCCGGCGTTGGGCCGGCCGGCGATCACCACGGTCATGCCTTCGGTCAGCAGCCGCCCCTGGCGGCCGGCCGCCTGTAGTGCCGCCAGAGCATGCATCGCCGCCTCGAGCCGCGCCTTGAGCGACTGGTCCGAGAGCACGTCGATCGGCTCGTCGGCGAAATCAATTGCCGCTTCGACATCGCTGCGCAGCTCGCTCAGCGACTGCCTCAACGAGAGCACACGCTGCGAGAATTCACCTTCCAGTGAACGCAGCGCAGCGCGCGCTGCAGCGTCGGATGCGGCATCGATCAGGTCGGCAACCGCCTCGGCCTGCGCCAGATCGAGCTTGGCGTTCAGGAAGGCGCGCTGCGTGAATTCGCCTGGCTGCGCGCGGCGCGCGCCCAGCTCCAGCACCCGGCGGATCAATGCTTCGATGAGCACCGGGCTGCCGTGACCGTGCAGCTCGAGCACGTGCTCACCGGTATAGGAGTGCGGCGCGGGGAAGTAGAGCGCCAGACCGTGGTCGATCGGCTCGCCGCCGGCGGTGCGAAACTGCGCTGTGATGGCAACGCGCTCCGGCGGCAATTTCCCCAGCAGGCCGTGCCCGATCCGCGGCACCGCCGGACCCGAAACGCGCACGATCGCGATGCCGCCACGACCCGGCGCTGTGGCCGCCGCAACGATGGTGTCGGTCACTACCGCCTGGCGCGGATCGCGGCGTCGATGCGACGGTTGATGTTCCACTGCTGCAGGATCGACAGGATCGTATTGGTGACCCAGTACAACACCAGGCCCGCCGGGAAGAAGGCGAAGGTAGCCGACATCGCCAGCGGCATGAACATGAAGATCTTCTGCTGCGCCGGATCGCCGACCTGCGGGTTGATCTTGTATTGAATGAACATCGCGACCGCCATGATTCCGGGCAGCACGTACCAGGGGTCCTTGGCCGACAGATCGTTGATCCAGAGAATGAACGGTGCCTGGCGCAGCTCGACGCTATCGCGCAGCACCCAGTAGAAAGCCAGGAATACCGGTATCTGGATCAACATCGGCAGGCAGCCGGCGAGCGGATTGACCTTCTCGCGCTTGTACAGCTCCATCATGCCGCGGTTGAGCTTCTCGCGGTCGTCCTTGTAGGTCTCGCGAAGATTGTTCAGCCTCGGTGCGAGCGCCTTCATCTTCGCCATCGAGCGGCCGCTGGCCTCGGCCAGCGGATAGAACAACAGCTTGAGCAGACCGGTCACGATGATGATCGCGAAGCCCCAGTTGCCGACCAGCGTGTGCACATGATTGAGCAGCCAGAACAGCGGCGTGGCGATGATGCGCAGCGTGCCGTAATCGGCGACCAGGTCCAGACTGGGATTCGCGGCATCGAGCTGCGTCTGTATTTTCGGACCGATGAACAGCGTCTCATGGCTGGCGGCGCTGCCACCCGGCGGCACGACCTCCGTGGGTCCCTGCGCCTTGAGCAGGAACTGATTACCCTGCGTCTGCAGCTGGAAGCGATAGCCGGCGTCCGGCGGCGGCACGATCGCCGCCACGAAATGATGCTGCAGGGCTGCCAGCCAGCCGTTCTTGATGGTCTGGTCGAGCGGCGGATTCTTCTGGATATCAAATTTCTGATACTTCACGCCGTCGAAGATGGCCGGCCCCTTGAACGAATAGCTGTCGGGACGGAAGTAAGATCGTTCGACCGGCGCGTTGTAGCGCAGGATCTGCGCATACGGCGCAAAGCTCCACGGCGTCGCGCCGCGGTTGCTGATCTGGTAGTCCAGGCCAATCTCGTATTGGCCGCGATGGAAGCTCAGGGTCTTGGTGACGGTCACGCCATGACCGTCGGTCCAGCTCAGCGGCAGCTTGATCTCGTCCTCACCCGGCGCCAGGCGCAGCTCGTGCACGTCGCTGCTGTAGAGCGACTGATGCGTCGGGGCGATCTCGTCGCTGCTGGGCGCCAGCCCCGTCTGCAGCACGAACAGCGAATCGGCGGCGTCCCGATTGAGCAGACGCACCGGCACGTCGGGCGTGTTCTTGGCTGCCGGGTAGGCCGGCAGATCCACGCGGCGCAGCTCACCGCCCGCCAGGCTGACCTCTGCATCCAGCACGTCGGTGACCACGTGCACGCTCGCCGCCAGCGGCGCATCGGTGACCAGCGCGTGCTTGCTGTCGGCCGTGGCGCGGGTCTCCGGGACGGCGACGTAGGCGTTGCCGTCGAAGGCGACGACGAAGAAGTACGACCGGTCGTCCAGCATGGAGATGGCCTGGGTGACCGCGGCGATGACCGAATGGATGCGGCTCCCCGCCATCGATCCCGACTTGTCGAGGATGAAGCCGACG
>Ga0209006_10000291_pt1 | contig 50823 bp, 43 predicted proteins | sample JacPin_JW_Ref_O2_FD_188567 | JGI IMG/M metagenome (GOLD analysis project Ga0209006, IMG submission 188567) | Forest soil microbial communities from Algoma, Ontario, Canada - Jack Pine, Ontario site 1_JW_Ref_O2 (SPAdes) (version 2) | ecosystem: Environmental > Terrestrial > Soil > Boreal...
CCCCCGACCTATGGAAAAATCCTTTGCCGCTTCTGTCCTGGCCCCGGATACGAATTTTGGCGCGCCTTTCCGGAAAACCGCTGCCCGCACGGCTTTGGTCAATCTGCCGGATTCGTCGCGGGCGCTGCTGGCCGAATGCTTTCGCCAGTTTGGCATCGAGACGGTCGTGGTGACTTCGAACGCCGCCGAGCGCCTGCACAAGGAAAAGTTTGAAGCCTGCGTTCTGCCCCTAGGCAACGGCGCCGAGAAAGTGATGGAATCGGCGCGCGTCTCGCCCTCGAACAGCCGCTGCATTATTTATGGGCTGGGCGGAAACGCGCAGGAATCGATGCGCTATTCGAAGTACGGCATCAACGCCGTGTTTGACGAGCCGCTGGAGCGGCCCGCGGCATTGAAGCTGGTGCGCGCCACGCAGACTCTGGTGCTGCACGAATTTCGCCGCTACGTGCGCATCCCGCTGATGACCGAAGTCGGCATCGTGTGCAACGACGGCCGGCGGCTGAGCGCCAGCAGCATCGAAGTCAGCTCGGGAGGCATGTCGGTGAAGTGCTCCGAAGAGATGCCTCCGGGGACGAACCTTGAAGTTTCGTTCGCACTGCTCACGCTGCCGCGGGTGTGGATTCGCGGCTCGGTAAGCTGGAGGAAACCGAAGTCCTTCGGCGTGCGCTTCGCAGGCGACGACGAGCGCCGGCTGAAACTTAAGGCCTGGATTGACGGGTATCTGGAAAGCTGATCTTTGTTTGCGATTTTAGATTGCAGCGCGCAAAGGCGAACTACGCCGCAAGCACACAGCAGGTCCCTCGACTGCGCATCACCTTCGCTTCGCTTCGCGAAGCTGATGCTTCGCTCGGGATGACAATGCCTCAATGAGAATGCTTTGATAGGGTAGGAATTACAATGGCAGCGTGACTGAAGTCCGCGCCAGCGAAGCTCCCGCCGCTACTGAAGTTCGGCCCGGCCCGCGCCGCTTCTCACTCCGCCAGCGAATTATTTTGCGCCTCATCATCGGCGCCGGCTACTGGTTCATTCGCATCGTCGGGCCGACGCTGCGCATGTGCATTTCGCGCGAAGATGGCGCGCAGGAAACCGTTGGCCAGCGCCCGCTGATCGGATCGTTCTGGCATGCCTGCATCATTCCCGCGACTTACATGTGCCGCAACCTGGGCGTGCGCGTGATGAGCAGCAACAGTTATGACGGCGAATACATGGGGCGCATCATTCGCAAATTTGGTTTCGTTGCGGTGAAAGGATCGAGCAGCCGCAACGCGGTGCGCGCACTGCTCGGCTTGCGCCGCGCGCTGGATGAAGGATGGTCCGTGGCGTTTACTCTCGATGGGCCGCGCGGGCCGCGCTACAAAGTGAAGCCTGGTCCGGTGGCGCTGGGGCGATCCTCGGGTGTGCCGCTGACCATGTTTCACATGGCCGTGGACAAGGCATGGGTTTTGAATTCGTGGGACCGGCTGATTATTCCCAAACCTTTTTCGCGGGTGTTGGTGCGCTTTGGCAAGTTGATCGAAGTGCCGCGTAGCGCGAGCGAGGAAGACATTGATCGTTATCACTGTGAATTGCAGGCATCGCTGGACCGTGTGCGCGAGTTCACGGAGGCTAACATCGACAAGGTTGGCTCGGCTGAGTTTCCTTACGGCACGTGATTCGAACGGTGACGAGGCTAGTGGCCGGCAACCGCACGCTGGATGTCGGCCAGAGCGCGGCGTGCGCTGGCGATCGCTCCATGAACCGTGCCATTGTTTCCGGAAATGTCGGTGGCCTCTCCGGCGAAGAAGAGCGTGTCTTCGATTGGACTGCCGAGAATTTCGGGAGCATGCAGCGATCCCACGCGGGCGTAGCTGTAGGCTCCACGGGAAAATGGGTCATCCTGCCAGTTGTGAAAATGGGTATCTTCTAACAAGTCATCCAGGTTTTTTCTTTCCACTTTCAGCGATGTGCTGAGCGTTTGCAGTGCGCGATCTGCGAACGAGATGTTGTCCGCGGCGAGGCGCTCCGCGCAGCGGAATGGAGCCCATCCGGTGATCAGAGGAACTTGCTCGGGCAACGTGGTCCACCAAGTGGGAAACCAGTCGTCTTTTGAGAACAGAAAACTCATATCCGCGAGAGTCTTGGGGTGACCTTGGTCTGGCGCGATGTGATCCCAGAAACGTTCACGAAAGCGAAGAACGATGCGGATGACTTTACCCATCTCGAGGCCAGCGAGGGCTTTCAGTCTTTCTGGCGGAAGCGCCGGACAGAACTCGATTGATCCGCGAGCGCCGGCGGGAGCTTGCAAGACGCCGAGCGGAATCGTCAACAACACTCGCGGCGCGTGGAATGAGACTGGGCTCTCGTTGCTGGTCGCATCAATGGTGACGTTGCCCTTGCTCCAGGTAACACGCTCGACCACCGTCTTGGTGCTGATGCGGGCGTTATTTTTCACTGCACGTTGGTGAAGAATATCGAGCAGGCTTGTATATCCGTTGTGGGCGCGGAAGGCGCGTTCGCCTTCGATTTTTTCTTCGGCGCGGCTCTGCTGCACGAGCCAGTGAACACTGACCAGAGCAGGATCGGCGGCGTTGAAGCCGCTGACGTAATCCGAGGCGTGCTGTTTGGTTTCCGCGGACGCATCGAGACAGCAGCGGTTGAGAAAACTTTGGAAGGATTCGTCAGGGCCGCGGTCGTCCATACGTTCGAGGATTTCGGTGACCTCGGAGAAGAAATCGCAGGACGTGATTCGATTGTCGCGAACGCACCAGTTGTCACCATCGACTTCGGTGATGGGCACGTTGTGCTGCTGCAGAGTATCAAAAATTTCCGGCGGACGACCGTGAATAAATTCTGCCCCTAGTTCGATGGGAAACTGAAAGCGCGGATCGTGAAGCGTGAACATGCGGCCTCCGATGCGGTCGCGAGCTTCAAGAATAGTGACGGACCTCCCTGCTTCGGCGAGTTCCGCAGCCGCGGTGAGGCCGGCGGCGCCCGCACCGATGACGATTACGTCGGCGTCATTTCGTGCGGCGTTTTGCTGGCGAGTGTCAGGCATGGCTCTTGATAGATGCGGATGGGGGCGAGAGGAATCCATCTTAAATTAAGGAGTGCGAACGCGGCCGATTTGACTTCCGTCTGCATCTGCCATAAATTCCCTTCACAGGTTTTTCCGCTCTTTGAGACTTCTTTGGTAGGCGCGTCTTTGCCATGAGGCGAAGACAGGGAAGCGGGCGAAAATCCCGCGCTGCCGCGCAACTGTGAGCGAGGAAATTTGCAACGGCCACTGGGGAAATCCTGGGAAGGCCGGATGCAGTGACCGGATCGCCGACGTTATTCGGGGATTCTTACTCGCGCAGCCAGGAGACCGGCGCCTACCGACAACCGCAACCTCTTTCGCGTGAAAGGGAGGATTCGTATGCGCATTCTTCGGGCCGCTGTTTTCTTCGTACTTGTCTCCGTTGTCTCTCAACTTTTTGCCGCCGAACTCTTTGCCGCTGAACTCAAAATCAAAGTAATCGATCCGCAATCTGCGGCCGTGATTGGCGCGCAGGTTTCGCTGGTGAAGCACGGAGATACAACTCTGTTCGCCACTCAATCCACCTCTGCCGAAGGAATCGCTACGCTTGCCGTGCCGAGCGGCGGCGGAGCTTATCGGGTGAGGGTTCTGGCACCGGGCTTTGCCATCGAGACGGCCGATGTTTCTGGGCATGCCGATAACATTACGGTTCAACTGAAGGTCGCGCCAGTCTCTGAAACCGTCGTCGTCACGGCGACTCGGAACCCCGTACTCGAAGAGGCCGCGGGCGCTGACGTTGCGGCGCTGAATAACGAGCAACTGGAAACCGTACATCCCATTGCGGCGGACGACGTCATCCGCTTTCTGCCGGGCGCGGTGATCAACACCGCGGGACAGAATGGAGGGTTATCGTCGCTGTTTGTGCGCGGTGGCGATTCCACTTACAACAAGATGATTGTCGATGGCGTCACCATCAACGAACCGGGCGGGACGTTTGATTTTGGGACATTGTCTCTCGATCAGGCGGACCGCGTGGAATTTGTGCGCGGGGCGCAGAGCACGCTGTATGGCTCGGACGCGATGACCAGCGCGATTCAGGTGTGGACGCGCGCGGGCAGCACGCCGTTGCCGGAGTTGCGCCTGGGCGCGGACGGCGGAAATTTTTCTACCGCGAACGGATATGCGTCGCTGGCCGGGGCTCGCGGACGGTTTGATTACAACGGCTTCGCCGATCAATTCAATACCAACGGCTCGGGGATTAACGATGCGTATTCCAACTCGCTGCAAGGCGCGAATGTTGGGGCGAAGTTGAGCGATGAGGTTTCGTTGCGCGTGCGAGTGCGGCATTCCAACACGCATACGGGGATTCCGGGGGAGTGGAGCTTCAATGGGTATGATCCACTGGTTCCGGTGAATGGTCCTTCCGCGCCGCTGGAGCCGCTGGCGCCTGACCCGACGGAGTGGTCGCAATACAACAATGTGCTGGGCAGCGTGGAACTCGCGGTGGCCGCTCCGAATGGGTGGGCGCATCACTTTACCGGCTTCGATTATCTTTACCGGTACAACGAACTGGACGTGAATGGCGATCCGGCGCGTGTGGATTCGTTTGGCGATCCCATCGATTTTCAATCGCATGAAGTGGACCGCATCAACCGCGTTGGATTTGAATATCAGGGCGATTATTCGGAGCGGACATGGGCACACACGACGTTTGGCTATCGTGTGGAGAACGAGAACGGTTATGTGGGCGACGTGAACTTTGGCCAAACTCATGGGCAGCGATTGGAGAATGACGTCTATGGACAGCAGCAACTGACGCTGGGACGGCTGATCGTGATCGGCGGCGGACGGTTTGTTCATAACAGCGCGTATGGAAACACGGGAGTGCCGCGGGTTGCGCTGACGTACCAGGCTTTGCGCGGAAGCGAAATTTTTTCCGGCACGCGGCTGAGGTTTTCTTACGCCACGGGCTTCAAAGATCCGCGGCTGGAGGAGACTTTCGCGGGACCGCCTTACAGCTTCACCAATACGGCGCTGAAGCCGGAAAGCGTGCGGGCGTTCGAGGCAGGGTTTCAGCAGAATTTCTTCAACGGCAAATATGTTTTGAATGCGACCTACTTCAACAACCTGTTTCATAACCAGATTAACTATGTCGAGATCGATCTGGTGAACTTTATCGGGCAATACCAGAACGTGAATGAAGCGTTCGCGCAGGGCGCGGAGGTGGAACTGCAAGCCAAGTTGCGGCGGCGGCTCTTGCTGGATACGGCTTACACCTATACGTCAACTCAGATTCTGGATAATCCGGCGCCGGTGAATAATCTTTACGATCCGGGGCAGCCTTTGCTGCGGCGTCCGAAGCACTCGGCGACTCTTTTGCTTTCGTATCTCGGTACGCGGTGGGGTGCGAATTTGGGCGGAAGCTTTGTGGGCCCGCGTCCGGATTCGGATTTCTATACCTTCAATATCGATCATGCGGCGGGGTATGTGCGGGCCGATCTCGGCGGATGGTATGCCATCAACCGGCACGTGACCGGGTATGTAACTGTGATCAACGCGCTGGACCGGCGGTACAACGAGGTTGTCGGCTATCCCGCGCTGCCGATTAATTTTCGCGCGGGATTCCGGTTTCGCATTGGAGGCGAGTAGAGCCTAGGATTTGGATCCGGGAAACTCTTCGATGTGCAGGCCCCCTTCGCGGCCAAAGTAGATTGCTTTCCTGCCATTGATGAAAACCCAGTACGCGGTGACGCCGGCGGCCATGGCGCGGTTGAGAAATTCCGGGTAACGGATTTCATCGGCCTGGGCCGCGCGGATGGCGGCGACGATTCCTGATTCAGAAAATGATTCGGAAATCTCGGTCGCGCGGTGCGCCATTTTTTCTGTGTGCGTTTCGCCGCCCGCCAGGTAAAAGGTGTCCACTCCGCGAGCCAAGTCGGCGAAGTAGGATTCGACACCGACGCCGGACAGGGCGCGGACGACTTGCGGGAAAGTCAGATTTCCCGCTTCGGATTCGCGCAGGGTGTTGCGCATCACTTCAGTATTTATGGTTGCGGTGGTCATGGTTACTCTGGATTTATTTCGTTATTCGAATGGGATTTTGCTCATGCCGTGCGCATGAACGAGCTTCGTTAGTCCGCAAACGCGGCCAAAGCCGGGACCAGACAGCGGGCCGGAGAGACGACCACGGGGCTAAAGCCCACACTGATCTCCGAGCTTACGCGGCCCTGAAGGGCCGCTCTTCCACGGTGCTTCCGGCCCTAATGTGCTTCCTGGCATTTAAGGTGCTTCCTGCTTTGACGAGTTTTTCAGCTGCACTGGCGAGTCTTTCGGCAGCCCCTAGCTGACTTTTTCGGGTGAACTGCAGGCGGGCATAGGCAGGGACGAGGCCATCTTGGCGCCCAAGTATTTCGTGCGGGCGATCAGGAGCTTGTCGACTTCGCCTTGCTTCAGCGGTTGCTGCTTGCCCAGGAGATGGGTCACCAGGGCGATCTGGGCGAAGTGTTCGACGGTCTCCATCTTCATATAGGCATGTTCGAGCGTGTCGGCGTAAGCGACGACGCCGTGGTTCGACATGAGAATCGCATCGTAGCGCGGAACGAAGGGTTCGAGCGTCTTCGCCAATTCGGAAGTGCCGGGGGTGCCGTAGCGGGCCAGCGGAATCGATCCCAGACCGATGACGACCTCGCAGACCAGGGGTTCGGTGAGCGGCAGACCGGCGGCGGCAAAACCGGTGGCTGTGGGTGGATGGGCGTGAACGATGGCCTTGATGTCGGGACGCATGCGGTAGATCAGCAGGTGCATGCCGATTTCGCTGGTGACGTTGCGGCGGCCCGCGATGCGATTGCCGTCGAGGTCGACGATGACCAGGTCTTGCGGACGCATGGCGCCCTTGCTGACGCAGGTGGGAGTTACCAGGATTTGGCCGTTATCGCGACGCAGCGAGAGATTTCCGTCCATGGCAGCGACGAATCCGCGCTGATGGAGCATTTGTCCATAGCGGACAATCTCTTCCTTCTGTTTCCGTTCGCTGGCCATGAGTCCTTCAGGGGAGTGGCAGAGAGCAGATGCAATCTGGCACTGGCATAGTAACAGCACCTTGTGGCAGAAACAACGCAATTTACACAAATCGCACATAGGATTGTACGGTGGATAGCGAACGCCTACCGACTCGCGAGTTTATTGGGAGCCCCCTATAATCCCAGAGCGTGCTGGTTTCGGATTTTTATTACGATCTTCCGGCGGAGAGAATCGCGCAGGAACCGCTGGCCGACCGGGCGGGATCGAAGCTTCTGCGCCTGGACCACGCGACCGGCGGTTGGAGCAACCATTTATTTCGGGATTTCCCTTCCCTACTGCGCCCGGACGACCTGCTGGTCTTCAACAACACACGAGTGTTTCCCGCGCGGCTCTATGGACGCCGGGGTGGGATGAAGGCTCTGGCTGTCAGCCAGCAAAACCCGGCGTCGCACGATTTTTTACGCGGACGGGTTGAGGTTTTACTCACGCGACAACTTTCGCGGGAGCCCAACGAGTGGGAGTGTTTGGTGCGGCCTGGGCGGAAGATTGGGGTGGGAGAACATCTGTCCTTTGGCGGAGCCGACGAATTGCAGGCCGAGGTGCTGGCGCGCGGAGAATTCGGAGAGCGGCGGATTCGCTTTGGGCCGGTGGACAATTTCTTTGAACTCGTCGAGCGGATTGGCCACATTCCGCTGCCGCCTTATATCGACCGGGTCGATTCGCCGCAGGATCGGGAGCGTTATCAGACGGTTTATGCGCAGCGGAGCGGGTCGGTGGCGGCTCCGACGGCTGGCCTGCATTTCACTCAGGAGATTCTCGGTGAAATCCGCGGGCGGGGCATTGAGACGGCGGAGATCACGCTGCATGTGGGGCTGGGAACGTTTCAGCCGGTGCGAGTGGAGCGGGTGGAAGAACACAGCCTGCATTCCGAGACGTATGCAATCTCGCCCGAGGCTGCTGAAAGAATCAATCGCGCTCTCGACGATGGGAGGAGGGTGATTGCGATTGGCACAACGACGGTGCGCACTTTGGAATTTGCGGCTCAGAGCGGTGGCGGGAGAATTTCGGCGGGGGCGGGCGAGGCGAATATCTTTATCTATCCGGGATATAAATTTCAGGTCGTGAATGGACTGCTCACCAACTTTCACTTGCCGCAGTCGACGCTGCTTATGCTGGTATGCGCGTTAGCCGGGAGGGATAATGTGCTGCGAGCTTACAAGCATGCGGTGGAGCAGGAGTACCGGTTCTATTCTTATGGAGATTGCATGTTCGCAGAGTAGCGTGATGGTCAGTGCTCCCGCGATTGCGTGCGCTATACTTCTTTCGGAGACCGCAGAGACCGTTTTTCGCAAACTCATCTTCAGTGCGCTCGTTTTCAGCCTACGCATCTTCCGGAGGCCGCAGTGACAACCTTAGCCAAGTCAGTTTCCATTCAGGATTTCGTCGCCGGATTGCGCCAGTTCCCCGCGGCGTCTTTCGATCAGATCGAATCCGTTCGGGATTTTCTCACTGAAACTCCCGTCGATGCCGAGTCGCTCGCGCGGTACCTGACCTGGGACCGGCAGCATTACACGCGCAATCTCATCGACAAGACTCCTTTGTACGAGTTGCTGGCCATCTGCTGGGAGGTTGGGCAGGCGAGTTCGGTACACAATCATCGCGATCAGAATTGCTGGATGGCTGTTCCTGTGGGCCGATTGCAGGTGCAGAATTTTCATCTGGTGGAACAGGATCTGGCCGCCGGCCATTGCCGGATCGAACCTACCGATACGGTGGAGATGAATTTGTCGCATCCCTGCGCGGTCGATCCGAAGGAACCCGTGCATCGCGTGCTGAATCCGCGCGAATTCAATCAGCGAGCGGTGAGCCTGCACGTTTACTCGCGGCCCTTCGATACGTGCGTAGTCTATTCGCCGGAACAGGGAACGTGCGGAGAGATTCAACTGCATTACCAGACCGAATACGGCAAACCGAAGTAACGGTTGGCGGGCGTTTCAGGCTGGCCGCGGGCGTTGTGGCGAGATAGCTTGATCTCGGAGTTTGTTTGCCGTGAAAAAGCTATTCTCGTGGATGATTTTTGCCGTGGCCGCGATCTATGGCGCCTCGTATTTACTGCATCGCTTTCCCGTCACAACCCAGGCCTCGCCCACCGAACGAGCAGAGCCGCAAGCGGCCGAGCCAAAACCGCCTGAGGCCGCCGACGCTGCCAAGGCGGTGACCATGGTTGGGCCGCTGGCGGATTATATGCAGGGCGACAAATCGTCTTCCTCTTCATCCGGCGAGAGTGCGAAGCCTGCGGTGGCCTGGACGCCTCATGCCGGGGACATTGTCGGCGATTCTCCGACCGGCACCGGGGGAGTGATCCTGCATAAAACATTCGCGGTGGCGACCACGGTAAAGTTTCTTTTTGAAATTCCGGCGCACGCCACCAATCCGCAATTGCGCGGGAATTATCGATCCTTCCTGAAGCCGGCAGGCGATGCAACCGCCGACGGTGATCCGAACGTTGAGTTTCTTCTGATGAATCAGCAGCAGTATGCGGACTTTGCCCGCGGGCATCAGGCGGACGTGGTTTATTTTGTGCAATCGTCGCACAGCCAGCAGGTGAACGTCGGGCTGTCGCCAACATACGACAAGCCGGCGCAGTATTGCCTGGTGTTTCGTAATCGCTCGAGCGACGCGGGTAAGAAAATCGTCCAGGCCGACTTCAGCGTCGATTTCTAGCGCTCGCTCCCGCTTTCGTTCCCTTCATCTCATCCCTGGAACATCCTTCCGGCGCTGGAAAGCCGCTGGCGAACGGCATACAATGGAAGATTGAGCAATCTTAATCTTCATTTTATGTCTCCGATTCCTGACGACTTGACCAGCGTGAAAGACGACATGGTCGCCTTCATCGAGGGCCATGGCATGCGCCGTTTTCATGGCTTTGTCGATTACGACGAAGTGCAGTGCATCATGTGGGAAACCGGTGGGAACCCGGACGGATGGAAGGATTTCGTGGAACTCGCGAAGGCATCGGGTGCTCCGTTTCTGACCATGCATTCGTGGACCCTGGAACGTCCCGAACTGGATGACCTGGTGCAGCGGCTTACCACTTCGGAGTTCAGCGACGGCGACGATGTGGAGGACGCGCGCTGGCTGCGGGCGCACTTGGGGCGGATTGGCTTTCTGCAACTTGGCTGGGCTTACCAGGGATCGATGTTTGTGTGCGAGATTGGCACGGAGTGGTACGAACGCTACCAGCATCTGCTGGAAATCTCCGAGGACTTCGGCGGGATTGCGATTGACGAGCCGGATCAGGACGATGAGCGCTGAGAGTTCTGGCGACCCGCTGACACAGAGCCACGGCTTCATTGCATCTCCTAGTCTATCTTTTCGCCGAGCATCGCTGGAGTACACTTCCTGTTTACCATGCGATGGGTTCATCAGAATGGCGTCGAGAGCCAAACCTCCGTCTTGATCGACGCTCTGCGCGATAATCTTGCTTTTTCTCAAGCCGATGCGGCCGCGGTTCTGCCGATTCTGGCCCCGTTGCTGGTGCATCGCGGCTTCGGTCAGCCCCAAGCTGCCGCCGAATTTCTCGCTCCATCCGTTTCTCATTTGCACTTGCCCTATCAGATGACCGGCCTGCGCGCGGCCGTGGACCGCATTGACGCGGCCATTGAGCGCCATGAGCCCATGCTGATTTATGGCGACTACGACGTCGATGGGACCATGGCCGTGATCATCCTCAAAACTGCGATTGAGTTGTGCGGCGGCGCGGCCGATTTTCATGTGCCGCACCGCATTCGCGAGGGTTATGACCTGCGCGACGACGTGATTGAGCGCGCGGCAGCGGCGGGGATTCGGTTGATCGTCAGCGTCGATATGGGGATTCGCGCCTTTGCTCCCGCGGAGACGGCGCAACGGCTGGGCGTCGATCTGATCGTGACCGATCATCATCTGCCCGGTCCCGATGGTGTGCCGAAGGCGCTGGCGGTGCTCAATCCGAATCAGGCGGGATGCGATTATCCCTATAAGCAGCTTTGCGGCGCGGGCGTGGCGTTCAAGCTGGCGCAGGGATTGATGCAGCGGCGGCTGGCCGCCAAAGATCAGTCGCGAATGCTGATGTCGTTTATGAAAGTTGTGGCGATTGCGACCATCGCCGATTCGGTGCCTTTGACGGGGGAGAATCGCGTTTTCGCCAGGCTGGGATTGGATGCGCTGCGGCGCGCGGTGAATCCGGGATTGAAAGCGTTGCTGGAGCTGGCGCAGATTTCTTCGCAGCGGCCGCCGACTTCGACCGAAGTTGCTTTTCGCATCGCGCCGCGCATCAACGCCGCGGGACGCATGGACGTGGCGCGCGATGTGATCGAATTGTTCAGCGTGAAAGATCCGATGCGCGCGCGGGAACTGGCGGCGAAGCTCGACAAGCTGAATACCGACCGGCAGGAAGAAGAGCGGCGCATCTTGCGTTCGTTGGATGACCGCTTCGAGGCCGATCCTGCATTGTGCGAAGCGGGATGCATCGTCATCGATGGCGAAGGCTGGCATCGCGGCGTGATCGGCATTACCGCGACGCGCGTGGTCGAGCGCTACAACCGTCCGACGCTGGTGATTGCGCGCGAAGGCGAGGAGGCTTTCGGGTCCGGGCGATCGATTCATGCGTTTCATTTGTTGGAGGCGATTGAATCGTGCGCCGAACTTTTTACGCGCTACGGCGGGCATTCGCATGCGTGCGGGTTTGCCATGCCATCGGCGAATGTGCCTCAGCTTCGAACGCGGATGGATGCGTTTGCCCGCGCGCGGCTTACGCCTGCGGATTTTGAGCCGGTGCTGGAGGTTGAGGCTGAATTGCAACTCGATGAGGTTACGCCTGCGCTGTTCCGCGCTTTGCAGTTGTTGGAACCTTATGGAGCGGGGAATCACGAGCCGGTATTTTCGGCTTGCGGCGTGAAGTTGCTGGCGCCTCCGCGCATTTTGAAAGAGAAGCACATCAAGCTGAAGCTGACGCCGGGCGTGGCGGCGTTCGCTTCGCGTGCGCCGGGGAATGGAGATTCGCCGCGGGAGTTGTCGCATGAGGCTATTCTGGCGACGCCTCGGTGCACGCCCGATGGCGCAGCGATTTCGCGAACCGAACTGCGTGCGGCGCAGGAGAATCGGAATTCGACAGGGAATCCCGGCGGCGGATGGCGAAAGTCCGTCACTTATGAGGCCCTGGGCTGGCACATGGCCGAGCGATTGCAGCGGGCGCCGCTGTTGGCCGGGGATGCGATCGATATCGCGTTTACCATCGGGCACAATGACCATCCGGAGTACGGCGGGCTGGAACTCTCGCTGCGTGATTTTCGGAGCGGAGCGAGGTTGAGTACGGTCTAGTATCGTCGTATGTTAATCGTTTGGTTATCTTATTTCGTCTTGCCTCTTTGCACTTCCAGAACAGACGCGAGCATGAGCGTATCGTGAGAGTGCTCGACAGTTTGTGAGCGCACCCAACGGTGCAGGGATCCTTCGACTGCGGTTGATCTGTGCGCTTCGCGCACAGATCAATCCTCGCTCAGGATGACAAGGTCTCGGGGGACGGTGGAATTCGCAGACTAACTGCGGGCTATTACCACATGTGGTAATAGCCGTCGCGACGGGCAAGATCTACTGGAATTCCAAACAGAGCGCCCAGTCGTTCGGCTTGCAGAACCTCTTCTTTCGGGCCGTCGGCGGCGATTCTTCCTTCTTTCATCAGCACCACGCGCTGGATTTCGGGGACGATGTCGGCTAGTTCGTGAGTCACAAGAATGATTCCGATTCCTGAACTTGCCAGATCGCGCATGGTCTGACGGAGACTTTGCTGGGCGGAGAGATCGAGGGAGTTGCAGGGTTCATCGAAGAGCAATGTGCGCGGATCGTGGACCAGTGCGCGGGCGATCAGGATGCGGCGGGCCTCGCCGGAGGACATCTCGCAGACTGGACGATCGGCCAAGTGCGATATACGCAAACGCTGGAGCGCGGCTTCCGCTTCGTGTCGCTGAGTCGCATCGACGGTGTGGTTGGGAAAGACGTTGGTGCTGCTGAAAAATCCGGAGAGCACGACGTCGCCTCCGGTGGCGTCGCCGGTGCAGGACTGCATCAGATCGTTCGAGACGATACCCAGCATGGCGCGCAGTTCGAAGACGTTCCAGCTTTCGCGGCCCAGGATGGACATGGACGAATTTTCGCGGGCATTTTCTGGCACCACGGGATAGCATTCGCGCGTGATGGTCTTGATGAGGGTCGACTTGCCGCAGCCGTTTGGCCCGAGGATGGCGACGTGCTCGTTGACGCCGATGCGGAGGGTGAGATTGTCGAGGGCGATTTTGTGGCTGCGCATTACGCGGATATTGTGCAGGTCAAGGAGGGGCGGCGTGCTCGCGCTCATGGAAATTCAAGTGTAGATGAGAGGACCGTGGGCAAGCAGCCTGGAAGCCCTGGGTTCTGAAGATACCTTGCTGCGTCAGGGGGCACAATTTGCGCAGGGATCCTTCGACTGCGGTTGATCTGTGCGCTTCGCGCACAGATCAATCCTCGCTCAGGATGACAGGATGGGAGGGAGTTTAGCAGTGGCTTCGGTACACTAGTAGATAGGATGACGCTGCCTGTTTACCGTTTGCGGCGCTGGCTGGCGGGGATTGCCATTTTGTTTACGGTGGTGGTCGCCGGGATGTATTTTTCCGCGCGGCAGCGGCAGCATAGTTTTCTCAAAGACATCCCGGGCAAGATCGGGTTTGACATCAAGCAGACGGCGAAGGGATTTCAGTATTCCAAATCCGACGGCGGGCGCACGCTGTTTACCATTCAGGCCAGCAATCTGAAACAGTTCAAACTCGATGGGCGCGCCGAGTTGCGCGATGTCAGCATCGTGCTTTATGGGCGCGATTCGTCGCGCTTCGATCAGATTGCCGGCGACGATTTTACTTACGATCCCAAGACCGGCGATGTTAGCGCCAATGGCGACGTGCAGATTGATCTGGGCGCGAATCCTGCGGGGCAGACGGCGCCCGATCAGGCTGCGCCGGCGAAGCTTTCCAATCCTATTCATCTGAAGACGCGCGATCTCGTTTTCAACAAGGAGAGCGGAAATGCCTCGACGAATGCGCGCGTGGAATTCCAGACGCCGCAGGCCAGCGGGTGGGCGGTGGGAGTGCAGTATGCGGGGAAGACGAATTCGCTGCTCCTTGCGTCGCAGGTGCATCTGCGAATGAATGGAGCGGATGCTGCGAGCATTCAGGCGTCGCGCGGAGTGCTGACCAACGATCCCCGGCAGATCGTGCTGGAGCATCCCAGCCTGGAGCGCGATGGCGAGTCTTTGAGCGCGGACGAGGCGACGGTGCTGCTGGGCGCGGACAATGACGTGGAGCATGTTTTTGCCCACGGAAACGTGACCGCGGAGGCGCGGGAAGAGTCGAAGTTGCCGGATGTGGCGAGCCCGGGCGCGGAATTCGCCCTGCACCCCGCAGACTCGGTGATCAAGGGGCGAGCCAACGAAGGGGAGCTTTCTCTGGCCGAGAAGAACCGGCTGCGGAGCGCAGTTCTTACCGGCGATGTGCAATTCGAACGAGTGGGAGCGCAGCCCATGCAGGGAACGGCGGGCCGCGTGACATTCGACTTTTCGCAACGCAATGAAGTGAAGACGATTCGCGCCGACCATGGCGTGCGGCTGGCACAGGTAGCGGCGCCCGATGCGACGAAAGTAAATGCCAAGGGATCGGCTCCGCAGAATTTCGAGCTCGTCGCGCCTGAAGTCGACTTCACGATTGCCGAGGGACGGCTTTTGCAGCGTGCGGTGACTTCCGGCAAGGGGCAGATCACGATTTCCTCGGTTCAAACTTCGCCGTTGGGAAGCGAACTGGTTCCGCAGCGGACGGTTGTCACGGCGGGAAAATTCGACGCGAAATTCGGGCAGACGGCTGAGGGTCAGACGCGGCTTGAATCCATTCACGGCGCGCCGGAGGCGAAGATTGTCAGCTCCAATGCGGGGCAGCCGGACCGAATCAGCACCAGCGATACAGTCGATGCCAATTTTCTTGCACAGGGAGGGATCGAATCCATTACGCAGGAGGGGCACGTGGCTTATACGGACTCGCAGGCGGCGGGCAAACAAACGCAAGCCAGCGCCGAGCGCGCCCACTACACTCCCGGCGATCAAGTACTCACTCTAACGGGCAAGCCGCGAGTTACGCAGGGCAGCATGACGACTACGGCGACCACGATTCGCATCTACCGTGCCACGGGCGAGGCCAGTGCCAATGGCGACGTGAAGAGCAGTTACAGCCAGATTCAGGAGCGGCCGCAGGGGGCGTTGCTGGCCTCGGCATCGCCGATCCATGTGACCGCCTGGAGCCTGGTCGCGCACAGCAAGCCGGCAGTTGCCGTCTACACCGGCAATGCCAGGCTGTGGCAGGATGCGAACATTGTGGAAGCGCCCTCGATTGAGTTTGATCGCGAATGCCGCTGCGTCACGGCGCAAGGGACACAGAAGCAGGCGGTGACGACGACGATTGCGCAGCCTGGAAAAACGCCGGCTGAAAAAACGGACACCACGGGCGCCACGAGGAATCCGGAGCAAAAGGCTTCGCGCTCCAGTCCGATTTTCATCAGCGGCGCGCGTCTGACTTATGCCGATGCTGAACGCAAGGTTCACTACGAAGGCGGCGTCTCCGCTAAAGGAGTGGACTTCAGCGCCTCCGCCAAAACCATGGATTTGTACCTCAGGCCGCGGACCGAAGGCGGTGAGACTCCAAACCCAAGTGCTTCCGGGCCCGCGCAACTGGACAGAATTGTCGCTCAGGACGACGTCGTCGTGCAGCAGCCCGGTCGCCGCGCCCTGGGTCAAACCTTGCTTTATGAAGCAGTTCCCGACAAATTCACACTAACGGGCGGTCCGCCTAGCATTTTTGATGCCGAACGGGGCAAGATTACGGGCGATTCGTTGACTTTCTTTAGACGCGATGATAGGGTGCTGGTAGAAGGCAAGACCAGCAACCCTGTGGTAACAGAAACGCGAGTGGCAAGATAAATGCGTGGACGATAATGCGTACGCTGGCCACGGATGAAATTGGCAAGTCCTATAAAGGCCGGCGGGTCGTAAACGGTGTCAGCCTGCGGGTGGAGCAGGGCGAAGTTGTTGGATTACTTGGACCTAACGGCGCGGGAAAGACTACAACGTTCTACGCCATAGTTGGTTTGATCCCTCCTGATACTGGCCGCGTGCTGTATGACGGCCAGGACATAACGGGCGTCCCCATGTACTTGCGGGCGCGCCAGTATGGAATCAGCTATCTCCCACAAGAAGCTTCGGTATTTCGCAAGCTCACGGTAGAGGAAAACATCCTCGCGGTGCTGGAGGCGCAGCCGATTTCCTGGCACGAGCGCCGCGAGAAGATGGAGCGATTTATCGATGAACTGGGGCTGGAGCACATCCGCCGCAACCGGGGATACGCTCTTTCCGGTGGCGAGCGGCGGCGCGTGGAAATTGCCCGCTGCCTGTGCATCAACCCGACGTTCATCCTGCTGGACGAACCGTTTTCCGGAATTGATCCGATCGCGGTGCTGGATTTGCAGAAAATCATCAGCGGCCTGCGGGCCAGCGGCATCGGAGTACTTATAACGGATCATAATGTTCGGGAAACGCTTTCAGTGACCGACCGGGCATACATCATCGATGGCGGCAGGATTTTCCGCCACGGGGCGCCGGGGCAACTGGCGGGGGATGCGGAAGTTAGAAGAGTGTATTTGGGTGAGAGTTTTTCGCTGGTTTAGAGAGTGGTGAGCGGCTGGTAGCCGGTGGCGAGTAAGCCGGATGAAACATGACAAACGCAAATGTCTCTAAAGCAACGCGGTATATGTGCATCTCTGGCAGCTGCCTTTTGGCTGCGGCAGGTACCGCATTGGCTGGCCCGTTTGTCGCCGTCTACCCCGGCATCCTTGCTGCCGGGGCGATCTTGCAGCCCAGGTACAACACGCTTGGGCGAGGGTTGATGTGTTCCGGTGCTCTCCTGTTGACTGTTATGGCGTATGCAGGTGCGTTTGCTGCGGTCGATTTCGCCTTAACCGAGAAAGCAGGAATTAGTGCGGCTGAAATTCTGTTTTGCTCGTCTGCCATCATCGTGACGGTTTGCGATGTTGCAATTATCAAAGACGAACGCCGCATCCGGAGTTCAGAGAAGATTGAGAAAAAAGCGGTAGCGCAGATGAAAGCCCCGAACTGCTGAGGACCAGCAACTCGCTAACGACCGACAGAGGTAGGCAGCTATGACGATTGACGAACGGCTGGAGGCTTTGACTCGCAATTTGGAGCTGTTATCGCGAGAGAGCGAGAAACATGATCGCCAGCTTGACCGGGCGGCAAAGCTGGTCACGGAGGTTGCTGAAGGTACGGCCCGGTTGCTGCGGATTGTGGAGATGCACGAACACCGCCTTGACAGCCACGATGACCGGCTCGACAAGCTTGAGTAATTGATGGCGAACGACTATCGACCAACGACATGGTTTTGCTTCAGCACAAATTAAGCGTCAAGCTCTCGCAGCGCCAGATACTCACCCCTGGCCTGGTGCAGATGGTGTCCGTGCTCGCGCTCAACAAGCTTGAGCTCAAGGACATGATCAATTCCGAGATGGTGGAGAATCCGGTTCTCGAAGAACTGGAAGAGTCGGTTCCGCTGCTCGACGAAGTGGGCAAAAAAGAGGAAGACCGCGAGCGCGCCGCAGCGGCCACAGATAACGCTCCCGCAACCACTGCGGACGAAAAGAAAGATCCCTTCGAAGAAATTGACTTTGGCTCGTTCTTCCAGGACTATCTCGATCCCGGTTATCGCACGCACAGCGAGATGGAGGATATCGAGCGCCCGTCGTTCGAGAATTTTCTCTCCAAGCCCGGCAATCTGACGGACCACCTCGCCTGGCAGCTCGGCGCTTTGAGCCTGAACCCTAAAGTTCGCGAAGCCGCCGATCTGATAATTGGCAACCTGAACGAAGATGGTTACCTGATCGCCAGCGACGATGAGCTTATGGGTGTTGCGCCGCCAGCTTCGGCGGAAACCGACGCGGCAACAATTAAGGAGATCGTTAACGAGGCCCAGGCCCTCGGCCTGGCGGAAGTTCCGGCGGAGCCGGGTACGGAAGAACTGGCGCCCGACGCGATTGCGCCCGTCGAGCCGGATATTTTCGCGGTCTCGGATGAGAACGGAACGGCCGAACCCTCTTTACACGGAATTGCGGTTGACCCGCCTGCCACCGATCCTGTTGCCGAAGCGACGGCGACGGAGCCGGCGGCCTCGCCCGCTCCATCGGCTGCTCCCGCGTTGGTACCCGCATTCAAACCGAACTTCAGCTTTGTGGAACTTCAAGAAGCGCTTGAAGTTATCCGCCAGCTCGATCCTCCGGGCGTAGGTTGCCGCACCCTGCGGGAATGCTTGTTGGCCCAACTCCACTACCATCAAGCGCAACTCGCTCTGCACAAGAACGGCAACGGCACCGCGCAGGTTTTGCAGGACGCTTGCGCCATCGTCGATCAGCATCTGCGCGGTGTACAGAACAAACAGCATAAAGAAATTGCCAAGGCCATCAACCGTCCTATAGAGGCGGTGCAAGCCGCGCTCGACTACATCCGCACGCTCGATCCGCGTCCCGGTCTGCAATACAACAAAACTCAGCCGCGCCTCATTGAGCCCGACGTCGCCTTCGTCAAACACGGCGACGAATGGCTGGTCATCATGAACGACGAAGACCTGCCGCAGCTTCGTCTGAATCCGGCGTACAAAAAGCTGGTGACGCGCGACGGCGTCAACGACAAGAACACCCGCGACTACGTTAAAGAGCGCTACAAGAGCGCCATTCAGCTCATCAAGAATATCGAGCAGCGCAAGCAGACCATCACCAAGGTCTGTTATTGCATCGTCGCCCGGCAATACGATTTTCTGGAAAAAGGCATCGACTTTCTCAAGCCCATGATGATTAAGGAGGTGGCGGAAGAGATTGGCGTGCATCCTTCCACGGTCAGCCGTGCCGTGGCCAGCAAATACGCGCATACTCCGCAGGGTGTATTCGAGTTGCGATATTTCTTCAGCGAGAGCGTGCAGGGCCCTGAGGGTGGGGGTACTTCGCTGCTGATCCTCAAGCGCCGCGTCAAGAAGCTTATTGAGGATGAAGATCCCGGCCGTCCGCTGACCGACGAACAGATCACCCGCATCCTGCAATCGCAGGGCATCCAGGTAACGCGCCGCACAGTGGCCAAATACCGCGAAGACATGCGCATCCCGAGCACGCACCAGCGCAGGGTTAAGAAGTAAGGCAGAAGTAAGAAGTCGGAACGAAAACCTTCAGCGAGGCGGGAAGGAGTGAGTCGATCCGAATGCGCGTTGTGCAAGACACGGGCACGCCGGGAAAATCTCTTCTCAGTGCCAACCTGCAACAAAGAACCATCCCCTCGCTCGATGGGCTGCGCACTATCTCGGTCGCCCTGGTGATCCTGCTTCATGACGGCGTTCCTTACGTCCCCAACACGCATGGTGTGCTCACCTTCTTCGTCCTGAGCGGCTTTCTCATCACCTGGCTTTTGTTGAAGGAATCCGAGCGGACGGGGGGTGTCTCCATCAAGGATTTCTACATCCGCCGGACGTTGCGAATATTCCCCGCGTTCTACGTGTTTTGGATCGTCGCAGTGTTTTTTTATCTACTGACCCGAGGGATACCCGGTCGCGGCGTCGTTCTCGACTACCTCGCCGCATTTTTTTATCTTGGCGACTATCGCCACACTGCCAGACATATGCAGCCAGCCCTGGGCCATACCTGGTCGCTGGGAGTTGAGGAGAAATTTTATCTGCTTTGGCCGTGGATTTTCCTGGTCTTTCAACGCGATCTTCGCAAGCTTACCGCCATCCTCGTGGTCCTCATCGCAGTGATTTATGTTTACCGTAACATTCTGTTTTTTGGATTCCACGTGGGTGAAGGTCACCTGCATTTCGCGTTCGATACCCGAGCGGACCATCTTTTCATCGGATGCCTGCTCGCGGTGCTGCTCAAGCGAGGAGTCTGGCGCGGTTTTTGGAGCGCGATCACGTCAAGAACATGGGCGCCCACGGTAACTCTCGCGCTGCTGGTAGGGTCCATCGCTCTGGGCAATCGTTACGGCTACAGCTACAAATATGCGATGGGGTTTTCGTTGGACGCCTTTCTCATCGCAATTCTCCTGGCCCAAGTGGTCGCGCTCGGCGGTTCCTGGCTCTGGGGATGGCTGAATTGGCCGGTGACTCGATACGTCGGGATTATTTCGTACCCGCTGTATCTTTACCATCAACTGGCCGCCCAAGTCACAGCCAGGTTGTTGCATGGCTACCGGCAACGGTGGATCACGCCGCTGGGCGTCGTCTCCGCCGTTTTGCTCGCGAGTGTTTCTTACCATGTGGTCGAGAAACCGTTTCTAGCTTTGAAGTCTAGATTGAATCGTGTGGAGGCTTCATGAACGTCGAATACACTGGCAGACAGTATGTAGTCACCAACGCCATCCGCAAAGAAGTGGAAACCGGCCTTACTAAAATCCGCAGAATTCTTGGCGACAGATTTGAAACCAAGGTCATCCTCGCCGTCGAAAAACACCGTCACAAAGCTGAAATCACGATCAGCCCGCGCAACGGCCCAATTGTCGGCTTTTCCCAGGCTAAGGACATGAGCCTCGCGGTCAACGAAGCGCTGGGCCACCTGGAAAAGCAGGCGGTGAAATACAAAACCAAATGGGTGTCGAAAAAGCGCTCCGCCCGGAAGACTGAAGAAGTGAAAAAGTGGAACGGCAGTATCCCGGCGCCAAACGAACTCTCCGAAGACGGCGCGCAACCCTCCGTTGGCCAGTCAAAGAAAACCGCCGTGCCGGTAATGGTTCACAAATATCCGCCGGTGGCGAAGACCACTGAAGTCCACCTCGTGCGCTCCGACGAAGCCGTAGCCATGCGCCCCATGACTCTGGAAGAAGCCATCAAGGAAGCGCACTTCCGCGACCGCGACGTCTTCGTCTTCCGCGATCCTAAAGGCAAGCTGATGATCCTGCATCGTACGCGAGAAGGAAAGATGGAGCTGATTGAAGCGCCGTAGGTGCCGCCTTCCGCTTGGCGACTTCCGTACTCGCTGCAAGAAGAGTCAGGCAGGGAGGTCGCCGTCTGAGTGAGTCTCGTCAGATGCCGGCGTACCAGGCATAGCCTCCCTCGGGAGACGCCGAGCCCAGGCCCTTGCCGAACTCTTTCAGATCGTCGGTGACGGTCATGTGAGTGATGAATTTCACGCTCTTGTAGCCGAGTTGGCGCGCGACCCGCAAGCGAAGCGGGCCGCCGTTGCCCACCGGAAGTTCATCGCCATTCATCCCATAGGTTAGAAAAGTCTGCGGATGCAAGGCGTCCGCCATGTCGATGCTTTCCCACCAATCGGGCTCGATGGAATAGTAGACAACGTATCTGGCTTGGGGAAGCACTCCGACGAGATCGAGCACGTGCGAGAGACGCACACCGTTCCACTCGGCTATGTACGACCATCCCTCTTCGCATTGGATCATCGTGATCTGGCTGTGCGACGGATAACTCTTAAGCTGGTCCAGCGAAAACGAGGCGGGCCGGGCGACCATACCGTTGATATCAAGCCGCCAGTCCGCGAACTTTCCCGCCTGAAGGCGCTTGAAAGCGTCGCTCGGGGGCGCCATTTCGTTGGCGAATGGCGGCTTGGAAATCTGGCTGCGAGAGAACTCGCGGGCTAAGGAATGCCGGGTAAGCAGACGCTGGGATGCGTACGTCAGGGTTTCGCCGAGGCCGTAGATTCCGCCATGATCGGGCGGGATCAGTCCATATTTTTCCGCGATGCCTGCGACCGCGGTGAGGCCCAATACGCCGCCTGCGGTTGCGAGTCCGGTGGTAATCAATTTGCGGCGCGAGATTTTGCTCATGTGCGCTCCAATGGTTTGCTGGGCATGGGCCTGCCAGAACCGGAATAAGATGTGCCGGCGCGTCCCGTGATCATCGCCCGCATGCGGCTCCGGAATCCGGCGAGCCAAACCATCCCGACGTGAACCAGCAGGAAAAGCACGAGAGCCAGCGAGACGAAGAAGTGAAGTGTGCGCGCGGATTGCTGCCCACCCAACAGGTTGACCGTCGCGGGAACCGCGGAAACAAACGCGGGAGACATCGCCAAGCCCGTCCAGATTACTAACGGAAACAGAACGAAGACCACGAACAGATAGCTGACACGCTGGAGCACATTATACGACCAAGCTTCGCCTTCGCTTGGCCGCCGGAAGCGCAAATGGCCGCCGATTGTTGTCGAGAACGCGCGCCACGAAAGATCGGCCTTTCCCGGCAGCAGATCCTTGCGGAAATGACCTGTGAACAGGCCGGAGATTGCATAGAGCAAGCCAGTGAGAACCAACACCCAGGCAGTCTGAAAGTGGAGATAGCGGCTCCAGCCGTTCGCGTCCGGCAGCACGTAGCCATAGCCGGTGGGCACCAAATTCCTGGACGAGGGGATCGGCAGCTTGAACAAAGTTGGAGTTAACACATTGCCGGTCTCGCCCCAATAAAAGCGCGGGTGAGAGATCACAATCTCTGCTCCGCTCACGAGTAGCGCGAAGAAACACAACGTGGTGATCCAGTGAGTGACGCGGACGAGGACAGAGTGCCGCGCAGGAACCGTCGGAGCCGGGACTGCGGCCGGCACGGCGGCCGGAATCGTCGACGCAGAACTTGCGACGTAAGCGGAATCGCCCACGCGGGAATCGTATCATGCGCCCAACCAGTTGCGAACACCTGGCGCAGACCGCCCCGCTCTGAGAATTGCGATCCTGCTTAACCCGGCCCATGGCTTTCTGGTACTCTGCTTAGCCATGCGAATCCTCCAGGGTCTTGTCCTTCTGTCTGCGCTGGCTGTTCCCCTCTTCGCCCAAAATCTCAAGCCGGCTTCTGACCGTGTAGCCGCGCAGAACGCTCTGTTCGCCGAACAGTACGAGTCCGACCTGCGAAACTTTCCCGAGCGCGCAACCGCGTTCGGCGACTATCGATATAACGACAAACTGGCGGAATATTCGTTGGCCGCGATCGAAGAACGCAATAAGACCAATCACGAATTCCTGGCGCGGCTCGAAGAGATTCCAACCACGGGGTTCTCCGATCAGGATCAACTCTCTCACGACCTGCTGCTGCGCGTTCTGCAGCAGCGCATAGCCGACTTCGACCTGAAAGAGTACGAGATGCCGGTCAATCAGCAGAATGGCATCCACACCGGCCTCGCCGACCTGCCGCTTTCCGTTCCGCTGGATTCCGTCAAGCACTACGAAGACTACATCGCGCGTCTGCACCAGATTCCACACGCCTTGACGCAAACCACCGAAGTTCTCCGCGCCGGCATGAGAGACAAGCTCATGCCCGTTCGTTTTCTGCTGGAAAAACTTCCCGCGCAGTGCGAAGGCATCATCCACGACGATCCCTTCCTGATTCCAACCAAGAAATTTCCCAAGGAGATTTCCGCCGAGGACCAGAAACGCCTGACCCAGCAGATCAACGACGCCATCACCACCGACGTGATTCCCGCGTATAAAACCTTCGCGGCATTTCTGCGCACGGAATACGCTCCGCAGGGACGAACGGCGCTTTCGATCACTTCTTTGCCCGATGGCGAGAAGCGCTACGAGAACGACATTTACGCCCGCACCACGACCCACATGACGCCCGATGAAATCCACCAACTCGGCTTGCGCGAAATCGACCGCATCGAGGCTGAGATGACTGCGGTCGCGAAAAAAGCTGGTTTTGCCGACCTTGCTTCTTTCCGTGCTTCGCTTAAGACCAATCCCAAATACATTCCCACGTCGTCGGAGCAAATCCTCAACGATTTCCGCCATTACATCGCGCAGATGGAACCGAAACTTCCCGAGCTCTTCACGCTCCTTCCGAAGTCGCCGGTCACCGTCGAAGCCATTCCATCATTCCAGTCGGCGGCGGCAACGCACTACGTTACCGGCACACCCGATGGCAAGCGCCCCGGCCGCGTTGTCGTCGCTACCTCCGACTTCGCCAAACGCTCGCTGATCGACGACGAAGCCATTGCCTACCACGAAGGCGTTCCCGGACATCACATGCAGCTCTCGGTGCAGCAGCAACTCGAAGGCATGCCCAAATTCCGCCTGCACGGACTGGGCTTCAACGCCTACATCGAAGGCTGGGCGCTCTATGCGGAACAGCTCGGGAAAGAAGTCGGCTTTTATCAGGACCCGGTTTCCGACTATGGCAGGCTTTCTTCCGAACTCTTCCGCGCCGTCCGTCTGGTCGTCGATACCGGAATCCACGCGAAGGGATGGTCGCGCGATCAGGTCGTGGATTTCTTCCGCAAATCCGGCGCGATCGATGAGCCGACCATTCAGTCCGAAACCGATCGCTACATTGCGTGGCCCGCGCAGGCGCTCAGCTACAAGCTCGGCCAGCTCAAGTTCCGCGAACTGCGTGACCGCGCGCAAAAAGAGTTAGGCCCCAAATTCGACATCCGTAAATTCCACGACGAGATGCTCGACGGCGGAACGCTGCCCCTGGATTTGCTGGATGCCCGTACCGACAAATGGATCGCCGAGGAAAAGTCGAAATAACGACGGGGCCCTAGCCTTTGCCAACCCGTACCATCCCCCGCCCTGCCCGCTTCAGGACTGCCTAAAACCAGACTGGTAGACGAAAGCGCCTACAATAGCATCAAAGCTTCGCTTTGCATTCCGCGAAATCGGGTTTCGCGAACCAAAAGCTTGGGAGAACGAAATGAATAAGCTGATGAAGTCCAGGCGGTGGAGTGTGCTGCCTGTGCTGGCGCTCGCCATTGCCTTTCTGCCGGCATCTCTAAACGCACAAGATTACCGCCCGCCGCAAGATCAGGGTCAACAGGATCAGGACGATCCGCCCAGCCGTGTCGCTCGCTTAGGGTACATGAACGGCTCGGTTTCCTTCGATCCCGCCGGAGAAGGCGATTGGGTACAAGCCGTCGAAAACCGGCCCATGACCACCGGCGACAAGCTCTGGGCTGACAGGGACTCGCGCGCCGAATTGCAGTTGGGTTCGGCGGTGATTCGCCTGTCGCAAGACACCGGCGTTTCGTTTTTGAACCTGGATGACCACACCATCCAGCTTCAATTGAGCGCCGGAGCCGTTAGTATTCGTGTGCGCCGGCTGGATCGCGACGATGTGTTTGAGATCGATACCCCGAACGTGGCTTTCACCATCTCCGATCCGGGCAATTACCGGCTGGAAGCCAGCCCCGACGGAAACTATACCGTCGTCACCCTGCGCGCCGGCGAAGGCCAGGCCACCGGCAACGGCCAGACTTACAGCATTCATGGCGGGCAGCGCGTAACCTTCAGCGGCACCGACTCGCTCAACGCCGACATGGAACCGATCGGCTCTCCCGATGACTTCGATTCCTGGGCCGACGGCCGCGAGCGCCGCTACGACGATTCGCGGTCCGCGCAATATCTCTCGCACGATGTGGTTGGGTACGAAGATCTCGACGACTTCGGCGACTGGCGCGACGACCCCAACTACGGCCACGTCTGGTATCCCAACCGGGTAGATGCGGGCTGGGCGCCGTATCACGAAGGCCATTGGGCCTGGATCGATCCCTGGGGCTATACGTGGGTTGATGATTCGGCGTGGGGCTACGCGCCATTCCATTACGGTCGCTGGGTGAACGTGGGTGGACGCTGGGGCTGGATCGCTGGACCTCCCGCTGAAAGACCGGTCTACGCGCCTGCCCTGGTCGTGTTTGTCGGCGGAGGCGGACCCAACGTTGGATGGTTTCCGCTAGGCCCGCGCGAGGTGTTCGTGCCTTCGTATCCCGTCAGCCGCGTCTACATGACTCGGGTCAACGTCAGCAGCACGACGGTTAACACAACGACGGTCACCAACGTCTACAACACGACCATTATCAATAAGACCACGAACATCACCAATGTGACCTATGTGAACCGCAACGTGCAGGGTGCTGTGACTGCGGTTCCGCAGAATACTTTTGCCAGCGCGCAGCCGGTGGCTCGCGCCGCGGTCAAGATGGATGCCCGCGAGATCGCTTCCGCGCCAGTGAGTGCCAGAGTTGCAGTCGCTCCCACGCGCCAGGCCGTGATGGGAGCGCACGCGGCAACCGCGGGTCATGTTTCGGCGCCACCGGCGGCGGTAATGAGCCGGCAAGTGATCGCGAAAGCGACACCGCCGCCTCCCCCAGCTTCTTTCGCGCAAAAACAACAGGCCATGGCCGCGCATCCCGGTCAGCCGTTACCCAGGCGCGAAGTAGCCGCGTTGCGACCGCCGAATACGCCAGCCGCGCAGCCCGCAGTTAAGGTAGCGCCTCCGGGGAAACCAGCCACGGCAACCACGGGCCATCCGCCAGCAGCGGCCGCGAACCAACCGGCCGCACGTCCTGGTCAGCCCGCTGCGGCCACGCCGGCCAAACAGCCGGAGAATCGTCCCCCAACGACCGAGACGAATCGGCCCGCCGAGCCACCCGCTCGCAACGCTGGGCCGCCAGCGGCACAACCCAGCAACCGCCCTGAGCCGAATCGCCCCGCGCCGCAGCCAGCGCAACCGAGTCGGCCTGCGCCAGCGCCGGAGAATCGTCCACAACCGAATCATCCTGCGGAAGCTCCGGCAAACGAAGCTCCGGCAAACAATGACCGGCCACCTGCGGCCCAGCCAAACAAGGGTCCCACACAACCTGCACGGTCAGCGCCGACTCCTGCGCCGAATCACGCTCAGCCCGCGCCGCATCCGCAGACGCCGCCACCGGCCGAACACCCGCAGCAACACACGCCTGTACCGGCAGCCAAGCCCGCGCCTCCGCCTCAGCACCCGCCCGCGAAACCGCAAACGCCTGAGGAGAAAAAGCGCGAGCAGGAGCAAAAGCCGCCGGGAGCGTAGAGACCGGCGAAAGCAAAATGAACCATCCATGCACCCTGAGTCTTCTCAGGGTGCTTTTTTCTTGTGGGAAACGCTTAAAATTATCGGGCGGAAGAAGGAGCGTTCCATGATCGTTATCGGCGATGAGCACGTAGAACTTTCCACGCCTTACGGCGCCATGCGCACTCACATCGTCCGGCCCGCCGCGCCGGGCCACTATCCCGGAGTCGTTTTCTTTAGCGAAATCTTCCAGGTGACCGGACCGATTCGCCGAACTGCGGCGATGCTTGCCGGGCATGGATACATCGTGGCCATCCCGGAGATTTATCACGAATTCGAAGCCGCCGGAACGGTGCTAGCCTATGACCAAAAAGGCTCCGACCGCGGCAACGAATTGAAGACTACGAAGGAACTCGCGTGCTTCGACGCGGACGCCCGCGCCGTCCTGGCCCATCTCAAGTCGCGCCCGGATTGCACTGGCCGCTTAGGCGCGATGGGAATTTGTATTGGCGGTCATCTCGCCTTTCGCGCCGCCATGAATCCCGATGTGCTGGGAGCGGCGTGCTTTTATGCCACCGACATTCACAAAGGCAGCCTGGGAAAAGGAATGAAGGACGACTCACTGGAACGCGCCAAAGATATCGGAGGCGAGCTGCTGATGATGTGGGGCCGCCAGGACCCGCACATCCCACTCGAAGGCCGGACCAAGGTACTGGCCCGTCTGAATGAAGTGAACGCAAAATTTAGTTGGCACGAAGTCAACGGCGCGCACGCCTTCATGCGCGACGAAGGCGTCCGCTACGACCCGGAGCTCGCCTATCAGCTGTACGGATTGGTCTTCGATTTTTTCCACCGACGACTAGGCGAAGGCGATCTGCCGGCGCAAATCGCCGGCGCGGGTGAGACGAAGCATTAGACCACCAGCAAACTCATGCAGGGACCAGCCCCCAGCTTGCCCGGAGCGTAGTCGAAGGGTTGTCATCGGCCCAACGGCTGCCAATTTAGAGTCTCCACGACGCCCTCCTACAGTTTTCTCCCCTATCTAAATTTCTTGCACTCCGCATCTCAAAAGAGCAATTCGAGCGAACTGCCGAACAGCGTTCAGTTCGCCCCAACGATTTGCCTTGGAGGATCTAGATGCGAGCTTTTCGATTTCTGAATTTAGCGATTCTCTCGATGCTGGTCGGATGTTCGGCCCTTGTCGTTGCGCAAGACGACAAGCAACAGGATGCAAAACCCCCGCAGCAGGAGGAGCCCAAAGCCGAGCCAAAGGCCGCGCCCAAACAGGATGAAATGAAGCCTCCCAAGCAGGACGACGCCAAGCCCGCCAAACCAGAGAAGCAGGAAGAAAAACAGGAGCAGAAGCAGGAACAAAAGGAATCCCGCGATCAGATGAAACCGGAGCAGCAAATGCATCCGGAACAGCCCGCCAATCATGCGCAGCCCGCCGGCAAGAGCGCGCGCATTCCTGACGACAAGTTCCGCGAACACTTTGGCCACGGCCACAGCTTCAAGGCCAGAAGTGTGATCGTACAAGGCCAGCCTCAGTTCCAGTATGGTGGCTACAGTTTTCAACTGGTCGATGCCTGGCCTGCGGACTGGGCCTATGCTGACGATTGCTACATCGACTACATCGATGGAGAATATTTCCTCTTCGATCTTCTCCATCCGGGAGTGCGCATCGCAGTTATCGTCGTGATGTAGTCAGCTCTATCTCATAGAGCGATGGGCCTTTTGAGAGTGATTCAACTCTGTGCAATCTCCAATCTCAAGAGGCCCCTTACCTACCCGCACGTAATGTCTCTTCAAAACCGGGAAGTGAGAGCCGCAACCGGGAGTGCTATCCTGACCTCATCCCTCGATGAAGTCTTTCTACGACCAACTTCCGCCGGTCGAGATTGCCGGACGCAAGATTGTAGGCCGCGTGCTGTTCGGCCTGCTGGCGCTGGTAGCGGCTCTGGTGGGAGCCACCGTCGGACTCGTGCTTGTCTATACCACCGACCTGCCGCAGGTTGAAGCCCTCGAAGCCTATCGCCCGAGTTCTATCACCGAACTGTACGACGATCACAACCGCGTCATAGGATCTTTCGCCCTGCAACGTCGTGTGGTGGTCGCCTACGACGATTTTCCGCCGGTGCTTCGTGAAGCCCTTGTCTCCATCGAGGACAAGGATTTTTATCGCCATTCCGGCATCAATGTTTTTCGCATTCTCGGCGCCGCTTATCGCGACCTCGAATCCGGCGGCAAGGTGCAGGGCGCATCCACGCTCACCATGCAGTTAGCGCGCAATCTTTTTCTTTCGCCGGACCGGTCTTTTCACCGCAAGGTGCAGGAATCGATGCTCGCCATTCAGATCGAGCGCCGCTTCACCAAGCCGCAGATCTTTACCCTTTACGCCAACCAGATTTTTCTCGGCCACGGAGTGTACGGATTCGAAGCGGCGTCGGAATACTATTTCAGCAAGCCGGCAAAACAGTTGACGCTCGACGAGGCCGCGATGCTCGCCGGATTGCCCAAAGGCCCCGGAGTTTATTCCCCGATCAACCATCCGGAGCGCGCGCAAAAGCGCCGCAATCTGGTGATCAACGCCATGCTCGAAGATGGCAAGATCACCGCATCTCAAGCCGCCGACGCCCGCTCCGCGCCGCTGGTCTTACATCTCGCTCACGACCCTAACTCGCTGGCCCCGAATTTCGTGGAAGAAATCCGCCGCTATCTGGAAGCGAAATACGGCGCCGATCAGGTCCACGAAGGCGGATTGAAAGTCTACACATCTCTCGACGTCGATCTTCAGAAAGCTGCGAATCAGGCCGTGCTCGATGGCCTGGCTGCCTACGAGCGCAGGCACGGCTGGAAGGGCCGTCTGGAGAACGTGCTCGGCGCGCAGGCCAGCCTGGACAAATATTCTCATCCCGATTGGGATGAAGAGCCGGCAGTGAATGGATATATTCACGCGCTGGTGACTTCTTCGGCAGCGGGGATGGCAACGCTGAAATTCGGCCGCTACACGGCCACGCTGACTCAGTCCGACGCCGCATGGATACAGCAGAAACTGCCGGACATTCTCAAGCCGGGAGACATCTGCTACGTCAAGATTTGGTCCCTCGCGCCCAACGGCGCCGCGAAGGTCAGCCTGGAACAGGACTCCGGCGCGCAAGGGGCGCTGGTTGCCATCGACAACGCCACCGGCGGAATCGAGGCTCTGGTCGGCGGCCGCGACTTCAACGAATCGAAATTCGATCGCGCCACGCAGGCGCTGCGGCAAGTGGGGTCGTCGTTCAAGCCCTACGTCTACACCACGGTTATCGATCAGGGAGCGAGTCCCGACGACACTGTTCTCGACGAGCCCGTCACGTTCGACACTGCGTCCGGACCGTATACACCCCACAACTACGACGAGAAATTTGAAGGCATCATCACCTTGCGCCGCGCGCTTGCGCAGTCACGCAACATTCCCGCGCTCAAGCTGGCCAGCAAAGTTGGCATTAAGACTGTGATCGAATACGCCGGGCGCTTCGGCATCACGGCAAAGCTGCCGCCGTACTTGCCGGTGGCGCTGGGCTCGGCGGAGATCACGCTCATGGAGCAGACATCGGCCTACAGCGTCTTTCCCAACGATGGCGTGCGCGTCACGCCGCGCTATATCGGCAAGGTCACCGATTACGACGGCCGCGTGCTGGAAGAAAATTTTCCCGATGTGAGGGATGCGGTCAGCGCGCGCACCGCACGGATCCTCACTTCCATGTTGCGGGAAGTTGTGTTGCACGGCACCGGCGTCGCCGCGGCGAAACTGCCCTTTCCGGTTGCCGGCAAGACGGGCACTACCAACGATTTCACCGATGCCTGGTTTGTCGGATTTTCTCCCACAACAACCTGCGGAGTGTGGGTGGGCTTCGACGAGAAAAAATCGCTGGGTGCGAAAGAAACCGGTGCGCATGCGGCTCTGCCCATCTGGATGAATTTCATGACCGTTGCCATGGCGGGCAAGGACGCAGGTGACTTCGAGCCTCCTCCGGTAATGCCTCACGTTGCCGCCGTGAAACTCGATACCTCCGATACGGCGCCGGCCACGGAAGAAGCTCATTAATCTTTTTCTTTCTAATTTCTAATATGCCGATGCGCGCTCTTTCGACTCGTCGTCGCGAACTGATCGTCGCGATAGGTTTTTTGAATTGGACTTCGCTTGCGATTTTTGACAAATTGATCGTGCTGATTCCAGCGGGAATGATTTCAATCCTGCGGACCCCGATGTCCCGGCCTGTTTGTTTCTAGATCATTAGCAAAGTGTGCCGTGTTGTGGCATGCGTGTCTCTGCCATCGGATTTCTTCGGCGCTTGGGCTGCGATTTGGCCTTGCGCAACGGAACTCGACGCGGGGAAACCGGAATGGAGAAACATGCGCAAGATCGGAAAGCGTTTAGTTAGAAAGTCGGGAACCGTCACGCTGAAATCTGTGGCGGAATATGTCGGACTCACCTCGGGCACGGTGTCGCTGGTTTTGAACCGCGCCCCGCAGTCCAGTTCGATTCCTCAGCCCACCCAGGATCGGATTTTCGCCGCAGCGCGAAAACTGAATTATCAACCGAACCCGTTCGCGCGCGCTCTTCGGGTTGGCCCCGGTGCTCAAACCGGATGTGCCGCGGATGGTCTCGGCAACGCCACGGGCGCACTCATGTTCGTGGGCGCGGAACATTTCCTTCGCGCCATTCAGGCGATCCAGCAAGCCGGACTGCGGGTTCCCGGAGACGTCTCGGTCGTAGGCATGAATCAGTTGCCTCAGGCCTTTGGTGGCCCCGGCCCGGTTGTGTGATTTAGCGGATCACGCGGGCAAAATTGTCGCAACTCGCAAGCGTTGGAAATTCAACGCAGGTGTAAGCTGCGCTCCTTACTGCAAGTCTCTCCAGTTCTGGCCAACTCCCATCTCTACCAACAGGGGCACGACTAAAGCGTGGGCTCTCTCCATTTGCTCGCATACCAGCGACTGTATGGTTTCCACTTCTTTTTCGGGGACTTCGAAAACTAGTTCGTCGTGAACTTGCAGGGTCATTCTCGATTTCAGATCGCGCTCGCGCAGCGCTTTGTCGATGCGGATCATGGCTACTTTGATCAGGTCGGCAGCGGTGCCTTGGAGCGGGGTATTGACGGCTGTACGTTCAGCGAAGCCGCGCTGGTTGGCGTTCTTGCTGTTGATATCGGGAATAGGGCGGATGCGGCCGTGAAGGGTTCTTACTTTCAGGTCACGGCGCGCTTGCTCCAGAGTTTTGTCGATGAAGGTGCGGACGCCTTTGTATTTCTCGAAATAGTTGGCGATGAACTGCTTGGCCTCGCCGGGTTCGATGCCAAGATTTTGCGACAGGCCGAAGGGCGAAAGGCCGTAGACGATGCCGAAGTTGACGACCTTGGCCTGGCGGCGGTGGTCGGCGGTGACCATGAGCGGCGGGACACCGAAGACTTGCGAGGCGGTGAGGGTGTGGATGTCGTCGCCGCGGCGGTAGGCCTCGACCAGCAGCGGATCGTGCGAGAAATGGGCGAGCAGGCGAAGTTCGATCTGCGAGTAGTCGGCGGTGAGCAGCACGTGCCCAGGCTCGGCGATGAAGGCGGCGCGGATGCCGCGTCCGAGTTCGGTGCGGATGGGAATGTTCTGTAGATTCGGATTGGCGGAAGATAAACGGCCCGTTGCTGTGCCCGTTTGGCCGAAGGTCGTGTGGACGCGGCCGGATTTCGCATCGATCAGCGCGGGCAGTGTATCGACATACGTCGATTTAAGCTTGGTGAGCTGGCGGTAGTCGAGGACCATGCGCGCGATGGGATAGTCTTCAGCTAGGGCTTCGAGAACATCGACGGCGGTCGATATAGTTCGGCCCTTGCCGTATTTCACCGGCTTGGGCAGGTTCATGCGGTTGAAGAGAACGTCGCCCAGTTGCTTGGGAGAGCCGACGTTGAACTCCATTCCTGCGGCTTCGTAAATCTGTTTCTCTTGAGTGGCGATCTCGCGCTCCAACTCTGACGACATCTTCGCCAAGGCGGTGGTGTCGATTTTGACTCCGGCTCGCTCCATGCGCGCCAGCACGGGAACCAGCGGCAAATCGATTTCTTCGTAGAGCTTGGTCAGGCCTTCGCGCTCGACTTCTTCGCGCAGGGTTGACGTGAGTCTGCCCGTGATATCGGCGGCTTCGGCAAGATTGCCCGCGAGCTTGAGATTGAAGCGGCGAAGAGCGACGTCGGGCAGGCGGTGCGAGGAATACGTGGGATCGAGCAGGTACGAGTACAGCATCGAGTCGTGGCGAACGCCTTCGAGTTCGAGGTCGAGCGGCGCGAGGGCATGGATCGCTGACTTGTAATCGTGGATCGTTTTCGGCACCGACGCGCTGGTCAGTGCCAAGCGAAGTCTGGCGGCGGTTTTCGCGGAATCGAGTTTGACTATTGTGGCGGAGCCGGGTTTCGCCGAGATGGCGACGCGCTGGGCTGCTGGGACGACTGGTGCTGATGCTTCCGTTAGCGGCAGCATGGCTTCTTCCGGCTCTTCTTCTTTTTCTTCCTCCGGGTCGGCTGCGAATGCCGCTTCGACGGCGATTGCCAGGTTGCCGTCGTCGGGCACGGAGCCGAGAATGCGTTCCACATCCGCTGCCGATTCCGCTTCGGTGTAGTGAGCGTCGGTGACTTCGACTACGGGCAGCAACTCTTTCAGGAGCGACGTGAATTCGAGTTCGGTGAAGAGATCGCGCAGCGCATCGACCGCCGGTTCGCCGGCGCGCATGGCGTTTACGTCGAGTTCGACCGGGACGTTGACGTCGATGGTTGCCATGCTCTTGCTGAAAAGTATCGTGTCACGATTGTTTTGCAACGACTCGCGGTAGGTTTTCTTTTCCACTTCGGCGGCGCGTTCGAGAGCCTGCTCGACGGTGCCGAAGCGCTTGATGATTTCCACCGATCCTTTATCGCCGATGCCGGGCGCGCCGGGAATGTTGTCGATGGTGTCGCCGCGCAGGGCCATGACATCGACGACGCGCTCAGGAGGCACGCCGAGAATCTCTTCGACCTTCGCCGCGTCGCAGATCAAGTTGTCTTTCGGCGGATTCAGGATGCAGACTTTGTCGTTGACCAGCTGCATCATATCTTTATCGCTGGAGACGACGTAGACGGAATGCCCGCCGGCGGCGGCTTTGCGGGCCAGGGTGCCGATGACGTCGTCGGCTTCGAAGCCGGAGAGTTCGAGGATGGGGATGCGGTAGGCTTCGAGCGCGCGGCGAATGAAGGGAAGCTGCTGCGCCAGATCTTCGGGCATGGCCTTGCGGTTGGCTTTGTAGCCTTTGTATTCGATTTCGGTGAAGGTCTGAGTTTTGATATCGAATTTGCGGACACTCGTGACGGCTTCTGCCTGCTGTTTGCGGAAGGTGGGCGCGGCTACATCGAAAACTGCGGCGAGATATTCCGGAGAAAAATCGTCGCGCAGTTTGCGCAGCATGTTGACGAAGACATAAATGGCCGCCGTGGGCAGTCCGGTTTTTGTCGACATGGGGCGCTGGCGCGCCATGGCATGGTAGGCGCGAAAGATGAACGACATGGTGTCGATCAGGAAGATGGCTCCCTGAGTTGGGCGCGGTTTGGCGGGGATGGGTTTGGGCTCGCCGGATTGAGCTTCGGTGGCGGGTTCAGATGCGGCTGGCTTGGGTTGCGCGGATTTTTTTCGAGGAGACAATACGGCTAGTTTAACAGCGTGAGCACTCTGGGGTCAGCGTTGAGCAGCAGTAGTCAGCACAGACACTTATTGTTGGCCCGACCGGGTCGGATGAATTGCCGGATACCGACGCCGGCCTGTTTGAAGCATCACACTAGGCCACGGCTTTCGTGGGTCCGGAGCTCAGCGACTGAATGGCGCTGGCCTCATCGGGTTCGATCGTGAAGACAGCGGTCAAGCGAGTCAGATGGAGAAGGTCCTGCACCCGCTTGCTGGGATTGAGCAGAACCATCTGGCCACCCTGATTGCGCACAGTTGTGTACGCTTTGACCAGTTCGCCGATGCCGGAGCTGTCCACATAGCCGACATCGTGGAGATTCATGGCAATTTTTCTGTGCCCGGCTTCAACCAATTGGCGGACCACTTCGCGCAGCATGACGTTGCCTTCGCCGACCGTGATGCGACCGCGCACATCCAGAATGGCGACATCTTCCACGTGGCGGGTTGCGGTTTCCATCTTTACCGGGGTCTTTCCCTGGATCCCAAGTCCCAGTCGGTCAAGGATGGCGCAGGCAGAGGCAGCCAGGTCATTTGACTCTGTGCGGACGACGACCAGCGAGCGGCCCTGACTGAGAACGTCGCGGAAAAACGAAACGTCCTCAGAGGCGCTTGCATCAGGCGTGGGCTTGGCCCCGTCGCTGCCCGCGGCCTCGGTAACAACTTTGCCCACCGCAGCACCGGTTCCCGCTCCGGCCAGGCCAAGAAGGGTGGCTGCCCCAAAGCCCATGGCAAACACGGAGCCAACGCCGGTCAGCATCAAAGTGGCGGCGATTACGCCGGCGGACATGCCGGTTGCCATGCCCATGAACCCGCCAACGGTGGCGCCGGCTTGCCTTCCCTGGGTTGTGGCTTCGGATTCTGCGCGGGTAAGAAAAATGATCGAGTTTTCCGGGATTCCCTTCTCAAGCAACTCCTGCACTGCCTGTTCGGCTCGTTCGCGAGAAGAAAACACTCCAATGGCAGTCTCCATGAGCTTCCTCCGGATTTTTAGAGCCAGCAGTATGCTCCCGGCTTTTCTCAAAGTCAATAGGAGAGCGGGGGGAAAAAAGCCCATTGCATAGGGCTTTCCGGGCGAGATCGAAACTACCCCCGCGACGGGTGTGTATACTTCATCCGCTATGAAACCTAGAAGCGCAAATTCTTGCGCACCATTGTTCCGCTTGCGTCGGTTGGCCGCGCTTGCGTTTGTCATCGCATCTTTACCATCGTCTTTAGCGCAAGGCCAAGAGGCTGCGGCGGCGCGCGCGGCCGCCGTGCTCGACTCCTTGCCGCATGCGAAGAAGATTGATCAAGTAGCCCTGTCGCCCGACGGGGGCCTGGTTGCTTATGTGGTGGACGGACAGATCATGCTGCGGGACCTGGGTAACGGGGGTTCTCATCCGATTTCTGTGGAAGGCAAGCTACCGCTGCGCGAACTGGCGTGGTCGGCGGACAGCCGGCAGTTGGCCGTTCTTGCGGACCTTCCCGGCGATGTACCAGCGGCGCAGTTGTGGACGTTTGATCTGAACGATGGAACTGCCGTCAGGCGGGCAGAGCTGAAGGGATATGCACAGACGTTACGGTTTTCTCCGGATGGGTCCAGGGTCGCGGTGCTTTTTATTGAGGGCATGCCGCGCGTGGCTGGCCCGCTGCAACCGATGACGCCGTTGGCGGGTGTGGCGGATGAAAAGATCTTCGAACAGCGCCTGGCGACGGTGGAGTTGAAGACTCATGCCCTGAAGCAAGTTACTCCGGCGGATGTGTATGTCTACGAATACGATTGGGCGCCGGATGGGCGGAGTTGGGTGGCGATTGCGGCGCATGGGAATGGAGATGCGAACTGGTGGGTGGCGCGGATGTATCGCGTGGATGCGAAGAGCGGGGAGATGCGGGAGATTTATGCACCGAAGCTGCAGATTACCGATCCGCATGTTTCTCCGGATGGAAAGAATGTGGCGTTTATTGAAGGGCTGATGAGCGACGAGGAGATTACGGGCGGAGACGTTCACGTTGTGCCGTTCGCGGGTGGGGCGGCGCGAAATCTTACGCCCGGGATCAAGGCATCGCCTTCGGCGGTGACTTGGGCAGGAGCGGAGCGCATTGTGTTCGCGCAGGATGTGGACGGGAATTCCAGCTTTGCCGCAGTGGGCGTGGGCGGCGGTGCGGTTGAGACGCTTTGGACCGGCGAAGAGGTGATCGGCACGGCCAGTGATGCGTGGGAGCCTGCGGCTTCGTTTTCTCGCGACGGATCGAAGGTCACCATTGTCCGGCAGGCGGCGGGCACGCCTTCGGAAGTTTGGGCGGGGACCATCGGGAAGTGGCAGCAGATTACGCATGTAAATGATGGAATCAAACGCGGGTGGGGTGAAACCCGTAACGTGAACTGGATGAATGGGAAGACGCGCGTGCAGGGATGGCTGACTTGGCCCAGGGATTTCACGCCGGATAAGAAATATCCGCTGGTGGTGAGCGTGCATGGCGGGCCGGCGCATGCCTGCATGTCGCGCTGGGATGAAGGGCTGAACGGAGCTTTGTCTGCGATGGGATATTTTGTGCTGTGTCCGAACCCGCGCGGCAGTTATGGGCAGGGCGAGGCGTTTACCCAGGGCAACATCAAGGATTTTGGCGGCGGAGATTATCGCGACATTATGGCGGGGGTGGAGGCGCTGGCGAAGCAGTATCCGATTGATGCCAAGCGGGTGGGGATTCGCGGGCACAGCTATGGCGGATACATGGTTATGTGGGCGGAGACGCAGACTACGCGGTTTGCCGCGGCGGTAGCGGGTGCGGGGCTTTCGGACTGGCTGAGTTATTACGGACTGAACGATATCGACGAGTGGATGATACCGTTTTTTGGGGCGTCGGTGTATGACGATCCGGCGGTGTATGCCAAAAGCGATCCCATGCATTTTGTGAAGGCGGTGAATACTCCGACGCTGATTCTGGTGGGCGAGCGGGATGGCGAGGTTCCGATGGAACAGTCGGTGGAGTGGTGGCACGCGCTGAAGGGGATGAAGGTGCCGACTGAATTGGTGGTGTACCCCGGCGAAGGACATTTGTTTTTGAAGGCGGCGGATGCGCGGGATTATGATTTGCGGACGCTAGAGTGGTTTGAGGAGTGGTTGGGGAAGGCGCGGTAAGCATTAATCTGGAGCATTCGATGAATGACAGAGCGATGGCTATAATTATCGTGGGCCTGGGATTCGCAGGGTTTTTATACACGTTTCTCAATCCCGCTGCTGTCAAGAGGGCGAACGAAACCAACTACAGGAGAATTGGATTCGGTAAAAAGCCGATCTGGTTTTGGAGGACGTTGGGGGCCATCGGATCCCTCATCGGTGGCTGGGTTCTGCTGCAGGTTATCTTGTCGAAACCGAACTGATCTCCGCCACAAGTGATGGCAATCACAGTTGTTCTTACCGTGTGTTAAACTTTTTAATTCACACATAGAAAACGTTGCCTGTAGGCATCCGATCCGCAAATGCTTTTTTCCAAAGAATATGTGGGCTATCTGGCCCGCGAAGTCACCAAGAAATTGATTGCTGGCAAGTTCATCGAGACCGAGGCTGTGCTTTTGGTCACGGAGAAGGTGCATGCCGCGCTGGTCGATGAGCTATCGCTCGAAGACCGCATCAATGACGACGTGCGCAAGATTCTGGAAACCTACGCGGACGAGATGAACAAGACGGGCGCGAATTATCAGGAGATGTTCCGCAAGGTGAAGAGCGAACTGGTGCGCAAGTATAAGGCGGTGCTGTGAGACTGAGCCGGGACAAGGTGAATGTGCTGGCGCGGGCCGTCTCCGATGTGCTCAAGCAGATCGATGAGGTGGAGTTCATAGAGGACTTCAATACCATCCGGCAAGAGACGCGGAGGATTCTGGAAGAGCTGCTGAACCAGGAGGCGCGGATCGATGCCTCGGCGAAGCAGAAGATTGAGAGCCAGAAGCGGACGATTCTGGAAGGCTCGCAGGAATGGGATATTCTTTACCGGAAGTATTACAACGAGGAAGTGAAGAAGCTGGGCGTGTAGGGGTAGAGTTCGATCTACCAAGCCTCAATCCATCAGGCTTCAATCTTTCGAGCCTCGATTTCCATCTGAAGTCGCGATAACATACCTCGGGCACACTCGTCTGTTCTGAGAATCCGGAGGCCGCATGAAGCTTCTCTCGCACCGTTTCTTACCCGCCGCCTTTTGCCTGTCCTTTCCGATCATCTCCCTCTTGATCGTGGCGGCCGTGGCGCAAGACATCGCTCCGCCCATACCGCAGAAGCTGGTTGTTCACTCCAACGTTCTCAACGAAGATCGCGTCGTCTGGGTGCGCACGCCGCACGGTTACGAGTTGGGTAAAGACGCGCTTCCCGTGCTCTATCTCACCGACGGTCCCAGCGAGATCAACGAAATTGGAAGCATCATCGACTTTCTGGTTAACAACGGGCGCATGCCGCCGCTGATCGTAGTCGGCATTGCCAACACCGACCGCACCCGCGATCTCACCCCTACGCGTGGGAGCGACAGAGATTCGTCCGGCAAGGAGACCCCGCCTGTCGGCGGCGGCGGCGACCGCTTCGTCGATTTTATTCAGACCGAACTTATGCCGGAGATCGAGCAGCGTTACCGCACGGCCGCCTACAAGATTTTTGCCGGACACTCGTTCGGCGGGCTGATGGCCATCCACATCCTCACGACGCGCCCCGACATGTTTCAGGCCTACATCGCGGCTAGCCCGAGCCTGTGGTGGGATCACCAGCGCACGCTGCATCAGGCGCAAGACTTTTTTGCGGCGCACGAGGAACTGAACAAGACTCTCTTTTTTTCGCTCGGCGGCGAGGGCCCTGACATGCAAGACGGTTTCGATAAGCTCAAAGCGACACTCACGGCAAAGGCGCCGAAGGATTTCCGCTGGAAGTCTGAACAGTTCCCCGAAGAGGATCACGGTTCCACGGTGCTGCGCGCGCACTATGCCGGCCTGCGCATGGTATTCGCCGACTGGCCGATGCCGCGCGACAAAGATGGGACGCCAATCGGAGGCATGGCAGGCATCGAGCAACACTACCGCGATCTTTCGCGGCGATACGGTTATCCGATTCCGGTGCCGGAAAATGTGATCAACGGCTTCGGCTATCGACTGCTGGGTGACAACAAATTCGACGAGGCGATCGCCGTATTCAAGCACAACGTGGAGCTTTATCCCGGCTCCGCGAATGTTTACGACAGCCTCGGCGAAGGTTATGAGAACGCCGGCAAACTTGATCTGGCGAAGGAGAACTTTCAGAAAGCGATTGAGATTGCCACGAAGACCAGCGATCCGAGCCTTAATTCATTCAATGGCCATCTGAATCGCGTGACAGACAAGGCAAAGGCAGCGGGAGCGAAGACTGCGGAGCAAAAGTAAAACTCCCGCGAATAAGCGGTGAGCTTTTATTGAACCGATCTTAGCTCAATGCTGACCATATTGCGCACTGACCGCGCGGGACGCTTATCTTCACTGACCACCAACCGAAACGGGCCGGTCTTCGCATCGAGCGGGGCGCCGTTCATGGTGTCGGCCGCTAAGATTTCGCCGGGATGGAAAGCGGGATCGACTTCGGCGAGGGAGAAGACTGCCTGGTATCCGTCCGAGCCGGTGGCGACGACATAGCTCTTTAGCGCTGTGCCACGAAGTTGCTGGTCGAGGGGCGCACCCAGTTTCGCCAGCAGATCGGAGAGGCGGACGCCCGAATAGCTCTCGTCGGCGTTGGTGTGAGGATTGTGGACGGTGACGGAGACGTGAGGCAGGGCTTTGAGTTGGGCCGCGCTAAATTTAAGCTCTTCGTGATGGAATGTGTCGGAAATCACCAAGGTGCTCGGGTCACCCACGAACGATAGGCCGGAAAATGTCCCGACCGTCAGAGTCACGGTGATCGTCTGGCCATTGGTCGCGGGCTGAACGTTGATTTGGGAGTCCGAGGTCTTGAAGCCTGGATCGCTCACGATCAGACCATAGCTGCGCGGTAACAAATCGAGGCGCAGCTTTCCTTTGTCATCGGTTGCCATCATGGCGGGAGCCGGATCGAGCGCGGGCACAAGGCGAACCTGCGCGTGCGGAATAGGGGCTCCGCTGGCATCGGTGACTACGATAGTTAGCGACGTCTTGGCTTGTTGAGCTGCAGCCAGCGCCGCGATTAGAAAAGCACACAGGAGGACGCGAAAACAATTCTTTGGTGCGCGCATGGCGCAAGGATAGCGCAACGAGCAAACTCATGTCAGCAATGTGTTTTTGTTGAGGGGGCGTTGTGCATCCGCGAGGAAGCAGTCGAGCTTCGCTCGACGGACAGCCGACGGTGGCTGTCCCACATGGCTTCCTGCGCGGGGCAGCAAACATCGAGAGATGAAAAAAACGCCCCGCGCTTGACGCGGGGCAAGGGAGAGACAACAACAACCGATCTCTTTGGGCAGTTACGTATGCCCCCCGGGTACCACCCCGGACGCTCTGCTTACCAAAGAGTGTGGCGCGGCAGAATTCAGCGGTATCGTTTCAGGCCGCTTGGCGGCGCCGCTGGATGAGTTCCAGATGCTGGCGGTACTGCTGGGCGTTGGTGGTGATCCGGCGCTGCGGCAGGCTGATGACCCATTGCGTCCTTGGCGTGCCGCGGCGTTCGCGGCGGGAGCCTACGGGGCCGCGGAATTTCAGGTTTACCGGCTTGTGCTCCATGGTTTGCTGCTGCCAGCCGGTGCCCTCGGTTATGTTAAACACTCCGATGTAGCCGCCCTTCAACAAAGTCAACGGGTTTTGGATTTGATTCATGCGATCGAACTGGGTCGAGCCCTGAGTGCGGAAGCTTTCGAACCATGCGGGATAGACGAAATCCGAGAGCATAACGTTGTCGATCTGGTAGCCGAAGCTGTCGTCTTCGCAGGCGTCGCAGACTTCATAGGCGTAGAGCGTGCCCTGCGTGTTGTTGTTCTGCACGAAGGCGGTGAGGTTGATGTCCGGGTCGGCCAGCATTTCCAGAAGTTCATGGCTGGCGGTGACGGTCCAGGAGGTGCCGGCTTTCAAATCGCTGGCGGCAAATATTTTGCCGATGGGCAATGACTCTGGGGTAAGGTCGTGGTAGCCGAGGGCGCCGGCCTGGTCGGAATCGTCGAGCATGACCAGCCACCAACTGGAGTCGGGCGGCGGCGTGCCTTTGGCGATCATGGTGAGTTCGGCGTCGACGCCCCAGACGGGGAGAAAATCGTTGGTGACCTGCTGCTGGAGCGCATCAACGACGGGGACTATATCGGCGTCGGCGAGGACTGTGCTTTCGTTGATTACCGCGATCTGGATGGGGATTTGTGGGGCCTGAGAGATTTGGGGCATGGAATTCTCCTTTTTCATTTCAAATTCGGAGAACGCGCATGGGAAATGCGTGACTCTGTGATCGCAGATTACAACGAGGGTGGTGCGGAAAAGCGGGGAAGGCGGAGAAATATTTGGGGAACAGTTCCAGTTTGGAACTGACGAGCAAGAAACTCTTAACGCCGAGAACGCTGAGGTCGCCAAGTTTTTTTCATGAATTCCATTCGCGAGATTGCTTTGATCGCCAAGCGGACTGCGCTGAGCGCGGGCTTCGATTTGTGTGGGATTGCGCCGGTTGCGGATTCGCCGGAGCTGGCTCATTTTGCCGATTGGATTGCCGCTGGACATGCGGGCGAGATGAAGTATCTCGAGGCGCGCAGTGAAGCGACTTCTGCCGAGCAGAGTTCACTCAAGCGCTCGTCGCTGGCCCATACGGCGCCGTGGGCACGAAGCGTGATTGTTTGCGCCATTAACTACAACACTGCGCAGCCGTATTCGACTCAGGTCCACGATTCGAACCGGGGATGGATTTCGCGCTACGCGTGGAGCGGGGATTATCACGATTCGGTGATGCGGCGGCTGAGGCTGGTGGAAGCGGCGCTGCGCGCGGCGGCGACCGGCGAAAATATAAAGCCTGAAGATTTGATCACGCGCTGCTACGTGGATACTGGACCCATTGTTGAACGCGTATACGCGAAATATGCGGGCGTGGGATGGATTGGCAAGAACACTTGCATCATCAACCAGAAAAAGGGGTCGTGGCTGTTTTTAGGAGTGATTCTGACTTCGCTGGAGTTGCAGCCGGACATGCCCGCGCCTGACCGCTGCGGGACGTGCACGCGTTGCATTACGGCGTGCCCGACCGATGCGTTCGTGGGGCCGTATCAACTCGATGCCAACAAATGCATCGCTTACCTGACCATTGAAAAGCGCGGGGCTGCGCCGGAAGAGTTGAGGGCGGGTATTGGGCGGCAGGTTTTTGGCTGCGATATTTGCCAGGATGTTTGTCCGTGGAACCGTAAGGCTCCGGCCACCACGGAGGCGGATTTTCAGCCGCGGCCGGAGTTGGTAAATCCGGCACTGGACTGGCTGGCGGAGATGAGCGGGGAAGAATTTCGCCGAACGTTTCGCAAGTCAGCGCTGCGGCGGACGAAGCGCTCGGGGTTGCGGCGCAATGCGGTGGTGGCCATGGGCAATAGCGGAAATCGCGAGTTTCTTCCGGTCGTCGAGAAGCTGGCCGGGGACGAGGACGAAGTCGTGGCCGAAAGTGCGCGCTGGTCGCGGAATGAATTGCTTAAGAACCCTCTTTAGCATCCTGCCTTTCCTGTATTTCTTGCCGGAATCTCCATCCCACTCAGAGCCCTCGGGTTCGCATCCAACCTGTCTGAAAACGATTGAACTTCGGTAACTGGTTTTTCGAATCCATAGCAACTAATCTTCGGCTAAAGGGTTGCTAACAAAGACGGTTAGGATTACTTGTAGCGATGAATACCGTACGCAAATTCGTGCAGCAGATTCAGCAGGTTGGGTGCGTGCTGGGGCTGCTGTGTGCTGTCGCCGTAGGGCTTGCGCCGCGGGCCCAGGCGTCGTCTGCAACGCTGCTTCTGGAAGAGCCTTACGGCAAGCTTGGATTCTTTACCGCGACCGGGCACGCGGCTGTGTATCTTTCCGGCGTGTGCGCGGATTCGCCGCTGGTGCTTAAGCGCTGCGCGCCCGGAGAAACCGGGATTGTCCTGAGCCGTTACGACGGAGTAGGCGGCTACGATTGGGTCGCGGTTCCGCTGGTTCCGTATCTTTACGCGGTCGAAAATGCAGACGAAGTGCCTCTGTTTGCAGACGCAAAGATGGTGTCGTTTCTGCGCGACCGCTATCGCAGAAAATATCTGGAAACGGTTGTGCCCGATCTGGCCGATGGAGCTACACCCGGCGGCAACTGGTATGAGTTGGTGGGCTCGTCCTATGACCGGACGATCTATGGCTATGAGATTGAGACGAGCGCGACGCAGGATGAAGCGTTGATTCGCAAGTACAACGCTTCACCCAATGAATCGCATTTCCGCACGGTCTCGAGGAACTGCGCCGACTTTGCCAAGGACGTCATTAATTTTTATTACCCGAAGGCGCTGCACCGAAGCGTAGTGGCTGACGTGGGTATTACTACGCCGAAGCAGATGGCAAAAACTTTGGTGCGTTATACCGCGCGGCACCCGAAGCTGGAATTCGCGCGGACGATTATTCCGCAAGTTCCGGGAAGCGCGGCGCGCAGCTCCAACGTTCACGGCGTGGTCGAGAGTTTCTTTAAGTCCAAAAAATATATTGTTCCCAGCGCCATCGTTAGCCCGATTTTTGCGGGATGTGTGTTCGCGGTGTATGAAGGCACCGGCGGCGGACGATTCGATCCGGCGCGCGACGCGCTGGTGTTTACTCCGAGCGGAGATCCCGATGTGCGGCTGGGACGCGAAGACCAGCGTGCGTACGAGAAAGAGTTAAGCCACTTGATCGCGCAGTCTCAAATCAATGGATCGGCGCCGCGCGTTAAGAAAACCTGGGAGCGGGTGGAATCCAAGTCGAGGCTGGAGTTCGATGATCAGGGGCGGCCCGTGCTGCAAGTGGAAGTGGGATCGCAGCCTGTAATGGTGGGCGTTTCGGCCAGCAACGTACTGAACGGCGCCGCGCCCGGACAGTTGGCGCAGGAGCTTCTTGAAGCGCGGCTGATGGAAGAGTTGCACGACAAGGCTCCGCATGGCGTGGCGGAGAGTGAAGTGACGCGGGACTGGAAGCTGCTGCAAGCGGCCATGGGACAACGCGGAGATGAGATTGCGCGCACGGCGACGCGGCAGCCGTTGGAAACGTCAGCGAATTCGGTGTCTGGCAATTCTCGCGCGGAACGCAGCCGCGGGAATGTGCCGTAGCGCCGTACCAGCTGGACAACGCGGGGGGGCTAAAGCCCGCAGGATTTTTCTGACTCACGCGGCCCTCTAAGGGCCGCTCTTCCACACTCTCGTAAGAGTCCTCCGAACATACGAAAGCCGCGCCCTCGGTCGGGTGCGGCTTTCTTCGTTTCAAACTTCCCACTAACTTCGTTCGGCTTATTGCTCCTGCGGCCGCGGGATTCCGCCGCCGGGGATTGGAGGCTGGCCGGGGGCCAACTGCTGTTGCATCTGCAATTGCCGTTGCTGCATTTCCTGGAGCATCTGCTGCGGAGTCTTGACACCCGGCTGGTCGGCGGGCGGCGTCTGCTCGGCTTCGGCGGGAGTTGCGTTCTGATCGGCGGCGTCGTCTTGAGCGTCGTCTGCGGGGGCGGCGTCGGCGTCGGTGGTATCGGAAGCCGCGTCGGATGGCGGCGGGGCCATGTTCGGATTGCCTTCGACCTGCTGCGGGCTCGGGGCCTGATCGCTTCCCGACTTGGCCACAAGAACAACCCGCGTCAGCAAGTTGGAGTTGGCCGGAGAGCCGAGCAGCACATAGTTAAACTTGGAACCGTTGAGCAGTTCCGCGACTACGTCGCGGGCCGGTCCCGGACCGATGTGCGTGACCACGCGCTCGCTGGCGGTGGGAGGAATCTCGATATCGGCGGAAGTCTGTTTGCGCACGGCGCGCAGAATGTCACCCAGCGTGGAGTTGGGAGCGACAATCGTCAGCTGTCCGTCGCGATAGCTGACCTGAGGCGCCACGGGCTGCATGGTATCCAGCGGCAGTTGCGGCACCGGGCCGCGTGGGCCGGAAGGTAGCGGAGGAGGCGGGGCCAGTTGCGCCTTCTTGGGTTTGCGCGGATGAGTCGAGGGCGTGGTCGACGGCACCTCTGCGCCAAGGCAACCCAGGGAAAGGGCTGCGGTCAGCGTAAGAACTGCAAATCCACGACGTGTGCTCATGTAAATCCTCCCGAAGTTCTGCGGTCGTTGGAAAACCTGAAGACCGCCGACAACCATTAGAAAATTTTAGCACCGGGGAACTGCCCCAAGTGTCAACAAAAAACTGATGCCGTATCGCTTACCAAAGGGAACGTTACTGACAGTACGCCCTTGCGCGGATTAATCCTATGGCACCAAGGGGATTGGTAACTCACAGAAGGTAATAGCACCCGGCGTATGTGATTGTCGTAGAATGAATTAGCTGGGTAATAGCAAACAAATGCGGGGCCACGGCATCTTTAATGAGGCCGTCGTTAATCTCTCTATATACGGAGCCGCTTCGATGATTTCGCGCCTGAATCGCGTTTTGGCCGGCATGACTTTGGTCGTGGTTTCGCTGGTCTGTCTGCCTTTGGTCCGTGCCGAAGATTGCCAGACCTCCAGCGATATGGATGAGGCGACGCGGTCGGCGCTGACCAGCGCCGGGCAGCGGTATTTCGCCATGATCGCCAAGGGGGATGCGGCGTCCCTAAAGACGAATTCCATTCCCAGCGTGGCGGGTGATTTTTCCGGTATTGAAGCGACCATCAAGGACAACCAGCCGAAGCTGGCGGGAGCGCAGGCTGCGGCGCGGCCGCCTTTTTTGCTCGATGCGCCGGGCACCGCGCCCATTGCTCATGCCGAGTTTTTTTGCGGAGTGTTTGGCAAGAGTGGGCAGACTTCGAACAGCGCGGCCTTCTACTTAAATAATTTGCCGCCGGGAAAATATGGAGTGGTATTGCTCGATGCGGCTGCGGCCAAGCCACCGGTAACGGTATCGTTCATCCTGCAACAACTGGGCACGGACTGGAAGCTGGGCGGCCTTTATGTGAAGTCCTTGCAGTTTGCCGGGCATGACAGCGATTGGTTCATCACGCGGGCGCGTGAGTATAAGACCAAGGGGCAGACACACAATGCCTGGTTTTATTTTCTGGAAGCGCGGGAACTGATCTCGCCGCTGCCGTTCATGAGCACAGCCACGACCGACAAGCTGTATGACGAATCGAAGGGCATGCAGCCTCCGGACGTTCCCGCGGATGGAAAGCCCGCGAGTCTTCCGGCTGGAACGACCACATATCAATTGACCGCGTTATTTCCGGAGGCCGTGGGCAACGATCTGGATTTGATTGTGAAGTATTCGACCCCTGACGTATCGAATACAAATGCGGCTTATGCCAATAATGTCGCGGTTATCAAGGCCCTGGTGGCGAAGTATCCCGAGGTGCGGGATGCATTCGCTGCTGTGGTAGCACGGGGCGTGGATCCTAACGGGCGGGACTATGGGACCATGCTGCCGATGAAGGATATTAAGTAAGCGACGTTCCATCTCTAATAGCCTTGGCGGCTCATTGTATTCGACCGAACGAGGCCCAGATCTGGGCGGTAGTGTATCAATTCGAAATTTTGAGGGGTGTAAAATGACCGTAATTGTGCAGCAATCCGGTGATGACGGGGGTTAACTATGTATCGATGCATTGATAGCGATGACGCAGACGAACTGCTCAAGCATTTGGGCGCACCGTACACCGATCGCGAAGGGCGCTATCACGAAATCAACAACATGGAGGATATAAGCGAAGAGGAGAGCAACGAGTTCTGGAATCGCGGGATAGACAACGCAGTGCCTTCACCGGGCGTTAACCAAGTGAAGCGTAAGTAAGTGGAAACGGGGCGCCAGACGGACGGGCAGGCCGCGCCGTGATTCTCCGGGGTCAAATTTCAAACTGAGGCGATCCCTCTGGGCCTTGAGCTTGACGGACACCGGGGAAAAGAGAGACAATAGCAACTAGGCGGTTGGTGCAGCCGGGTGAACGTGTTAACCGGGCGAACCGCTTGATCTTAGAGGGTCATCCGCAAGGTTGGCCCTTTTCTTTTTTCGGTTTGATTGCATCCCCTTTCGGTATCACAGAAAAGAGTTCCGGGCGGGGGTGGCGTGCCATGCACTCCAAAATCGCCCTGTCGTTCACCTCGTTCCCGTAACAGTCCTTTCTGACATTGGGGTTTTCAAAGGCGGTCATGTGCTTCGAGTCGAGGACCACAGATTCGCAGCTTAGCGCGCTTGCAATCTGGTCAACCACGTCTTCGATTCGGTATCCGTCCTTGAGTATTCTGCTTTTATAGATATGCCAGCCAACGAAAATCACTTCTGAGATAAGCAGGGGCAAACCTGCTTCGTTCTGCTTTTCATTAACGGCCTCGAGCTGAGAGTCAGTCGGGATACCTATTGCGACCGGTCTGACGCGAACTTTGACGTCCGGTCTAAATTGCTCAAGATTGGTGCGGATGAGTTCCCCGGCGTTTTTGGACAATGGCATCGTATAGACGAAGTTAATTGGTTTTGACATTGGCAGCTTTGAATCGAGCGGCACTTTTGAATGGGAGTTCCGTTTCGGGAAGCGTTAAGGAACAGCCAAGATGAACGGCAGCTTGGCCTCTGACGATTTACTCAGAAATTGGTAAAGACACATCTTCCAGCGTGCATTCGCTGGGATCTTTTTCATCGCGCAGGCCGAGAAAGACCGGCGCACGCAGCTTGGGGCCGCCGCCGCTGGTTGCTCCTTCGGTCCATTCGGCGTATTCGATTTCCGCGACCAGTTCCGGCTTGACCCAATAGACTTTCCGCAGAGCTTCCACTTTGCCGGGGAAGGGATTTTGTTTCGTTTCCAGTTTCTTCAGTCGCTTCCACATGTCGTCCAAAGATTTGTGATCGAATCCGCTGCCTGCCTGGCCGACGTGGACCAGGTTTTTCTTTTTGTCGTAGAGACCTAAGACGATCGAGCCGAAATGCGCGCGGGCGCCTTCGGGTTCGGTGTAACCTCCGATGACGCATTCGAGGCGGTGCGTGATCTTGATCTTCAGCCATTCGCGGCTGCGCTGCTCGTGATAGGGACTGTCGCGTCGCTTGGCCAGAATTCCCTCCAGGCCGTTTTGGCGAGCAATCTCGAAGAGCGCTTTTCCCTGCTCTTCATAGTGATCCGAATAGCGCACGGAGTCGCCGAGCTTGAGGATCGACGCCAGTTTGCGCTTGCGCTCTTCGAGCGAGACGCGGCGCAGATCATAGCCATCGAGATAGAGCAGGTCGAAGACGTAGTAAAGAACCGGCACGTCTGCCTTGGCGACGGTGCGGCGGCCTCCGGGGCGAAATCCGGTACGCTGCTGCATCAGGCTGAACGAGGCACGGCCTTCTTCGTCCAGCGCGACCACTTCGCCGTCGAGAATTGCGGTCTTCGCGTTGACGAATTGCGGCAGGTCTTTGAGTTCTGGATAACGAGAGGTTAGATCGTTCTGATTGCGCGAGACCAGGCGCGCTTTTCCGTCATCGATGAAGGCGACGGCGCGATAGCCATCCCATTTGATTTCGAAGAGCCACTCGGGACCGTCGAAGGGTTCGTCGACTGGCGTGGCCAGCATGGGATGGATGGTGGTGGGCATCGGCTTTTTTATTGCGCCGGCAAAGTCAAAGGTTTTTAACGCAGAGGGCGCCGAGATCGCCGAGGGCTTTGGGGTTTTCTTTTTTGATGCGGATAGCGAAGGCGACTTGGGTTGCGAAACTGCTGAAGGAGGCGCTATTTCTACGTTTTCTTTCCCGGCGATCTTTTTCTCGGCGTTCTTGGCGTGCTCTGCGTCATTCGTTTTTTTTTTGCGCCGCCAGCGGCAGCTTTTTTCTTATCGAGCTTGGCGACCGCATCGGCCAGCCACGCGGCTTTCAACTTCCCACGTCCTGCGGCTGGGCGGCTTTGCCACTCCCGCGATAGCTGATCGCCGGCAATCTCGGCCAGGCTGCGCTTGCTCAGCACCGACGAATCGTAGGCGTCGATATCGAACCCATCCACCGCTTCATCGTCGTGCTTCTTGATCAGCAGCCATTCCGTGCCTTTGCTTCCTGGACGCCGGCCGCGCATTTTGACCAGCGCGAAGTCTCCCTTAAGACGCTTGCCCGCAAGGCGGAATTTCAGGTCGCCTTTGGCCAGCATCTGCGCGGCTTCGGCCTCGGTTCCGGGCACATATTTTCCATTCACAGGCACCGGTGAGAGCGGCTGCCACGTGCCCACGTCCCAGACCATCACGGTCCCGGCGCCGTAATTGTTCTCGGGGATGATGCCTTCGAAATCGAAATAGGAAACCGGATGATCCTCGACCTGCATGGCCAGGCGTTTGTCCGCAGGGTCGAGCGACGGGCCCTTGGGCACGGCCCAGGATTTGAGGACGCCTTCCATCTCCAGGCGGAAGTCATAGTGCAGGCGGGTGGCATCGTGCTTCTGCACCACGAAACGGTTGCGTGATTTTTTTTCTACCTTGGCCGGCGGCTCGGGCGTTTCTTCAAACCGGCGTTTGCGCGCGTACTCTTCGAGGGCCATGGTGGGTAATTGTAAGATATCGCCCGCGGGGCGGTGTCGTTCGGCAAATTTTCGATGACGAGGTCATTCTGCGAGTTGCCGAATATCGTCACACAAACCCCTCGCTTAAACTGCTCGTCGGATTTTGCAGGCGCGACGGCCCTACAGAAGACCTAAATGGTCGGGATATTTGGCCTGCAAGGAACTTACCAGAAGCTCGAATTGAGCGTGGCGGCGCAGATTTTTCAGGCATGGGTCTTTGAGGAAAAAAGGCCAGCAGGCGAAACCGGTATCGACACTGCGCTCCAGCCATTCGAATGCGACGTCGGGCCGGTTCAGGAGGGAAAGAATACAGGCAATTTGATAGTACGTGTGGTGAGAGTGGCCGAAGGATTTCGGGTTGGTACAGGCTCGGTTCATGCACTGTAGCGCCCGCTCCGCTTTACCTAGCGACGCATGCATCACACCTTCGAGGGCGATAAACATCGGTTCTTCCGGAGCAAGGCTTACGGCTTCGTTGAGCAGGGCCCTGGCCTGATTCCATTCGCCGGTCACGATTGCCAGCTCAAGGGCGAAATGGAGGGCGTACTTGTTGGAGGGATCGTCGACGCGCCAACTTCGCACCTCTTCCCGCGCCCGG
>Ga0209006_10000292_pt1 | contig 50663 bp, 39 predicted proteins | sample JacPin_JW_Ref_O2_FD_188567 | JGI IMG/M metagenome (GOLD analysis project Ga0209006, IMG submission 188567) | Forest soil microbial communities from Algoma, Ontario, Canada - Jack Pine, Ontario site 1_JW_Ref_O2 (SPAdes) (version 2) | ecosystem: Environmental > Terrestrial > Soil > Boreal...
GCAATTTGAATCGAAGGCAGTGCCACGCCGTCCATTCGCGCCAGAGCGATGATCTCGCCGTGCGAGTCCGCAACGGCAACAACAACAGTTTTCTGCATCGCTGCAGTTTTCTCAACGATCAGGTCGACAATTCTTCGCGCCTCGGCGTATTCGATGACGGGGACAGTTCTCATGTGAATTGAAAAGCAGATAGAAATCTAAGCCGATCCATTATGACAGGCGCAGCCCGCTGCCGCGGTGTACTCGCCGGGATTTTTACGCCACAAACGAAAAAGCCGGACTGGGCGCGAGCCCAGTCCGGCCGTGGAAGCACAACTAGAAAACGACCTTTAGCGCAAACTGAATCAAGCGTTCGGGCGAAGCCACGCCACCCGAAATAGTCGACGTGATGGTACCGAAACCATTCCCAGTTGCGCTGCCTGCGTAACCGGTTGCAGGTTGCGAGAAGTACGGATGGTTGAAGATGTTGAAGAATTCCGTGCGGAATTCCAAACCAACTCTCTCGGTGATGTTGGTTCTCTTAAACACTGCGAAGTCGAAGTTGTTGACTCCGGGTCCGCGCAGATTAGCATCGACGCGCGATTCATCTCCGAAACCCCACTCCGGAGGAGGAGCGAAGCAACTGGTGTTGAAGTACTGAGTAAGGCTCTTGCCTCCAGCCTTCTTGTCGCATCCCTGGACCACATCGGGTCTAACGTTTGCAACCCCAAAACTGCCACTTTCCAAAGAGGTCGCCGAACCAGACCAGCCAATTTTCAGAGGGAAACCACGTTGGAACGTGGTAATGCCGTCGACGCCCCAGCCGGAAACCACTCCATTCGTCAATCCGCTGAAGCTATTCGCAAACATCTTTCCGTGTCCAAAGGGCAAGTCGAGAACATAACTGATCACAAGGCGCTGGGAAACATCTTGCGCCGACAAAGATCTTTCTCCCGCTAGGTTGTTCCAGTCTTGCACGCCCGGAACACCGCCGGTGGGCGACTCGAGCCAACTGGTAAGAGTATCGGTGTTACTCATTAGTTTCTCATTGGTGTAGGCGACCAGCAGTGTTCCGCCACCTTGGAAGCGACGCGTCACTGTGGCTTGCAGCGAGTTGTAAGTGCTGCCGCAGCAGCCGTATCCGGCCAGGTTCATTCCGAGATATTCGGGATACGGGCGGTCGAGCTGGCCCTGGTTCGAAAGCGAAGGGAGCGCGAGAGTCGCGTTGGGACTGCCGACCAGTGTATTCGCCACCGGCTGATCGATCGTCACCGACCCGTTCGCACACGCGATCGGGTTCGGAGAAGAGGAGCAACCCGGAAGCGCCGCATTGTACTGGCCTGCGGCTTGCGCCACATACGAGTCCGCGATTTGATTGATGTTGGTCGAATACTGCTCTAGATGCACGCCGTGCGAGCCCGCGTATGCTACCTCGGCGAAGAAGCCGGCAGGCAGTTGGCGCTGGATGTCGAGGTTCCATTGCTGGACGTATCCGTACTTTGGGTCGCTGTGTCCATTCAGCCCGTAATAAGGTGCCAGCGTTGGGCCGTTTTGCGATGCCACAAAGCTCGATATGTTGGGTGTGGGTACGTTGGCGGCGCTGGGCGGCAATCCGGAGAAGTTGCGGCCGGGGGGCAGGACGATCCCACCAGAACCAAACGGACCAGGCTGACCGCAGACTGGAACGCCCGGAGCGGCCCCAAGAGCGCAGTTTGTTCCATCCAAGGTGCTGAATGGGGTGAGATATCCGTTGGTAGTTGCCGTGAAATCGGTATTAGCAAGATTCACAACATCGTTGTCTGGGTTCAGACCGAACGAGACGTAATTCGGAATGAAGAAGATGCCGTAACCACCGCGGATCGAGGTTTTCTGGTCCAAACCGTAGGCGAAGCCCAGGCGTGGAGAGAATGCCTTCTTGTCCATCGGAATATTGTTACCGCTGCCGTTGCGTCCACTTTTCACCAGGAAGGCATCGCCGGGGCAGGCGCCGCTCGGGCAACCGGTTACCGTTGCATTGGTCGCGCTGGGATCAAAGTAGCTCAGCCGGTTGTAGGCCTCGGACCAAGTTCCCTGCAGTTCGTAGCGGAGACCTAAGTTGAGGGTAAGCTTAGGGAGGACGTGCCAAGTGTCGTCAACGTAAAGGCCGCGATAGACCTGCAAACCCTTGGTCTGGGCTGGTACCTGCGCCACACCTTCTGTCTGGTTTCCAGCAAAGCTTCCTTGATTTAGCGCCACACCCAAAAGAAAGTCAGCGAATCCAAATCCGGAACCGTCAGTAGCATTCGCGGAAGACGAAGTCCAGTTGCCCTGGAAGCCGAAGGCGCCGCTGGCGATATTGGTTTGCAAGTAATTATCCAATCCGAACTCGAATTGTGCGCCGGCCTGGATGGTGTGCTTGCCGCGAATCAAAGTGACGGCGGGCGTTATGTTGTATTGCGTGTTGTCATCGGTGATCGCGCTGTTGCCTTGCGTGTGGCCGACGTCATTCGGGTATGTGAATTCCGGCGTTGGCGGAGTCCGTATCGCGCTCGGCGGAGAGTTGTAACTGGAGGGCCAACCCAGTTGCGTCAGATCGTAACCGGCAAGAAGCGGTTTCCGTCCGTAAACGAAGCGGGTGCCTCCGAAGTTTACATCCAGAATCGATGTAGGAGTAAAGGAGTGGTTCACATCGAAGACGAGCAGCTTGCTGTGATATTTTTCCGCGCAACGGTCAAGGCAAAGACCCGTGCCCAGCGGATTCACGGGCAGGTCGAGCAAACCAAAGTAGGAAAATCTTCCGAATACGCGCGTATTGCTGGAAATGTTCTGATCTCCGCGCGCGACGAACTCATTGGTATTGCCGCCCGCTGGAGCGACACTTTCGTAGTTTCCAATCACTCCCGGGGCGTTCGGCGCTGGATAATACGTCTGCCACATCGTCGTGCCGGCCGTACTGAACTCTGCGGACGGAATGCAGTTTCCTGGGCAATTGGGCAAATCCGTGGGGTCAGTTCCGTAGGCCGCGCGAGGATTCGACCCGGTTGGGCCCACTGAGAATGGATCATAAAGCTGGCCTGCCGGATTGCTGCATATACCGCTAGCATTAAAGGTGCCACCCGCGCCGCCTTGCGCGGTCGGCGCCGTGCAGACGGTAGAAAAGTCACCGCTCAGCATTGCGTTGGTTCCGGCAACAGGCACGGTGGTATTAAACGGAGACGCAGTACGCTGACGATACTGCTCCCAACTCACGTAGAAGAATGTCTTGTCCTTGATCACCGGGCCGCCGACTTGGAAGCCGTATTGGTTCTGGGTCCACGGCGGAGCTTCGTTCGGCGCCCCACCGGCCAACTCATGTTGCTTGTTGAAATACTCATTCGCGTTCAGTACTTTATTGCGGAAATATTCATAGCCCGAACCGTGCCAGGCATTGGTACCACTCTTTGTGCTGAGGTTTACAACGCCACCGGAAAACTTGCCCCACTCGGCGCCCAGGTTGCTGTACTGCACCTTGAATTCGCCGACCGAGTCCTGAGTCGGAATCACGATGGGCAGGTTGATGTAGCCGATGTTCAGCGGCTGGCCGTCGAGGTATTGCGCGCCCTGGTTGGCGAAGGAGCCTCCAATCTGATAGTTGCCCCAGCTGAAGGGATTCTGTCCGACCGGCGATCCGCCCGATCCGCCTTGCGCGACTGCAGCCGGCGACACCGTAATCAGGTTGAAAATGTTGCGTCCGTTTAAAGGAAGCTCATCCGCTTTGCGCTGCTCCACAACCTGGCCTAACGAAGATGACTCCGTCTGAATCAGCGGTGTCTCTCCCGTCACTTCAACCGTCTCGGACACTTGGCCGAGGGTAAGAGCCGCATCAATGTGCGTATCCTGCTGCACTTCGACAACGACGCCCGTGCGCGCGAAGTGCTTGAAGCCCTGCTTCTCGATGTCCACGCGATAGTTCCCCTGGAACAGGTTCACAAAGGTGAACTGGCCATTGTCCGCGGTGACCTGCGTGCGCTTTTCCGCGGTGCCAACGTTGGTCAGCGTTATGTTCGCGGCCCCGATCGCAGCGCCGGAGGGATCGCTGACAGTACCGGAAATCGACCCATAGGTCGATTGCGCATTGAGATTCAGGGAGAAAATACAGAGTAGAACACCGAGCGACAGAACCGCTGCACAGAAGCGACGAGACAACATGGTCTCCCCCACAAGGTTGAAATGGAAGCTTTGGTATGCTCGAAGACTTTTCGGCTACACGACTCCGGCAGTCTTCAAGGGCATCCTATAAAACCATTACGTGCGGGGAGGAAGATCTGTACCAAATCGATAAGGCACGGTTTGAGAAGTTAGTGCACGATGAGGTTCATCGTGGTACACGGATCGGAAGTCAGCTACGGATGGTTCGCTTCACGCCGCAATAACGCATAGAGGAAGGGCTTACCGGTTGGCTTTTGGCTGCCGCCTTGTGGTTCGACCGTAACGAATACAGAGTCGATTTCAGAAAGTTGCTTCGGATCGTCGAGGCGAAGCACCCAGCGCCGGCTCGATTCGCTGTCCATATAGAGGATGCCAAGGTTGGTGGCATGAATTTTTTCAGACTCGGCATCCTTCTGACCCCAAACCTGGAATGCACTCGCATTTTTCACGCCGGGCTGGTGATCGAGATCGAACGCATAGAAGATCAGAGACTTGCTCTCGGTATAAAAGACGCGGCCGAACGGTTTGCGGGTACGACTTCCACTATCTACGTCGAAGACATCGGCGATATACAACTTGCGCGCGCCCATCAACTCCCGGATATCGCGATCGGAGGCGAGATATTGTTCATCGTCCTTGACGCGGCGATCCTGCTCCCGGGCCGAGGCATTCAACTCATCCACTTTCGACTCGAGCGAAGTCATGCGCAACAAGACCCGGTCGCGCTCGGCTCGCAGAGTCGTAAGTTCAGCTTGTACAACCTGATACGACTGTTCGGCTTCGCGAAGCCGGCTCGCCAGTTGGTCGCGTTGCGCCGAAACCTGCAGAAGCTGGGCGTTGTTCGCAGAACTTGCAGCCGCAAGCGCAGCCGATCGTGATTCAGTTGCGCGCAACTCGTCCCGCAGCCGTGTGATGTCTCTCTGTCCGCTTGAAACCTCTGCCTGTAAATGCACGAGTTGCGCATTCTCTGAGGCGATCAATTCGTCCGATGCATTCCTGTCAGAAACTCCAGGAACCGCCGGGGACGGCACTGCGATCTCGGATGACGGCCCGCGTCCGGCTACGGTGGCACGCCCGCCAAGTTCATACGCCCCCACGGCAACGGCGATTAACACACCTGCTGCCACTGCGGCCCATTGTGCTCGCGCACCCCACGGAACGAAACTCTTCTTGGCCGCCACCATCGTCGGCATCATGCGCACGGATTGCCCACGCTCATTCTGGCCCTGCTCATCGCGAACACGGGCAAGCAGCCTGTCGCGGACGGAACGCTCGTCCCAGTTGCGATCCCATCCCTGGCTGTCGTGACCGTACGCCGCAGCGAGGAAGCTCATGCCACCCGCGCTGATGAGCGCATACTCGTCATAGACTTGCTGGCATGCGCTGCAAATCTGGAGATGACTTTCGAGTTCCAGCCGCTCGCTTTGGCCTAGCGTTCCCCTTTGCGCTAGCGCGGCCAGTTCTTTGAACTTCTGGTGACTATCCAGCCGTTCATTTCTATTCATTGTGTGTTTCCTGGAGTCTCTTTACTGCCGGACTCTTGCGTAACCGCTCGAGACCTCGATAGAAATGGTGTCTTACATTGCCAAACGGCTCGTTGAGCCGTCGGCTGATTTCGCGCAATTCAAGACCCTGAAAGTAAAACAACTCGAGCGTTCGACGCTGCATTTGCGTGAGATCCTCGAATGCAGAGAGCAGCTGCGCAAAGTCGATTCTCACGCCCACTTCATGCTCTATGTCGTCGCGCCCCTGTAGAGTATCGTTCAGAGCATCAATATCTGTACCAGAGTAAAATCCGCGACGCAACAAGTGCGCTTTGCGATCGCGGGCGCGGCTGAAGGCGATTTGCACTACCCAGCTCTTGGCGCTGCCCTTGGCGGGGTCGAATTGCAGCGCTTTCTGATAGAGCGAAAAGAAAGTCTCCTGCACTACCTCTTCGGCTTCACTCTTGTCGTTCAGAATGCGGAGTGCGATGCCAAATACCAGGCGTGCGTACCGGCCATAAAGAAGATCGAGCGCTTTAGAATCTTTGGTTTGCAACCAGGCCATTAACTCTTCATCGCTCGGAGACCGAATTTCCGCCGGCTGCGTGGCGACGCGGCTTTCCCGTTCTGCTCCCCAAACTAAGGGGAAGGCCAGCGCGCGTCCATTGGGAGGAGAACTCATACTCGAGACGGCAACAGCTGCCGGTAAGCCAATTGCGTTCGGGCGCGCAAACGACGGAGGTCTGCCCGGACCAACTCACGCGAACCATACATCAGGAAGTAAGCGACTTTCCAGAATAAAAAGCTTGCCTGAACATAGTAGGAAACAAAATCATTTTCATTGGTACAAATTGGCGAGTTCAAGCGTATCTATTCCCACACACTTCTCGATGGGTTAGTAGATTCGTAAGCCAGCAGTTTTTGTGCTAGCTTCGCTTTTTCGTCCAAGCTGACGAAACATAGCAGATCTGCATTTACAGTAGTCAGGCCCCCGATGCCCAGACCGCTTTTCACGCTTCTCGTTGTCTCCTGCCTCTTCGCACGAACCGCATTATTCTCTCCACTCAACGCCCAGTCGACGCATGCATCCCTCACCGGCCGAGTGACCGATCCAAGAAAAGCCGTGATCCATGGGGCTACGGTTACCGTTATCAACACCGGAACGGGAATTCACTATCAAGGCATCACCAACGAAACGGGCGAATACTACGTCACGGATCTCCCTCCCGGGCGGTACCGCATCGAAATAGAAAAACTGGGATTCAAGGCCGTAATTCAGTCCGGCGTGATTCTCCATGTGCAGGACGCACTACAAGTGAACTTCGAGATGACGCTCGGCTCCGCCTCTGAAAGCGTAACCGTCGAAGGCGAACCCTCGCCCCTTGATACCGAGTCGTCGACGGTCGGCACAATCGTCGAGCAGCGCAAAGCGAATGAACTGCCGTTGAACGGCCGCAATGTCTTTAACCTTATCGTGCTTGCTCCGTCAGTAATTCCGCAGGGCAGTTCGACGGGAACGCCGGTGGGTGTAAATCCTTTCGGTTGGGGAAATTATCAGGTGAGCGGCTCGTTCGGAAATCAGAGCGCCGAGTATCTCGATGGCCAGCCGCTCAATATCGGCTACATCAATTTGCCGGTTCTCATTCCGACGCAGGATTCAATCCAGGAATTCAAAGTGCAAACCAGCAATCTCGGAGCCGAGTGGGGGCGATTTGCCGGCGGCGTAACCAATCTAAGCACCAAGAGCGGGACAAATTACCTTCACGGTGAAGCTTATGAATACCTGCGCAACCGCATTTTCAACGCCAACGATTTTTTCCTGAACGCCGCTGGGAAACCGCGCCCGCCATGGGTACAAAATCAGTTTGGAGCCGATTTCGGAGGCCCGCTACGCCTGCCGAGTTACAACGGAAGGAGTCGCACGTTTTGGTTTGCCAGTTGGGAGGGTTTTCGCTTGCGCACTGGAGAGCCCTTCACCGCAACGGTGCCAACTTCCGACGAGCGCGAGGGGAATTTTTCCATGATTAATACTCCGATCATGGATCCGTGTGCGGGAGTCGTGAATGCACAAGGAGCGTGTCCGGGCAGCACAGCTTCGCCGGTTCAATTTAACGGAAACATGATTCCGGCCAACCGAATGAATCCCACATCCAACGCTCTTCTTTATTTGTGGCCGGCTGCGAACAGTCCGGGGATCGTCACTCCGTCCGGTACCGTCAACAACTTCAGCACGGTCGCTCCGACCGGCGGGAATCAGAATCAGGTGGTCGCGCGCATCGATCAGGACATTACATCGCGACAAAGACTCTTCGTTCGCTTCAGCCATTGGAACATTATGGACTTGCCCATCGACCCGCTTGGTGACGGCCTCTGCGCGGATCGATGTTCCGAACGCTATACAACAAACGCAGCAGTCGCTGCTTACAGCTACAACATCAGCGCAACCGCCATTTTCGATTTCAACGCCAGTCTCAGCCGCTTCAAGTACAACCGCTCGCCAACCAACGCCGGCTTCGATTTAACTTCGATCGGCTGGCCGGAAAGCTACAACCAGGTTGTGCCATCCATCATGCGCACGCCGCCTACGCCTTGCGTGGCAAACTTCACCGACAACATAATGTGCACCCAGGGACAGAGCTACATTCAGGATCGCAATACGCAGTTCAACCTGACTCCAAGCATGACCCTTTTGCGCGGATATCATCGCTTCCACTTTGGACTGCAGTGGGAGACCGGCTATGACAACTATGCGCAGACCAACGTTGCGACCGGCGCCTTCGATTTCTGCGCATATAGCCAACCCTGTTTCAGCGGATACCCCTTCGCCGACTTTCTTCTGGGCTATGCCGACAATTTCAGCAACTTCGAAAATCATTTTTTCGCGCAGGCCGTCGTGCCGGCGTTCACTGCGGGCAAGCAGGTATACCGCGCTTTTTATTTCAACGACACCTGGCACGCCGCAGAAAAGTTGACGCTCAATCTGGGACTTCGCTACGAGCTGCAGAGTCCATGGACCGAGCGCTACAACCGGCTTTCCTACTTCAATCCAAACGTTCCCAGCTACATTAATCAATATTTGCCTTCGAGTTCGCCTTCAGTAATGGGAGACGTCTTTTTGGTTTCTCCGGGAACACGCAGCAATCTTCCACTGGCCAAAGGCAATCTGGCGCCGCGCATAGGGCTGGCGTACTCTCTCGACGCGATGACGATCATCCGCGGCGGATATGGAATCTTTTGGATTCCTCTTGATGTCTCTTTCGCGTTGAATCCCATCAACGATATGGTGAACGCTCCCGGAACCACGTACACCGGAACCGTGGATGGAGCGCATCCTTATAATTCGATCTCGCTGCCATTTCCAAACGGGATTTCTGCTCCGCCCGGCCGCAGTCTTGGAACACAAGGCACGCAACAGTTTTTGACGCGATCGGTCGAGGCCATTACTGAAGTGGATCCGTATCGCCACGCTGAAGGCTACATGCAACAGTGGAATGTAAGTATTGAGAGGCAACTTCCGGCCGGTTTCTCGCTTTCAGCTGCGTACGTCGGATCGAAGGGAACTCATCTGGAGCAATATGCCCAGCAGACGAATCAGATTTCCGATACTTTGCTGGGCCAGGCTGCTGCGCAGTTTGCAGCGGGAGGAGATTCGGCAGTTACGCTGCTGCAATCCGTATCCAATCCATTTTTCGTGAACGGCACGGCTCTAGCGTTAACCGCTCAGACAACAACCGCAGGCCAACTGCTGCGGCCGTATCCGCAATACACGAGCGTGGAGTTAGCGGGCCAGGGATCGTTCGGCAGCATCTATCATTCCCTGCAAGTCACCGCGAAAAGACGATTCGTGGGAGCCGGATCACTTCTCGTCGCCTACACGAATTCCAAGCTCATCAGCAACACAGACACGCTCACGTCATGGCTTGAAACCGGCGTTGGAACGATTCAAGACAACAACAATCTTCACGGCGAACGCTCGCTTTCATCGCAGGATGTCCCGCAACGTCTCGTCATTAGTTATGTGCTCGACCTTCCCTTTGGCCAGGGCAAGAAATATCTTTCCAATATCAATTCTTCCTGGAATGCGGTGATTGGCGGCTGGGGAATTGACGGGGTGACAACTTTCCAAAGAGGCTTTCCTTTGGTGTTTAGCAACGGAGTCGCTAATGACACAACTCTTTTCGGCGCCGGATCGCGCCCAAACGTATCGGCAGGCTGCGACAAGAACGCTGCCGGTAGCCGGATCACCCGTCTGGCCGGCTGGTTCCATACGTCGTGCTTCACTGCGCCCGCGGACTTCACCTTCGGCAACGAATCTCGAGTCGACGCGAACCTTCGTTCCGACGGTGTGAGTAATTTTGATTTTGCCATGTTTAAGAGAATTTTCTTTGGCGAGGGACGCGCCGGGCTGGAGTCGCGGGTTGAATTTTTCAATCTGTTCAATCGCCCGCAATTCGGCCCTCCGAATACGGCCTGTTGCATGACGAACAATGCGAATTTCGGCACGGTCACCAGTACCGCGCCCGGCACGAATCCGCGCCTGGTGCAGTTCGCATTGAAGCTATTTTTCTAGTCACTGATCGCCTGAGTCCGAATGATGGTTCACCGGTTATTTCAATTCGTTCGTATTGCCGCCCTACTCGCTCCGGTAGCAAGTGGCGCGGCTTTGCTGGAACTCAAGCCGGCGCGCGGTATCGATTTCATCCTGCAAAATTCGCCGACACCGCAAAAATATCTGATCGAAACCATGCCCGGTGGCGTAGCGCTGCTCGACTACAACAACGATGGACTGCTCGATATTTTTCTGGTCAACGGCGGCCATATCAGCGGCTCCATGACAACAGCTGACAATTTTGACCGGCACGATCCAAAATATTGGAATCGGCTTTATCGCCAAAATAAAGATGGCAGCTTTACCGACGTGACGGAACAGGCAGGCCTGGCAAACGCCGGTGACGGAAATTACGGAATGGGTGTGGCCGTCGGCGACTATGACAATGACGGCTACTCTGATATCTACGTGACAAACTACGGAAAGAATATCCTCTATCACAACAATGGTGACGGAACCTTTACCGACGTGACGGCGAAGGCGGGTGTTGCAGCCGGGGGGTGGTCAGCCTCGGCGGGATTCTTCGATTATGACAATGACGGCAAATTAGACCTTTTCGTCACGCGCTACATGGAGTGGGACATGCAGCACAGCAAAGACTGCGGCGGAAATTTTCATACCTACTGCCCACCGGGGGAATTTCCTCGTACCACCAACATTCTTTACCATAATCGCGGCGACGGCACCTTTGAAGACGTGAGCCAGAAGTCCGGAATTGCCGCCAAAAAAGGCCACGGATTGGGAGTCGCATTCGCCGACTACGACGGCGATGGATTGACCGACATCTATGTAGCCAACGACGGAATGCAGCAATATCTTCTTCATAACAACGGCAACGGCACTTTTACGGAAGTTGGAATGGAGGCCGGCGCCGCGCTCAACGCAGATGGCGGCCCGCTCTCGGGCATGGGAGTTGTTTTCCAGGATTACGACAACGATGGTCGGCCCGACATTATTGTCACCACTTTGCCGCGACAGACTTATGGTGTTTTTCACAATGATGGGCAGGGAGCGTTCAGCGAGCAAGGACTGCAAACAGGCGTAAGCATGCTCTCCGGTGTGACTTCGGGCTGGGGCGTTGGTCTCGAAGACTTCGACAATGATGGCCAGAAAGATTTGTTCGTCGCGCAGGGCCACGTGCTCGACAATGTTGAAAAGATTGACCCGTCGTTACATTATCTTGAACCCGCGCTGCTCGCGGTGAATCACAATGGACGCTTTGACGCCACCGATTCCGGCGCAACAGATTTGTTTGCGGCCCGAGGTGCAACCTTCGGCGACTTGAACAATGATGGATCGATCGACGTCGTGATGACAGTTCTAGGCTCTCATCCGCAGATATTCATGAATCGCGCCGAGAGTCATACGGGCGCGCACTGGCTTACCATCACACTTCAAGGAACCCGCAGCAATCGCGACGGCCAGGGAGCGCGCGTTGTCGTCAACGGACAGACCCGTTTCGCTACAACCGCGGGCAGCTACGAATCCGCGAACGACAAGCGTGTGCATTTTGGCCTAGGCACGGCGAAGACGGCTAAAGTAGAAGTGTTCTGGCCGTCGGGAGCACACCAAACCATGAACGATGTGGCAGCCGATCAATTTCTGGAAGTGCGGGAGCCGGAGAATCGATGATGCGTAAGCGCACAATTAGCCGAAATCCTCATGCGTCGATCGTTTCTGCGACGCTTTTTCTTTTTGCGGCTATCGGCACAATCACGGGCCAATCGATTTCCCCGGAGGCAACACAGCACTGGAACGCGGCGCGGCAAGCCGAAACGCAAAAGAATTTTGCGCAAGCTGTAGTCGAATACCGAAAAGTCACGGAACTCGAGCCCACATTCGCTTTGGGATTTATCAATCTCGGGCAAGCGCTCATGGAGAATCATGATTTCTCCGGAGCCATAGCGCCTCTCAAACACGCGCTGGAACTGGATGCGAATCTGACTCCCGCGCACCAACTTCTGGGATACGCACTCCTGTCACAAGGATATGCGGCGGAGGCGATCCCGCATCTCGAACGGGCCCACGAACAAGGTGCGCTGGGGATTGCACAGGTCGAGACCGGCGCGTTCGCGGAGGCAATCGCGAATCTGCAAGCGGCCTTGCAGAAACGGCCCAACGATCCGGACCTTCTTTACTATCTCGGCCGCGCCAGCGGCCTGCTTTCGAAGCAATCAATCGATACGCTGCTCACTGCCTATCCGGACTCACCCCGCGCTTACCAGTCAATGGCAGAAAATTATTTTGTGCTTCGGCAGATGGCCGAGGCGCAGAAACAATTTGAACATGCGTTGCAGTTACGGCCCGACACACCCAATCTCCACCTCGAACTCGGGCAGGTCTTTGCCATGACTTCGCACTGGCCGGAAGCGGAAGAACAGTTCCGCGCAGAGTGCAAGCTGCAACCCGGAAACGCGGAAGCCGCATATCGCCTGGGTGACGCGCAGTTGCATGAAGGAAAAGCGCGCGAAGCGCGGGCTGAACTGGAACGCTCTGACAAGTTGCAACCGCAAATGCCCGAAACGCTTTACGCGTTAGGCAAAGCTAATGCCCTCGGCAACGATCCTGTTGCAGCTGAAAAAAACTGGCTAGCCGTTCTGTCGATTGAAAAGGAAAGCGATCTCGCGGCCCAAACTCATTTTGCGCTCGCCGGACTCTACCGCAAGCAAGGGAAGATACAGCAGGCGACTCAGGAAATGCAGGCGTTCGAAAAACTCAAGCCAGCCAACTCATCTCCAACGGCAGGCCCCGCGCAGCAGTGAAAGCTGCCTCGAGCCAAATCAGAATTCGCGTGGCAGAATGGCGAATCCCAGCGAGCGCAGATCGTCACGCAGTTGCGGCATCGATTGAACGCGAATCGAATTGATTCCCAGCGCCCGCGCAGCCTGAATGTTGATTTCGCGGTCGTCCAAAAACAAAGCTTCAGACGCATTCACACCCAAACCCTGCAGCGTGTGTTCGTAAATCGCGGGATCAGGCTTAATCAGACGAACATCTCCCGAAAACGTGGCGAAATCAAAATTCTTCAGCCAGTCAAAGTTCTCGCGGCAATAATTCACCATGTCCGGATGCATGTTCGAAAGCAGCCCGATCTTCATTCCAGCCCCGCGGAGTTGGAGCATCCACTCCACCATGCTGGTATTGACGTTGCCCCACATGGCGATATCCAGCGCGCAAATTTCAGCGAGTTGTTTCGCGTTGATGGAGACTCCCGCATCTTTCGCCAACATCGACCAATAAATTTCGGACGCAAGATCGCCGCGGTCGTACGGTCCGCGATTCCGCTCCCACAATGCTGGAAGTTGATCGGCTGAAAGCCCAAAAAAGCGAGCGAGGCGCGTGATCTCATCGGGAGTCGGACGATGGCAGAGAACTTCCCCGTAGTCGAAAATCACTGCCTTTAGATTATGAGGAGTGCCGGACATGAGAACTTGTTCTTATCCATTCTACGTGACGTGATTGCCAGCGAAAGCGCTTCGCGTTGCCGGATTCAGCAGAGATCCGGAGTCCTCATCAAGATAAACAAGTGTGTTCGCGTGCCGCCGCAGGATGGAAGCTGGCAACAACGGACTAATCTCACCTTCGAAACACGCCTTTACTGCTTGCGCTTTGCGCTTCTCAGGAACGATCGCCACGATCTCAGCCGCTTTCAGAATCTGCCTCGGCGACATCGAGATCGCGCGCGCCGGCACCTTGGAAATATCTGCGAACCAGCCCTCGCCGACTTGTTGCCGGCGGCACGCTTCGTCGAGATTGACGATGAGATAAGGATCTTCGGTTTCGAAATCTGCCGGCGGATCGTTAAAGGCAATGTGCCCGTTCTCGCCGATGCCTACGAAAGCAACATCGATAGGTGCGGACGCCAGTTGTGCACCAATATCACGAACAACTCTCTCCGGGTCGGCGGTATCGCCATCGATCAGATGATGATTTGTGATTCCAGTCTTCTCGATCAACTGTTCCATCAATATTTTGCGAAAACTCGCCGGATGCGTGATGGGCAGGCCGATATATTCATCGAGGTGAAAGAGTTCCACGCGGGGCCAGTCGATGCCGGGCGTTTTGGTCAACACGTCGAGAAATTCCAGCTGCGACGTTCCGGTTGCAGCAATAATACGCGCACCGCCGCGATCATGAATGGCTTGGCGAATTGCGGCTGCGGCTTGTTTGGCAGCTGCCTGACTTAAAGCAGTCTTGTCTTCGAATATTCTAAAGATCACGATTTCCACCCGATGCCTGAATGGAAAGTTTATCGTGCCTGTGGTGAAGTTCGCGACTTCTGAAACTCAATAAGAAGTGACAACCGCATCTTCGGGATAGGCCGACATGCCAAACTCGGGAACATCGAGTCCGACCTCTTCGGATTCGGGCGCAACGCGCATGCTCTTCACTTTATTCACAATCCAGAAAACGGCAAACGTTCCGCCGAAGGCCCATATGGCGTACAGTGTCGCGCCCGCAAGCTGGCACCAGAACTGGCGCGTGTCCCCGTGAATCAGGCCGGTCACGCCTTGGCCAGCATGGCCGAGATAGCTGCTTGCACCTACACCATTCCAGCCGGCGCCGTAAGTTCCATCCGCAAAAATTCCCACCGAGACGGCCCCCAGCCATCCGCAGTAACCATGCACCGAAACCGCACCGCAAGGATCGTCTATGCGGAGCACACGTTCGTTGAAGAGAACGCCGGCGCAAACCAGCGAACCGGCAACTACTCCGATGACCACAGAAGATGTGGGAGAAACAAAGGCGCAGGGCGCTGTGATCGCGACCAGCCCAGCCAGCATGCCATTGCACGCCATCGTGATGTCGGGCTTGCCGAAGAGGAAATACCAGATAAGCATGGCCGCGGCCGAACCGGCTACGGCAGCGAGATTCGTGTTAAGCGCAACGACCGAGATGCGAAGGTCAGTGGCGCCAAGAGTTGAGCCAGGATTAAATCCCATCCAGCCGAAAAGAAGAATAAATGTGCCGGTTACTACGTATACGACGTTGTGTGCCGGAAAAGCTTTGATCTTCCCACCCGGCCCAAACTTCCCGAGACGCGGGCCGAGAATAATGGCCAAGGCCATCGCGGCAAATCCTCCGACGGCATGAACCACGGTCGATCCCGCGAAGTCCACGTAACCGTGGCCAAGATTCATGCTCGACCCAAGCTGCGACATCCAGCCGCCGCCCCACGTCCAACAGCCGGAGATGGGATAGAGAATCGCGCCGATAAAAAGTTCGCAGAGTAGAAAAGCCCAGAAGGAAATGCGCTCGCAGATCGCTCCGACAATGATGTATCCAGCCGTCTCCATAAAGACGACTTCGAACAACGCGAAACAATTACTGCCCGCATCGTAGGCGGGGCCGAGGAAGAAGAACCCTTTGCCGCCAGCGAATCCCCACAGGCCGCTGCCAATAAGAAATTTATTGAGCGTGGGCACGCCACCCAGATTTGCAGGCGCGGCGTTGATCGCGACGGCGCCAAACTGAAAAGCATATCCACAGGCGTAGTACGCAAGAAAAGCAAAGACGTAGGCAGCGAAATTCAACATCATCAAGTGCGCTGCATTTTTCTTGCGCACCAGCCCGCAGGTGAGCAGTGCGAAGCCGGCCTGCATGAAGAGAACTAGATAGCCGGTGTTCAATGTCCACGCGAAGTTAGTGGCTACTCGAAGGTGTCCAACATTGTCGGCAAGCTTTATCGCCAACGGCTCTTTCGCTGCCTGCGCCTGATAGTCGTCAAAATCTTTTTTGTTTTTGGCATAGTCGGGAGACGACTTGTCGGTGGGTTCAGGGACGACAAATGGATTTCCGGCCGCGTCGACGTTCGAGGACTTATCGCCGGTTGCTGTGCCGGCCGGATCGGGCTTCGGGCCATCATCTGCGAAACTCGAGCCGCACAATGCCGCCCACATTCCGAGCGCCAACAGAGTCGATACCGCGACCGACGTCCGCGCTTTGCGAAAGCTATATCCGCTGAAAAACCCTCGGCGCAGGGAAAGCCTCTTCGCCTCCTCGATCATCTCCAAGTGCTCCTCTGTATGAGTCGCCAAACCTGCGAACGCAGGAATACGATCGTCCAGCGTCATTTTTTTGCTGCAGGTTTGGCTTGCTTGTGGCTTATGCTTCCGCCTATCGAAATTGGTCAATGCGCGACAGTAAATCGGGCATTTCGCTGAGTCCAATAGATATTTCTTATCGCTATCATTTGAAATCTGGGCGGGCAGGGGCCTTCCTCGCGCGATTCGACGAGAGGCAGACATGCTGATTTCTCAGGAAGGATCTAGTGCGCAACCGCTTTCAGCACTACCGTGTTGCGCTCATCACCGTTGATGGTTCGATAGAAGTTTTTGAGTTCATCGACCCGCTCCACGGGCACACTCAGCTGCTTGACCTCGAATGTTCGTGTGTAGCGGATTGTGTTCCCGGTCACTTCCGTCTTGGAGTGGTAGCTCGCAAAGCTGAAGTCGGCATCGACCGGCGGCGGCGTGTCGTCGACGGCGTATCCCTCAGGGATAGCGATCTCGAAAGTGTCGACATCGCGGGCAGCACCTTCAAATTCAATCGGGAATTTGCGCCGCTCCTTCGTTTCGAGAAATCCCATGCCTTTGTTTCCGAGAACTCGCGGACGCACCAAAAGCAAGCCACCGGCATTTTTGGCGTAATTGTCGGACTCGAAGGTGTAGTCGAACCCAAACGGCTTGTTGATCAAATTCATGTTTGTGATGCTGGCGTGCGTGATTCTGAAATTTGTCAACGAACCGGAGAGCAGCGTTTCGATGGGCTTGATCTTATCCGCTTCTTTGTTAGCGTTGCGCAGCGCGAAGCGCTCCTGCCATGCGCGGTCACCCAGGCGTACTTCCTTGACATCTCCCTTGAGTCTTCCCGAGGGATCGATCGTCAGCTTCGCGGTGCGTTCGATACTGTTCATCGCGGGAGACTGCACGGGCAGAGGAAGCAGTTCGCCGCCATCCGGCGTAACCAGCAAGCCATAGTTATCCTGCAACTCGCCACGTATCTGTCCGAATGGCGTGATTTCGTCTGTCGGATCGAAATAAAGAAGCGTGCCTAGCTTGGGATGCTGCAATACGGCAACCAGCGAGGGATCGGCCAAGCCATCCGGTAGCTTCACTGCAACGATCACGTGATTGAAACCATTGTGCGCGGGCATATCGCGTGTGACTGCGCCGCGCTCGCTATTAATCACCACATGGAAGGAATCAATTCCTATTTCGTGCAGCATCGAGCGAGTCAGGGTTGCTTTATCCTTGCAATCCCCGTAACGACGGGAAAAAACCTCGGGCGCAGGATGAGGCTGAAAGCCGCCAATGCCCAGTTCAATGGCGACGTAGCGGATATTGTCCTGCACAAAGCGAGCTATTGCCTGCATTTTTTCAAGCTGCGTGTTTTTCCCTGCTGTCAGGATTGCGACTTGTTGTTTTACCTCGGGTGAGGCTTCCACTCTTCCGGCTATCAGCTGGTTCTCCCAGTTTCCCAAATCGCGCCACTCCGCGAAGCCGTTTGCCGCTTTTCCGCCGGGCGGAAAGAAAGTGACGACCATCTGTCCAGCGATTCCCTGCCGTGGGGGCATAAAGGGTTCGTGGCGGATACCTTTTACGTCACTTACTGTCCACTGCCACAGATTACTGGCTGCGTCGGTGGGCTTAACTTCAGCGTGATTCAGCCACGACGCCTTGAACTCCCATCCCGCCGGCAGTTGCAGCGAGTAGTGACTCTCGCGTACGGGATCGTGCTCCTGGAAGTCCCAGGTGTCCTGCAGATAAAATGGCCGCTCCTCCACTTCGTATTCGTAGCCAATGATATTGCCCGGTTCCGGAGCCGGAATCGTCAGCACCTTAAATTTGACGTCGCTGATCATTTCAATGTCGCCATCCGGTGCACGTTCGACCGCATCTTTATCTTTCACTTCATAATCTTTGCCTTGCGCGGGAATGCACCAGCCGTGAAGACTCCGGAGTTTGCGCCCAGGATTTAGATAAACCCAGACGGTTCCGTGTTCCCGCCCGTTCGGCCGCAGAATCTTGTACGCCTCCCGCACTGTAGTTCTGATCTTGTCGGTGGCAATGACGGTGACATTGGTCTCGGAGTAAAGCAGAACGGCATCCGTCTTCTCATCGTAGTCTGGCAGTTGTACATTCGCCTGCGCATGCATCCACGAGGGGGCATCTCCGCTGCCGGCAAGTGCGAGTGGAGCGCATGCAAACAAGCTGCAAGCTGCCATGACAACTAGCAACGCAACCCGACGATTAGTTGCCCGCGGCCGTAGCTCCTGGCAGCAATACCGCTTGTTGATCGTCTCCGGTCCTGACCGTCTGAAAGAAGGTTCGTAGCGCGGCATAATATTTGGGCTCCAACAGTAAGAAATCCATGGTGAAATTGCGTTTCAGATGTAACGTGCCGTGGTCGTTCTCGACTTGCAGGTTGTAGGTGACAACGTGTCCCTCAGCCGTTTTGGATGTCGGCACGCTGTCAAGTTTCCAGCCTGCAGGAAATTCGATGGCGAGATCGTCCGACTTGACGTAGGGATAGTCGACGTAAATTGAGTTCACACGATTAGCGTGCTCGAACGTGTTTCTTTCGCCAGCCGTGAAAACGCCGATTGGAACTAACGCACGTTTTCCGGCGCTCGCAGCCCAGCCTTGGATGGTGACATCGAACTCGGCGACCAACGGGTTTTCTGAACTGCCCCAGTCAGGCTTGTTGGTCAATTCAACTTCGGCTCCGACAGGAATTTGCTCTTTCAAAGCGTCTTCCAGGTATTTCTTCCGCGCGACATCATCGTTATGAATGACGTCTAGGCGGCGGTACATGGACTGAAGTCCGGTGTAAGTGACCGTAACCTTCCCTTCCAGACTGCCGTTATCCGCAAGTTTAAGTTTCGCCGTGCGCTGCACCTTCGACTCAGCGGATTCCGGTAACGTGGTCTGTACCCAGGTGCCGCCCTCTTTGTTCAGGCACAAGCCTTGCGTCCCAGTCTCAGTCCAGGTGAGCATGCCGTACGGAGTAAAAGCCACACCCGGATCAAAATAGAGATCTTTGCCATTGAGCTTGACGAGCACGACGTTCGTATTGAGCTTCCGACGCTCCATACTTTTGGGAGTAAAGAAGTACTCGCCGCGGCCGGACACCCAGACGCCACAGGAATCGAACCCAGCGGCGCGAACGAGAGCGAGATAAAGCCACGTTAACTGTATGCCGTCCCCGTAGCCGCGCTTCCAAAGTTCTTCGACGTTTTGTATCGGCTTTTCTTTTTCCCGCTTTAGTTCCTCCTCGGTCTTATGGACTTCGTAGCTCGTATTGCGCAGTGTCTGCACGCGATCGTAAATCTTGCGCAGTTTCACCTCGGGAGCGTCACTGGGCGAAACGATTTGGCCGACCGCTTCTTCCATGGCTTTTCGCTTATCGATAAAACCCTCCAACTCGCCATTGAGTTTCTTTCCGACATGACGCCAATACTGATCGGCGGTCGTTTCCAGATATTCGTTTTCGTAGATGAAGTTCACGCGCGCCCGCAGTTCGGTGAGCGGCGGCATAAAATCTTCGATTTGATAAGGCGGGATGTTCCGCGCCTCCATGCGGATGATGTGGTCCGGCCCTTCTTTGGGATTGGCGCCAGGTGGCAGCCCGCGCCAGGTCCAACGCAGGTCCCAGCGTTCGTAGGTGGACACGTAGGGCTTGAGTGAAAAGCGCGCATAGCGAGTAAACAAGTCGGAGTTGAGAACCCAGCTTGAATCGAAGAGGTACTGCTCTCGAAGGTCGTAGCTGTAGCTGTACTCGATGATGCTGCCCACCTCGACGTTGGGCAAAGTAAAGGTCTTTGCCAGATACTTCAGGCCTTTGGCCTTTTCGATCGTCTTCTCAAATACCTTCACATTGGATTCCGCTCCTGAACCATCCGACTTGATGGTGCGAGCGCGAATATTTACCACCTCTCCTTCAGCTTTCGAAAAAGGGATCTCTACATCGCCATATTTGCGGCCCTCTTCGGTAAGAATCTTGATACGCACGTAATTGTCTTCGTGCGAAGTTCTACCGTTGTCGTCGCGGTCCACTTCGCGAAAAAGGATCACGGCCGCCGCGCCAGGGGCTTGCGGCTCGCTCGTCATCTTCATTTCATCGGGAGTAATGGGAGGAAATCCCTGAGCTCTGCAAACCATCGGAACTAGGACTGCCACGAATAGTAGAGCGGCGCGGAACAACATTCGGGATACTTTGGAATACACGACCATGCGGCCTCTCGAGGTGGAGAAGTAGGTGCGCGTGGCATCTGTGCTTCGAGGGGAAGGAAGAAGCCGCAGAATCGCCCACGACGTTTCAATATTGTCTTTGCCCGAGCACGTAAAACTGGGAACGACGGGCGAGTTAATATACCCCGAAAACAGCCTAAATCAAAGGATTTTTACGTCTCTGAAAAGCCCCGATCCAGGCTCGAAACTCCTATACTCTTGACCGGGTATTCTTGATCCAGATGATTCCATGCCTGACCACCCGATCATAGAATTTCGCGATGTTTCCTATGCTGTGGCTGGTACGCTGGTCCTTTCTGGATTGAAGTTCGAAGTCCAGCCTGGTGAAACGCTGGTACTTTTGGGACGTAGCGGCTCCGGGAAGACGACAACCCTTAAGCTAATCAACCGTCTGCTATCACCTACCTCGGGAGAAGTTCGAATCAAGGGCGTTCCTAATACTCAGCTTGACCTAGTCGCGTTGCGTCGCAGCATCGGATATGTGATCCAGGAGGTTGGCCTGTTTCCGCATTACACGGTCGAGCGAAATATTGCTCTCGTCCCCTGGATTATGAAGTGGCCGGAAGACCGCATCCGTTTACGCGTGAAAGAGTTAATGCAATTAACTGGACTCATCCCGGAATTGGCGTCACGTTATCCGCATCAACTTTCCGGCGGACAAAGGCAGCGCGTCGGTGTAGCCCGCGCATTAGCTGCCGATCCAGAGATTCTGCTTATGGATGAACCTTTTGGCGCCCTCGACCCACTCACCCGCAACGAACTGCAGCAGGAATTTCTCTCGTTGCAGAGAAAGCTGCGAAAAACCATTGTGCTCGTGACGCATGATCTTCGCGAAGCGCTGCGCCTCGGTTCACGTATTGCATTAATGGAAACAGGCCGTTTGGTTGCGGCACTCGCCCCACAGGAATTTCTGCACTCTGCCGACCCGGCAGCATCGGCTTATGTAAGGGCATTTGGAGATGGTCTGGGAACCACTCTTGATCGGAGCGCGTCATGAACTTTTTTCATTTTATGGCGCAGAATCACCAACAAGTGCTGGAGCTCACGCTCGAACATCTCTGGCTGGTTGGGCTCTCCACGCTGTTCGCCGCGATGATTGGCATACCGCTGGGCATCGCGATCGCACATCGGCCACGCCTGGATAAACCAGTGCTGGCAGGCGCGAACATCATCCAGACGATTCCCAGCCTGGCGCTCTTCGGGTTTCTTCTGCCTCTGCCGTGGCTGGGAGAACGCGCCGATCGGCTGGCGATTCTGGCACTGACTCTATATGCGCTGCTCCCGATCATTCGAAACACTTACACCGGTATTCGCGGCGTGGATGCCGCCGTGCTCGAAGCTGGGCGAGGTATGGGAATGACTGATTCTCAACTTTTGTTTCAAGTCGAACTACCGTTGTCGATCAGCATGATTCTCTCGGGAGTTCGAACCGCCGTAGTGATTTCCGTCGGGTTGGCCACGATCGCCGCCGCCATCGGTGCCGGCGGCCTTGGAGAATTCATCTTTCGTGGTCTAGCGATGGTTGATAACCGGGTCATACTTGCAGGCGCAGTTCCCGCGGCACTGCTGGCCCTGCTGGCCGATTTCAGCATCGGATGGCTGGAAAAGCGTTTGCAGCCACGATGAATCTTCTACGGAAAACAGTCTGCGGTCTCATTGTTATTGCTACCGCGTTAGTAATTCCTTCTTGCGCGCCGTCGCGAGCTGATCGCATCGTGATTGGGTCTAAGAATTTCACCGAGTCGCTGATCCTCGGAGAATTGTTTGCGCAGCAGATTGAATCCCACACAAGACTAAAAGTGGAACGCCGCTTCTATCTGGCCGGAACCTATATCTGCCAGCAGGCGATTCTCGCCGGACGTGTCGATCTATATCCCGAATACACAGGTACCGCGCTCACGGCAATCCTCAAAGAACCAGCCAACAGCGATAAGGGAACTGTTTATCAGCGCGTGAAGAGCGAATACGAACGGCGCTTCCGTCTCACCCTCGGTCCCTCGCTCGGCTTCAACGACACGTTCGCCATGGAAATCCGCGGCGAAGATGCGCGTCGTCTGAATCTAAAAACTCTTTCTCAAGCCGCAGCGTTCGCAGCGCGATGGCACGCCGGATTCGGGTACGAGTTCATGGAACGACCCGATGGATATCGCGGACTGGCAGCCACCTACGGACTTCACTTTGCCGAACCACCGCGCGTCATGGATTTAGGCCTGCTGGCCCGCGCACTGCAAAATCATCAGATCGACCTGGCAGCAGGCAACGCCACCGACGGTTTAATTCCTGCCCTCGATTTATTTGCCCTCGAAGATGATAAACACTATTTCCCGCCTTATGAGGCGGTTCCCGTCATACGAATGCAGACGATGCAGGAGCATCCGGAAATTTCTCAGTTAATCACCGACCTGGCAGGAAAAATTTCCGACGAAGAAATGCAGCGCCTGAACTATGCCGTCGACGGCCAGCATCGCGACGCCAAAGACGTAGTTCACGAATTTCTGCGCAGTAAGATGTTAACCTACTGATAATCTCCGCCGGGCGATTTCTGCAGCCTGCCAGCCCCCACTCCGAAGCGAAATTTCGTTTGTTACTTTGCGCCATCCCCGGACATCTAACTCTGAGATTGCGCGGGTCGACTCGTGGATCGCCCGCAAAATGGCCGTTCGGTAAGTGTGACCCTGTATCGCTGATTCTCGCCAACTCACCCGGCCCAGGAGACTCCCGTGTCCGTTGTTCAACCCATTTCCGTGCTCCGGCATCCGCTTGTAGAGCGGCTTTTCGACGCTCGCCGCCGCAGCGACGATCTGTTCCACCTCGTGCGCTCGGATTCTCTCTACGAGCGGCCGATACCTGAGCGTCATCGCATCATCTTTTATGTGGGCCATCTTGAAGCGTTTGACTGGAACCTGCTGCACGAAAATCTATTTGGCCTGAAGAGCTTCCATCCTGGACTCGATCGTCTATTCGCCTTCGGAATCGACCCGGTCGGCGGAGGATTACCTTCTGATCAACCTTCCGATTGGCCCTCTCTAGAAACTGTCCGCGATTATGTGCGTGAAATTCGAGCATCCCTCGACGAAAAACTCACAAACCAGGATGGACCCGCACGCGGAGACTTTTCGCTCGACAAACTTCTGAATGTGGCCATCGAACATCGCTTGATGCACGTGGAGACATTGGCTTACATGCTCCATCAATTGCCTCTCGATCGAAAAATCAGGCCAACAGAATCTTCATCTGTACTGGCTCCTCCTGTCTCGCATCGCATGCTTCGAATTTCTTCCGGCCAAGCCACTCTCGGGCTCCCGCGTGATCAGCAAATCTTCGGCTGGGACAACGAATACGACGCGCACGCCGTTGAAGTGCCGGCATTCGAAATCGATCAGTACATGGTCACGAACCAGCAATATATCGAGTTCATGGAAGCTGGCGGCTATGACACGCCGAAATTCTGGAGCGACGAGGACTGGGCGTGGAAAAATGCTCAATCTATCTCTCACCCGGTCTTTTGGAAGAGATCGAATGATCAGTGGCTCTATCGCGGAATGTTCGAAGAATTCCCGCTGCCCCTCGACTGGCCTGTCTACGTGAGTCACGCCGAGGCTTCAGCATTCGCGCGCTGGGCTGGAAAATCGCTCCCCACAGAAGAAGAGTGGCATCGCGCAGCCTACGGCACTCCGCAAGGAATTGAAAATTATTATCCGTGGGGCACAGTGGCGCCATCGGCGGGCCGTGGCAACTTCGATCTCCATCGCTGGGATCCAGCGCCGGTCAATGCCTATCCCGAGGGGAAGAGCTCTTTCGGCGTCGAAGGATTGCTCGGAAATGGATGGGAGTGGACTTCTACTGTTTTCGCCCCATTCCGCGGCTTTGAGCCGTTCCCGTTTTACCGCGGATACTCCGCCGATTTCTTCGACGGCAAACACTTCGTCATGAAAGGCGGCTCGCCGCGCACGGCCGCGTGCATGCTGCGCCCCACATTTCGCAATTGGTTTCAGGCGCACTACCAGTATGTGTACACGGGATTTCGCTGCGTACGCCGTTGAACCGAAGTTGAAGCAGAGAGTTGGAAGCAGGAAAGTTAAAACAAAGATTAAGGGAGCAACATTATGCTCGTACACGCAATTCCCTCAAATGTAAGTTACGACTTTGCCGCTGACGTTCGCGACGGACTCACCCGGCCCGGCCAAAAAGAACTGCCCTCGAAATATCTATACGATGATGTTGGCTCGGCGCTATTCGAGGTGATCTGCCATTTGCCCGAATATGGGCTCACCCGCGCCGATGAACGCCTGCTTCGCCGTCATTCCGACGAAATCGTCGAGCGCCTCGGCGGCACGGTCGCAGTGGCAGAGCTGGGCAGCGGAACGGGCAGAAAAACCCGCTGGCTGCTGGAAGCTCTCAGCCGGCGTCAGCGAACCTTTTACTATCCAGTGGAAATTTCGCACTCTGCCTTGGTGACCTGCGAGCGCGAACTCAGCGATATTCCTGCGGTCAGCATCGTCGGATTTGAGCGCGAGTATCTGGACGGCCTGCTCGAAATCGCCGCGCGCCGCAAGAGTGGTCAGCACTTGTTCGTGCTGTTTCTGGGCAGCACAATCGGCAACTTCGATCGTCCCGCCGGGCTAACGTTTCTCAAAGAAGTACGCAGAATTCTCGCGCCCGGTGATTCTCTCTTGCTCGGAACCGATCTGGAAAAATCGGCCACGACCATGCTCCACGCCTACGACGACGAATTAGGCGTCACGGCTGCGTTCAACCTCAACCTGCTCGGGCGCATCAATCGCGAACTCGACGCCGACTTTGATCTAAGCCAGTTTGCGCATGAAGCGAGGATCAATCCTCAAGCCCGCAGCGTGGAGATGCACCTCCGCTCCTTGCGACAGCAGACAGTGAGTATCCCGGCAGCCGAAATCGTCGTAGAATTTCAGGAAGGCGAGACCATCTGGACAGAAAGCAGTCACAAGTATTCGCCCGAAGAAATCTTTCAGACTGCGCTCGATACGGGATTTCGCTGCGACGCCCAATGGATAGACAATCAATGGGCATTCGCTGAGAATCTGCTCGTTGCAGCCTGATGGCCGTCCAGAAGAACGCCGCCGCGCTCGAAAAAGGAGAAATCAATGGCGACCGGATGCACTCATCTCGATCAGATCAAGTTTAAAGAACCAACCAAGCATGTCTGTGAAGACTGCGTGAAAACCGGCGACACCTGGGTTCACCTTCGCATGTGCCTGATTTGCGGACATACTGCCTGCTGCGACTCATCCAAGAACAAGCATGCCACCAAGCACTTTCACCACACCAAGCACCCGCTCATGCGCTCCATCGAGCCGGGCGAATCGTGGGTCTGGTGCTATGTCGATGAAATCGAAGCAGGAGAACTCGCGGCCTAACCGCGGTCCTGGCTAAGTAAAGAGAGCCGCCACAGGGCGATTGCGGCGGCTCTGCTTCACTCACCGGTAACGAAAGCATCACCGGAAGCTTGCGGGCAGCATACTCATCGGTACGCGATGCTAATCGTTTACGTCATTCCAATTCCGCTAAAAGCGCGCATAAAATCGCGTCGCTGCTTCCATTCCAAACACTCACTTGTTGCTCTTCAGATCGCACACTAAAAGGTCAACATTGCGCACCCGGACGGGTGCACAGAGAGGGCGACCGCATCATAAAGGAATGCGAATCCTTGTCAAGAGGAAAGCATTCTCGCTTGTCGTATATTGATTCCCATGCGGACTCAACCAGCGCTGCGCCGCACATTTGCGCGTCGCCACATGCTTTTGCTCGTAGTCTCGCTGTTGACTGTTCTGCCAGCCTGCAAGAATTCCGCGCGCGCCCGCGAACATGTTGAAGCTGGCAGCCGCCTCGTGGAGCAAAAGCAGTTCACGCAAGCGGAAAACGAATACAAACAGGCGATTCAGATCGATTCCACCCTCGCCGACGCACATTACCGCCTTGGGATTCTTGAACAGCAAGAGGAGCATCCCACGGCCGCTACGCAAGAATTCTCCCGCGCCGTCCAACTCGATGGCAAAAATTTAGATGCCCGCTTGCACCTCGGAACTCTGCAGGTTTCGGCGACGCAATATGCCGATGCCCATGATCAGGCCGAAGCCGTACTAGCTGTCGACTCCAAGAATGCCGGCGCACACCGTTTGCTCGGTCAAATCGCGCTTCAGCAAATGCAGTACGTCGCCGCAGAAAATGAACTGAAGCAGGCCATTGATCTCGCACCTCACGACACGCTGGCTTACGCCGATCTCGGACTCGCCCAGTTGCTCGACGCTGAACAAGGTGCAGCAGAAAAAAGTTTCCAAACCGCCGTCGACATTGGATCGAACGATCCCCAGACCTATATCAATCTTGCGAATTTTTACAAAGCAGAGGAATCCACCGACCGCGCCGAACAGACTCTTCGCCAGGGGATGACGCAGAATCCAAAAGCCGTCGAGCTGCCGGTCGCCCTTGCGGGATTGTTCATCGAGCGTGGCCGCGCACTGGACGCCAAACATCTTCTCGACCAACTCGAACCAGACCGGAGTAACTATCCCGAAGGCCATCGCGCAGTCGCCGAGTTTTATCTAGATCACGGAGATGCCGCAGCCGCGCTCGACCGCTTCCGCGCTCTGGTGGAAAAAGACTCGAACGACAATGCATCCGTCAGAAAAGTCGCCGAATGCTATCTGCAACTAGGAAAATGGCAAGAAGCGAACGACTGGATCGATCATCAGGCCAATAAAAATGATGTCGACTTCCGCCTGCTCCGCGCCCGCAGTGATCTCGGCGCATTCCGCCTGCAGGAAGCCGAGAGTGAGCTGAAAAACCTTCTGCATGATTCTCCGGATCAGCCTGCCGTCTACTACTATCTCGCCGAGGTTTATGTAAAGCAGGAAGAGCCTACCGCCGCGCAACAGGCTTTTGCTGATGCACTGCGCATGCAGCCGGGATATCTTCCCGCGATCCTCGGTCTCGGCAACATCAGCCTGCAACAAGGCAATGCCGGCGCAGCAATCAGCTATGCAACCCAGATCATTGCCACCAGCTTCTGGCTTTCCGACGCCCACCTGCTGGCCGGCAGCGGAAACCTTTTGCGCAACGAACTGGATCAAGCGCAGCGTGCCTTCGATATCGCCGTCGGCTTGAATCCGCACAGTCCCGAAGCGCAAGAACGCCTGGGAAAAGTTCTCAGCCTCCGGGGAAATTACGCTGACGCCGAGAAGGCCTACGAATCATCCCTTGCTCTCGCCCCTGACTACGCACCCGCACTCAACGGTCTCTCTGAAGTTCTCGAGAAGCAAGGAAAGGGCAAGCTGGCCGCGGCACGCATCGACCGCCAAATCGCCGCGCAACCCCAGGCCTATCAACTCCAGGTGGCAAAAGCCGAGTTCTGTATTGCGCAGAAAGACTGGCCGTGCGCTGAACGCGCCTACAAGCAAGTGCTCGCTTTGAATCCTTCCTACGTCAACGGATATCTGGCCCTCGCCCACATCTACGCCGCAACGAATCATCCCGACGCGATGATCCAGCAGTATCAGGCAGCGATCGCGAAATTCCCCAGCTATCTGCCGACATACATTCTGCTTGGCCAGGTTTACAGCTACGTCGGCGACACTAGCCACGCGCAGCAGACATACCAGGCGGCGTTGGCCATAGACTCGAGTTTCGTTCTAGCGCAAATTAATCTCGCGCGCCTCTACGCCGACCACGGTGGACCGCTGGTAGAGGCGCTGCAACTCGCGCAAAAGGCAAAAGCCGCGCAGCCAGATGATCCCAACGTGAACGACAGTTTGGGCTGGGTCTATTACAGACAAGGAATCTACGCCTCTGCGGTTCCACTGCTCGAAGCCGCAGTCGCAAAGAATTCACAGAACGCAATCTTCCAATTTCATCTCGGTCTGGTTTACCTCGCCGCCGGACAGCCCACGCAAGGGCACGTGAGCCTGCAGGCCGCGTTGAATCTTGGCCTCAGTCCGCAAGATGCCCGCGCCGCTGTCGAAGCGCTCCAGAAATCCGGCTCTTAAAGCTACCTCGCCTACAGTAACCACCGCATCCCTTTTTTCATATTTCCGCTTGACATTTCCCCCACGGTCCGTACGATAGAAATAATTATTCATTCTTGTGAATAATTATTCATGATGAATAAAACCCTACGGCAGCGCGCGGTTCTCGACGTCCTGAAGCATGGCTCCATCGCCAGTCAGGAGGATCTTCAGCGTGTGCTCCGCAAGCGCGGATTCAAGGTCGGCCAGGCCACACTCTCGCGCGACATTCGTGATCTGAATCTCAGCAAAACCGCCAACGGCTATTCGGTCAACCACTCCGAAACCGGCGTCGCCATAGCTCTGCCTCCAGTTTCGCGCCTGGTTCGCGAGTTCGTCCTTGATGTCCGCTCCGCGCAAAACCAGCTCGTCATCAGAACGATCGTGGGCAGCGCGCAGCCGGTAGCCGCCGCTCTGGATGAGGCGGATTGGTCCGAAGTCGTGGGCACCATCGCTGGCGACGACACCATCCTCATTGTTTGTCCGGATAAGGAAGATGCCCGGAAGCTGGCGAGCCGCATCGACGAGATGCTTCAGTAGGGACCCCGGAATCGATGACTGCAAAGCTAAAAACCGCTGTGCTGGGCGCGACCGGATATTCCGGCCTCGAACTCACGCGCATTCTCCTGCGTCACCCCCGAGTGGAAAAGCCGGTGCTCCTGCGCCGCTCGTCCGATCGTTCGTCCGATAATGGCGTGTCCGATCTCGCCGAAATCTTTCCTGCGCTCTCGGGCAACGGCGGTTATCCTTTGCAGCCTCTGTCGTGGCCTGCTCTGAAACAAAAGGGGATCGAATTGCTTTTTCTGGCCACGCCGCACGAAGCGTCACGCGCACTCGTACCGGAAGCAATCGCCAACGGATTGCGCGTCGTAGATTTGAGTGGGGCATGGCGCCTCAAACAAGACGAGCATCGCGCCATCTATGGCTTCGAAGATGCTGACCCGGCCACTGCCGCGAAGTTGAACGACGAAGCCATCTACGGCCTGCCCGAACTAAATGCAGACCGTGTTGCCAATGCCGCACTCGTCGCCAACCCCGGCTGCTATGCGACTTCGGTTATTCTCGCGCTCGCGCCACTATTGAAGTCAGGCGTAATCGACCGCACTCGCGGCATCATCTCCGACTCGAAATCCGGCGTCTCCGGTGCGGGCAAAGAACCGACATCAAAAACACACTTTGTCTCCGTCGCCGACAATCTCTCCGCCTACTCCGTCTTCAATCATCGTCACGTCGGCGAGATCGTCGAGCAACTTTCGCTGACCACGGATGAACTTACCTTCACGCCGCATCTGCTTCCGATTCCCCGGGGCATTCTTTCGACTATCTACGTGCATCTCAATCACACGATGACACCCGTCGAAGTCGAATCCTGCTTCCGAAATTTCTATGCCGGCAAGCACTGGGTACGAATCTTCCCCACACCGAAACTGCCGCAAGTGCAGTTCTCATTGAACACGAACTATTGCGATCTCGGTTTCTGCCTGGCGGACGACGGGCGCCGGCTGGTGCTCGTCTCCTGCATCGACAACCTGCTTAAAGGCGCGGCCGGACAAGCCGTGCAAAACATGAACCTGATGTACGGATGGAATGAAGAAGAGGGACTGCAGTGACTATCGTCGTCAAAATCGGAGGCGCCGCGCTCGAAGACGTGGACGTGCTGCGTAAGTGCGCTCGCGCCATTGCTGAACTCGCGCAAGACGGGCATCGCGTCGCCGTGGTTCACGGCGGAGGCGCTGCGCTCACGCGCATGTTGAAACAACTTGGCAAGCAGAGCGAATTCGTCGGCGGCCTGCGCGTCACCGACGCGGAGACTCGCGACGTCGCGCTCATGGTGCTCGGCGGAATGGTGAATAAAAAGATGGTTGCTGCCATTCAAGCCGCGGGCATGCCTGCCGTCGGATTCTGTGGCGGCGACGGCATGTCGTTTCGCGCCCGCCGCAAGCATGTTCGAGGCATCGATCTCGGCTTCGTCGGCGAAATCTGTTTCGCCGAACCCTGCTGGATCCAAGCGCTATGGCAGCAAGGCGGCATTCCCGTCCTCGCTTCACTCGCCCTCGGCGCCGACGGCGAATACTACAACGTCAATGCGGATGAAATGGCCGCGGCCTGCGCCGCCGCCTGCCATGCCGACGCGCTCATTTTCCTGACCGATGTCCCCGGCGTGAAAAACGCGGAGGGCATCGTCATCCCCTGGCTGAACACCAGGCAGGCCGATGATCTCGCTGCCGGATCGATCGTCAGCGGAGGAATGCTTCCCAAACTGCAAGCCTGCAAACAAGCGCTGAAAGAAGGCGTGGGGCGCGTACGAATTCTGCCCGCCGCCGAAGCCGAATCTCTGCCGCAGTTTTATCTGACCAAGATCGCCAGCGGCACTGAGGTCACGTGCGCATGAAAACGATGTAGGGCAGCCGCCCTCGTGAGCCTGCCCTGAGCGACCCGAGGGCACGAGGGGAGTCGAATGGGCCCGGTCGAGCCCAGCTCGACAGAAATCTTTGAAACATTAAGAAAGAGGAATGAAGTTGAACACTCCATTACAAAATCGCACCTCGGCCCCTCCGGAAACTTTTCCCGGAATCTTCTGGTGCCCCGACGTTATTTCCACTCGCGATCTCGGCCCCCAGGGCGTCGAAGCCGTCCTTCATCTCGCCGAACTGATGAAATCGCGCCCGTCCGTCTTCCAACGCTCTCTGGCCGGCAAGCAAATGGTTATGTTCTTTGAAAAGCCATCGCTGCGCACGCGCCTCACCTTCGAAGCGGGCATGGCAAGCCTCGGCGGCACTACGATGTTCGTCGATCAAACGCAGAGCCGCCTCGACGCCCGCGAATCACTCAGCGACATCGCGCACAATCTCGAGCGCTGGGTCGACGTGATCGTGCTTCGCACCTTCGCGCAGGAAACCATCGAAGGCATGGCCCGCTTCGCCTCGATTCCGGTCATCAACGCCCTCAGCGATCTCGAGCATCCCTGCCAGGCCCTTGCCGACTACCTCACGCTGCAAGAGCGTTTCGGAAATCTCAAGAACATTACCCTCGCCTACGTCGGCGACGGGAACAATGTCGCGCACTCCCTTCTATTGACGTGCGCCTGCCTCGGCTCTTCAATTCGCATCGCCACGCCGAAGGGCTACGAACCGAATACAAAAATCCTTGCCGATGCGCGCAAGCTCGCAAAACAAACCGGAGCGAAAATCGAACTGCTCACCGATCCGCAAGCCGCGGTCGCCGGGGCCGACGCCGTTTACACCGACGCCTGGGCCAGCATGGGTCAGGAAAATGAAGCCAATCAGCGCGCAAAAATCTTCGCGCCGTATCAGGTGAACCCCAAGTTGATGTCCCAAGCTGCGCCGCACGCTGCTTTCATGCACTGCCTCCCTGCGCATCGCGGCGAAGAAGTCACCAACGAAATTATGGATTCGGAAAACTCCGTGATCTTCGAGCAGGCGGAAAACCGCCTGCACGCTCAAAAGGCTATTCTTTATTTATTGCTGGGAGGCGCGGTGCGCCTGCCCGTAAGGAGCGCTCATGCCTGAGAAAGACAGATTTGAAAAAGAGAAGATTGTTCTCGCCTACTCCGGCGGACTTGACACTTCCATCATCATCCCGTGGCTCAAGGAAAATTATTCCTGCGAAGTCATCGCCATGGTCGGCGATGTTGGGCAGGGCGACGACATTGAAGCCGTCGTCAAGAAGGCCTATGACACGGGCGCGAAGAAAGTCATCGTCGAAGATCTCCGCGAAGAATTTCTCACCGACTACGTCTTTCCCGCGCTGAAAGCCGGAGCCGTCTATGAGCACAAATATTTGCTCGGAACTTCGCTCGCGCGTCCCGTGATCGCCAAGCATCAGGTCGAAGTTGCCCTGCGCGAAGGCGCAACCGCCGTGGCTCACGGCTGCACCGGCAAGGGCAACGATCAGGTTCGCTTCGAACTCACGTACCAGGCGCTCGCGCCCGAACTGAAAATCATCGCGCCCTGGCGCGATTGGACGCTGAAGTCGCGTGAAGACTGTCTCGATTACGCCGAACAGCATGGCATCCCCGTCGTCCAGAGTCGCGAAAAGATTCACAGCCGCGATCGCAACCTCTGGCACATCAGCCACGAAGGCGGAGAACTCGAAGATGCCGGCAACGCTCCCTTGCCGACGACCTGGCAGATTACGAAATCGCCCCAGGAAGCGCCGGACAAAGAGGAGCAAGTCAAAATCGGCTTCGCGCAAGGAATTCCCGTCTCCGTCAACGGCATGGAACTCGACCCCGTCTCGCTCGTCGAGTTGCTCAACGAAATCGGCGCTCGCAACGCTATCGGCCGCATCGATCTCGTCGAGAACCGTTTCGTCGGCATTAAGTCTCGCGGATGCTATGAAACCCCCGGTGGCACTCTTCTGATCGCCGCTCACCGCGAACTCGAAGCCATCTGCATGGAGCGCGATGTCGCGCACTTCAAGCAACGCATCGCCCTCAAGTATGCCGAACTCGTTTACTTCGGCCTCTGGTTCACGCCGCTGCGCGAAGCTTTGGATGCCTTCGTCAACAGCACGCAAAAAGAAATGACCGGCACGGTCACGCTCTCGCTCTACAAAGGAAATGTTTCGGTGGTGAGCCGCGAGTCCGAGTACTCGCTCTACCGCACCGATCTTTCCTCCTTCACCATGGGCGACAGTTACGACCAGAAAGACGCCGCCGGATTCATCCGCATCCTCGGCCTGCCATCGCGCTCGCGGGCTCGCAGCCGCGCGGAAGCGGTAAAAGAAGTAGCGGCAATGGGGATCAAGAAATGAAGATGTGGTCCGGCAGATTTCGGCAGCCGCTCGACCCCGAGTTCGAGCGCTGGCAGCGATCGTTCGATTTTGATCGCCGCTTGCTTCGCTATGAACTCGCGGCAAGCGGTGCGCACGCCCGCGCGCTGAAAAATGCCGGCGTGCTAACCGCCGACGAATTGATCAGCATTCTGCAGGGCCTGGAACAAATCGCCAAAGCAGGAAATGTGGCGCGGGCACTCCTGCCCGCGAACTCTGGCCACCAGCAATCACCTGCGGAGAATACCTCAGCTCTACCGGAAGACAACGAAGCGGAAGACATTCACCACTTCGTCGAGAAGCAACTCGCAGCCTTAATCGGAGATTTAGGCTACAAGCTCCACACCGGCCGCAGCCGCAACGAGCAAATCGCTACAGACCTGCGCCTCTACGTCCGCGCGACGATCGACGAACTCCGCCATCAACTTGCCGAGCTCTGCAACGCAATCGCCGACCGTGCCGAACAATCCGGCGACGCGGCCATGCCCGCGTATACGCACCTGCAAAAAGCCGAACCCGTTCTCATCGCGCACTGGCTGCTCGCCTACGTTGAAATGTTTCTCCGCGACGCTGACCGTCTCGCCGACTGCCGCAAGCGCTTAAATGCTTGCCCGCTCGGCTCGGGAGCCGTAGCCGGGGCCACGCTCGCTCTCGACCGCGCCTTCATGGCTCAGACTCTCGGCTTCGACGCGCCCACAGCCAATAGCCTCGACGCCACCAGCGATCGCGACTTCGCCATTGAATTCGTCAACACGCTCTCGTTGCTCTCCATGCACCTGAGCCGGTGGGCAGAAGAAATGATTCTTTTCTCTTCGCAGGAATACGGATTTCTCGTTCTGCCCGAAGCCTTTTCCACCGGCAGCAGCGCCATGCCGCAGAAGAAAAATCCCGACCTGCTCGAACTCGTTCGCGGAAAATCCGGCCGCGTGCTCGGTCACGCTACCGCCCTCACCGTCACGCTGAAAGGCCTGCCGCTCGCCTACAACAAAGACTTGCAGGAGTCGCAGCAGCCGCTCTTCGACGCTTCCGAAACTTTATTGCAAATGTTGCCGCTCATCGCCGGATTCATGAAGGCCGTCGAGTTCAATCACGACCGCATGAATCAAGCCGCGCAATCCGGATTCATGAACGCCTGGGCCGCCGCACAATATCTGGTCAACCACGGCGTGCCGTCTCGCCTTGCCCACGAGCGCATTGGCAAAGCCGTCCAGCTCTGCATTGAAAAAGGTTGCGAGCTTCACGATCTTCCGCTCGCCGATCTGCAATCGCTCAGCCCGGCTTTCGGTCAGGATTTCTACGAATCGCTGAAACTTGCCTCGGTGCTCGCGATTCACGATGTCCCAGGAGGCACCGCTCCCATCCGCGTGCGTCAGGCCATGCGTGACGCCCGCAAGAAAATCCAATCCCTTCGCGAGGAGGTGCATACCCATGCGCACGCGTAGAGCTATTCTTCCCGACGCAGAACACATTCACGATCTGATCTCCAGCTATTCGCACGATGGCACGCTTTTGCCACGCACACTCGCTGAAATCTGTGAGAACGTGCGGGACTTTGTCGTTCTCGAAGACGACGGACACATAATCGGCTGCGGCGCGCTTCATCTTTATGGCACGCACCTTGCGGAGATTCGCTCCATTACCGTCGCGCCCTGGGCGCAGGGCAAGGGTGGCGGCAGCCGCTTGATGAAGTCGCTCATGGCCGAGGCCAAGCGACATCACGTCGATTGCATCTGCCTCTTTACGCGCAAGCCCGACTTCTTTGCCGGTCAGGGATTCTCGGCCGTGCAGCGCGAGGACATCCCTGACAAGATTTACAAAGACTGCCACGCCTGCCCGCGCTACCACTGCTGCGACGAAGTGGCCATGGTCCGCGGCGATCTGCCGAAGTTCGCCATTCTTCCCGAGCCTGCAGACTGGCTCGTGAAACTGCAATCCTGGGCGCCGGACGCGGAAAACTCTCACCGCTCAAGTTAAGGTTTGCTGAAAATCAAAGCCAAAGTCCGCCGCTCGCAATACGTGCGGATCGCGACTCCATGCGAGAAAGATGGTATTCTTTCGGCGAATCTTCCCGGAGAAAAGAGAAATTCCCTCATGACGATCGCTGAAGTCCAGACGAAGCAACCGAGTGACGTTCTACGCAACGCCAATTCTCGACATCGCCAACAAGGCAGCGCGATTATCCAGGTTGTCTGGGCGCTCGCCGGACTCACCGTCATCATCGCCGCCTTCCTCTACATGCGAACCGTCACGCCCTCGAGCGTCGTCTTCACCACGCCCTACCAGGCCGTCCTGCTCACCAACGGCACGGCTTATTTCGGCAAACTTGAAGGTTACGGAACTCCTCGCCCCATTCTGAAAGAGGTCTACTACGTCGCCAGCCAAACCAATCCCGACACCAAGCAGACCAGCAATGTTCTGATAAAGCGCGGCAAAGAACTCCACGAACCTGACCGCATGTACCTGAACCCGAACCAGATTCTCTGCGTCGAACCGGTCGGCATTAACTCGAAAGTCGCGCAACTGATCGCGCAGGCCCGTTAAGTCCGAAACCCAAGACTCAAAAATCTACGCCCCAGTCAAGTCTACTTTCGTGGACTGCAACGTCTACGAAAGTAGACGTTTCTTCCACAGCCTAACCCGTTGTATCTGTTGAGCCGTCATTTTCGCTCCCTGCAGAATCAGTCACTTGGCTCGCGCGATTTCGTACATTTCCACAGTGTTCCTGCAGGAACACTTCTCCATTTGACGCCCGATTTCCATCCTCCTAAGATGAACTGCTTCACTCGCATCTGCGTAACCAACATTGTGAATCGGACATGATCAACCAGACCATCTCGCACTACCGCATCACCGGCCAGCTGGGCAGTGGTGGGATGGGTGTCGTTTATGAGGCCGAAGATCTCAGCCTGGGCCGCAAGGTCGCGCTGAAATTTCTGCCTGCTAAGCTGGCGAGCGACCACAATGCGCTCGAGCGCTTCATGTTTGAGGCACGCACTGCGTCTGCCCTGAACCACCCCAATATCTGCACGATCTACGCGGTTGAGAATGCGACCAGCGAATCGGGCGAACCGCAATCGTTCATCGCAATGGAGCTGCTCGAAGGCCAGAGCCTCGAGCAAAAACTTTATTCCGGTCCGCTGCCCGTCGATCGATTGCTCGACGTGTCGATTCAACTCGCCGACGCGCTCGATGCCGCGCACAGCAAAGGCATCATTCACCGTGACATCAAGCCGGCGAATATTTTCCTCACCCAGCGAGGGCAAGTAAAAGTTCTCGATTTCGGATTGGCCAAGCTGGCCCGCCACGAACTTGAAATGGAAACGCTCGGCGCGACCCAGGACTCGCCCGTTCCGGCGCACCTAACCACGCCCGGCTCAACCGTGGGCACGGTCGCTTACATGTCGCCGGAGCAAGCGCGCGGCGAGGAACTCGACACGCGCACCGATCTGTTCTCGCTCGGCAGCGTCATCTATCAGATGGCTACGGGCAAGCTTGCCTTCAGCGGCGCGACTTCGGCAGTAGTGTTTCACGCCATTCTGGAACTGGACCCGCCGCCAGTTCAGCAGATCACGCCGGTTTCTCCTAAGCTGCAGGAGATCATCGACAAACTCCTCGAAAAAGATCGCGACCTGCGCTACCAGTCGGCGGCAGACCTGCGCGGCGACCTGAAACGCCTGAAGCGCGATCTCGAGCCCGGACGCAGGCCTTCCTCTTCTTCTTCCGCTGCGGTTGCGGTTCGTGAAAGTTCAGGAACGATTGTGGCGGCACCATCTTCAAGTGAAAGCCAGCACATCTCCGGCCCAGTGCCTCCCGCTAAATCGAAGGCCCCGATCCGTTTCCTCGGAACTGGCATAGCATTGATATTGGCTGGCCTGCTGGGGTATTCCATCTTCTTTCGCAACCAGACTATTCCGTTCCAGAATATTTCCGTCACCAAGGTGACCGACTCGGGGACGGCGAGCCTGGCGGCAATTTCACCTGACGGCAAATACATTGTCAGCCTCATGCGCGACAACGGACACTACAGTTTGTGGCTGCGCAACGTACCGACCAACAGCAACACGCAGGTCCAGTCGCCGACCGACGTTTATTACTATTACGGCCTCAACTTCTCGAACGACGGAAACTATTTTTATTTCGTACGCACCGACCCAGGAAATACCGATCTCAGGTTTTTGTATCGGGCCCCGCTGCTTGGAGGAACACCGCAGAAACTCGTTGCCGACATTGATTCCACCATTTCGTTCGCGCCCGATGGCGACCGGTTCGCCTTCATGCGCTACGACAATCCCGTGGCGGGCAAGTATCAGCTCATCGTTCACTCGCTTGCGAGCGGCGAAGACAAAGTCTTGGCCAGCGGCCCGAAGACGAAAGTGCTCAGCAATCCGGCGTGGTCTCCTGACGGCAAGGTCATCCTGTGTAACGAACTGCGCGAAGGAAACTTTCAAGCACTAACTGCCATTGACGCCGCGACTGGCGAGCGAAAGCCTTTCAATCCCAACGTCAAAGTTTTCTTAGCGCCTCAATGGTTGCCCGGCGGCCGCGGGCTGGTTGGAATGACAATCGGAGAAAATTCCAACTATACGCTGACTCAGATCTCTTACATTTCTTATCCCGAGGGCAAAGTCTCTCCGGTCACCCGCGATACGAATAACTACTATGGACTCGGCGTCGCGCAGAGCGGACGGCTGATGGCTGCGGTTCTGACCGAAGCGCGCTGGAATATATACGTCATGCCCGCGTCCACGCCTGCGCAGGTGCGCGAAGTCGCGTCCACAGACTCGAGCACGAACTTCACCTGGACCCAGGATAACCAACTGATTGACGACCAGAGCAACAGCCTGCACTTCGTGAATCCTGCGACGGGGGTTAAGACGCCAATCGCAACCGAAGAAAAATCGCCCGGCGGCAATCCCTCGGTTTGCGCTGACGGCCACACCGTAGTCTTCGACATGGCATTTCATGGAGGGACGGGCAACAGCAATATCTGGCGCGTCGATACTTCTGGCGCGAATCTGAAACAACTGACCAACGGCGTGCGCGATCACAATGCGGTCTGCGCTCCCGACAACAAATCTGTTTACTACGTGGCTCAGGGCGATGAGCAAAAACTGACACGCGTCTCGATCGACGGCGGCGCGGCGCAAACCGTTTCGGAAGTTCCGATCGAATTCATGTTCGATCTTTCTCCCGATGGAAAACTCGCAGTCTTCTCCACGCTGGACCACCACGCCGAGCACAAAGTAAAGTTGGCAGTCGTATCGGTGGAAACAGGGCAGGTCGTGAAGATGCTCGACTTCGAGCGTTTCCGCTTGAGCGCAATCATCCGTTTCAGTCCCGATGGCAAAGCGGTGGTTTATCCCAGCCGGGAGAATGGCGTCGATAACCTTTGGGCGCAGCCGCTTGACGGCTCAAAGGGCCACGCCCTCACTGAGTTTAAATCTGAGCGCATCTATGATTTTCGCTGGTCGTTCGATGGCAAACAGTTGGCAATGGTTCGCGGCCATACTGATTCGGATGTGGTGCTGATCCGAGACGGCCAGCAGTAGAATTTTATCTTCACCCCTAAAAATCTAAAGGCGGCCATTGCTGGCCGCCTTTATTCGGATTGTCAGTTGCGAAGCGGTGATTAGACGCCTTTGACGTTCTCTGCCTGCCAGCCCTTGGGGCCCTTAACCACGTCAAACTGCACTTGCTGACCTTCTTGAAGGCTGCGGAATCCGCTGGCCTGGATGGCGGAGAAATGCACGAATACATCCTCCCCATTTTGGCGGCTGATGAAACCATAGCCCTTGGCGTCGTTAAACCACTTCACTGTTCCTGTTTCCATGTTGATGCAATGTTCCTTTTATTGATGTAGCGCTGAAACTTTCAGGATTCTTCTGCAGGCAGGGCACACGCTGGGTTAAGCGGAGATGCTTTTACTGCGAGGAACTCTAAAGTCAAACGCATGTTAATTATATGTTAAAGTGCCTCAAAATAGCTACACAATTCGCCACGGAGTTCGCCTAAACAATTGATAGGGCGGATGTTATGGTTCTCGCTCTAAAAATAACCTTCCGTATATTTTGTCTTCGACTTGCCACCTTTCGCGGCGAGCTTCATCATTAGAGACATGCGCTTTCGCATCTTTTTCTCTTCCCTTTTTCTGACCGCTTCTCTGCTCGCCGCCACGCAGGCATGGGCCGGCATCATCGACGAGGTGCGGGGTTCCCTCTCGCAGCACAATTCCTCCGCGGCGGAGTCGCAATTGAATTCGTATCGCAGTAGTCAGGGAGTCACGCCGGAATATCTGGAGGCATATTCGTGGCTGGGCCGCGCCGCGCTCGAGCAGCACGACTACACTCACGCGGCGGCCTATGCGAAAGAGACGAAGGCGCTCGCGCTCGAACAGTTGAAGCAGCATCCGCTGGATTCCGAGCCGCATTTGCCGATTGCCCTGGGCGCCGCTTACGAAGTTCAATCCCAGGCTTTGGCCGCGCAAGGTCAGCGCACCCAGGCCGTTGCCGTCTTACGCACTGCGTTGCAGACCTATGGCAAGACTTCCATCCAGGCACGGTTGCAGAAGAATCTGAATCTGCTGTCGTTGGAAGGAAGGATGGCGCCGGCATTGAAGGCCGACGGATTTCTCGGCGCGAAGCTGCCTCCTGCCGCGGAACTCAAAGGCGAGCCGGTGCTGCTATTTTTCTGGGCGCACTGGTGTGGAGACTGCAAGGCGGAGGCTCCAATCATTACGCAACTGCGCTCGGAATATGCACCGAAGGGATTGAAGGTGATCGGGCCGACGCGCTACTACGGCTACACCGCGCAGATTGAACACGCTTCCGCGAGTGACGAATTGCAATATATCGATGCCGTGCGGCACCGCTTCTACGGCGGCCTGCTCGACATGCCGGTGCCAATCAGCAAGTACAACTTCGACACTTATGGCGCGTCGACCACTCCGACGCTGGTGCTGCTGGATCGCGCGGGAAAGGTGGCCTGGTACCATCCGGGCGCCGTGCCTTATACAGAGTTGCGGGGAGAGATTGAGAAGGTAGTGCGGTAAGAGATTGTGTGGCGCGGGCACTCCTGCCCGCGGGTTTCCTCCCAGCCAACCATGAAATTCGTACTGCTGCCGGCATTTCGCGGGCAGGAGTGCCCGCGCCACAATCAACTTGCTTTCACTTCTTTCAATTTCCCTGTCTTCACATCATAAATAAATCCACGCACCGGGATGTTCTCTGGAATCCACGGGTGCGATTTTACCTTCGCCATCTGCTGGCGGACGTTGGTTTCAAGATCGTCGAAGGCGTAGAAATGGTGCGGCTCACTGGCGACGACTCCCATCTTTTCGGCGAGCCTGGAGCGCAAATCGTACTCCTTCACCTTCAGCAGGCCGCAGTCGGTGTGGTTGATGATGATGAATTCCTGCGTATCGAGCAGATGATGGGAGACGATCAGCGAGCGGATCGCGTCTTCGGTGGCGATGCCGCCGGCGTTGCGGATCATGTGCGCGTCTCCCGGCTTGAGGCCGAGGCAATGCTCGAAAAGAATGCGCGAGTCCATGCAGGCGAGCACGGCGACATGGCGCTTGGGCCGGACGGAGAGTTCGCCCAGGGTGAAATTGCGCGCGAATTCTTCATTCGCTTTTAACAGCTCGTCAGCTACAGACAATGGGATCTCCTGTCGTTGGTCGCTCGTCGTGGGTCGTTAGCGAGATGAGACCGTCGGTGTTGCCAACGACTAACGACCAAGGACTAGCGACTGTACAGTTTACAATCGGCGCGTGAGTATTGGCACGAGTCTGGACGACACGATTGTCGCGATCGCGACGCCACCGGGGCGCGGCGGGATCGGCGTAGTGAGGCTGGCTGGGCCAGACGCACGGAAGATTGCGTTGCCAATGCTGCGCTTGCGGCATGAGTTAGAGCCGGGACGGGCGCTCTTTGGGGAGGTGGTCGAACCATCTTCCATCCAGGACGTCAAAATCCCCACTTCTCGCGCAGAAAGCGCGCGAGAAATGGGGCACCCTTCGGAGCCAATGCGGGGCGAGCGCATTGACGAGATCGTCGTTACGTACTTTGCCAAGCCGCACTCCTACACTGCCGACGATGTGATTGAGATTTCGGCCCATGGCTCGCCGGTTGTGCTACGCCATGTTGTCGAGCTGTGCATTGCGCGCGGCGCGCGCCTGGCCGAGCCCGGTGAGTTCACCATGCGGGCGTTCTTGAATGGACGCATCGATCTGACGCAGGCCGAGGCGGTGCGCGATCTGATCGATTCGCAGACTCTTTATCAGGCAAAGGTAGCCGCGCAGCAACTGGAGGGCGCGCTCTCGCGGCGACTGCAACCAATCAAGCGAAGTCTCGTCGAGCTGATTGCAGTGCTCGAAGCGGGCATCGATTTTGCCGAAGACGACGTGTCAGTGATGGCAGATGCCGTAATTCTCGATCACATCGCTGCCGTCCGCGCGCCGCTGGAGCAACTTCGCGCCAGCTTTGCCTATGGAAAGATCGTGCATGAAGGATTGACGCTGGCTATCGTCGGCCGCCCCAACGTGGGCAAGTCGAGCTTGTTTAATCGTCTGGTCGAGCGCGAGCGGGCGATTGTGACTGCGACTCCGGGAACGACGCGGGATCTGGTCAGCGAAACCGTGGCCATCGGCGGAATTCCAGTCAAGCTGGTGGATACAGCCGGCATCCGCGAGGCACTCGATGAGGCGGAGTCCATCGGCATTCGCAAATCAATGGAGGCGCTGGCCGATGCGGATCTCGTCCTCGTCGTCGTGGACGCGTCGCAGGAGATAACGGCGCAGGATCAGCAACTTCTAGCTCAGGCTGAGAATCGGCCAGCAATCGTGGTCGAGAATAAATGCGATTTGAAGGCGGAGAAAATCCCTGCTCAAGCCAACAACGGGATTGAGTGGGGCACCCGGGTTTCGGTTGGCACTTCCGCTTTGACTGGAAGGGGCATTCCAGAGTTGCGCGATACGATTCTGCAGCACGTTGGCGGCGAGGCGGGGGCGCAAGCTGAGTCAGGATTTCTCACCAACGTGCGACATGAAGGACTGATCAAAGATTCGCTGGCAGCGTTGGGAGCGGCGCAGACTGCGGTGAGCGCAAAGATTCCGCATGAGATGCTGCTGCTCGATCTTTACAGCGCGCTGCGGCCGCTGGACGCGATCACAGGCGTAACCACCACGGACGACATTCTAAATTTGATCTTCAGCACGTTCTGCATCGGGAAGTAGACGCACAGTCGCGATCCCCATTAGAGATGTCCATGCTTTAGGAAAACAATCAGCAGGCCGGCAACCATCATCACAAGCAGGCCGAACGAATAAACGTAATAGAGCCACTTGATTTTCGGCCAAATAAAGGCAGGCCACTGATCGGCCAGCTTGTCGAAGAACGTGTCTCCGAATCGCGGAGGCAAAGCGGCTTCTTCAGAATCCGGCTTCCATCCCGAGGCGATCCAGGTGGCGCGGAGGTTCGAAAGAAGCAATGCGATCACGACGACTCGTATCACTGCAACCCCCGGCGACGTCGTGAGCAGAAAAAACAGGGAAGCAAGAAAATCCACCAGATAGTAGGCGAGCATGATTGCAGCTGCGAAGGGATTGTGCTCGCGAACTCCGACATCCCCCAGCTGAAATAGCAAAAAGACCAGGATCGCCGCGACGGGCTGCCTGGCGGCCAGAAAGAGGAGCGACATCAGCCCCACGATGGTGCACACCCAGAACCCCTGCACCGCGAGATAGTCGACATCGGCCCCGCTCTGAATCGATGGCCAGAACAAGCTCTTGAGCCGGCCTTCTGTGCGAATGGTGGAATCGGATAGACCCAGCGTTTGCATGGGGCAGCATTAGATCGCAGGTCGACCCTCTTGTCTAGCGAAAATTCTTCCGGAAATACGGCTATTTGGAGAGCCGGCCAAGAGCCGCGCGGAATAGCTGATCGAAGGATTTTGCTTCGCCTTCCTTAACTGCGGAGGCCATGACCTTTTCGGCGGCGGGGCGTTGATATCCCAGATTGAGCAGCGCGGAGAGCACATCTTCTTCGACGGCATTGATTGTGGGGATCACCGGCGCTGCGGCCATACTGGCTTCCGGCAGCTTGTCTCGGAGCTCCAGCACCATGCGTTCGGCAGTCTTTCGTCCGATGCCGGGGATGCGGGTGAGGCGGGCGAGGTCATTGCCCCGAATCGATCCGACCATCTCGTCCGCCGCCATGCCGCTGAGAATTTTGATGGCCAGCGTGGGGCCGATGCCGCTGACCGTAATCAGTTTTTCGAAGAGCAACTTTTCCGACGGGCGGAGAAATCCATAGAGCGAGATCGCGTCTTCGCGTACGTGCGTGTGGATGTACAGCGCAACCTCGGCGCCGGCCGCAGGCAAATCGGAAAACGTCGGCACGGTGATGGTGACGTCATAGCCGACCCCAGCCGTCTCGACAACGGCCTGGTTGGGATGCTTTACAAGCAGCTTTCCGCGCAGGTGGGCGATCATATGTGTCTAACCATGTTCAGCAAAGCAAGCTGGGGACATTGTAGCGAGTCCTGAGCTGGGAGTCCTGAAGTTGGGGGATGGACACTGGCATCGAACCCTCCTAGAATTTTGGGAACGCCGGATTCTTCATTGGCCGGTGCGATTCCATGCGGTGGAACAATCTGCAGCCTCGACTGATCGTGATGGCAGGCGTTCTCGCTCTGCTGGCGTTTGCCTCGCCGCGTATCGCGCTTTCGCAGAAGAGCGCGTTCGATCTTGATGGCCGCGAAGTGAATCCGCTGAGCGCGGATCCGGGCAAAGTGGTGGTGCTGGTTTTTGTGCGCCGGGACTGCCCGGTTTCCGCGCGCTATGCGCCAATGATTCAGCAGATCGCTCAGGAACATTCTGATCGCGCTAAGTTCTGGCTGGTATATCCCGATAAGAGCGACTCACCGGCTGCGATTCGGGAACATCTTGCCGCCTATGGATACACTTTGCCCGCTCTGCGCGATCCCGGGCATACGCTGGTGAAGATGGCACGGGTGCAGATTACGCCGGAAGTTGCGGTTTTCGATCGTGCCCGCCGAGATCACGATCGGCATCTCGTTTACGAGGGGCGCATCGACGATCTATACATCAGCGCCAGCCGCACGCGCCCGGCGGCAACCACGCACGAAATGGAAGATGCCATCGTTGCGGCGATGGCGGGAAAGTCCGTAGCGCGCAGTGAAGTAAGAGGAGTGGGATGCTACATTTCGGATCTCGAATAAGCTCCCGCCGCAGAGGGCAGTTCGCATTTGTTCTGACGCTCGCTGCATCTGCGATTTGCGGGCTGCACGCCAAACCCGCTCACAGCACGCGTTCGGGGGCAACGCCAGCCGGGCAAGTTACCTACAATCGCGACATCGCTCCCATCATTTATCGCTCGTGCTCGACGTGCCACCGGCCTGGCGAGGCTGGACCATTTTCTCTTCTGACCTACTCTGACGTGAAGAAGCATGCGCGGCAGATTGCGGAATTGACGCAGTCGCGAGCGATGCCGCCCTGGCTGCCCGAACCGCAGTCCGCGAAGTTCGCCGATGAAATGCGACTGCCGGACGCGCAAATCGATTTAATTCAGAAATGGGTGGAGCAAGGAGAAGTTGAAGGCGATGCAACCGAACTGCTGCCGGCGCCGAAATTTGTGGAAGGCTGGCAAATCGGACAGCCCGACATGATTTTGAAAGCCGAGAAGCCCTTCACACTTCCTGCGTCGGGAACTGATACCTATTGGAACTTCATTTTTCGCGTTCCGATCACGGAGACGCGGTGGGTAAAGGCGGTTGAAATCCGCCCTGGCGACAAACGATATGTGCATCACGCCAATATTCTGGTCGACCGCGGCGAAGTCTTGCGCCAGCGCGAAGCCGAGCCGGGCGCGGGTTTTGGCGGCATGGAGATTCGCATCGAGTCGCAGGTCTTCGATCCGGACAGTCATTTGCTTTTCTGGAAGCCGGGAACAGTTCCCTACGTGGAGCCCGACGGAATGGCATTGCGCCTCGACAAAGGCACCGACTTGGTTTTGAACACGCACATGCAGTCTTCGGGCAAGCCGGAGATGATTCAGCCTACGATTGGTTTGTATTTCACATCGCAGCCGGCGACGAAGTTTCCCATGCTACTGCAACTGGAAAACGATACGAAGCTCGATATTCCCGCGGGCGACAGGAGTTTTCCGGTTGGCGACGATTTCACGCTGCCCGTCGATGTGGATCTCATGGCCCTTTATCCGCATGCACACTATCTCGGCAAAGACATGCGGGCTTTCGCGACGCTGCCCAACGGCACGAAAGAGACGCTCATTCATATTCCGCAATGGAATTTAAATTGGCAGGCGGTATATCGCTACCAAAAACCGCTGCGTCTGCCCAAGGGAACGACCGTGAGCCTGCGCTACGTTTACGACAACTCGGCCGAGAATCCGATGAACCCGAATCATCCTCCAGTACGAGTAAAGGGCGGAAACCGATCGACCGATGAGATGTGCCACTTGTGGCTGCAAGTGTTGCCGGTTAACTTTGACGCGAAACAGGGCGATCCGCGGATGGTGCTACAGGAAGCGCTGGCGCGGCACAATGTAGAAAAAAATCCAGCGGACTTTGAAGCCCACTACAATCTGGCCGCAATGTTGCAAGCAAAAGATCGACTGAGCGAGGCGATCGGTGAATATACGATCGCAGTTCGCTTACGCCCGGACGATGCCACCGCAAACAACGCGCTGGGCGCAGCGTTGCTCGCCGCCGGACATCCGGAGCAAAGCGCGGGATATTTGCAGGCAGCTCTGAAAGCGCGTCCAGATTATTTCGACGCCCACTACAATTTGGGATTCGCGCTTGCCGGTCAGAATGATTTCGCAGGCGCGGCGGAACAATTTCGCGCGGCCGTCGAGTTGCAGCCAAATGATGCGAACGCGCAGGCAAATCTCGGCGCGGCTTTAGCACAGATGGGACAATTCGCCGAAGCGAAGATTCATTTCGAGCAAGCCTTAAAGATCGACCCAAATCAGGCGATTGCGAAGGAAAATCTCGAAGCGTTGGAAAAAGAAATGAGTGGACACTAGGAAGCCTGATGCACGGTTTCGATAAGTCGATATGAACCTACCTTGGAGATTTCTCGTTGTTCTGGGAATGCTTTGCGCTACGGCATTTGCCCAGCAGGCAGCGTCACAGGCAGAGCCAGCAGCACCGGCGGCACAAACTCCCGACTCTTCGTCTGAGTTTGCCGAAGCGCGCAAACTGATGCAGCAAGGAAAAATTGACGATGCGATCACCGCACTGCAGGCAATCGAACTGCGCGATCCCGCGACAAAAGGAGTCTCTCTCGAACTCGGCATCGCTTATTACAAGAAGAGCGATTTCCCCAAAGCGATTGAATATTTAAAGAAAGCAACGGCCGCCGATCCGGCAAACAACGAGGCTATTCAGCTTCTGGGTCTTTCTTATTACCTGGGCGGCCATCCGGCGGATGCGATCCCGCTGCTCGAAAAAGTTCAGGGGTGGTATTCGCGGGCAAATGTCGATGCCGCGTACATTCTTGGCATTTGTTACATCCAGACGCGAAATTACGATCAGGCGCGCAAGGCATTTGGAAAAATGTTCGACGTTCCTGGAGACTCGGCCCCCGCGTATTTATTTACAGCGCGCATGCTATTGCGGCAAGAATACGATCCGGTGGCGGAAGAATATGCGCAGAAGGCGGTCGCGCTCGATCCCAAACTGCCGCTGGCGCATTTCCTGCTCGGCGAGTTGTACCTCTACAAATCGCGCGCGGACGAGGCAATCGCGGAGTTCCAGAAAGAACTGGCCATCAACCCGGCGCACGCGCCAACTTATTACAAATTGGCAGATGCGTATTCGCGCGTGCAGAAGTTTGAAGATGCCGAGCGGCTTCTGCAGCGCTCGATCTGGCTCGATTCAACGTCGACGGGACCGTTCATTTTGATGGGCAAGGTGCTCGAAAAAAAAGGCGAATATGAGTTGGCGGTGCGGGCTTTGCAACGCGCAGCGACAATGGACCCGAATAATCCGACGACGCATCACCTCCTCGGCCAGGCCTATCGCGACATGGGGAAAAAAGAAGAGGCCGAGAGCGAGTTGAAGCTGGCGGAGGAGTTGCAGGCGAAATCGGGCGCAAGATAAAGCTAGATTGCGGCGGCTTGCTCTCTGCGGCGCAACTGGATTTCGATGAATACATTTACCAGCGATACGGCAGCGGGGGTCACACCGGGAATCCGCGAGGCTTGCCCGATCGTCCGTGGCTGGATCTTCATCAGCTTTTCCTGCATCTCGCGCGAGAGCCCGCTCACTGATTTGTAATCGAACCAATCGGGAATGGAGTGCTGCTCGGCCTTCTTCAGCCGATCCATCGCGCGCTCCTGCTGCAGCAGGTAGCCTTCATACTTGATTTCGGTTTCGACGGACTTGAGTTCGTTGCGCAGTTGCGAAGAAATCCTCGCCACGGATTCACGCGGATTCTCAAGGATTTCTTCTTTCGAAAAAAAGGCGGGCGTGAGGTTGCGGAGCACTGGAACGAACTGCTCAATCGTCACCTCCGGGCGCTTGAGCAGTTGAGCGAGCGTCTGTCCTACGGCTGAGGACAAGTCGGCAGGCTTGGCGCTGCTGGCGACAGCAGGTTCCTCACCCTCGCTTTGCGAATGTTCGGAATGACAAGAATTTATTTTTGCGGCGCGTTCGGAATGAGCGGCCGTTAGGGCCTCGATCATCTCCGGCGTGATTCTCGTGCCTTCCAGCTTCTTCTTTAGAGCGATCGATCGTTCCTGCTTCAACTGAAAGTCGCTCCAGGCTTCGTCGGAGATCAATCCCACGCGGCGACCGTGCGGGGTTAGCCGGCGGTCGGCGTTATCGATGCGCAAGTGCAAACGAAATTCCGCCCGCGACGTGAACATGCGGTAAGGCTCGTTTGTGCCCTTCGAAATCAGGTCGTCGATCAGGATCGCGGTGTAGGCTTCGGTGCGATCAAGAATCAACGGTGCTTCTTTCTTCACCTGCAACGCGGCATTGATGCCCGCCATTAATCCCTGGCAGGCAGCTTCTTCGTATCCCGAGGTGCCATTAATTTGCCCGGCCAGAAATAATCCCGCGAATTTTCGCGTTTCCAGCGTGCGCTCGAGTTCCGTGGGGTCGATCGAGTCGTATTCGATCGCGTACCCCGGGCGCAGCATTTCGGCATTCTCGAGCCCTGGAATCGATTTGAGAATCGCGAGTTGCACCTCGACCGGCAGCGAAGTGCTCATTCCGTTGACATAAATTTCGTGCGTGTTCAAGCCTTCAGGTTCGAGGAAGAGTTGGTGCATCTCCTTGTCGGGAAATTTGACGATCTTGTCTTCGATCGACGGACAGTAGCGCGGCCCGATCGACTGAATCTGACCGCTGTACATGGGCGAGCGGTGCACGTTTTCGCGAATGATGCGGTGCGTCTCCGGCGTGGTGTATGCGATGTAGCACGGGACTTGCGAATCATGATGCGCGACGCGCCGGGTACGAAAGCTGAACGGCGTCGGATCTTCATCGCCGGGCTGTGCCTGAAACTTCGACCAATCGATACTGCGTCCGTCGAGGCGCGGAGGCGTGCCGGTCTTGAGGCGGCATCCGCGAAGACCAAGGTTTTTTAGAGCTTCGCCGAGCAAAACGGCATTGGGCTCGCCCGAGCGTCCCGCGGGATATTGCTGCTCGCCACAGTGGATGAGGCCGTTGAGGAATGTTCCGGTGGTGATGATGACGGCTTGCGCACCAACGGTGCGACCGTCGCGAAGTGTTACACCCAGTACTGAGTTGCGAGCAGCGAGTACCGAGTCTTCCGTGGTGCCGGGTAGTCGGTGCTCGGCACTCGGTACTTTCAGAATCAAATCCGCGACTTCCGCCTGCTTGATTTTCAGATTCGGCTGCGACTCGAGCACTTCGCGCATCTTCAAGCGGTACGCTTGCTTGTCGCACTGCGCGCGCGGCGACCATACCGCCGGCCCGCGCGACGTATTCAGAAGACGAAACTGGATGCCGACCGCATCGGTGATTTCGCCCATGATGCCGCCCAGTGCATCGACTTCGCGGACGAGATGTCCCTTGGCGATGCCGCCGATCGCCGGATTGCACGACATCTGCGCGATCAGATCGACATTCAGCGTGTAGAGCGCAGTTTTGAGGCCCATGCGCGCGGAGGCCATCGCGGCCTCGCATCCGGCATGGCCGGCGCCCACGACGACTACGTCGAATTGTTCTGTAAACTGCATGCTTGCTCTGCGAACCCAGGCTTCCAGCTACCTCTTTCATTCTAGCAACTTGATTAGGTTCGCAATGCCTCACTTGCCGACTCGCGTCCCCGCCTTTATATTGTCCTTTCTCAATCCAAACGGTCGGAGGCTAAACAATGACCAGCGCCGAATTCTTTCAGCAACTGGAAGCTCGCATCGCGAAGTATGACCTGCTCTGCCATCCTTTCTACAAGGCATGGTCTGCTGGAGAGTTGACCCGCGACGATTTGCGCGAGTACGCGCAGGATTACTACCATCACGTCGAAGCGTTCCCTTCTTATCTCGCCGCGTTTGCGCTGCGCCAGGAGGAAGGCGATCTACGCCGCGCCGTGCTGGCCAACATGCTGGATGAAAAAGGCGAGGGGCATCCGGGCAAGGATTCGATCTCGCATGACGAATTGTGGCTCGATTTCGCCGAGGGCATGGGATCATCCCGCAATCTGGACGGACACAAGCCGCTACCGGAAGTACAGCAATTGATGCAACACTTCCAGCGCGCGGCCAGCGAAGGCACGCCAGAAGAAGCGTTGGCAGCCTTTTATGCCTATGAGTCGCAGGTGCCGCGTGTGGCCCAGGAAAAAGAACGCGGTCTGCGTAAGATGTACAACGCCGACGACAAAACCCGCGGATACTTCACGCTGCACGCAACGGCCGATGTGTACCACTCGCGCGTGTGGCGCAATCAGCTGGAGAAACGGATCCTGGCGAATCCAGAAACAGCCGAAGCAGCGTTGAACGCCGCTGAGGATGCCGCGCGCACCTTGTGGCAGGCTCTGGATGGGATCGAAGCGCGGCGGATGGCGGCGGCAGCGTAATTCGCATATTGGATTAGGAAAATTGTGCCAGCGATTGTTCGCGAATCGCTGGCCATTTTCTTTTGTGCGAAATAATTTCCGGCGCTGCGGAAGATCAACGCATCTTCATCGGGTAGAGACCAAAAATTGTGATTGACAAAAAACTGCAAGAAAGCAAAGCTGCGAAGTTCCGGGACCTGCACTCCGGGCCGGAGATTCTTCTGCTCGCCAACGCCTGGGATGTGGCCAGCGCCCGACTCGTAGAACAGGCCG
>Ga0209006_10000293_pt1 | contig 50647 bp, 47 predicted proteins | sample JacPin_JW_Ref_O2_FD_188567 | JGI IMG/M metagenome (GOLD analysis project Ga0209006, IMG submission 188567) | Forest soil microbial communities from Algoma, Ontario, Canada - Jack Pine, Ontario site 1_JW_Ref_O2 (SPAdes) (version 2) | ecosystem: Environmental > Terrestrial > Soil > Boreal...
CGGAGACGGAGGCGGCGCGGCGGGCCCTGCGCCGCGCCGAGCGCGGCCGCGCCTTTCTCGACATTTTGTTCGCGCCGGCGGCCGCGTTCCGCCTGCCGGCGGGCGACACCATCGTGTGCCGCTGCGAGGAGGTCACGGCGGCGCAGATCGCCGAGACGATGAGCCTCGGCGTCGAGGGGCCGAACCAGCTCAAGGCATTCCTGCGCTGCGGCATGGGCCCGTGCCAGGGCCGCATGTGCGGGCTCACGGTGAGCGAGATGATTGCGCAGGCGCGCGGCGTTAAGCCCGACGCGGTCGGCTACTATCGGCTGCGCCCGCCGGTAAAACCCATTCCGCTCAAGGAGCTTGCCGACATGCCGCAGACGCAAGCCGCGGTGAACGCGGTCGTGCGCGGATGACACGCACGGCCGACGCGATCGTCATCGGCGGCGGCCTGCATGGCTGCTCGACCGCGCTGCATCTCGCGCTGCGCGGGCGCAAGCCTCTCGTCATCGAGAAGGACTATGCCGGCCGCCACGCCTCCGGCGTCAATGCCGGCGGCGTGCGCCAGCTCGCGCGCAACCTCGCCGAGGTCCCGCTCGCCGTCGCCTCGATGGAGCTGTGGGAGCGCATCGAGGACCTGGTCGGCGACAATTGCGGTTTCGATACCCACGGCCAGGTGCTGGTCGCCGAAAGCGCGGAGGAGCTCGGCAAGCTCAAGGCTCGCGTCGACGATCTGCATCTGCGCGGCTACACCCACGAGGAGCTGATCGACCGCGCCGAGCTCAAGCGCCTGCTGCCCGCCGTCGCCGACCACTGTCCGGGCGGCGTGGTGTCGCGCCGCGACGGCGCTGCCGATCCGTTCCGCACCACCCAGGCGTTTCGCCGGCAGGCGATCGCGCGCGGCGGAGCGATAGTCGAGGGCGTGCGCGTCACCGATCTCAAGCGCCGCGGCGCCACCTGGCACGTCGCGACCGACCACGGCGAGTACCAGGCTCCGGTCGTGGTCAACGCCGCCGGCGCCTGGGCGGGTCGGATCGCCGGCATGGTCGGCGAGCCGGTGCCGCTCGAAGTGATCGCGCCGATGCTCATGATCACGGCGCGCTTGCCGCGCTTCATCGATCCGGTGGTGATCCTGCGCAGCCGCAAGCTCTCGTTCAAGCAGCTCGCCAACGGCACTGTGGTGATCGGCGGCGGCCATCTCGCCAAGCCCTATCCGGACGAGAACGCGACCGTGCTCGACTGGGGCAAGCTCGGCACCAGCGCGCGCACCGTGTGGGAGCTGTTTCCGGTGATGCGGTCGACCACCATCGTGCGCGCCTGGGCCGGCATCGAGGCGCGCATGCCGGACGAGATTCCGGTGATCGGAAAGAGCGACGTGGCCGAGGGCCTGTTTCACCAGTTCGGCTTCTCGGCGCACGGGTTTCAGCTCGGGCCGGGGGTGGGGGCGCTGATGGCGGATCTGATCGTGACGGGGGCGACGAATCTGCCGATCGAGCCGTTCCGGGTGGGGCGGTTTTCCGAGGCCGTCTAGCTTTTGCCGAAGGCGCGGACGGTCTCGCGGCGCGTCGTCAACCAACGAGACGGAATCCGACGACGGCGAAGTGGTGGTCGAATGCGTAGGCGAGTCGAATGCCGGCGCGACGCATCAGCGCGAAGCTTGTGGCGTCCACCGCGGACAGCTTGTGCAAATCAGTGCGTCGAAAAAACTCCCACGATTTCTCCAGGTCGCGCAGCTCGCATGGAAGGATCCTGACTGCGCCACGCTCATAGATCGCCCCTTTCCAGGCAAGCGCCACATCGCGGTTGGCGTTGCGATCGAGAAAGGTGAAGGTTTCGATGACAACAGGGATCGACGTGACGAGCTTGGCACCGGCCCCGCTCAAAAGGTCCCATTGCTCGCGCGCGCGTGCATGCAGCGGATCACGGGAAAGGGCGAGCGCGATCCAGGCGCCGCTGTCCACGAAGACCGTCTCGCCCTGGCGCATTAGGGCTCGTCGTGTACGCTGTCGTGCTCCATGGACGTACGCTTCGGCTCGCCGTCCCAGATCGCGACCGGACCGGCGGCCTGCGGCTTGAGCACAACCTTCCGAATGGCGTCGCGCACTAGCTCCGCCACGCTTCGGCCCGAACGCGCTGCCGCCTTGCGCAGCGCGGCGAGCTCTTCCTTGCGGAGGTAGACCTGCGTCTTTTCCATATATGTCAGTTTAGGAGCGTTTATGACATATGTCAAACGCGTGGTGGCATCCGCTTGGCGCGACCAGCCCGCGATCGAGTCGTTCCGCGTGGGGTTTCACGGGCCGGGATTTCGCCGCCTCACGCCGCATAGGCCGCCGGCACCACCGGCTCCTTGTCCCAGTCGGCGACCGGATCGTAGCCCCACACCCAGTCGGAGCTGCCGTGCACGCTGCCGGTGCCGGCGGCGATCGACTGCTTCTGCGCGGTGGCGTCGCGCATGTGCTTGAAGCGCGCATTGGAGAAGGAGAGCCGCTGCACGCCGTGCACGCGCGGGATGCGGATCCTGCGAAAGTTGGCGAAAGCTTCCACGGGATCGGACGAGGCCGCCATCCAGCGCGCCAGGATGTAGGCGTCCTCGAACGCCTGGTTGGCGCCTTGCCCGGCATTGGGCAGCATGGCGTGCGCCGCGTCGCCGATCAGCTCGATGCGGCCGCGGCCCCAGTTCTGGGTCAGCGGCCGCGTGAACAGGCCCCATTTCGAGCAGGCGGTGATAAGCGCGAGCAGGCGGTCGAGGCGCGGCTCGGAATTGGGAAAGCTCGCCCGCATCTCGTCGGGATCGCCGCGGGTCGACCAGCCTTCCTCGACCCACTTGTCCGTATCCTCCTGCGTGACGATGTTCACGAGCTTCCGGTCGCGGATGTGATACGCCAGGAGATGGCGGCCGGGCCCGACCCATTGGATATGCCCGGTCGGCTCGAGCACGTCGGCGGGGACGTCGCTCGCATCGAGCAGCGCGCGCCACACCATCTGGCCCGTATAGGTCGGGTTGTCGTCGCCGTAGAGCGCATGGCGCACGACCGAGCGCACGCCGTCGGCGCCGATCACGGTCTCGGCCTCGACGCGCGCGCCGTTCTCGAACGCCAGCACGGTGCAATCCCCGCGCTCCTCCAATCCGCTCAGCCGGTGGCCGAGGTGGATCGCGCTGCGGTCGAGCGGACGCGCCAGCACGTCGAGCAGGTCGGCGCGGTGAAACGAGTAGTAGGGCGCGCCGTAGCGCGCCGCCGCCTTCTTGCGGTCGTTGAACTCGAGGAATTCGCCGGTCAGCATGTTGCGCGTGTACATGCCCGGCGAGGCGTAGCCGACGGCAGAGATCGCCTCGCCGAAGCCGATCGCCTGCAGCGCCTTCATCGCCTGCGGGCTCGCGTTGACGGCGGCGCCGATCTCGCCCAGCGCCGGGGCCGCCTCGAACACATCGGGGGCCATCCCGACGCTGCGCAGCGCATTCGCGGCTGCGAGCCCGGCGAGCCCGCCGCCGACGATCGCGATCTTGCAGCTTGACGGCATTCATTCCTCCCGGCGCGCAGCGCGCGTTGGTTGGCGCATATCCTTGACGGCGAACCGGTGCCCACTTCGCCCGGACATGCGCTATTCGGCGGTTATCTTGGTCGCCGCGACGATCTTGGCCCAAAATTGTTGTTGCGTCGCGAGGTAGGCGATGAGCTCCTCCGGCGAGGCCGGCCTTGCGTAGGCGCCCATGCGCGCAAAGGCCTGCTTGACCTCGTCGCTCGCCAGCGCCCGCGCCACGGCATCGCTGAGCTGGCGCCGAATCGCGGGCGGCGTGCCGGGCGGCGCGACGATGCAGTTGATCGAGGCGGTGACGAACCCGTCGTACCCGCTCTCCTGCATGGTCGGAATGTCGGGCGCCAGCGCGTCGCGCGTCGTGCTCGTGACCGCGAGGCCGCGCAGGCGGCCGTCGCGGATGTAGGGCAGCATCTGCGTGAGCGCCGAGAAGAAGATGTTCACCTCGCCGCCGAGCAGGCCGGTCAGGGCAGGGCCGCCGCCGCGATAGGGAATGTGACGGATGTCGATCTGCGCCCGCGCCTTCAACAGCTCGCCCTCGATATGCGGCAGCGTGCCCACGCCGGCCGAGCCGTAGCGCACGACGCCCGGCTCGGATTTCGCCAGCCTGACCAGCTCGGCGACCGAGCCGACCTTGAGCGACGGCTGCACCATCAGCACCTCGGCGGTCTGCGCCAGGCCCGCAACCGGCGCGAACGAATCCGCCGTGTAGCCGGCATTCCGGTAGATCAGCGGCGCGATCAGCAGCGTGCTGGTGCTGCCCATGAACAGCGTATAGCCGTCGGGCTCGGCCGCGATGACCGATTTCGCCGCGATCGTGCCGCCGGCGCCGCCCGGCCGGTTCTCGACCACGACCGGCTGCCCGAGCATGGCCGCGAGCTTCTCCGACACCAGCCGCGCCATGATGTCCGGCGGCCCGCCCGGCGGCGACGACACGACGAGCCGCACCGGCCGCTCCGGGAACGCGTGCGCGCCGTGAGGGAAAATCGCTGCAATGAAGAGGATGAGCGCGCTGATGATCTTGCGCATCATGTCCTGTCTCGGCGCGCGTGGCCCGCGTAGCCCGCCATGGAGCGAAGCGAAATGCGGGGCATCGCGCCCAGCGAAAATTAATTCATCAATGAACGGGTTTGACAAGGTCCATGGGATGCACCGCAACATTCGTGAGACCGGACCCGGGACGAAATTGACCGGCCATCCGCTCATTCGCTAGCTTTCGTCATGCCCAGCCTTGTGCCGGGCATTCACGTCTTCGACACGGGGAAGACGTGGATGGCCGGGACAAGCCCGACCATGACGTTTTGTCGCTGCAGCCAGCCAGGGTCCACGCCTCCATGCATCGGGCACCACGCCTGTTCGCCATGCTCCTGTTCGCCGTGCTCGCCGCGGCGCCCTCGCGCGCGCAGACACCGGATCCCGACGAGGCGCGCATCGACGACCTGATCGTCGCGAGCCACATCCTCGCCCACGAAGGCATCCTCGACAGCTTCGGCCACGTCAGCGCACGCTCGGCAAAAAATCCGAACCATTTCTTCATGCCGCGCGCCATGCCGCCGGCGCTGATTTCGCGTTCCGACATCGTCGAGGTCGACCTCGACTGCAAGCCGGTCACCGCCGACGCGCCGCGGCTCAACGGCGAGCGCTATATCCACTGCCAGGTGTACAAGGCGCGCAGTGACGTGCAGTCGGTGATCCACACGCATGATCTCGCCGTCATCCCGTTCGGGGTCGCCGGCGTGCCGCTCAAGCCGGTCGTCGCCCAGGCCGGCTTCCTGCCGCCGGAAACGCCGCTGTTCGAGATTCGCGATGCGAACGCCTCCGCGGAGCGGCGCGGCATGCTGGTGCTCGACGCGCATCTCGGCGCCGCACTGGCGAAGACCCTCGGCGCCAACCCGGTCGTGCTGATGCGTGGCCACGGCGAGGCGGTGGTGGGACGTTCGGTGCGCGAAGCGACCGTGCGGACGATCTACACCCATATCGACGCGCAGGCGCAGCGCGCCGCGCTGGCGCTCAGCCCGCACATCACGGCGCTCGACAGCGCCGAGCTCGCCGCCAACGCCGCCGAGAACTTCGACGCCGACCGGCCATGGCAGAACTACAAGGCGCGGCTGCCGGACGGCCGCTGAGGCCTGGGCCGGCGCCGATTCTGCGCGCCGCAACGCAGCGGAATCAGTATCGATAGGCCGCGCGCGCGGCCTCAGCAGTGCGGGCCGGCGGATGATCGTTCGGCGTGGCTGGATAGGAATATCCCTCGGCGCGTGCGAGCGCGTCGGCCACCGGTCTGTTGACGAGGGTCGCGTCGATGGCAAGGACGGCCGCTGCCAGCAGCGAGACCGCAAGGATGAGCTTACGCATGACCTGTCCTCCATGAACGTACGCCGTGTGGACTGAGTCCGGCGCGCGGGCGGAAGGTTCCTGGGGCTGCAACATTTTTTCTCACGTGCCCAAGTGCCCGCAATCGCGAAGCTGTCGCGCGCGCGCAAATTAAAGTAGATACTGTGGGATCAATCGTGCATTCGTTGCATTTCGTGCTTCGTTGCGCGCCTGCGGGCCGCGCCGGCACGGCTGTCGCGCCACGCCGCACATCGCCACCGCTTGTTGCCGGTGACGCGCGCGACTAGCTTGAGCGTGCCGGGCGCTTCCTGCCCGGGGGGCCCACGACCGCGATGAAGTGCCCGAATTGCGAGCACGAGAATTCGGACACCGCCAAGTTCTGCGAGGAATGCGCCGCTCCGCTGGTGCGCGTCTGCGCGAACTGCGGCGGCCGGATGGCGCCGACCGCGCGGTTCTGCGCCGAGTGCGGCCATCCGCTCACGCCGGTCGCCGAGGATCCGCGCTTCGCCTCGCCGCGCAACTACACGCCGCAGTACCTGGTCAACAAGATCCTCACCACGCGGGCGGCGCTCGAGGGCGAGCGCAAGCAGGTCACGGTGCTGTTCGCCGACATCAAGGGCTCGATGGAGCTGCTGGCCGACCGCGATCCCGAGGATGCGCAAAAACTGCTCGATCCCGTGCTCGAGCGCATGATCGAGGCGGTGCACTATTACGAGGGCACGGTGAGCCGGGTGATGGGCGACGGCATCTTCGCGCTGTTCGGCGCGCCGCTCGCGCACGAGGACCATGCGGTGCGCGCCTGCTTCGCGGCGCTGCGGATGCAGGAAAGCGTGGCGCGCTACGCCGGCGAGGTCGAGCGCGCCCACGGCATTCCGGTGGCGATCCGCATCGGCCTCAACTCGGGAGAGATTCTCGTCTGCGCGATCGGCAATGACCTGCACATGGAGTACACGGTCGTCGGCCAGACCGTGCATCTCGCGGCGCGCATCGAGCAGATGGCGCGGCCCGGCACGATTCTCACCACCGCCAACACGCTGCGGCTTGCGGAAGGCTATGTCGCCACCCGTCATCTCGGGCTTTCGCCTGTGAAAGGGCTCGCCGAGCCGGTGCCGGTCTACGAGCTGACCGGCCCCGGCCTCGCGCGCACGCGCCTGCAGGTCTCGGCCGGGCGCGGCCTCACGCTGTTCGTCGACCGCGAGGCCGAGATGGCGGCGCTGCAGGACGCGCTCGCGCGCGCCGCGCGCGGGCAGGGCCAGGTGGTCTCGCTCGTGGGCGAGCCCGGCATCGGCAAGTCGCGGCTGCTTTATGAATTCATCCACTCGCCGCCGACCGCGACCTGGCGCGTGCTGGAGAGCGGCTCGGCACCACCCGGCAAGGCGCCGCCGGGGCTTCCACTCATTGATCTGCTCAAGCGCTACTTCGCGCTCGAGGCCGCGACCGACCGGGCCGCCATGTGCGCCATGCTGATCGCGAAGCTCAACGCCCTCGATCGCGCGCTCGAGCCGCTGGCGACGCCGCTGCTCGGCCTGCTCGACGCGGCGCTGGACGATCCGCAATGGACGGGCCTCGATCCGCCGCAGCGCCTGCGCCGCAGCCTCGACGCCGCCGTGCAGCTCCTCGTGCGCGAGAGCGAGATGCAGCCGCTCCTCGTCGTCTTCGACGACGTGCAGTCCTCCGACTCGGTGACGCAGTCGCTGCTCGACGAGCTCGTCGACAGCCTGCCGCGCGCCCGCATCCTGCTCCTGGTCAGCCACCGTCCCGAGTACCAGCACCACTGGGGCGGCAAGAGCTACTTTCGCCCGCTCCACCTCGAAGCGCTGCCCGACGACAGCGGCTATGCGATGCTCGCCGCGCTGCTCGGCAAGGACGCGCGGTTGCGCCAGCCCAAGGAGCTGGTGCTCGCGCGCACCGAGGGCAATCCTTTCTTCATCGAAGAAAGCGTGCGCACGCTGGTCGAGACCGGGGTGCTGAGCGGCACGCGCGGCGCCTACCGGCTCGAGCAGGACGCGCAGACGATCGAGGTGCCGGCGACCGTCGAGGCAGTGCTCGCGGCGCGCATCGATCGCCTGCCGGCGAACGAGAAGCGGCTGCTGCAATGCGCCGCCGTCGTCGGCAAGGACGTGCCGATGGCCCTGCTGCGCGCCGCCGCCGACCTCTCCGACGATACGCTGCGGCGCGACCTCGCCGCCCTGCAGGCCGCCGAATTTCTCTACGTTGGCCGCCTCTTCCCCGATCCCGAATACACGTTCAAGCACGCGCTCACGCACCAGGTCGCCTACGGCAGCCTGCTGCACGACCGCCGACGGGCGCTGCACCGGCGCATCGTCGAGGCGCTTCAGCGCGCCTATCCGGAGCCCGGCGCCGACCAGGTCGAGCTTCTGGCGCATCACGCGTTCAGCGGCGAGATGTGGCAGGACGCCGTGCGCTACTGCCGCCAGGCGGGCCTTGCCGCGGCGCGCCGTCCGGCGCATCGCGAGGCGGTCGTCCGTTTCGAGCAGGCGCTCGAGGCGCTCGCGCATCTTCCGGAAAGCCGCGAGCGCACGGAGCTCGCGATCGACATCCGCTTCGACCTGCGCAATTCGCTGCATCCGCTCGGGCGTCTCAAGGCGCTGCTCGATCACATCCGCACCGCCGAGACGCTGGCGGTCGAGCTTGGCGACCGCCGCCGGCTCGGCCGCGCCTCATCGTTCCTCTGCCAGTATCACCGGTTGATGGGCGATCTCGCCGCCGCGGTGCCGGCGGGAGAGCGGGCCATGGCGATCGCACGCGAGCTCGACGACGTGCCGCTGTCGATCGTCGCCACCACGCACTTCGGTCCGACATTGGCGGCGCGCGGGGATCACCGCCGGGCAGCGGAGATCCTCGACGCGTGCATCAGTCTGCTCCGCGACGACCTCGCGGGCGACGTCATGGGGACGACCGGGATGCTTTCCGTATTCTCGCGCAGCTATCTTGCCTGCTCGCTCGCCGAGCTAGGCCAATTCGCCGCGGCGAGCCGACATGCCGAAGAGGCCATTCGCTTTGCCAAGAACTCAGGCCACGTGTTTAGCCTCGCGTCCGGGTACTATGGCGCCGGGACCGCCTTGGCTCTCAAGGGCGACGTCGCGGGCAGTATCGAGCTCCTGGAGCAGGCTCTTGATCTCTGCCGTTCGTGGCACCTGCTGCTGTTGCTTCCGCTGTTCGGCACCTCGCTCGGTTACGCCTATTGCCTGGCGGCGCGCCCGGACGACGCGATCGGCCTGCTGCAGGAAGCAGAGCACGAGGCTAGCGTCATGCAGCGAATCGGCGGACATTCGATGCTGCTGGTGCGCCTTGGCGAAGCCCACCTGCAGGCGCTGCGGCGCGCCGACGCCGTGCGCTACGCGCATGCAGCGGTGTCGCTCGCGCGCGAGCACACCGAGCGCGGTCACGAGGCGTATGCGTTCCGGCTGCTCGGCGAGCTCGGCTTGAACGATCCTCCGGACCTCGAGGACTCGGAGCTGTTCTTTCGCCAGGGCATCGCACGCGCCCAGGCGCTGGAAATGCGCCCCCTGCTGGCGCAATGCCATTTCGGGCTCGGCCGGCGGCATCGCCGGGTCGGGCGACAGCGCGACGCGACGTTGCACTTGAACGCCGCCGTGGAGCTGTTCTCGATGCTCGACATGGCCTTCTGGCTGGAGCGAGCCCGCGCCGAGCTGGCGTTTCTATCGTAGCGCATGATCACGAAAAACGGGTGCCGGCTCAAACAGTTGAAGCCGACGGCTTTGCGTCAGCAGTCCTCGACGGTTTCTACCTGAATGCCGTGCACGTCGAGCCCGCAATCGCGCGCAAGGCGGCGCAGGTCGAGCTGCAGCGCCTCGAGCGCGTGGCTGTCGACCGGGCCGCTGATCGTGACGGTCGCTACGACCGGCGCGGATGGCCGCGGTGCGCGCGTCCTACCTTTTGGCTTTCTTGCGCGCCTTGGCGATCGCTTTCCACTTTTTCTCAAACTGCTTCACCCCGGCGTGGAACTCGCGCAAAAGCGCGCGTGTTTCCGGACTCTTCGGCGTGGCGGCGATGTTGATGGTCGTCCTTCCCAGCCGCACCGTCTTTTTCGTCGTGATGTTCATGGTCCTTGCTCCCTCTCTCTCCGGTGCCCCCCGGACGAGAACCAGATACGTGCCAAACATCCGTAACGTTATCGAAGAATTGGGAGGCGTGGAAGATGCGCGGTGGAATATCGATGTCGCGCAGCATGTACCAGTCGTCGACGGCGTCGTAGGCGTGGTCCAATTTCACGCGCTCGCCGCGCGCAAGACGCACGAAGGTCGCCACCATATTGTGCCTGCCCGCAAGGTCGAAGATGTTGGTCGCCGAGGAGAAACGACCAGCGTTGATCTCGGTGATGCACGGCACCCCGCGCGCGTCCTCCTTGAGGTCGACGCTGTAGACGCCGCAGGCGTGCTTGTCGAGCAGGCGGATCGCCTTCACGCAGGCGTCGACCGCCTCCGGGGCGACGACCGTCTTGGCGAGGCCCGCGACCGAGGAAACCTGTGCCGGCTGGCTGCCGGTCCCGAGATAGGAGAGCCGCTCGTAAGTCTTGATCAGCACCAGCTCGCCGTCCTGCCACAGGCTCTGGCAGCCGATGTCGCGGCCGGGCAGGTACTCGGACAGCATGAACTCGCGCGCCGCGATCCCGCGCATCTCGCCCCAGTAGCGGATCCAGCCACGCGCCTGGCCGGGCGTGCGCACCGGCAGCGCGCCGAGGGCGCCGGCGCCGGTGCGCACGCGGCACCACAGCGGCCGCGCGGCGCCGAGCTTGCGGAAAATCGCGCCGACGTCGTCGAGGCTCTTGATCGGATGGCTCGCCGGCGCCGCGACGCCGTGGCGGCGCAGGAGCGCGATCAGCCGGTACTTGTCGCGGCATATGCCAAGCACGGACGCACGCGGCAAGAAGAGCTGCCGGCCGAGCTGCCGGCGCACGCCGGAAAGCGCGATCACGTCGGTGTCGACGATCGGCACGATCAGCTCGATGCCTTGCGCCTCGACGATGCGTCGCAGCGCCGCGGCCCAGCGCGGGTGCGCGGGCGGCGGCACCACATAGTTGCGGTCGGCCGACGAGTTCTTGAGCACGAACTGGTCGTCGTTGCAGCCGACCACGAAGGCGGATTTGCAACCGGCGCGCAGGCTGCGCGCCACGTTGTTGCTCGGCCCGTTCCCGGCGCTCGTAAGGAGCACTCGCACGCTCACCTGTGTTTCCCCTCGGCGCGTTCGCCATGATTCGGCCCGCGATGCCGAAAAAGCCTACATGACGCGCGCGCGCCCATCAAATCGGCATCGCGCGGCGCGGTCATCGACGTGATGCTGGCGTGTTCGCGGAGTGCGTTTTCGCACAGCGCACATCGCGCTTTCAGTCTAAGTGTCGATCTCCGATATTGCTTCCAGGCTGCAGGTCGTCATTGCGTCTACCAATCGATTGATCGGGAGCGATTGCCAATGGCCGGCCGCAAGGCCGGCCATTTCTTGATGCATCGCCCGCGCAACTGCAAAATCGAGCGCCCCCTACGCATCCTCCAACGCCTCGTCCACCAGCCGGCGCATGCGGCCCACGTCGGTGAGCACGATCGCGCCGCGGCGGCGCTCGATCAGCCCGGCGCGCTCCAGGGCATTGAGCTCGCGCACCACGCCTTCCCGCCGCGTGCTGACGCGCGCCGCGATCTCGGCGTGGATCGGCGGCGGCGAGACGATGGCGCGTCCCGGCCGGTTCGGCTCCGGCCGCGACAGGCGCAGCAACTCCGCCATGATCCGATGCTGCACGTCGAGGGTGGTGAACTCGTGCACGCGGTTGCTCAGCGACCTGATCTGGCCGGCGAGCAGCGCGAGCACCTGGTTGCACACGTCCGCATGCTCGTTGACGGCGGCGAGAAACGCGGCGGCCGGCATGCGGCCGAGCGTCACGTCGACCACCGCGACGATGCCGGACGAGCGCGGCTGCCGGTCGATCGCGGCGAGCTCGCCAAAATACTCGCCGGTCCTGATCTCGCGAAACAGCACGTCGCGCCCGCCCGACTGGATCATCACGTGCACCGCGCCGGCGACGACGAAGAAGACGTCGTTGCTCGCATCCTGATAGTCGAGCACCCATTGGCCGCCGGTCGCCCGCCGCCAGGTGCACAGGGTGTCGAGCCGGGCGATCGCCGCGGCCGACAGCGAGCGAAAGAGGGGAAATCCCGCGAGCGTCTCGGTCTTGGTGCGTGTCGTGGTCATGCGCCTGCGACGGACGTCGCGGCCGCATCAACCCACGCGATGCCGAGCGCTGTCATCGACGGCTGTCCCCCGATCTGGCCCGCTACCATAGCACGCCGCCGGCGCTGCGATCTGGACAACATTGCGCCTGTCGGCGCAGGCGCGCCGCGGCTGCGCCGGCCGCTGCGGTCCCCGGTTCGCGGTGTGCGTTTTCGCACCCCGTGCGCGGCGGCGTGCGCCTAGCGTGCGCCCGTTGGGATCGCTCGACGCGGAAGGCGCGCATCCCGGTCAAGCGCGGCCGTCGCCGGGCGGCCGCAGGGAGACAAATCATGAGCACCGCCACGGCCCTCGCCCTGTCCGCTGATGCTGCGCCGCCCGCCCTCGGCCGGCCCCATGCGCGCCGGTCGCCTGGCACGCAAGGCCCGGCGTCCGGCGGCGCGCCCGTGCTTCCCTTCAAGCCGCGCAGCATCGTCCGCGCCGCCGCGCCGCGTGCCATGTCGGTGCCGGAAGGCGAAGGCCTGGCCGCCCGCAAATCGATCACGCCATCGGTCGCCGCCGATGCGGACCTGATCCGCGCCATCGCGGCGGGCGACAAGTCGGCGATGCGGACGCTCTTCCTGCGCCACCATGCGCGCGTGCTGCGCTACGTCATGCGCATCGTGCGCGACCACGCCCAGGCCGAGGACGTCCTGAGCGAGGCCTTCCTCGGCGTCTGGCGGCGCGCGGGCCGCTTCGAGGGACGTTCGTCGGTTGCGACGTGGATCTGCGGCATCGCACGGCACAAGGCGCTGACTGCGCTCGAGGCCAAGCCGCCGACCTGCAGCGACGACGATATCATCCTCACGGTCGCCGATCCGGCGCCCGGCCCCGACGGCGGGCTCGCCGCGCAGGACAGGATCGCGACGCTGCGCCGCTGCATCGATGCGCTCTCGCGCGAGCATCGCGAGATCATCGATCTCGTCTACTATCGGGAGAAATCGATCAAGGAGATCACCGACCTGCTCGGCATCGGGATGAATACGGTGAAGACGCGGATGTTCTACGCGCGCAAGCGGCTCGGCGCGCTGTTGGCGGCGGCAGAAGCGGCTTGAATTGTACTATCATACCTCAGCAATGATTTCAACGGTCGGCGGCGCCCTGGCGGCGCCGCATCCTACTTCTTCGCCGCTATATCCTTCGTCAGCGGCGCGAGCCGGGCGACATCGGCGTCGATGGAGGCGTCGAACGCGTGCAGCGCCAAGGTCGTGGCGTTGATGCCCTGCGCCTTGAGCTTCTGCTGCAGTTGCGCGTCCGCGCTCGCCGTGGCGATGGCGTCGGCGAGCTTCTGCATCACCGGCGCGGGCGTTCTGGCCGGCGCGAGGATTCCGTACCAGGTCGCGTAGTGATAATCGACGCCTTGCGCGACCGCCGTCGGTATCTTGACCGGGTCGGTGATTGGTTCGTCGGCGCCGACCGCGAGCCCGCGCAGGCTGCCGTTCTGCACGAACGACAGCACGAAGGCGAGCGGATCGAACGAGGCCTGGATCGCGCCGCTCAGCATGTCGGAGATGATGTTCGAGCTCACCGTGTAGGGCACGTGCACGAGGTTTACTCCGGTCCGCGCCGCGAAATACGCGCCGGCGAGGTGGGTCGAGGTACCGATGCCGGCCGAGCCGTAGTTGATCGCGCCCGGCTTCGCCTTGGCGAGGGCGATGAATTGCGCAAGATCGCTCACGCCGAGCTTCGCCGGCACGACGACGATCGCCGGCGTGGTGCCGATCATCGAGATGCCGGCGAAATCGCGGATCGGATCGAACGCGAGATCCTTGTTGAGCAGGCCGAGGATGGAATGCCCGGAATTGGCGAACAGCAGCGTGTAGCCGTCGGGGTTCGCCTTGGCGACCGCCTGCGCGCCGATGATGCCGCCCGCGCCCGGCCGGTTGAGCACCACCACCTGCTGGCCGAGGATCTGCGATAGTCTGTCCGCGTAGAGCCGCGCCAGGATGTCGATCGTCGTCCCCGGCGTGAGCGGGACGACGAGCGTGATCAGGCGCGTGGGGAATTGATCCGCCGCGCGCGCCCATTGCGGCGGCGTCAGGAATGCGATCAGCAGCAGGATCGCCGCCGCGATCTGCCTGCGGCTCATTGGAGGCCTCCCCGGGTCTTCGTTGTCGACGCCACTACACCAGCGCGACGGCGCGGATCGGCGAGGCTTCCGCGTCGATCAGCTTGAGCGGAAGGCCGATCAGCGTGAAGCGATCCTTGTCGATGCGGTCGAGGTTCTTGAGGTACGGCATCGTGACCACACCGTGCTCGCTCAGCGTGCGCGAATTGTGAAAGACGCGCGGCGCGTCGGGTTCGTCGTTGCCGTGGTAGAAGTCGTAGCCGACGATGACGACGCCCTTGTCGATGCACCACATGGTCGCCTCGATGGTGAGATGGGGCGACGCCTTCATCCACTTTTCCGAGCCGCCGTCATAGCTGTTGTTGAGGTCGGTGCGCAGCATGAGCCGGTCACCCTTGCGGATGCGACCGCCGACGCGCGCCTCGAGGTCGCGCACGGTGATCGCCTGGGCGGGAAGCTTGTCGCGCAGGTCGGCGATGATCGCGTCGCCGATGAACAATTCGAGCGGCAACTGGTGGATCTGCGTTCCGCCGCGCACGTTGTGCTCGGGCGCGTCGACGTGGCTGCCGGCGTGCAGCCGCATGTGCACGCCACGCACGATCTGGCCGGCGCCGCCGGGCGCGTCGTGCTCCTTGATCACCTCCATGGCGAACTGCATGTCCTTGGTGAATCCCGCGGGCGTGCGCATCGCAAAATTCTTCGGGTCGAGCTCGAGACTGATGTCGACGATGGAAAAATCCGGCGGCAGCATGGGGCGTCCCTTAGGTGTGCCTGAGCTCACCCCGCGCGCCCGCAACGGTCAAGTCGGCCGAACGGTCGCGCGCAGTGTGGCGGGGCATCGATTGGCGGCGTGTCAGCTGCGGCCGGCGGCTTTCGGGCCGTTCGGTCAAGTCTCAGCGTCGCCCGATCGATCTCACTTCCGGCGCAATGCGCCCTTGGCGGGCGCGGCCTCCTCGGCGAGCGCGTCGACGAGCTGCAGCAGGGCCGAGCGTGCCGCATCGCTGCCGATCTTGTCGAACCCCTGCAGCAGGCGAAGCGAATGCGGGTTGGCAAGCAGCGCGCGCGGCGTTTCCTCCGGCCCCACGTGCTGCGAGGCGGTCGCGCTGCCGTCGAACAGCGCGAGCAACGGCACGCCCAGCACCTCGGAGATCTGCGAGAGGCGGCTCGCGCCGACGCGGTTCGCGCCCTTTTCGTATTTTTGCACCTGCTGGAACGTGACGCCGATGCGCCGGCCAAGCTCGGTTTGCGAGAAATTCTGCTGCAGCCGGCAGATGCGGATGTTTTGCCCGACCAGAACGTCGATCGGCATTGGACTTTTTGTTGCCACGTCTTCATTCCCCCTGTGCACGCAAAGCCTGCCGGCCCCACCATTAGGGCGCGTGGGCGGTCATCTCGATTTCCAAAAGGTAGTTTTCCCGGAGCTTGGCGACGCCGACGACGGTCCGCGCCGGCAAATTGCCTCCGAAATGCTGCACCCACACCTCGTTGAGGATGGGCAGGTTTTCATCGACGTTAAGGATGTAGCAGGTCGCCTTGAGGCAATGCTCGAAGCCGCTGCCGGCGGCCGCGAGCACGGCGTTGAGGTTGGCGAGCGCCTGCACGGCCTGCGCCTTGAATCCGCCCGCCACCACCTTGTTGCCCTGCTTGGGATCGCGCGGCGAGGCGCCCGAACAGAACACCAGGTTGCCGAGCTTCACCGCCTGAACCAGCGGTGCGCCCGTCACGGCGGCCTGATCGGTATGGACGACTTCCTTCATCATACGGGGCCGGGCTCCTCCGGCGGCATCGCCCGCCTGACAAATCGACGCGGGCAACAGTTGACATGATGTTATAACAAGACTAGCGGTTGCGCATGCTGGATGTCAAACCCTTCGTGGAAGGTCTTCCGCTCTACCGGCAGGTACAGGCCGGAATCGAGGACATGATCCGTGCCCAGCCGGAAGCGAGAACCGTGTCCTTTTCCGATGCGAGTCTCGCCAAGCGCTTCGGCGTGAGCAGGATCACGGTGCGGCGCGCGGTCGACGAGCTGGTCGGGGAGGGGGTGCTTTACCGCATACAGGGTCGCGGGACGTTCGTGCGGCGGAACAAGCTCAAGGAGAAGCTGACGCTGACGAGCTTCCTTGATGCGTGGACCCAGAGCGCGGGCGGATTCAACGTGAAGGTCGCCGTCTTTGAGCCGCGGATGCGGGCGCCGCAGGATGTGGCGGAGCGCCTCGGCATCGCGCCTGGCGCGCCGGTGACCTACGTGCGCCGGCTGCGCTTCCAGAAAGACACGCTGGTTGCAATCGACGACCGCTATATCCGCGTCGAGTGCTGCCCCCACCTGACCAAGCAGGACATCGAGACATCCTCGATCGTCGATTACCTGCGCAATCGAGAAGGCATCGCCATCGATCACGGCGAAATGGAAATCGAGGCGCGTGTTGCCGATCGGGAGGAGGCGAATATTCTCGGGATCAAACGCGGGCAGGTGGTTCTGGTCCGTCGCGTTGTCTTTCTCACCAGGAAGAATGAGGCGATACATATCGGCACGTCGATTTACCGCGCCGACCGCACCAGCTATCGTCTCACGCTTTCGACTTGACCGTTCGGCTGCCCGTCGTTGCAGGGCTGCCGTCGGGGCGCCCGAGGCGATCCATGGATGTCCCAGCCGAATCCGAGCCGTCAGGGCAGTCCGGCAGTCCGGTATCGCCGGCGCTACCCGCATGGACGGAGCTCGCGCTCGACGACGTCTCGATGACGTTCAACGCCGGCAAGGCGGGCGAATACGCGGCATTGACCAATACCAACCTGCGGGTGCGGCGCGGCGAGTTCTACTGCCTGCTTGGCCCGAGCGGCTGCGGCAAGTCGACGGTCCTCAATCTGATTGCCGGCTTCTTGCGGCCGAGTGCCGGCACGATCCGGATGGGCGATCGCCGCATCGTCGCGGCCGGCACCGATCGGGTGGTGGTGTTCCAGGATGCCACCAATGCGCTGTTCCCCTGGTTGCGGACTCAGGAGAACGTCGAGTTCGGGCTGTCGATTCAAGGCATCACCAAGGACGACGCGGCCGACCGCGCGTCGGAATATCTCGATCTCGTGGGCTTGCGCGACCACGCCCATAAGTACCCCTATGAGCTCTCCGGCGGCATGAAGCAGCGCTGTCAGCTGGCACGCGCGCTCGTGATCGAGCCGGAAGTGCTGCTCATGGACGAGCCCTTCGGGGCACTCGATTCGATCACCAAGCGCATCCTGCAGGGGGAACTGCTGCGCATCTGGCGCGAGCTCGGCATGACGATCGTCTACATCACGCACGATGTCAGCGAGGCAGTGCTGCTCGGCGACAAGGTTGCGGTCATGCGGCGCGGGCCCGGCTCCTCGATCAAGGAGGAGTTCGTCGTCGACAAGCTCCATCCGCGCAAATCGACCGACGAGGCGATGGTTGCGCTGTATGCCCGAGTCGAGGCGTCGCTGCAGCAAGAGGTCGGAGTATCGCTCGATGCGGTCTAGGCTGCTGCGCTTCCTCGGTCGCGTTGCGACCACCGCCATATCGCTCTCGCTCGCGCTGTTGGCGTGGGCGGCGTTCGCGCACTACTTCGCATATCCCGATCTCGTGCCCACGCCCCTGGCGACGTTCGAGACGGGCGCGCAGATGGTGCGCAGCGGCGCCTTGCTCGACCATGTGGCAATCAGTCTCCAGCGCATCCTCGTCGGCTATGGTGCCGGCTGCGTGCTCGGCATCGCGATCGGGACGCTGATGGGCCGCATTCCGATCGTCGCGCAGTTCGCCGATCCGCTGCTCCAGCTGATGCGTCCGATATCTCCGGTTGCATTGGTGCCGCTTTCCATCATCTGGTTCGGCATCGGCGATCTGTCGCGCTATTTCATCATCTTCTATGCGGTCGTCATCATCATGATCATGAACACGGCCGCGGGCGTCGCCGCGACCCCGAACATCCGTCTCAATGCCGCAAAATGCCTCGGTGCGCGGCCGCGCCAGGTCTTCCTGCACATCGTCATCCCGTCGGCGCTGCCTTACATCCTGACCGGAATGCGGGTCGCGCTGGGCTTTGCGTTCATGGGGATCGTTGCCGCCGAGATGATCGCGGCGCAATCGGGCATCGGCTATCTCATCATGCAGTCGCGCACGCTGCTGCGCACCGATATCATGTTCGTCGGCCTGGTGACGCTTGGCGTGCTGGGCGCCATCATCGACGGTTGCTTCAAGCTGGCGATCAACCGCACGATGAAGCGGTTCATGGAGCATCAGGTCAATGTATAAGTCTTGATCGAAGACTGCTCGGACGGGAGCCACAATGGGGGAAACTGGGTCATGCGTCGCCTGACGTCCATCGGATACAACACGGCTGCAGTGTGGAAATCGCGCGCGGCGGCTCTCCTGCTCGCGGCGCTCGCGACATGGTGCGCGGCCGGTGCCGCGGCGGCGCAGGACTCCAAGGTGCGTATCTTCAGCGGGACCGACGAGCATTGGGTGCCGTTTCTGGTCGCCAAGGCGAAGGGGTACTTCGCGGACGAAGGACTCGGTGCCGAGGTGACTGTCTTCACCACCGGCGCGACCGCGATCGAGGCGTTCCGCGCCGGGCGGGGCGATTTCGTGTCGGCCGGCGATCTTCCCTCGGCCGCCATGTGGCAGAGCGGCAACGTAATCGGGCTCGCGCCGACGTCGTCGGACACCGATATTTTCGGCATCGTCGGCCGCAAGGACATCAATTTGCCCGCCGACCTGCGCGGCCGGAAGGTCGCGACCCGCATGGGCTCGACCGGCGAATTCCTCCTCGATCGCTATCTTGCGTCGGGCGGGCTTTCTCCCGCCGACGTGAAGGTGGTGGATCTCGCGCCGCCCGACATGGTCGTCGCCCTCGCGCACGGCGACATCGATGCCTTCGCATGGCTCGCGCCGTTCACCACGCGCGCCATCGCCATGGCGCCCGACGTGAAGCTCATCACCAGCGCCAAGGGGCTCGCCAACAACCGCATCATCCTCAGCGTCACGACGTCGTTCGCCCAGCAGCATCCCGACCTCGTGCGCAAGGTGCTGCGCGCGACCGAGCGGGCGATCGATTTCGTCCGCGCCAATCCGCAGGAGGCGACCGAGATCTGGGCGCAGGCGGTGCAGGGCGATGCCAAGCAGTCGGTGCCGGTGGTTCGGCTCATCCATTTCGACATGACGTTCAATGGCGCGTTCGTGCGCGACATGGACGCGTTGGCGAAATTCATGGTGCAGAAGGGCGCGCTCAAGGGGCCGATCAACTGGTCGACCGCCATGAACACGACATTTCTGCGCGCCGTCGACCCGAAGCTCGTGGCAACGTCGCCCTGACGCGATCTCGCCTTCGTTGCAACACCTCCCGCCAATTCGACGACGCCACAAGGAAGCTTGATGCCCGCGCTTGCCAAGAAGAATGGGCCGGGACGCGAATTCGTCCGGCTCGACGTCGCCCGATTGGCCTCCGGCGCCGACCTGCGCCTCGGCCTGCACATCGCGACGGGCGCGAAGCCGGGCCCGACGCTCGGCATTCTCACCACCGTGCACGGCGACGAGACCATGTCCTTGATGGCAGTGCGTCGGCTGCTCGACGGCATCGACGTCGCGGCGCTGGCGGGCCGCGTCGCCGCAATTCCGGTGGCGAACCCCTTGGCGATGTCGGTCTTCAACCGGCAGACGCCCGAGCAGCACGGCAAGACGGACCTGCACGAAGTCTTTCCCGGCCATCCGCACGGCAACCTGACGCAACGCATCGCCAGCGTCATCACCACGCATCTGCTCGACCACGTGGATGCGCTGATCGACATCCATTGCGGCGGATTGGGCGGCCGGCTGCAGGGCCGCGCCGACCTCGACGCTTCGGCGCCCGCCGAGGTCTATCAGGCATCGCTCAAGCTCTGTCGCGCCTTCGGCGCAACCTTCGTCCACGCCAACGATCTTGCCGGCACGGCTGCGCGCTATTGCAATTCGCGCGGGATCGCAACGGCCAACCCGGAGATCGGCGGGGTCTATCTCGGGCCGCAGGCGGAGAGCGCCTATCTCGACGAGACAGTGGCCGGGCTTCGTTCGATGATGGCGAGCCTCGGCATGATCGCGGGCGCGGGCACACCGACGAAGAAACAGCTGCTGTTCGGCAGCAAAAGCCGGTTCGAGGCCAATCCGTCGGTCGGCGGATTTCTGCAGTCGCATTTCGCCTCGCCGGCTGATCTCGGGCGCCGGATCGAAAAAGCCACCGTCCTCGGCGAAATGGTCGATCCGCACAGCCTCGAGGTGGTCGAGGAGCTGCGCGCGCCGGTCAGCGGTTATCTGTTCTTCTCGCGCTATTCGGGCGTCGTCGACGCCGGCACCAAGGCGTTTGCGCTGGCGGAGGAAGCGACGTCCACATGGCTGTAAGCGCAGTGCGGGCTGTTCTGCTCGCGGCCCAGGACGATGTGGCGGCGGTGCTCGATCCGGCGGCCGCGGGCGCGATCATCGCGGTCGCGGATGCATCGGGCGACACGGTGAGCGAGATCACGGCGCGGCATGCGATTCCATTCGGTCACAAGGTCGCGGTGCGCGCGGTCGCCGCGGGGCGGCCGGTTCTTCGCTACGGATTTGCAATCGGTATCGCCACGGCCCCGATCGCGCCGGGCGATCACGTTCACTCGCACAACATGCGAAGCGCGCTGTCGCCGGCGCCGCGACAAGAAGGCAAATCGCTTGCTCGGCGTCCTGCGCGCTGGGTGCATGACCTGGCGAGGGACTCGCTGCTGGCGGCAGGCGCGCCTGCGGACGCCGCCGACGCGATGGCAAACGCGCTGACCGAAGCGCATTTGCGCGGCGTCGAGACGCACGGCTTGCGCCGCCTGCGCCCCTATGTGGCGCGCATCCGCTCGGGTGCGGTCGACGGCAAGGCGAGGCCGCGGATCGAGGGAAGGAATTCGCTGCTGATGGTTGATGGCCGCAACGGCATCGGCCACTACGTCGCGACGGCAGCGGCACAAGCGGTGAGCGACGCGGCGCGGCGATCCGGCATCGCCATCGCGCTCGTGCGCAACAGCAATCATTTCGGCTTTGCCGGCCACTATGCGACACTGATCGCCGCACAAGGGCAGCTCGGCATCGTCACCTCGAACGGTCAGGTCTGCGTCGCGCCCGAAGGCGCGACCCAGCCGCTGCTCAGCAATAATCCGCTCGCGATCGCGGCGCCGCTCGCTCGGCCGGACGCCTTCTTCGAGCTCGATCTCGCAACCAGCGTCACGTCGCGCGCAAACGTCGTCGCGGCGGCGCGCGCGGGCGCGCCCTTGCCGACCGGTCTCGCGCAGGATGCCAACGGCAATCCGACGCGCGATGCGTCCGCCGCGCTCGCCGGCAGCCTGCTTGCATTCGGCGGCGCCAAGGGATTTGGCCTCCTCGTTGCGCTCGAAGCCTTGACCGGCGTGCTTGCCGGCGGCGCGTTCGCGGACCAGGTTTCGTCGAAGGAAGCGGCGCCCGATGCGGCGGAAGGGACCGCCCACACGCTCATCGCCATCGATCTTGCGTCGGCGCTCGGAAGCGAGGCCTATGCGCAACGATTGGATGAGCTTCTGCGCCGGCTCGCGGCGCTGCCCGTCAACCCGGCGGCGGCGCCGATCCGCTACCCGGGAGAGCGGCGCTGGGCGCTGCGACACGAACGGCTGCGCGACGGCGTGCCGCTGTCGGAGGCGGACCTCGGCGACGCCGTGAAGCTCGCGAATGAATTGGGCCTCAGCGCATGACGGATTGGCGCGAAGGACTGACCGGCTACCCGCGTGACGACGGCCGCAAGGGCGTTCGCAATCTGGTCGCCGTCTTGGCGGCCGCCGACAACGTCAACCCGCTGGTGCGGCAACTCGCGTCGCGCAACGCCGGCGTCACCTGCCTGCCTGCGAGTTACGGCCGCGGGCAGATGGGGCGCGATTTCGCGGTGAGCCTGCGCGCAATGGCGGGTCTTGCGGCGCATCCCAATGTCGCGGGGTGCCTCGTCGTCTCGTTCGAGCCGGAGAGTAGCGAGCGGGTGGCGCAGCTCGCTCGGCGGCTGGGGCGGCCGGTCGAAACGCTGTCCTTTCTCGATGTCGGCGGAATGGAAGAATGTCTGGCGCAAGGCGGCGCGATCCTTCGCCGCCTGCAGGATGCGGCCGGCCGCGTGCGGCGCGTGCCGCTCGCGGCGCGTGAGCTCGTGGTCGGGCTCGAATGCGGCGGGTCGGATACGACCTCGGGCCTCTTCGGCAATCCGGCGCTCGGCGCCTTCACCGACCGGCTGGTGGATGCCGGCGGCACCGCGGTCTTTTCCGAGCCGGTCGAGTGCCTCGGCGGCGAGGAGCTGCTGCGCCAGCGGGCGGCCTCGCCGCAGGCCGCGGCGCGGCTGATCGCTACCGTGCAAGCGTACAACGAGCTTGCGCGCGAGCACGGCGTCGATCTCGCCGGCACCAATCCGACCCCGGACAATCTCGCCGGCGGGCTGACGTCGATCGAGGAGAAATCGCTGGGCGCGCTGGCGAAGACCGGGTCGCGCACCATCATGGGCGTGGTCGGCTATGGCGAGGCCGCACCGGCTTCCGGCGTGTGGATGATGGATGCGCCGGCGGCGGCCGTCGAGAACGTCACGGCGCTCGCGGCGGGCGGCGCGCAACTCGTCTGCTTCGTCACCGGCACGGGCAATCCGACCGGCCATCCGGTCGCGCCGACCATCAAGATTTCCGCCAACCCGCGCACGGTCGAGCGCATGCGTGCCCATCTCGACGTCGACCTTGCCGACATGCTGCGCGGCAGGATGAATGTGGCGCAAGGCGCCGACGCGATCGCCACCATGGTCGCGGCGGTGATCAATGGCGCCACGACCGCGGCGGAGCGGCTCGACTATCTCGAAACCAACATCAGCCGCCTCGGTCCTTCTGTTTGACTGGCATGAATCTCGCTCGGCGAACGCCTGCGGGATCGAGAGGAGGGGTTATGTCGGACCTCAAGGTTGTTGGCCTGACGGCAAGTCTACTTGCGGCAGCGGGTGGCGCGCAGGCGCAAGACTGGCCGACCCGGCCGATCACCATGGTGGTCACCTTTGCGGCCGGCAGCGGCGACGACCTCGTCGCCCGCATCGTTGCGCCGCGCATGGCGGAAATCCTCGGCCAGCCGGTAGTGATCGAGAACGTCGGCGGTGCGGGCGGGATGAACGGCGCCAATCGCGTCGCCCGGGCGGCGTCCGACGGCTATCAGATCGTGCTCGGCGGCACCGGCACGTTCGCGGCCAACCAGACCCTCTACAAGCATCCGCTGTACAATGCGGTCAGCGATTTCAAGCCCGTGGCGCTGATCGTGCAGCAGCCGATGGTGCTGATCACCCGCAACGATCTGCCGGCTACGAACCTGCAGGAGTTCATAGCCTACGCCAAGGCCAACCAGGCGAAGATGCAGTTCGGCTCTGGCGGCGCCGGCTCCGCCACGCATCTTGCCTGCGTGCTGCTCGACCTCGCGATCGGCGTCAATGTCGCGCACGTGCCATATCGCTCGGCCGTCATGGCGATGCAGGACATGGTCGGCGGCCGCATCGACTACGTCTGCCCGATCACCTCGACGGCGGTCGCGCAGATCGAGGGCAAGCGCGTGAAGGGTATCGCGATGCTGTCGAGCACGCGCTCACCGGTTCTGCCCGACCTGCCGACCGCGAGCGAGCAGGGGCTTGCGGGATTCGACGTTTATATCTGGAACGGCATCTTCGTGCCGAAGAATACGCCGGACGCGATCGTCAAGAAGCTGCACGACGCGGCGGTCGGGGCGATGAACACGCCGGCAGTCGATCAGCGTATTCGGCAGATGGGTGGCGCGCTGGTCGCACCCGAACGGCGTTCGCCTGAATACTTGCGGCAGTTCGTCGAGGACGAGATCAAGAAATGGGCCGCGCCCATCAAGACGAGCGGCCTCTCGATGGATTGAGCATTGGCCGCCAAAGCGTGATGACTTTTCTTCGAATCGTCATCCCGCTCCAGCTACTTGCTCGAGCATGATCTTTTCCGAAAACCGGTGCCCACTTTTCGGGATCATGCTTTACGTCCGCTGTGCCGAGTTCGCCGGGTCTTCCTCGCGAAAGAGCCCGAGCGTCTCCTGCGGACCGCGGTCCGAGTAGGAAAAGAGCACGCAGTCGTCTTCCGTCTCGATCCGGTACGGAATCCAGCTCGGCACGGTGAAAACGTCATGCGGCTCGAAATCGAGCTGCATGCCGTCGGCGTGCACGCGGCCGCGGCCCTCGACGGCGCAGAAGATCGCGCTTTCGGTGCTGCGATAGGTCTGGCCCGCAAAGCCCTTCGGCATCCACTGGATGAACACCGATATGGTCGGGAACGCGTGCCCACCGGTGAGCGGATTGGCGTAGCGCATCTTGATCCCGTGCGCGGGATGCAGCGGTCCGTCCTTGGCGAGGCGGTCGAGCGCGGCGCGCGTGCGCTCGTACGGATAGGCGAGCAGCGGAGACGAAAGCTTGTCGCCGCGATATTCGACCGGCGCGAGACCTTCGCCGTAGCGCGCCTCGGTCGCGCCGGTCGTCGTCGCCGCGATCTGCGCCTCGTGCGGATAATTCTCGCGGAACATGGTGCCGAAGAACTGCGCGAACGGATTGTCGAGCGCATCGAGCCAGATCACCGGCTCGCTGCCGACATGGCCGTGGTCGTGCCAGCACCAATAGGGCGTGAGCACGAAATCGCCGGGCCGCATCGGGACGCGTTCGCCCTCGACCGTCGAATAGGCGCCGGTGCCCTCGATGATGAAGCGCATGGCGTTCGAGGCGTGCCGATGCGCGCGGGCGACTTCGCCCGGCAGAATGATTTGCAGGCCGGAATAAAGCGAGGACGTGATGTAGCCTGTCCCGGGCAGGCCGGGGTTCTCCAGCATGAGCACGCGGCGCTCCGCCGCGTGCGTGGAAATCAGCTCGGCCGCGCGCAGCAATTGCGGCCGCATGTCGCGATAGCGCCAGATCGCCGGCACCGCCGGCGTGCCGGGGCCCATGCGCGTCGTGCGCTCCCACAGGGGCTTGGCGTTGAGCTTGGCGATGTCGCTCGAATAGGCGGCGAGATCGGATGTCGTCTCGGCGGGCGCCGCGCGGCTCATGAATGCCTCCCCTGGGATCCACTTTGGCCACAATATTGCGGGAGGCATGTGCGCCGGCGCAACCCGTATGTGCGGGCTCGATGCGGTCCCGGCGTTAACTTTGCGTTAAATCATTGAGATTACGGGCCCGCGTTGGAAATGTTCACGCGACGTGGGCGTTGGTTTGCGATAGCCCTGCGTCGCCGGGGTGGCGCCGAAAGTGGAACAGGAGGTCGGTCGATGGCGACGCCCATTTCGCCGGTGCTGCGGCATCCCCTGGCGATCGACCGTTGGTTCGGCGTGCGCGCGCCTGCGCGCGCGGCGACGTCGAAACGCGATCTTCGCCTCGATTTCTTTCGCGGGCTCTCGCTGCTGTTCATCTTCATCGATCACATTCCGAACAACTTCCTCTCCAACGTGACCTTGCACTCGATCGCGTTCTCCGACGCGGCCGAGGTGTTCGTCTTCATCTCGGGCTACGCGGCGGCCCTCGCTTATGGGCGCGTGCTCCAGGATAGTGGCCTGCCGATCGCGACCGCTCAGATTTATCGCCGCGTCTGGCAGCTCTACGTCGCGCATATCTTCATCTTTGCGGTCTTCGCCGCCATCGTCTCGTATTCGATCGCGGCGGTGGACGATCCAAGCTATGCCCAGTCGTTCAATATTTCGCAATTCCTCGATGATCCGCCTGCCGCGATCGGCCAGGTGCTGGCGCTGCGCTTCCAGCCGCAGTTTCTCGACATCCTGCCGCTCTACATCGTGCTGCTCGCCTGCTTTCCGCTCGTGCTTGCGGCGATCGCACGGCATCCGATGTACGCGCTGGTCCCCTCGGGCGTGCTTTACGCGCTGACCCACGTCATGGGCTGGCAGATGCCCGGTTATCCGGACGGCGCCACCTGGTTTTTCAATCCGCTGGCATGGCAGTTCCTGTTCGTCATCGGCGCCGTCGTCGGCCACTCCAAGGTGAGCGGCGTGCCGTGGGTGCCGAGCGGCAGGTGGCTCTTCCGCTTGGCGATGACACTCGCCGCCGTGGCGGCGCTTGTCAGTGCGTCATGGATGATCCAGTCGAATTTCACCGACGCGCCGGATTTTCTGTTCACCCTGCTGGCGCCCTATGTGGGCGACAAGAGCAACCTCAATCCGGTGCGGCTCGCGAGCTTTCTCACGCTTGCCTTCGCGACCGCGCAGCTGGTGCGACCGGACAGTTCGCTGCTGACGAGGCGGCCGGCAAAATGGCTGATCGCCTGCGGGCAGAATTCGTTGCACATCTTCTGCTCCGGAATCCTGCTCTCGGTCCTGGGACAATTCGTGCTCGCGAACTGGGACGATGGGCTGGCGATGCAGGCGTTGGTCGATCTCGTCGGCGGCGTCGCGATGGTGGGGCTCGCCCTGCTGCTCGCCTGGGACAAGGCCGCGGCGCGTACCCCGCGTGCGAGCGAGATGGCCGCGGTGGCATCCCGATAGATCTGCCCTGTCGGCACCGGTGGCGCGCGACATGAAAATCTCCTGCGACCTCGCGTTTTGCGCCGCCGTTCTCGCGATCGGAAAATACCATCTCGGCCTCGGCGTCGCGGCGCTGCAGACGCTGACGCTGGTCACGCTGGTGTTCAGCGGCCAGGCGATCTTCTACGTCGTGCGCGAGCGCCGCCGCATCTGGTCGTCCCGTCCGAGCCTGATCGTCATTCTGTCGTCAATCGCCGATATGCTGATCATTCCGTCGATGGCGGTGCGCGGAGTCCTGATGGCGCCGCTGTCCCTGCGGATCGTAGGCGGAATCTTCGTCGCGTCCTTTGCGCTGGCGCTCGTCCTCGACCAGGTGAAGGTCGCTCTGTTTTCCCGTTTGCGAATGGTATAGCCGCGATGTCGCCCGCTGACATGTCCGAACCACGCAAGCACGCGAAATACGACGCGCTGATCTACAGCTGCCACGCGCTCGCCCCGGTGCGCGTTGCGGTCGCCCATCCCTGCGACGAGACCTCGCTGCGCGGCGCCGTCGAGGCGGCCGAGGCGCGCATCATCAAGCCGACCCTGGTCGGGCCGGAGGCGCGCATTCGCGCGCTCGCCCAGTCGCTCAAGCTCGATATTTCCGGCTTCACGCTGATCGATGCGCCGCACAGCCACGCGGCGGCCGCCAAAGCGGTCGAGCTCGTCCGCCGCGGCGAGGCGGACGCGCTGATGAAGGGCAGCCTGCACACCGATGAGCTTCTCGCCGAGGTCGTCAACAAGGAGACCGGAATCCGCACGGCGCGGCGGATCAGCCACGTGTTCATCATGGACGTGCCGACCCATGCCAAGCCGCTGTTCATCACCGATGCGGCGGTGAACATCTTTCCGACGCTCGAGGAAAAGGTCGACATCGTGCAGAACGCGATCGACCTGGCGCATGCGCTGCGGATCGAGCAGCCCAAGGTCGCGATCCTGTCGGCGGTCGAGACCATCACGTCGAAGCTTCCCTCGACCATCGACGCGGCGGCCCTGTGCAAGATGGCCGAGCGCGGCCAGATCACCGGCGCGCTGCTCGACGGGCCGCTCGCGCTCGACAACGCGATCAGCCGCGAGGCCGCGGCGATCAAGCACCTCACCTCGCCGGTTGCCGGCGACGCCGATATTCTGCTGGTGCCCGATCTCGAAGCCGGCAACATGCTCGCCAAGGAGCTGACCTTTCTCGCCGACGCCGACGCCGCCGGCATCGTGCTCGGGGCGCGCGTGCCGATCATCCTGACCAGCCGCGCCGACAATGTGCGCGCGCGCATGGCGAGCTGCGCGGTCGCCGCGCTCTACGCCCATGCCCGACGGGTCGCGGCCGCGCAAGTCGGCAAGCTCGCGGACTGACCCGATGGGCGCGCAGATTCTCGTCATCAATGCGGGCTCATCGAGCATCAAGTTCTCGGTGTTCGACACCGCGGCCGACCGCTCGCTGACCGCGGGCGCGCACGGGCAGGTGGATGGCATCGGCACCTCGCCGCATCTGGAGGTGAGCGACGAACAGGGTCACAAGCTCGTCGATCAGCGGCCTGCCGCCGACGGATATGACGGCGCGATCGCCGCAATCCACGACTGGTACGCGTCGCATGTGGGCGGCGAAGCGGGCTTTGCCGGTGTCGGCCACCGCATCGTCCACGGCGGCGCTGCCTACGCGGAGCCAGTGCTCATCGACGCTCGCGTTCTCGCCGAGCTGACCGCGCTGGTGCCGCTTGCGCCGCTGCATCAGCCGCACAATCTTGCGGCGGTGCGCGCCGTGGCGGCAGCGGCGCCCGACGTCCCGCAGGTCGCCTGTTTCGACACCGCGTTCCACCACAGCCAGCCGGCGCTCGCGCGGGAATTCGCGCTACCGCGCGCGCTCACCGCAAAGGGCGTGCGGCGCTACGGCTTTCACGGCCTGTCCTACGAGTACATCGTGTCGGCGCTGCCGGCGGTCGCGCCCGAGCTGGTCGGCCGCAAGCTGGTCGTCGCCCATCTCGGCAACGGCGCCAGCATGTGCGCGATCGACAGCGGGCGCAGCATCGCCACCACCATGAGCTTCCCCCCCGTCGATGGCCTGCCGATGGGGACGCGCACGGGAGCGCTTGATCCGGGGGTCATTCTCTATCTGCTCGATCACGAGCACATGGATGCGCGCGCGGTCGAACGGCTGATCTACGACCAATCCGGCCTGCTCGGCGTCTCCGGCATTTCGAGCGACATGCGCACGCTGCTGGCGAGTGCGGCGCCGGCGGCACGCGAGGCAATCGATCTCTTCGTCTATCGGATCGGCCGCGAGCTCGGCTCGCTCGCCGCCGCCCTCGGCGGTCTCGACGGCCTGATCTTCACCGGCGGCATCGGCGAGCACGCCGCGGAGATCCGTGCCCGCGCCTGCCGCGATGCCGCCTGGCTCGGCGTGCTGCTTGATGTCGCGGCAAACGACCGGCACGGACCGCGCATCAGCGCGCCGGCATCGGAGATTCCTGTCTTCGTCGTGCCGACCGACGAGGACCTGATGATCGCGCGCCACACCCGCGAGCTGCTCGACCGGCGCACCGGAAAGTGAGGCCGCGACCATGAGCGAACACGTGCCCGTTCGTTCGCACCACCTCAAGCAGCTCAGCGTGCCGTTCCTGTGGCCGATGGCGGCCGGCGCGCAGATGATCGAGCAGGGCCTCGATCTCTATGCCAAGAACCTCAAATTCGTCGCCGAAGAGGAGAAGATCCAGCACGAGCTGCGGCCGAAGCTCGCGAATGCGAACCGCGTCATGCTCGGCCTGCGCACCATGGTCTTCCGCGACTATTCGGCGACCGACGCGAGCGGCGTCCCCACCGTTGTCGATGCACCCTACGCGGGTCATTCCGCGATGATCGCCGACTATCACAAGGGCCAGAGCCTGATCGAGACGCTGCTCGGCAATGGTCTTGGCCGCGTCTTTCTCACCGACTGGAAGTCGGCGACCGAGGACATGAAGGACCTGGAGATCGACCAATATCTCGCCGAGCTCAATGTCTGCGTCGATGATCTTGGCGGGCGGGTCAACCTGGTGGGCCTGTGCCAGGGCGGATGGCTCTCCGCCATGTATGCGGCGCGCTGGCCCGGGAAGGTTGCCTCGCTCGTTCTCGCCGGAGCGCCGATCGATACGGACGCGGGCGACGGGCCGGTCAAGCGCATGGCGCGCAGCTATCCGGTGTCGTTCTACGAGGAGCTGGTGTCGCTCGGCGGCGGGCTCATGCGCGGCAGCACGATGCTGCAGGGCTGGAAAGGCATGCATCCCCAACAGCATTATTTCCAGGAGCACATCGATCTCTACGAGCACATCGACGATCCGGCGTACCTCAGGAAGGAGGAGACCTTTGCGAGCTGGTACGAGAATCCGATCGACCTGCCGGGGCGCTTCTATCTGCAGGCGATCGTGCAGCTGTTCAAGGAGAACCGGTTTGCCAAGGGCGAATTCATCGGGCTCGGCAAGCGCCTCAATCTCAACGACGTGACCTGCCCGGTCTATCTGCTCGCCGGTGCCGCCGACGACATCACGCCGCGCGAGCAGGTGTTTGATGCCGAGAAATATCTCGGCACGCCCAAGGCGCGCATCGAGAAGGCGCTCGTTCCCGGCGGCCACATCGGGCTCTTCATGGGTGCGAGCACGCTCAAGACGGCGTGGCCCACGATTGCGCGTTGGATCGCGCAATCCGGAGAGAACGGCGCATCGCGCGCACGAAGCTGACTCAAATCTGCATTCAGGCGGTCGGCTGAGAGCAATGCCTATCGCCGCTGATTGCTTGCCGGCCGCGATTCTTTGCGGATCAGCTCGACCTCCTGCAGATACTCGGTGAGCAGCTCGAAGTTCGACGCGAGCGAGTTGATGATGTCTTCCAGGCCTTTGAGCGTAAAGGTGGCCTTGCCGTCGTTGCGTTCGATGAATCGCTCGCCGCCCGCGCGCGGATCGTCGCGCAGCGGCTTGATGCTCGCCGGGGTGCGCAGAATCCAATCCGGCTGGATCCAGCTCGACGAATGGTCGGAGACCCACGCCGCATGCGCGATGTCGTTGCGCAGCGGCGTCAGTTCCTCGGGAACGAGCAGGAAGGTGCTGATCCGATCGTATTGATCGACCGGCACGGTCCAGTGAAAAAGCAGATCGAGCAGCGCCCGCCGCTTTTCGCGAAAGTCGAGGCTGCGGGTCAGCAGCATGATGGCGGCGGGGTCGGCGCCCGAGACCGTGGTCATCACCTCCTGCATCAGCAGCTCATAGCGCGCGAACAGCTGGATGATCGTCCCGAACAGCAACAGGTGCCGTTCGGTGAGGCTGCCGAGGATCGTCTTGTTCATGCCTGCGCTCCGATTCAAATTTCATGCGGGCGAAATGAACCCCGAGTCTAGAGGGCTTCGCTCCACCCGTCCCGACCTTCAACCGGTGTGTGTGCGCGTGCCACATCAGTGCTGTCGCGCCAGCCGCCGATCGGTTTCGGCGGCGAGGCGCTTGAGCGCATCTGCGATCTGCACCGGGTAGGCGCCGTCCGGCGGGAGTGATCGCAGTGATTCCGGCAAACGCGCAAGCTCGCGGGCCGCATGGTTGCGGATGTCGGCAAGCGTCGGCATCGGATGCGTTCGCCGTCCGTCCTGCATGACGAGGCCGAGCAGCGGCTCGCCGGGGTGGGAATCGTCGTCGAGGCCGAGGATATCGCCCAACATGCGGCCGTCGGCGCCGTAGCGGCGCCACACCTGCTTGCGTCCGGGCCAGGTCTCCTTGTGCGACGAATATTTGCGTCGCGGCAGGCCGGCATATTCCTGCAGCTTGTACACGCAATCGAGCGCCGGAACGTCCGATGATGTCGTCAGGCTGGTGCCGACCCCGAAGCCGTCGATCGGCGCGCCGGCGCGGCGCATCGCCGCGATCTCGTCCTCGTCGAGGCCGCCGCTGGCGAAGATCGTGACGGCGGAACATCCGCCGGCGTCGAGAATGCGGCGCACGCTTCCTGCCAGCGCCGTCAGGTCGCCGCTGTCGAGGCGCACCGCGCGGATCGTGATTCCGAGCGCCGCGAGCTTGGGCGCCAGCGCCACGACTTTCCGCGCCGCCGCCTCCGTGTCGTAGGTGTCGAGCAGCAAGGTGAGGTTGTTCGGCCGCGCGCGGGCGAAATTCTCGAACGCCGTCGCCTCGTCGTCATGCACCTCGATGAACGAATGCGCCATGGTGCCGAAGGTCGGGATGCCGAAGAGCTCTTCGGCGAGGACCGTCGCGGTGCCGGCGAAGCCCGCGATGTAGCTCGCCCGCGCCGCCATCAGGCCGGCCTCGGCGCCGTGCGCGCGGCGCAGGCCGAAATCGACCACCACCTTGTCGCCGGCCGCGAGCTTGACCCGCGCCGCCTTGGCGGCGACGAGGGTCTGGAAATGCATGAGGTTCATCACGCGGCTCTCGACGAGCTGTGCCTGCGGCAGCGGCGCCGTCACGCGCAGGATCGGCTCGTTGGCAAAGAAAATGGTGCCTTCCGGCATCGCATGGACGTCGCCGGTGAACCGCAGCGACGCGAGATAGTCGAGCAGGCGCTTGCTAAAGCGCCCGGTCGACGCAAGCCAGTCGATCTCGGCCGGCGAAAACTTCAGAGTCTCGAGGAAATCAAGCACCTGCTCGAGGCCCGCCGCCATGAGAAAACGCCGCCGCGCCGGCAGCGAGCGGATGAAGAATTCAAACACCGCGGGTTTGCTCTCGTCATGGTCCAGATAAGCCTGGATCATGTTGAGCTGGTAGAGATCGGTGAGGAGAGGGCCGGGATCGAGTGTCATGTGGGAAGCCATGTGGAAGGCCCATCTTGCCACGATCCGGCGACACAAGACATGCGATTTGATCGATCCCCTAGGGGATTCCCCTTAGGTGCAATATCTGAATTTCGTCCGCCGGGGCCGCTCGTTATCGATGGTGCATCAACCCAATGGAGTTGCGCCATGCTGATGCCGACGACGGTCCAGAACGCTTCAAAGCAAGTCCCCGGTGGCGGATCGCAAACTGTCCCCGGCTCTCCGCCGCTTGCCGGTGCCATCGACATGATGGGCGCTCCCGTGACCTTCGCGCGAAACTCGGAAATCTTCGGCGAAGGCGAGCCGGCCGACTACCTCTACAAGGTCGTGAGCGGCACCGTGCGGACGTCCAAGATCCTCACCGATGGACGTCGCCAGATCGGCTCGTTCCACATGGCGGGTGACATTTTCGGCCTCGAAGTCGGCGACGACCACACCTTTTCGGCCGAAGCGATCACCGAGGCAAAGGTTCTGGTGGTGCGGCGCAGCGCGCTGCTCGGTCTTGCGGCGCGCGACAGCAATGTCGGGCGCCAACTGTGGATGCTTGCGGGGTGCGAGCTCGCGCGCGTGCAGGACCATATCATGCTGCTGGTCAAGACCGCTCAGGAGCGCGTCGTCTGTTTCCTGCTCGAAATGGCGCAACGCGTCCCGGACGGCAATACGGTGGCGCTGACGATGTCGCGCCAGGACATCGCCGACTACCTCGGCCTCACCATCGAGACGGTCTCGCGCACGCTCACCACGCTGGAGAACGACGGTGCGATCGAGCTGCCAACCTCGCGCTGCATCCTGCTGCGCAAGCGCGCCACGCTCGCCCGCCTGAATGCCTGATCGCGCGACAAGATCTCCGCGAACGGCCGGTCAGCAACACCGTTCCCTCGCTGGGCGATAGCGGGTTGCGAAGCGGCGCGGCGTGCTTCAACGCCGAACGGCCTGCCTGAAAAATCAGGACCCGCGCCGTCCGCTCTCCGCCCTGAAATCTGTTCTGGGGCGCTCGAGCGGGACGGCCGCGGGTCTTGCCGGCGGGATTCGCAAGCTGCGTGGTTCATTGCCCAGGCCAGATCGACGCCCCGAAGACGCTTCACTGCCGTGCTTCACCAGACTTGCCTCCGCACGACGACCCGCAAAACATGCAAGACGAACACGTTGGCGGATCGTTGATCTGCATCAAACCAGTCATGCGCGGGCCTCGCCGCAGACCCGCGCGATTGAGGGAAGGCGTCGGACAAAGTCCTGCGCAAGATTACGGGGGAATCCGTGGAGGCCCCCCATGCCCTATGCAGCCAACGACGATTTGCCGCCTTCCGTCCGCCGCCATCTGCCGCCACACGCCCAGGATATCTACCGCGAGGCGTTCAACCATGCCTACGCGGCGCACGCGGGCGATCCGCGTCAGGAGGAGGCGGCGCATCGTATCGCCTGGGCGGCGGTCAAGCGCAGCTACGTGAAGGTCGGAGATAGCTGGGTTGGCCGGGCGATCAGCGACTGAGCGAGCCTCGGCCCATCCCCGGGGCTCGCGTTCTTCGCGACAAGACGCCGCCCGGCCGCGGGCTATGACGTCGCGCCGCATCTTCGGCTAGGATGCGGCGCGTTCGCCACCGGCATGCAGGAGCCGATATGATCAAGGATATTGCCTTCCATCTTTCCAACCGGACGCCCGGCACGGCGACCATCGACTATGCTGTCTCGGTCGCCGCCGCCTTCGAGGCGCATCTCGCCGGCATTGCGTTCGCGCTCGATCCGTTCATTCCGCCCACCATGGGCATCGGCGACATGGTCCCGGCCGACTGGATCGACGAGCAGCGGGAGGAAGCGCAGGAGGCCGCCGACGCCGCGATCGCCCGCTTCGAGGAGGCGGCGCGGCGCAACGCCATTTCGGCCGAAACACGCCGGCTCGACGCAAGTCTCGCCGGCGCCGCCGAGATGTTCGGTCGGATCGCGCGGCGCTTCGATCTCTCGATCGTGCGCCAAGCCGAGCCCGGCAAGGCGCCGCTCGAGGAATTGATGATCGAGGCGGCGCTGTTCGATTCCGGCCGGCCAGTGCTGGTCGTGCCCTATATCCAGAAGGGCGCGCTCACGCTAGACCGCGCGATGGTCTGCTGGGACGGCAGCCGAAATGCGGCGCGCGCGGTGGGCGACGCGATGCCGTTCCTCGCACGCGCCAAGGCGGTCGAGGTCGTGATCGTGCAAGGCGACGCCGGCAAGAGCGACGAAATTCCCGGCGCCGATATCGGCGAGCACCTCGCCCGGCATGGCCTCAAGGTCGACGTGAAACGCATCGTCGCGACCGACGGCGACGTGATGGACACGATCCTGTCGCACGCGGCCGATGTCGGCACCGATTTCATCGTCATGGGCGGCTACGGCCATTCGCGGCTGCGCGAATTCATCCTCGGCGGCGTCACCCGCGGGATTCTCGCCACCATGACGGTGCCGGTGCTGATGTCGCACTAGCGGCGGCGGAGGTCCCTGTCGGCCAACCAACGCCTACCCCCGATCAAGTCGGGGCAGGCTTCTCGCCAGGACATGGGCTCATCGCCGTGCGTTCCGCGGGCCGGCCGGGCCCGTGGTTGAAAATCACGGACCGAATTCCCATCTCAGCCACCGAGCTGAACATGGGGCTTGAAATTGGAACGCAATTTTTCCCGCGACTGGATGTGGTCGGAGGCCTGCGAGATGCTCGCCCGGGCTGACCGGCTGCATCGCGAGCTTTTCCGGCCGGTGCGTTCGGCGGCGCGGCTGCCGACCTGGGAGCCGCCGGTCGACATCCTCGAGACCGGCCGCGAGGTGCTGGTCCTGGTGGCGCTTCCGGGCGTCGACCCGGATCAGGTCGAGGTCGCGATCGAGGGCGGCGACCTCGTCGTCGCCGGCACGCGCGTGCTGCCGGGCGAATTGCGCACCGCCGTGATTCACCGGCTCGAACTGCCGCAAGGCCGCTTTGCGCGTCGCGTCAGGCTGCCGGCCGGCCGCTACGGCGGGATACGCCGTGCCTTCGTGCACGGGTGTCTCGCGATCACGATGCAGAAATCGGAATAATCACATGGTCGATCCGCAGAACATGCAAGCCTTGAGCGCCCGCGACGGCGGCGGCTCGGCTGCGAGCTACCCGCCGATCCCGCCCGACGCGCTCATCATCGTGCCGGTGCGCAACGCCGTGCTGTTTCCCGAGCAGGTGATGCCGATCACGGTCGGCCGGCCGAAGTCGGTCGCGGCCGCTCAGCAGGCGATGCGCGAGCAGCGCCCGGTCGGCATCCTCATGCAGCGCGAGGCGAAGGCCGAGGATCCGACGCCGATCGATATGCATCGTTTCGGCACCGTCGCCAACGTGGTGCGCTTTCTCACCGCGCCGGACGGCTCGCATCATCTCGTCTGCCAGGGCGAGCAGCGTTTCCAGGTCGAGGAATTCCTCGGCGGCTGGCCGTTCTTCGTCGCCCGCGTGCGGCGCATTCCCGAGCCGACGACGCGCTCGACCGAGATCGACGCGCGGTTCCTCAACCTGAAGAACCAGCTGCTCGAGGCGCTGCGGCTCCTGCCGCAGGCGCCGACCGAGCTCTTGGCGACGGTCGAGTCCGTGGAATCGCCCGCCGTGCTCGCCGATCTCGCGGCCGCCTACATGGACGCGAAGCCGGAGGAGAAGCAGGAGATCCTCGAGACGATCGACATCGTTGCGCGCATGGAGAAAGTGTCGCGCACGCTCGCCAACCGCATCGAGGTGCTGCGCCTGTCGCACGAGATCGGCCAGCAGACCAAGGCTGCCCTCGACGCGCGCCAGCGCGAGGTGCTGCTGCGCGAGCAGATGGCGGCGATTCAGAAGCAACTCGGCGAGGGCGAGGAAGGCAAGTCGGCCGAGATCGCCGAGCTCACCAAGGCGATCACCGACGCCAAGATGCCGAAGGAGGTCGAGGACGCGGCCCGCAAGGAGCTGCGCCGGCTCGAGCGCATGCCCGAGGCCGCCGCCGAATACGGCATGGTGCGCAGCTATCTCGACTGGCTGATCGAGCTGCCCTGGGCGCTGCCCGAGGAGACGCCGATCGACATCGTGCAGGCGCGCAAGATTCTCGACGAGGACCACTACGGCCTCGACAAGATCAAGCGGCGCATCATCGAGTATCTGGCGGTGCGCAAGCTCGCGCCGAACGGCAAGGCGCCGATCCTCTGCTTCGTCGGACCGCCCGGCGTCGGCAAGACCTCGCTCGGCCAGTCGATCGCCCGCGCCATGAGCCGCAAGTTCGTGCGCGTGAGCCTCGGCGGCGTGCATGACGAGGCCGAGATCCGCGGCCACCGCCGCACCTATATCGGCGCGCTGCCCGGCAACATCATCCAGGCGATCCGCAAGGCCGGCACGCGCAACTGCGTCATGATGCTGGACGAGATCGACAAGCTCGGCGCCGGCATCCACGGCGATCCGGGCGCGGCGCTGCTCGAGGTGCTCGATCCCGAGCAGAACAACACCTTCCGCGACAACTATCTCGGCGTGCCGTTCGACCTGAGCCGCGTCGTGTTCATCACCACGGCGAACATGCTCGACACCGTCCCGGGGCCGCTGCGCGACCGCATGGAGATCATCAGCCTCGCCGGCTACACGGCGGACGAGAAGCTGCAGATCGCGCAACGCTATCTGGTGCGGCGCCAGCTCGAGGCGAACGGCCTGCAGGCCGGCCAGGCGGAGATATCCGACGCGGCGCTGCGCGCCATCATCGCGCAGTACACGCGCGAGGCGGGCGTGCGCAATCTCGAACGCGAGATCGGCAAGGTGCTGCGTCACGCGGCGGTGCGCATCGCCGAAGGCCAGAGCGGGCCGATCCGCGTCGAGGTCGGCGATCTCGCCGCGATCCTCGGCTCGCCGCAGTTCGAGAACGAGGTCGCCATGCGCGTGAGCGTGCCGGGCGTCGCGACCGGGCTCGCCTGGACGCCGGTCGGCGGCGACATCCTTTTCATCGAGGCGACGCGGCTGCCTGGCCATGGCAAGCTGATCCTCACCGGCCAGCTCGGCGAGGTGATGAAGGAGAGCGCGCAGGCGGCGCTGAGCATCGTCAAGAACCGCGCGGTGTCGTTCGGCATCGATCCGGAGCGCTTCGAGAAGAGCGACATCCACATCCACGTGCCGGCGGGGGCGACCCCGAAGGACGGCCCGAGCGCGGGCGTCGCCATGTTCCTCGCCCTTGTCTCGCTGATGACCGATCGCACGGTGCGCAGCGACACCGCGATGACCGGCGAGATCAGCCTGCGCGGCCTGGTGCTGCCGATCGGCGGCGTCAAAGAGAAGGTCACCGCAGCCGCGCGCGCCGGCATCCGGCGCGTGATGCTGCCGGCGCGCAACCGCAAGGACTACGAGGATATCCCCGAGGAAGTCCGTCGCCAGATGGAGTTCATCTGGCTCGAGCGGGTGGATGACGCGGTTGCGGCCGCGCTCGAGCCGGCGCGGGCGGGGGAGGGGCGGGCTCAGAGCAAGGCCGAGGAGCGCGCGGTTGCGGCGGCGGATGCGTGAGGCGCTGGCGTACGGCACGCTTAACCGCCCCTGAATTCGGGAAAGGCTGACGCCTGGTCCGATCCGATCGGCGATCAGTCTTTGCTGATCTTGTCCTTGGCGAATTGGTCGTGCCATTTCCGGTACGCCTCTGCGTGCGGCGCTGCAGCGCGCCGATTTTTGTTACCGATTTGTAACTCGACCGGATCATGGGCTGAGGACTAGTCTTCGCGCCACGTCGGGTACAACCGTCGCCCCCGTATCCGACTCAGGGAGCCCCAGCTCGCGATCGTGAGTTGGGGCTCTTTGTTTGTGCCTCGATCCCATCGAAGCCTTGCGCTACGGATAGCGTGGCCTGCGGTGCCCGGAAAGTCTCCCTATATAGTCTGCGTGCACATAGCGTCGCGATCCGAGGCCGGCCGGTGAGGAGCAGACCTTGAGGGACCCCTACGAAATCCTCGGCGTCGAGAAGAGCGCGTCGCTCGAGGACATCCGCAAGAGCTATCGCAAGCTCGCGAAGAAGTTCCACCCCGATCTCAATCCCGGCAGCAAAAGCGCCGAGGAGCAGTTCAAGGAGGTCTCCTCGGCCTACGATCTGCTCTCCGATGCGGACAAGCGCGCGCGCTTCGACCGCGGCGAGATCGACGCGGCCGGCGCCGAGCGGCCGCGCCAGCGCTTTTACAAGGATTTCGCCGAGGATTCGGACCACGTCTACACGGACGCCTCGGGCTACGAGGATTTTGCGACTGGCGACGATCTATTTGCCGAAATCCTCCGCCGGCAGGCGCAGGCGCGTGCCAATGCGCCGGGGCCGGACATGCACTATCGGCTCCCGGTCGACTTCCTCGATGCGGTGAACGGCGGCACCATCCGCCTCGGTGTGCCCGACGGCGGGACGCTGGAAGTCAAGATTCCCGCCGGCATCGAGACCGGCCAGGTGCTGCGCCTGCGCGGCAAGGGCGGGCCGGGCCGCGGCACCGGCAAGCCGGGCGACGCGCTGGTCGAGGTCGAGGTCAGGCCGCATCGCTTCTTCGCCCGCGAGGGCGACGACATCCACGTCGAGCTGCCGATCACGCTCAGCGAAGCCGTGCTCGGCGGCGAGGTGCCGGTGCCGACGCCGACCGGCCCGGTGATGATGCGCGTGCCGAAGAATTCCAACACCGGCGCGACGCTGCGCCTCAGGGGCAAGGGCGTGCGCCGCCACGGCGGCGGCCATGGCGACGAGCTGGTGCGGCTCAAGGTGATGCTGCCGCCCGCGCCCGATCCGGAGCTGGAAAAATTCGCTGCCGGCTGGCAGGCCGGCAAATCCTACGATCCGCGCCGGGAGATGCAGTCATGACGATCACCCGCCAGGAATTCCTGCTGCGCGCAAGCCTCGACGACGGCACGCTCGAGGCGTGGGTCGCCGAGGAGTGGCTCATCCCGGGCGGCAGCACCGCCGAGCCTGCCTTCACGGATGCGGATATTGCGCGCGCCGCGCTCATCCGCGATTTGAAGCACGAGCTCGACGTCAACGATCCGGGCATCGGCGTGATCCTGAGCCTGCTCGACCAGGTGCACGGCCTGCGGCGCACGCTCGCCGATCTGCTGCGCGACATGCGCGAGCGGCGCGAGCCGAACGGCTGAGTCGCCAGACCGTTTCACCCCAGCTCCAGCACCACCTTCTGGATATCCCCGCTGTCCGGCTCGCGCTCGATCGAGAAGCCGAGCTCGCGACACATGCGCAGCATCGTGGCGTTTTCGCCGAGAACCTGGCCCTCGATGCGCTTGAGCCCCTCGGCCCGCGCATATTCGATGATCATCTGCATCAGCTTCCAGCCGAGGCCGCGGCCCTTGAGGTCGCTGCGCAGCAGCACCGCATATTCGCCGCTCTCGTAGTTCGCGTCGGAGTGCAGGCGCACGCCGCCGAGCATCGCGCGTGTCGTCTCGTCGATCGCGACGAACGCCATGGCGCGGGCATAGTCGAGCTGGGTGAGGCGGGCGACGAACACATGGCCGAAATCCTTGATCGGCGCGAAGAAGCGCAGCCGCAGGTCGTCGAGCGACACATGCTGGAGGAAGTCGCGCACCATGTCCTCGTCCTCGGGCCGCATCGGCCGCACGAAGACGCGCCAGTCCTCGCCGACCGTGACGTGGCGCTCCCATTCGATCGGATAGGGGCGCACCGCGAAACCGGACCGCCGCCGCCCGGACGGCGAGACCGGCACGCGTGCGATCGCGATGCGGGCATCGAGCGCCAGCACGCCGGTCTCGTCGGCGATGAGCGGGTTGATGTCGAGCTCGCGGATCTCGGGGAGATCCGCGCGCAGCTGCGCGAGCTTGACCAGCACCAGCGCGATGTCGTCGACCCGCGCGGCCGGCACGCCACGATAGCCGTGCAGCATGCGGGCGACCCGGGTGCGGGCGATCAGGTCGTTCGCCATCTTGAGATCGAGCGGCGGCAGCGCGAGCGCGGTGTCGTCGATCACGTGCACGGCGGTGCCGCCATGGCCGAACAGCACCACCGGGCCGAACGTCGCGTCTTCGGCGATGCCGGCGATCAGCTCGTGCGCCTTCGGCCGCACGATCATCGGCTGGATCGTCACGCCGGCGATGCGCGCGTCGGGCCTTGCCGCTATTGCCCGCGCAATCACGTCGGCGGCGGCCTTGCGCACCGCGGCGCCGTCGGCGAGATTGAGCCGCACGCCGTTGACGTCCGATTTATGCACGATGTCGCGCGAGGCGATCTTCACCACCACCGAGCGGCCGTCGCCGAAGAACGGCGCGGCGAGCGTCTCGGCCTGCTGCGGCGTCGCGGCGAGAACCGTCGGCACCATCGGAATCGCATAGGCCTCAAGGAGCTTGCCGGCTTCGAGCGGATCGAGCCAGCTGCGGTGCTCGAGCAGCGCGTGCTCGACCAGCGCGCGCGCCGCCGCGCGGTCGGGCGCGAAATGCTCGGGCAGGCTCGGCGGCGTCTCCATCAGGGTGCTGACCGCTTCGCCGTGCCGCACGAGGTGCATGAAACCCTGCACGGCGTCGCTTTCCGTCGCGAAATGCGGAATGTTGGCGCGGTCGAACACGGCAGTGACCTGCTCGCCCGCACCGACCCAGAGGGCGAGCGCCGCCTTCGGATTGACCATCCGGCCGCGCCGGCTCTTGAGGAAATCCACGACCGCGTTCGCGGTCTCGACGCCGGAGGCGAGGGCGGTTTCGACGTTCACGACCAGCACGGCGTCGTTCTCGCCGTCATCGAGCAGCGCGTCGAGCGCCGCGCAGTAGCGCGCGGCGTCCGCGTCGCCGACGATGTCGATCGGATTGACCTTCGACCAGGTGGACGGCAGGACGGCGTCGAGCTTTGCGCGCGTCTCCGCCGAAATTTCCGCCGGCACGCCGCCAAGATCGATCAGCCGGTCTATCGCCAGCACGCCGATGCCGCCGCCGTTGGTGAGGATGGCGAGCCGTTTGCCGCGCGCCGCGCGCACGCGGCCGAGCGTCTCGGCGGCGTCGAAGAATTCGGCGAGGTCGAACACGCGCAGGAGCCCGGCCCGGCGCAGCGCCGCGTCATAGACCGCGTCCGCGCCCGCGAGCGCGCCCGTGTGGGTTGCCGCCGCCTTGGCGGCCTCGGCGTGGCGCCCCGCCTTGATCACCACCACGGGCTTGATGCGCGCGGCTGCGCGTGCGGCCGACATGAACTTGCGCGCATCGCGCAGCTCCTCGACATAGAGGAGGATCGCGCGCGTGCGATGATCGAGCGCGAAATAGTCGACCAGGTCGCCGATGTCGACGTCGATCTGGTCGCCGATCGAGATGATCGCCGAGAAGCCGATCGACCGCCGCGCCGCCCATTCGACCATGCCGGCAACCATGCCGCCGGATTGCGAGATCAGCGCGAGGTCGCCCGCGCCCGGCATGCGCGCCGCGAACGAGGCGTTGAGCCGTGCCGCCGGAACGATGACGCCGAGGCAGTTCGGCCCGACGAGGCGCAGGCCCTTGGCGCGCGCCGCCTTGGCGGCCGCGTCGCAGAGCGAGCCCGGGCCATGACCGAGGCCGGCCGTGACAATGATGGCGGCGCAGGTGCCGAGCTCGGCGGCTTGGGCGACGATTCCCGGCACCGTGTCGGGAGGCGTTGCGATGACCACGACCTCGGGCGCGGACGGAAGCGCGGCGAGGCTTCGCACCGCGCGCATCCCGTCGATCTCCGCGAAGTCCGGATTGACCAGATAGATCGGCCCATCGAGCCCCGCCGCGCGCAGATTGCGCAGGACCGCGCGGCCGACTGACTTCTCGCGCGGATTGGCGCCGACCATGGCGACCGATTGCGGCCGGAAGAGCTTGTCCAGGCGATAGGTCGACATCGGCAGGGCTGCTCCAAGGTCCGCGCGCCGCAAAGGCGAGTTGACGCGTCTGGCCCGATTCCCGTGCTCCGGCTTTGCGAATTATCAAGACGATGGATGGCAATCTCATTAACGTTGACGAATTCGTCATCTGCCGCTTGGTGCTTATTTCATCGCACTCACCGGTGGCCACCGCCGGTGGCCGAGGTCGAGGAGCGCCTGCGCGATGGGGCGGGCAGCTCCGGCACGCTTCGACGAGCCCTTCGTGACCCTGAGCCGGGCGAGCGGAACCCGACTGTCGCGCTTGATGTTGAGTTGATTGCTATCGCCGATGTTCGCGAACGCGCATGCCGCGCGCGGGCAGGGGACGGTTTTGTGCGAGAATCGGCGGGGAACAAACGGAACCAATCCGATGAGGTCCGACTTATCCTAGGGCTGCGTCGTGCAGCTCAGTGGAGGGCGTATCGCCGTGCCAGACGAAGCGACCATCCGGATTCTCGTTCATCGGCAAAACATCCATCGCTACAAGTTCCTGCTCCACACGCCGCTGACGGACTTCGAACGCGCGTTCATCACTCGCCGCATCGGTGAGGAAGAGGCGGAGGTCCGTCAACTGACGGCGCATCGGTCGCAGCTTGCCGGTCGAGCAGGAAAGAACAACGTTCCGCTCGAGGCAGCGACCAAGGCCGACGATCACATCACGCCCAGCTGACCGTCCAACCCCGCCATTAGGGCGAATTCCTGCGCACGCTGAACGGCATCGCGCGGCGCGATCTCCTTTGCTAGTCTTGCCGGCAAACAGGGAGGTGGCGCATGCCGGGTCGTTTGCGGTTCGTCGTTGTCGTCGCGTTGGGGTCGGGACTGGCGGGCTATGCGGCGGCCGCGCCCGCGCTCGATTATGCTTTCTTCAAGGGCAAGGTCGAACCGATCTTCCTGCAAAAGCGGCCGGGCCACACCCGCTGCTATTTCTGCCACGCGGAGAGCAACAACGGCCTGCATCTGGAGAAGCTGCTGCCCGGACACGACACGTGGACCGAGGAGCAGTCGCGCAAGAACTTCGCGACCGTGTCGAACCTCGTGAATCCCGGCGAGCCCGGCACCAGCCGTCTGCTGCTGCATCCGCTTGCGCCCGAGGGGGGCGGCGACGCCTTTCATTCGGGCGGCCGGCAGTTCGCGGACAAGAACGATCCGCAGTGGAAGGCGATCGAGGCCTGGGTCAACGGCGCGAAGGCGGACGGCAAATAGCCGCCGCGGCGTGCGTTATCGCCCGCGCTGCCGCGGGCGTTGCGCGGCTCAGTTCATCACCATCGTGTTGATGCGCTTCGGCACCTCGCCGACCGGCACCACGGCGATGACCTTCATCGCCGGCATGTCGATCGCGCTGACCGAGCGCAGCGCGGCGTTGGAGACATAGGCCGTCTTGCTGTCCGGCGTGAAGGTGATCCAGTTCGCCACCGCCGAGAGCGGCTTGTGGCCGGGCAGCTTGAGGTCGGGCAGGTCGACATGGCCGACCAAGCTGAGGTCCGCGAGCGAGTAGACATAGACCGCGTTGTTCGGGATGCTCGTCACCCATAGGGTCTTGCGGTCGGGCGCGACCCCGATGCCATGCGACGGCGCGGTCGAACGCTCCGAATCGGTTTCGAACTCGGCCGGCGCCGGCGGCAGCGTGATGCGGGCGACCTCCTTGCGGGCCGCGAAGTCGACCACCACGAAGCCGTTGAGGTTGGAGAGCTGGGCGAAGATGCGCTTGGTCGAGCCGTCGTCGTTGGCCTCGATCGTCATCGGACGCACGCCGTCCTCGACCTTGAGCTCCCAGGCGATCTGCTCGGTCGCGAGATCGATGACGGTGATCATCTTGGCCGGGATCGATCCCATCACGGCGTATTTGCCGTCCGGCGTCACATAGACGTTGTGCAGGCGGCCGTGCGTCGGGACGGTCTTCGTCAGCGTCAGCGTCTTGGCGTCGACGATGTCGAGCGCACCGGTGCCGCGCGCGATCGCGACCACCACGCGATCGCCCTGCGGCGTCACCGCGATATTGTTGGGGTGGTCGCTCAGCGCGATCTTCTTGATCAGCGCGCCACTCTCGCGGTCGAACACGTCGAGCGTCGAGGTCGCCTCGTTGCTGACGAAGACCTTCGACCCGTCCTTCGCGAAGTTGATGCCGTGCGCCGCCTCGATGCTGATCTGCTGCACGACCTTGTTGGTCGCGGGATCGATGACGTCGATCGCATCGCCGGCGCTGTTGGTAATGTAGACGCGCACCAGCGCCGCGTGTGCGGCGAGCGGTGGGAGCGAGCATGCGAGCACAAGAGACAGTGTTCGCAGGGAACGGCGTGTCATGGGCGACCTCCGCGCGGAATTTCTCGTGGGCGTCAGGTTACGCGCATCCGCGACGAGACCGCAATGGCCCCCGCGGCGGTTCCCGCGATGGGTCGACGAATACCGTCCGGCTCACGCTTTCGCGTTGATCGGGGGCGCGATGGTGGTTTCTGCGTCGTCGTCGGCCTTGTGCAGCGGCCGGATGGTGTCGTGCCCCTGCTTGGCGCGCCGCGCCGCGAGCGAGGTCGCGAATGCGGTGGAACTGTCGATCACGATGTCGCGCTGCCGGTCGACCGTGATGATGTGATAGCTGTCGTCGAGGATGACCGTATTGACGCGGCCGCCGAGATGGCGCTGCAGGTATTCGGAATTCCTCAGGCTCGCCATGTCGTCCTCGCGCGCCTGGATCAGCAGCGCGGGCGCATCGATCGAGTTGAGCTCGGGCTTGACCGCGTCGACGAGATCGCAATGCTGCCAGATGGCGGCGCCCGGCGTCACCAGGATGCCGGCGCGCGTGGTGTCGCCCGACGTCATCGCGGCCAGCACCACGGCGCGGATCGCCGGATCCTTGATGCCGTACGGCTCCTTTTCGGTGAAGCTGTAGAAGCGGCTGAACATGCGGTGGCCGATCGCGCTCAGCGGGCCGAAGTCGAGCAGATGGGCCGACCGCGGCATCGCCCAGCCGTCGTGCCATAGCGTCGGCGCATAGAGTGCGAGTCCGTGCACGTCGGTCTTTCGTTGCGCCGCGAGGTGCAAGGCCAGCACGGCGCCCATCGAGAGGCCGCCCGCGATGATCGTGTCGCAGCGCTTGCGCAGGCGGTCGAGGGCATCCTCGACGCTCGCATACCAGTCGCGCCAGCCGCTCGCGAGCAGGTCGTTGGCGTCGCCGCAATGGCCGGCGAGCTGGCAGCAATGCACCGTGAAGCCCTGCCGGGCGATGCCCTTGGCGACGAATTTCAGCTCCAGTGGCGTGCCGCCGAGTCCGTGCACCAGCAGGAAGCCGGTTGGCCCGTTGCCGAGCGTGAAACCGTGGTCGGTGGCGATCATGGCTTGCGGCTCACGCGGGCAAAGAGCTGATCGAGCAGCGCGATCGCGAGATCGATCTCGGCGTAGCTGATGTTAAGCGACGGCGCGAAGGTGATGACGTTCTTGTAGTAGCCGCCGATGTCGAGCACGAGGCCGTAGCGGCGGCCCTCGTGCATCAGGTCCCCCTTGAGCGCCTCGTCGACCATGCGGTCGACGGTCGCCTTGTCGGGGGTGAAGCCGTCCGCGGCGCAGATTTCGGCGCGCAGCGCCAGGCCGAGACCGTCGACGTCGCCGACGATTTTGTGGCGGCGCTGCAGCTCCTGCAGGCCCTGCAGGAAGTAGGCGCCCTTCTTCGGCACCGAGGTCGCGAAATCCTCCTCGTGCATCATCTTCATCGCCTCGAGCGCGACGGCGGTACCGAGCGGATTGGCGTTGAAGGTCGAGTGGGTCGAGCCCGGCGGAAACACGGTCGGATTGATCAGCGCCTCGCGCGCCCAGATCCCGGAGAGCGGATTGAGGCCGTTGGTGAGCGCCTTGCCGAACACGATCACGTCGGGCTTCACGTCGAAATGCTCGATCGCCCACAGCTTGCCGGTGCGGAAGAAGCCCATCTGGATCTCGTCGACGACCAGCAGGATGCCGTAGCGGTCGAGCACCTTCTTCAATTCGACGAAGAAGTTCCTCGGCGGAATCACGTAGCCGCCGGTGCCCTGGATCGGCTCGACGTAGAAGGCGGCATATTCGGCCTGGCCGGCCTTGGGGTCCCAGACGCCGTTGTACTCGCTCTCGAAGAGGCGCTCGAACTGCTTCACGCAATGAAGGCCGTACTCCTCCTTGCTCATGCCTTTCGGCCCGCGGAAATGGTAGGGGAACGGCATGAACTGCGCGCGATCGCCGAAGTGGCCGTAACGGCGGCGATAGCGGTAGGAGGAGGTGATCGCCGAGGCGCCGAGCGTGCGGCCGTGATAGCCGCCCTCGAAGGCGAACATCAGGCTCTTGCCGTTCGAGGCGTTGCGCACCAGCTTGAGCGAATCCTCGACCGCCTGCGCGCCGCCGACGTTGAAGTGCACGCGGCCCTTGAGGCCGAACTTCGCCTGCGCGTCACGCGCGATCAGCGCCGCAAGCTCGATCTTCTCGCGGTGCAGGTACTGGCTCGCGACCTGCGGCAGGCGGTCGATCTGGCGCTTGAGCGCGTCGTTGAGGCGGCGGTTGGCGTAGCCGAAATTGACCGCCGAGTACCACATCTGCAGGTCGAGATATTCGCGGCCGACAGCGTCGTAGAGGAACGAGCCCTCGCAGCGCTCGAAGATCTTCGGCTGCTCGGCGTAGTGGACGGTGTCGCCATGCGAGCAGTAGAGCGCCTCGAGGCGAAGAAGCTCGGCTTCCTCGTCGGCGACGGATGCAACTGGCGCGGCGGCGCGCGCGGCGATCTTAAGCGGAGGGCGACGCATGCGCGGCCTCGTCGGGTTGCGGCGCGATGGAGCGCCCGAGTGCGTCGATCCAGCGCGCGAGGATCAGCGATGCGGCGGCGAAATTGGCGAATGGCTCGAAAGCAATCCCGCTGCGGGCGCAGTGTTCGGCCAGCGCGTCCTTGGCGATGACGAGGTCGGCGCCGGCGGCGGCGCAAAAATCCGAACGCCCGTCGCCGATCAGGACGCGCAGTCCCGCCGGCTCGGCCGCGATGGTCGCGCATTTGCAATGTCCGGCGGTCGCCCGGCAGTCGGCGCGTGCGTGCGGAAAGCCGAGGCGCCAGCGCCGCCCGCCGAGCCATTCGAGGTGATTGGCGACGACCGGAAGGCTGAGGCCGGCGCGCGCCAGCATGGCGGCCGAGATGCGATCGAGCCCGTCGGACACGACCGTGATGGCGAGCCCGTAGGCGCCGCACAGCGCCACGAACCCGGCAAAGTGCGGATCGATCGTGGCGTCGCGCACGAACGCATCGAGCGCCTCGGGGCTCGCGCGCACGAGATCGATCTGGCGCGCGAGACATTCGCGTGAGCCGATGCGGCCCGCCACCCAGTCCGCCTCGATCGTCCGCCAGGACGGATCCGCGAAGCTCTCGAGGATGAGGTCGGTCGTGTCGCCGACCGAAATTGTGCCGTCGAAGTCGACGAACACACGTATGCTCGGCGGCACCGAGCAGCGCGCTTCTTCCAGATACACCTGAACTCGCCCCCCAACGCCGGCTTGTTGTGTTTTAGTGACCGCGTTAAGTCTTCATAAACTAGACGCCGGAGTCTTTGATTTCAATCAAGGAAATGGGGCGAGGTTAATGTCGGAACGGTAATCCGACCTGACGTAACGGCAATCGCCGGCCCTGGCGCTATCAAAGCGTGTTGAGTCGCCGACGTGATCGCAAGGGGTGGTCGCTTTGTCGCACCCGGCGCTTCCAGCCGAACGATCCGGTCCGGGTGGCCGCAGTCCAATGGAACCTGGTGCCCCTCAGCCCGCGATGACCTTGACGGGCTTGCCGTCGATGAAGTTGCGGATATTGGCGACGACGTCGCCGTAATAGACCTTGTAGCTCTCGGCGCTGACGTAGCCGAGGTGCGGGGTGAGCACGACGTTGTCGAGCTTGCGGAACGGGTGATCGACCGGCAGCGGCTCGACGTCGAACACGTCGAGGCCGGCGCCGGCGAGGCGGCCGGCAGTGAGCGCCGAAATCAACGCCTTCTCGTCGACGATCGGTCCGCGCGACGTGTTGACGAGGTACGCGGTCGGCTTCATCAGCGCGAGGTCCTTTTCGCCCAGGAGTCCGCGCGAGCGGTCGCTGAGCTGGAGATGGATCGTCACGATGTCGGCATTGCGCAGCAGGTGCTCCTTGCTGGCGTAGTCGACGCCCGCTTCCTGGCACTTCTCCGGCGTGAGGTTCTGGCTCCAGGCGATCACCTTCATGCCGAACGCCTTGGCGACGTTGGCGGCGCGCCGCCCCAGATTGCCGAGGCCGATGACGCCGAGGGTCATGCCCTGAATGTCATGACCGATCGTGACCTGCCACGGTGCGCCGGCCTTCATGCGCGCATTCTCGAAGCCGATGCGGCGGGTGAGCTCGAGGATCAGGCCGAACGTGATGCCGATGGTAGGGTTGCCGAACGCGCCCGTGCACGCGACCGTGATGCCGCGCTCGGCCGCCGCCTTGAGATCGATCGACTTGTTGCGCGCGCCCGTGGTGATGAGCAGCTTGAGGTTTGGCAGCGCCTCGATGGTGTCGCGCAGGAACGCCGTACGCTCGCGCATGATGGCGATGATCTGGAAGCCCTGCAGGGCGCGGCAGACCTCATCGGCATTCTTGAACGGCTGATCGAACACCGTCACGTCGACGTCGTTCGTCACCTTCGACCAGTCCGCACAGGTGAGCGCGACCTTCTGGTAGTCGTCGAGAACGGCGCAGCGGTATTTCATCGGTCGATCCGTCCGTGGCTTCGCGGCCGCGTTCGCCCGCGGCCGCCGCATTGACCGCATGAGGCATCCCACAATCGCCGCCCCGAAGACAAGACCGTCGGGGTGGTCACTTCTCCGCCGTGATGTTCGCCGCCTTGATCACGCCGGTCCAGCGTTCCGTATCAGCCTTGATGAAGGCTTTCGCCTGGTCGGGCGTCATCGCCTCCGGCGTCATGGTGAGCTTCTGCATGCGATCCTGCACGTCCGGCATCTTGAGGACGTCGACGATCGCGGCGTTGAGCTTGGCGACGATCGCGGGCGGCGTCTTCGGCGGCGCCGAGATCGCGTTCCAGGTGTCCGACTCGAAGTCGGGCACGCCCGCTTCGATGAAGGTCGGGATGTCGGGCAGGAGCGCGTTCCGCTGCCTGGTCGCGACCGCGAGGATGCGGGCGCGGCCGGCCTGATGCAGCCGGATCGCCGAGGCGAGCTCGGAGAACATCAGGTCGACGTGGCTCGCGATCAGATCGTTGATCGCCGGTGCGGTGCCGCGATAGGGCACGTGCACCATGCCGATGCCGGTCTTGCGGCTGAACAGCTCGGCGGTGAGGTGCGATGTCGTGCCGATGCCCTGCGAAGCGTAGTTGAGAGTCCCGGGATGAGCGCGCGCGTAGGCGAGGAATTCCGCCATGTTCTTCGCCGGAAAGTCCGGGCGCACCGTCAGCGTGTTCGGGATCGAGCTCAGGATCGCGACCGGCTCGAACCTCGCCGGGTCGAAGTTGAGCTTCTCATAGAGAAGGACGTTCACGGTCAGCGGCGCGGGCTGCGAGGCGAGCAGCGTGTAGCCGTCGGGCTCGGCGCCGTAGACCACTTCCGCGCCGATATTGCCGGCCTGTCCGGTGCGGTTCTCGACCACGACCGCCTGGCCGAGGCGATGACTGAGCTTCTCGGCGACGATCCGCGTGATCGTGTCGACTCCGCCGCCCGCCGGCACGCAGACGACGATCTTGATCGGCCGGCTCGGATAGCTGGCCGCGCTATCCTGGCTGGCCTGGCCGAAGGCGGGCGCCGCGAGCAACAGGCTCGCGAGCAGGGTCGCATGCTTGAGCATCGAAACGGATCCCGGATGAGAGCTTCAGGTCGGCGCGGCCGGGTCGGCCGCGCGGGGCGCAATCTGTCACATTGAGCGATGGGCGTTAAGCCGGTGTCGCGGTCAGATTGCCACAGGCCGCGGCGCCGGTCGGGCGCAACGATTGTCGTCGGTCCGCGCCGATTGCGGCTTGCCCTTCGCCAACCGGATCGCTACATCAACCGCGAAAATCCCGACATCACGCAAGGGAATGCCCGCCCGGCGCGGCGGAGGCCACGACTCTAGGGACATTCACTCCAAGGACATTCTATGAACGGCCGCCAGTTCGTCTATCACATGGAAGGTCTCTCCAAGACCTACCCGGGCAACCGCAAGGTGCTCGAGAACATCAACCTGTCGTTCTATCCGGACGCCAAGATCGGCGTGCTCGGCGTCAACGGCTCGGGCAAGTCGACCCTGCTGCGCATCATGGCGGGCATCGACACGGACTACGTCGGCGAGGGCTGGGTCGCGGAGGGTGCGCGCGTCGGCTACCTGCCGCAGGAGCCGCAGCTCGATGCCGCCAAAAGCGTGCGCGAG
>Ga0209006_10000294_pt1 | contig 50491 bp, 45 predicted proteins | sample JacPin_JW_Ref_O2_FD_188567 | JGI IMG/M metagenome (GOLD analysis project Ga0209006, IMG submission 188567) | Forest soil microbial communities from Algoma, Ontario, Canada - Jack Pine, Ontario site 1_JW_Ref_O2 (SPAdes) (version 2) | ecosystem: Environmental > Terrestrial > Soil > Boreal...
ATGCAATTGTCCCTACGACCCAACCTGTCCGGAGCAACCCAACAACATGCCAAGTCCCTCCGTCACCTCGCCGCAAGTAGCCGTCAACGACATCGGCTCAAGCGAGGACTTTCTCGCCGCCATCGACAAAACCATCAAATACTTCAACGATGGCGACATCGTCGAAGGGACGATCGTCAAGGTTGACCGTGACGAGGTCCTGCTCGACATCGGCTACAAGACCGAAGGTGTGATCCCTTCGCGCGAGCTGTCCATCAAGCACGACGTCGACCCCAATGAGGTGGTGTCCGTCGGCGATGAGGTCGAGGCGCTCGTTCTCACGAAGGAGGACAAAGAGGGTCGGCTGATCCTGTCCAAGAAGCGCGCGCAGTACGAGCGGGCCTGGGGCACGATCGAAGAGCTCAAGGAGAAGGACGAGGCCGTCAAGGGCACCGTCATCGAAGTCGTGAAGGGTGGCCTGATCCTCGACATCGGCCTGCGCGGCTTCCTGCCCGCCTCGCTGGTGGAGATGCGCCGCGTGCGTGATCTGCAGCCGTACATCGGCAAGGAAATCGAGGCGAAGATCATCGAGCTGGACAAGAACCGCAACAACGTCGTGCTGTCGCGGCGCGCCTGGCTCGAGCAGACGCAATCCGAGGTGCGCAGCGAGTTCCTCAACCAGCTGCAGAAGGGCGCGATCCGCAAGGGCGTCGTCAGCTCGATCGTCAACTTCGGCGCGTTCGTCGACCTCGGTGGTGTCGACGGTCTGGTGCACGTGTCCGAGTTGTCTTGGAAGCACATCGATCACCCGTCGGAGGTCGTGCAGGTCGGCGACGAGGTAACGGTGGAGGTTCTCGACGTCGACATGGACCGCGAACGGGTTTCGTTGTCGCTCAAGGCCACTCAGGAAGACCCGTGGCGCCACTTCGCCCGCACGCACGCGATCGGCCAGATCGTCCCGGGCAAGGTCACCAAGCTGGTGCCGTTCGGTGCGTTCGTGCGCGTCGAGGAGGGCATCGAGGGTCTGGTCCACATCTCAGAACTGGCCGAGCGACATGTCGAGGTCCCGGACCAGGTGGTGCAGGTCGGCGACGACGCGATGGTCAAGGTCATCGACATCGACCTGGAACGGCGCCGCATCTCGCTGTCGCTGAAGCAGGCCAACGAGGATTACACCGAGGAGTTCGACCCGTCGAAGTACGGCATGGCCGACAGCTACGACGAGCAGGGCAACTACATCTTCCCCGAGGGCTTCGATTCGGAGACCAACGAATGGCTCGACGGTTACGACACACAGCGCACCGAGTGGGAAGGGCGCTACGCGGAGGCCGAGCGGCGGCACAAGATGCACACCGCGCAGATGGAGAAGTTCGCTGCCGCAGAGGCGGCCGCCGCCGAGAAGCACCCGTCGGACAACGGGTCGTCTCGGTCGGATGAGCCGCAGTCGGGTGGGTCGCTTGCGAGCGACGAGCAGTTGGCCGCCCTCCGGGAGAAGCTGGCCGGCAGCGCCTAGCCGCACCTGCTCGGCGCGGGCACATGCTGAGGATCGGGCTGACCGGCGGGATCGGGGCCGGTAAGTCGACGGTGTCAGCCACTTTCGCGGACTGCGGCGGTGTCGTGGTCGACGGTGATGTCATCGCCCGCGAAGTCGTCGAACCGGGCACCGAAGGCCTGGCCAGGCTGGTCGACGTGTTCGGTGACGACATCCTGCTTCCCGGCGGCGCATTGAACCGCCCCGCGCTGGCCGCGAAGGCGTTCGCCGACTCGGACAACCGCGCCACGCTGAACGGTATCGTGCACCCACTGGTGGCGCGGCGGCGCGCCGAGATCATCTCCGCGGTGTCCGAGGACGAGGTGGTCGTCGAAGACATTCCCCTGCTGGTCGAAAGCGGCATGGCGCCGTTGTTCCCGCTCGTCGCGGTGGTGCACACGGACGCTGAGGAGAGGCTGAAGCGGCTGGTGGAGCACCGCGCCATGAGCGAGTCGGACGCCAGGGCCAGGATCGCCGCGCAGGCCACAGATGAGGAGCGGCGCGCGGTCGCCGACGTGTGGCTGGACAATTCCGGGTCGCGCGGCGAGCTGGTTGAGCGCGCTCGGGAGCTGTGGTACCAGCGCATACTGCCGTTTGCGCATAACCTGCGGGAGGGCCGCACTGTTCCGGCGGCGCCGACTCTGGTGCCTGCAGATGCAACATGGCCGGCGCAGGCGCGCCGCATCATCGAACGCCTGAAGACCGCGAGCGGGCACCACGCGCTACGGGTCGACCACATCGGCTCATCCGCGGTGCCCGGCATGGACGCCAAGGATGTGATCGACGTTCAGATAACGGTCGCGTCGCTGGCGGTTGCCGACCAGATCAGCGATGCGCTGGAACACGCGGGGTACCCCCGCATTGACCGGATCACCGCCGATGAGGCGAAACCGGACGCCCGGAGCACAGTCGCCGAATTCGACCACACCAATGATCCAGCGTTATGGCACAAGAGGATTCATGCGTCGGCTGATCCGGGTCGACCGACGCACGTGCATGTGCGGGTGGACGGGTGGCCGAACCAGCAGTTCGCGTTGCTGTTCACTGACTGGCTGGCTGACCACCAGAGCGTGCAGGAGGATTATCTCGCCGCCAAGCGGGCAGCCCAGGCCTCGTCGAACTATGCGGAGGCCAAGGAGCCGTGGTTCTTCGATGCGTACCGCCGCGCGTGGGACTGGGCGGATGCGACCAGCTGGAGGCCGTAGCGTCAGTTCGGCGGCGCGGCCTCACTCGGGGGCGGCGGGCTCGGGGGCGTGCCGGCAGGGGGGGTGTTGGCAGCGCTGACCGCGGCGGCGTTGGCCAGCGACCCGCCGCACGGCATTACGCCGTAGCCGGGGTCATTGCTCTGAGGCAGGAACCTCGGCGCGATGTAGTCGTCGGCCTGGGCGGTCATCGCGTCGTCCACCAGAATTTCGCAGTGCAGGTTGGCTGTGTACGGCCATCTGATCGAGATTTCCATGCCGGCATGCTGAGGGTTGGCCAGCACGGTGTTCGCCTCGAATGTCTGCCCCGGCAGCATCGTCGGATTGGCGGTCTCGACCTCGCTGTCGCTGATGTTGTACGTGATCGTCGCGCCGCGCGAAACACCATCGATTCGGGCGCGGTAGGTGATGTTGTGAAGACTCTGCTGCGGCTGATCGTCGGCAAGCGCCGTCGTGGGACTCAACTGACCTGCCGCGATCACTGCCGCCAGGCACACGACAGTACGACCGACACGGATGGTGGCACTCATGACAGCCGAGGTTACAGGCCCGCCCAGGTGAGGTGCATTTCGTTGCCATCCAGCCAGCGGCGGAGGTCGTGGCCGTTTTCGGAGAGGCCTTCGATGGCGTGCACCGCGCGCTGGATGGTGCGTTCTGCTATCAGCGATGACACGAGGCCGTGGCGATGGGCGTCCAACAGCTCATCGACGTCAAGCAGTTCGGTGCACTCCCCGGCGTGCGTGACGAGGTCGAGGTAGTGGTCCTCGGCGCGCCACACAGTTTCGCCGGGAGTGAACTCTCCGACGTCGAGGTAGTAGTCCTGCGCACGCTCGTAACCGGGGTTGAAACGGAAGACGTTGACGCGCAGCCCCAGCGACGGAAGCAGCCACGATTCGAGGTAGTTGAACTGCACGCGGCCAGGTGTCGGCCGGGCCATGTAGAGCCCCCACGGCTTGACGGTGTAGACGTCGACCGCGCGCACGAAGCCCTTCGGGTCGGTGTTGGTGCGCGCGACCAGGTCGAACGTTTCGCGTTTGGGCGGGTGGATACGGTCAGCATACGGCGGGAACAACTAGCTGTCGGTGGCTGGTTCTAGGCTGGTAGACATGGCATTCGCAACCGAACGCCCAGTGGTGGCGCACTCTGAGTACCGCGCTGTCGAAGATGCGGTGCGCGCCGGAGGCCGCTTCGAAGTGGTCAGCCCGCATGAGCCGGCGGGGGATCAACCGGCGGCGATCGACGAGCTGGAACGCCGCATCGAGGCCGGCGAGCGCGACGTGGTGTTGCTCGGCGCCACAGGCACAGGCAAGTCGGCGACCACCGCGTGGCTGATCGAGCGGCTGCAACGGCCCACGCTGGTGATGGCGCCGAACAAGACCCTGGCCGCCCAACTGGCCAATGAGCTGCGAGAAATGTTGCCGCACAACGCTGTCGAGTACTTCGTGTCGTACTACGACTACTACCAGCCGGAGGCGTACATCGCGCAGACGGACACCTACATCGAGAAAGACAGCTCCATTAACGACGACGTCGAGCGGCTGCGGCACTCGGCCACATCGAGCCTGCTGTCGCGGCGCGACGTGGTGGTGGTGGCCTCCGTGTCGTGCATCTACGGACTGGGCACGCCGCAGTCCTACCTGGACCGGTCCGTCGAACTGCAGGTAGGCACCCATGTGCCGCGGGACGGGCTGCTGCGCCTGCTGGTTGACGTCCAGTACAGCCGCAATGACGTGGCGTTCACCCGGGGCTCGTTTCGGGTGCGCGGCGATACCGTCGAGATCATCCCGTCCTATGAGGAGCTTGCCGTACGCATCGAGTTCTTCGGCGACGAGATCGAGGCACTGTACTACCTGCACCCGCTGACAGGTGAAGTCATCCGCAGCGTCGACACGCTGCGGATCTTCCCGGCAACCCACTACGTGGCCGGACCGGAGCGGATGGCGCGCGCGATCTCCACGATCGAAGTAGAGCTGGCCGAGCGCCTGGCCGAATTTGAGCGCCAGGGCAAGCTGCTCGAGGCGCAGCGGCTGCGGATGCGCACCAACTACGACGTCGAGATGATGCGTCAGGTCGGGTTCTGCTCGGGGATCGAGAACTATTCCCGGCACATCGACGGTCGCGGGCCGGGATCGCCGCCGGCGACGCTCCTGGACTACTTCCCCGAGGACTTCCTGCTCGTCATCGACGAATCGCATGTCACTGTCCCGCAGATCGGCGGGATGTATGAAGGCGATTTCTCCCGCAAGCGCAACCTGGTGGACTACGGGTTCCGGCTCCCGTCGGCGGTCGACAACCGTCCGTTGACGTGGGAGGAGTTCGCCGATCGGATCGGGCAGACCGTTTATCTGTCGGCGACGCCGGGACCGTACGAGCTCAGCCAGTCCAGCGGCGAATTCGTCGAGCAGGTGATTCGCCCGACGGGTCTGGTGGATCCGAAGGTGGTGGTGAAGCCGACGAAAGGCCAGATCGATGACCTGATCGGCGAGATCCGCAAACGGGCGGCAGCCGACGAACGGGTGCTGGTCACCACGCTGACCAAGAAGATGGCCGAGGATCTCACCGATTACCTGCTCGAGATGGGCATCCGGGTGCGCTACCTGCACTCCGAGGTCGACACGCTGCGCAGGGTGGAGTTGTTGAGGCAACTTCGGCTCGGGGACTACGACGTGCTCGTCGGCATCAACCTGCTCCGCGAGGGCCTTGATCTGCCGGAGGTATCGCTGGTCTCCATCCTCGACGCCGACAAGGAGGGTTTCCTGCGCTCGTCCCGCAGCCTGATCCAGACCATCGGCCGCGCGGCCCGCAACGTGTCCGGCGAGGTGCACATGTATGCCGACACCGTCACCGACTCGATGAAAGAGGCCATCGACGAGACCGACCGTCGCCGCGCGAAGCAGGTCGCGTACAACGAGGAGCGCGGGATCGACCCGAAGCCGCTGCGCAAGAAGATCGCCGACATCCTCGATCAGGTGTACCGCGAGGCCGACGACAGCGAGGCCGTGGAAATCGGCGGTTCGGGCCGCAACGTGTCGCGCGGCCGTCGCGCGCAGGGGGAGCCCGGCCGCGCGGTCAGCGCCGGGATCATCGAGGGCCGTGACACGTCGAACATGCCGCGGGCGGAGTTGGCGGACCTGATCAAGGACCTCACCGCTCAGATGATGGCCGCGGCCCGCGATCTGCAGTTCGAGCTTGCCGCCAGGATCCGCGACGAGATCGCCGACCTGAAGAAGGAACTGCGGGGGATGGACGCGGCGGGCCTGAGGTGACGCGGCCGACACTTGATCTCAACTGTGGTTGAGCTTCTACCGTTACGGTCGTGACTGGTGTGACCACCATCCCCTCCGGCAGTTGGCGTGAGCTGTTGGGCCGTGAACGCCTCGGAACGGCCACCGTTCTGGCAGGCGGCGTCGGCCTCTACGCCACCAACGAGTTCCTCACCATCAGCCTGCTGCCCAGCACGGTCGCCGACATCGGCGGGCAACGGTTCTACGCGTGGGTCGTCACCGTGTACCTCGTCGGCTCGGTGATGGCGGCCACCACGGTCAACCCGTTGCTCATGCGATTCGGACCCCGGATCTCATACTTGCTGACCCTGACGCTGTTCGGGGCGGGCACAGTGGGGTGTGCCATCGCACCCACGATGGAGATGCTGCTCGTCGCTCGCACGGTGCAGGGCGCGGCCGGCGGCATGCTCGCCGGCCTTGGGTACGCGGTTATCAACGCCGCCCTGCCGAACCGGCTATGGACCCGGGCGTCGGCTCTGGTGTCGGCGATGTGGGGCGTCAGCGTCATCATCGGGCCCGCGATGGGCGGGTTGTTCGCCCAATTAGGTATCTGGCGTTGGGCTTTCGGGTCACTCGCACTAGCGACGGTCGCGATGGCCGCGCTGGTGCCTGGCGCGCTGCCGTCCCGAGACAAGACCGACCTGGCGCCCGCGGCGCTCACCCGGATACCGGTGTGGTCGCTGCTGCTGCTGGGCACGGCGGCGCTGGCCATCAGCGTGGCGGGCGTGCAGCGCACGGCCGTCGCTACGGCGGGCCTGCTTGCGCTGGGTGTCGCACTCGTCGGCTTCTTCCTTGTCATCGACCGGCGCGCCCAGGCCACGGTGTTACCCCGCGCCGCATTCGGGCCCGGCCCGCTGAAACGGATGTACGCGACAGTGGGCTTGCTGATGGCCGCCACGATGGTCGACATGTACGTGCCGCTGTTCGGTCAGCGGCTCGCGGGCATGGCCCCCCTGGCCGCCGGGTTCCTCGGCGCGGTGCTCGCGGTGGGCTGGACGCTCTCCGAGATCGCGAGCGCGTCGGTGAACCAGACTCGCGTGGTGGTCCGGCTGGTGGCTGCCTCGCCCGCGATCATGGCTGTGGGTCTGGGATTGGCCGCGCTCGCCATGCGCGGGCCGCCTGCGGGGCCGGTGATCGCTCTCTGGGTGGTCGCGTTGTTCATCGCGGGCACCGGTGTGGGCATCGGGTGGCCGCACCTGTCGGCCTGGATCATGGGCGCGCTGGACGATCCGGTCGAGAGCGGCGCCGCTGCTGCGGCCATCAACACGGTCCAGCTGATCTCGGGCGCGTTCGGCGCAGGGCTTGCCGGAGTCGTCGTCAACATGACGAACGGCGGTGACGTGGCCACTGCGCGTTGGCTTTTCGGTATGTTCGCCGCACTCGCGGCGGTTGGTGTCGTCGCCGCATACCGGTCGAGCCCAGTGGCGAAGTAGAGTCGCGCCCGTGGACGCGTTCTCGGCGGGTCGACTCACCCGCACCTTGGATCCTCTGCACTCGGTGGCTTATTTCGTGCCCGACGTCGGCGAGCGATTTGGCGCGCTCGGAATGCAGGGCCGGACACCGTATTTCGCGGCACGATCAGCACCGATGGGGGCCGTTGTGGCGCACGTCGTCGTCGCCACGTTCTACAATTTCAATCCCGGACTGGTCGCCGCGTCGATTCCCGGTGCGTGGCAGATGGCGTCGCCGGAAACCGTGACAGAGATCCGCTACTCGATCGTTGAGGAGGCGTTGCCGCAGGTACTGGGGGAGTCGCTGGTGAACTCAGCGGAGTTGGCGCGGGCGGCTGACGTCCTTTCGCGGGTGGCCGAAGCGATCCCAGACGCCGACGGCCGGCCGCTGTACGCGGGTCATGCGGAACTGCCATGGCCGCAGTCACCGCATTCACGGCTGTGGCATGCGATCACGCTTCTGCGCGAGTACCGCGGCGACGGGCACATCGCGGCGCTGCTGACCTGTCGGCTGAGCGGGCTTGAGGCGTTAATCACCCACACCGCGAGCGGGATCGGGTTCACCGTCGATTTCGCCCGCCGGCTCAGGGGCTGGAGCGACGAGCAGTGGGCGTCTGCGACGGAGCAGTTGCGGCAGCGCCGGCTTGTCAACGCATCCGGCGCACTGACGACCGCGGGAATCCAATTACGCACGGAGATCGAGGATCTCACGGACAGGTTGGCGTTCGCGCCGTGGAAGACGCTCGCGGACGATGACGCGGCTGAGCTCGCGCGGTTCGCGGCTATGATCCGTCAGGCCGTGGTGGACGCCGGCGTGTTCCCGCCCGGCGCGTTCGCCTCGCGGTGGGGTGCACACCGGTGATTACTCGGTGTCGTCGTCGTCGAGTTGTTGGACCGAACTGACGCCATCGACTGTCGCCAGCATCCCCGTTGCGCGCAGGACTCCATCCGTGCCGTTCGCATGCGTTGAGGATCTGGCGCAGTACGCCGCGCTCGTCCTGATACGTCACAATCAGACGAATCGTGCCGCTCAACCGTTTGGTCAGTCGCCACACCAAGGGAGCGAAGCCGAGAATGATGACGAAGTGAAGGACGGTCACCGCGACGGCGAGCAGCAGTAGGCCCGACCCGGCCGCCATGCCGATCGTGGCGCGCTCCCAGATCGCGGCGGCAGTGGTCAGCCCCTGCACGGCACCGCGCCGTGTGATGATCAGACCGGCCCCGAGGAACCCGATGCCCGAGACGACCTGGGCAGCGACACGCGACGGGTCGAGCACGATGGTGCCGACCGTCAGCACGTCACCGAATCCGTACTTGCTGATGAGGACGATCAGCGCAGCAGACGTCCCGACGATCGCCTGTGTGCGCAGGCCCGCGCTCTTGCCCTGAATCTCACGCTCGAGCCCGATAAGTGCGGTGAGCAGGAAGGGCGACGAGCAGTTCGATGATTTGGCGGCTGCTCTGTCCGGTTTCGTGGAAGAACGCCGGGTCCGCCGCGAGCCACACCTGCATGGTGCCGACTTTGCCAGGGCGGGGACGAAATCACCGTGAGGGAAACACTCCGGTTGATCCCGCCGGGGTGGCATCGTGCCGGGCAGCGCGGGTGTGGCTGAGTGGCGAGGCACCGGCCTGCAAAGCCGTTTACACGGGTTCGAATCCCGTCATCCGCTCCAGTTAGGCCTGGACAGGTCTGGTCTGGTCTGTGGCGGGGGATCCACGGGCCCCTTCGGTACTTCGCTACACGAACGGGGACGAATGGGGCCCCTTCAGTAGACGAATGGCAGCGCGGTGTGGTTCATGGCTATCGGCGTAACCCGATCGCCTATTCAAAGACATAGCGCCACAACCCATGTGAAGACCACATACGGCCAGCCTGGCGTGGTCGTCGTCGACGAAGGGGAAATACTATGAAAATGAAGAGGTTTGGGATCAGTTCGGTTCTGGCTGGGCTTGCGGCGGTTGCGATCGCTGCCGCACCATCAGCAGGTGCCGAGGGCGTCGACACGACGCCGACTTCCGCAGGGGGCGGGACTCAACCAACCCAGGCGCCCGCAGCGCCCACCGGCGCACCAACCGGTGGCACCGTTGCCCTGCCGCCAGGGGGACAAATCGACACTTTTCGGCAGGACCAGACCATCGGCGGAGCCGATCCTCTCGTGCCGTTCGGCACCGATCCGTTCGTTCCGTCGGGCGTCTGGACGCCCTGACGGGCGCTTCGCCTGGTCTTGATGACACCGATAAGCAATTTGTCGCGATGGGGTGAAAAGCCGTTTCGCTCCCGCTACAGCAACGTTCAGACAGTTACCATCCGGCGTATGGCGATCGTCAAAGACACCAGAGCAGGGGTGCTCCGGATCGAAGCCGAGCGCGCGCTGCAGCAAAATCACTGGATTTTCACCCCGACACTCACTACCACCACGAACCCCGCCATGTCGGGATCTATCTCCGGCTGGGCCGAGGCGATCGAAGCGGTCGAGGGTGCGGGCTGGCAGCTCCACCACTGGTCGGCGTCGCTGGATATCCACGGGAACCCGCAGGCTTACCCGCTTTTTCGCCGGCGCGCGTAGGCCAACCCCATCATCCGGTCGGGGTCGGCTTGGTTCGAAATCTGGTGGGCCACGGGCTTCTGCGATCCGCGAGCGCCCGCGCGACGGGCTCACCGAAACGCTCACGCGGTCACCTGTTCGGTGTGTCCAACCTTACGGCGGACGGTAACCGGCTGCGGGCGACGCCGCGCGAGATTATGAATGACCGTGATGCCCAAGCCGATTCGGTGAGCTGGCTCGCGTCGTGTGCCTCACGTGATGTCGATCAACACCACGGGAGTGCTGTCAGAAAGGTCACGTGAGGGCGCCAACGGGCGCATTCCTGCCGGTGAAAACCGGTAATTGACACACGCGGAATGCAACTGTGTCGTGAATCGCTCCGTTTTTGCAGGCCAAGACGCTAGTGTCTGTGTTTGGCCTAGCAACCGAGGACTGGGAGGGTAAATGAGCGCCTATCGGACCGTGGTGGTGGGGACCGACGGCTCGGACTCGTCGCTGCGTGCGGTCGACCGGGCGGCCGCGATTGCCGCCCAATCGGGCGCAAAGATGTTCATTGCGACGGCGTACTTTCCCCAGCACGACGATGCGCGGGCGGCCGACGTCCTCAGGGATGAGGGATACAAGACGACGGGTGCCGCCCCGATCTACGCGATCCTGAAGGAGGCGCATGAGCGGGCTCAGGCCGCAGGCGCCAAGGACGTGGAAGAACGATCGATCGTCGGCGCCCCCGTCGACGCGCTGGTGGAACTTGCCGAGGAAGTCGAAGCAGACCTTCTGGTGGTCGGCAACGTCGGCCTGAGCACTATCAGCGGCCGGCTGCTGGGATCGGTGCCGGCCAACGTGTCGCGCAAGGCCAAGACCGACGTCTTGATCGTCCACACCACGAACTGACGCGCGGTCAAGGAAGCCGGCTACCAGCCGCGCTTCTTCATTCATCCCGGTGCGGACGCTCCGCGCCGAGGGTGGTGTCGTCACTGTGCCCGGGTGTTCGACCCTCTCGTCACCGGAACGGTCGAACACTCCGGACGTGACGCCTGTGCGCGCTTAGAGCGCCGGCAAGCCTTGACCCGTCAACAGGCCACCGATGGCCGCCAAAAGACACGAGCCTATTGGTTGCAGAGGTACGCACCCTGACTGCTGTCCATAGCCCGGCTGCCCAAAGCCCTGCTGTCCCCAGTCCTGCTGTCCATATCCCTGCTGTCCCCAGTTCTGCTGCGGCGCCCAGTCCTGCTGCCCCGGCTGCCCATAATTCTGCTGCGGTGCCCAGTTCTGCGGCCCACCCCGCTCGAAGCGCCCGGCGGCCAAAGGCGCACCCGACCCAGGGCCTCCACTGTGGGGGCCACCGAAGCACGGTGCATTCTCCGGACATGGGGATGCGCTCGCGACGCCTTGACCAAATCCAGCAGCTAATGCCACGCCGCTGCACATTAGTCCGGCAGCAACTATTCTGCGGTATCGAACGATGATTTTCACGATGGGAGCCCCCTGTGAGGTGATACTGCGTGTGTCCCCGACCTAATTCACCCTTGCACCGCCGACCCCATTACGAGGTTATTTTCACCACGTTCCCAGAAGACCCGAAGATTACTACCGGCCTGGCAATTTTAAACGCGGTCCTTATCCAGTCGTCCTGGATGACGCTGGTGCAATTGGACTCGATACCCGATTCGGTCTGACGAGCCATTATGCTGTTCTATGCGGCGTTTTTCACCGCGTGGGCACCGGCGGACAGGGGCGTTGATGCGTCGGAAATAGTCACGTAAACCTGGCAGTAGTGATGACGCATTAAGTTTTTCTTCCCACAACACCTGGCGGTGAAAACAGCAACACCCCGGCCGCCAAGGTAAATCAGGAGAATCCAATTGGGGAACATCGAAAATTCCCCGATCAACTCACCAGCGAAATCGACGTTGATCGGATTGCGGCTGAAGGCAAATACACTTTTGGTCGCGAGCAGGTTCCGCGGGCGACGGTCGCGGCACGGAGCACAATTCAAAGTGCGTTTGCGCTTCGCCAACGGCGTTCATTGAGCTGCTGCCAACCCGTCGTGGTGAGATCGGGCCCGCAGCCCCAGGTGGTCCTGTCGCTAGCTCGAGTCGTTAGCTCGAGTTGCTGCGATATGTCTCGATGTAGCGGCGCATGCGATCAGGGTGCTCCGCCTCGTCACGCTCACTGACGACAGCGCGGGCGGTGCCGGACGGGAAGCCGTGCTTGACGAGGCGGTAGTCGACGGACTGATCGAAATAGGCCACCGAATAGATCAGCGCCATCACCAGCCCGCAGATCACGCCGACCCACGTAACCCAACCGGTCCCCAACGTGAGGAACAACAACGCCGCGAGTGGTACCACCTGCACTACGGCGCGGACGATTTGCCGGGTCCATCGGCTGCGGCAGGTGAGGTCGTGCAGCACCCACTGGCGATAGCGGGGGCCAAGCGAACCGCCCACTGCGTACCAGATCCAGCGCAGCGGGCCAGGACGACGGCGCTGTCTGTCTTGCGTCGCAGCGCTTTCCGCGACGATGCGCGGATGCGCTCCCCGCGGCGTCATCCGTCCAGCTCCGAGTCGAGCGCACCCGCAGCCAGGGCGGCGGCATTGATTCTTGTGAGAACCTCATGCAAGTGCTCCAGCGCGGCGAGATCGACATCGAGCCGTTCGACCACCGCCGGTGGAATCTTGAGCGCCTGGCGGCGCAAATCGCGGCCTTGCGGGGTCAGCTCCACTTCTGTGGTGCGTTCGTCGGCGGCACTGCGGGACCGGGTGATCAGACCCTGCGACTGCAGCCGTTTGAGCATTGGTGAGAGGGTGGCCGAATCCAATTGCAGCAGACCCGCGATGTCCTTGACCGACAACGGCTCATCGCCGGAGTTCGCGTTATCCCACAGCGCCAACATCACGAGGTATTGCGGATGGGTCAGCCCAAGCGGCTCGAGCAACGGCCGGTACACGGCGAGCACGGCGCGGTTTGTGACGGCGAGCGCAAAACACACCTGGCGTTCAAGCGCGAGCGGATCGACGTCTGCAGCGACTGAGTTGGACATGTGGCCATCGTATCACTTAGATAGTGCCCTAATCAATCGCAGCCTAATTATTTGTCAGCGATGTTCCCGGTGGCCGTGGCGGTGGTGTACTACACCGTTAGGGCCCGGACCACGGCTCGGTCGCCGCCCCGCGCGTGAGTCACCAGCCGCGCTCTTTCCATTCACCCAGGTGAGGACGCTCCGCGCCGAGGGTGGTGTCGTCACCGTGACCGGGATAGACAACCGTGTCGTCACCGAAACGGTCGAACACCCTGGACGTGACGTCCGTGAGCAGTTGGGTGAATTCTCCCGGCTGCCACGTCTTGCCCACGCCGCCGGGGAAAAGGCAGTCCCCTGTGAACAGCTGCGTCGCGTCGCCGGCGGCCGGCCCGCTCAGCGCCAATGCCACCGAGCCCGGCGTATGGCCACGCAGGTGGATGACATCAAACGTCAGCTTGCCGACCTCGATCGTGTCGCCGCCGGTCAGCAGGCGGTCGGGTTTCACGGGCAGCGGGTCGGCGTCGATCTCGTGCGCGGCGCTCGGGGCGCCGGTCGCATCGACGACGGCCTCGAGCGCCTGCCAATGGTCGAAATGCTGATGGCTGGTGACGATCAGTGCCAGCTTCGGAGCGTTCTTACGGACGAGGTCGACCAGATCGTCGGCGTCGTTGGCCGCGTCGATCAACAGCGTGTCGCCGGTCTCGGAACATGTGACCAGGTACGCATTGTTGTCCATGGGGCCCACTGACGCCTTGATGATCGTGGCGCCCGGAAGGATGCGGCGCGCCGCGGTGCCGGGCTCGACATGGCCGGTGTAGTTGTCGCTGACGACAGTCATGAGTTGACGGTAGCGCCCCGGCGTGTCTGTCGGTGGGGACACATAGCATGGCAAGGTGCCGCTAGATCCACTGGAAGGGGCCGGGTGGCTGACCGCCTGATCGTCAAGGGTGCGCGCGAGCACAATCTGCGAAGCGTCGACCTCGACCTGCCGCGAGACGCGCTGATTGTGTTCACCGGGTTGTCCGGCTCGGGCAAGTCGTCGCTGGCTTTCGACACGATTTTCGCCGAGGGACAACGCCGTTACGTCGAGTCGCTGTCGGCGTACGCGCGCCAGTTCCTCGGCCAAATGGACAAGCCTGACGTCGATTTCATCGAGGGCCTGTCGCCTGCGGTGTCGATCGACCAGAAGTCCACCAACCGCAACCCGCGGTCGACGGTTGGCACCATCACCGAGGTCTACGACTACCTGCGGCTGCTTTACGCCCGCGCCGGCACACCACACTGTCCGGTCTGCGGTGAGCGGATCGCCCGCCAGACTCCCCAGCAGATCGTCGACCAGGTGCTAGCGATGCCCGAGGGCGCGCGCTTTCTGGTGCTGGCACCGGTGGTGCGCACCCGGAAGGGCGAATTCGGGGACCTGTTCGAGAAGTTGAATTCACAGGGGTACAGCCGCGTTCGGGTGGACGGCGTCGTCCACTCACTCACCGACCCGCCGAAGCTGAAGAAGCAGGAGAAACACGACATCGAGGTGGTCGTCGATCGGCTCACCGTGAAGCCGACGGCCAAGCAGCGTCTCACCGACTCGATAGAGACCGCGCTGCGACTCGCGGACGGCATCGTCGTTCTCGAGTTCGTCGACCACGACCACGACCACCCGCACCGTGAGCAGCGGTTCTCCGAGAAGCTGGCCTGCCCGAACGGTCACCCGCTGGCGGTGGACGACCTGGAGCCGAGGTCGTTCTCGTTCAATTCGCCGTACGGCGCATGCCCGGAGTGCGCCGGGCTGGGCATCCGCAAGGAGGTGGACCCCGAGCTCGTCGTGCCCGACCCCGACCTGACGTTGACCGAGGGCGCAGTTGCGCCGTGGTCCAATGGGCACACCGCCGACTACTTCACCCGGATGATGGCCAGTCTCGGCGAGTCGATGGGTTTCGACGTCGACACCCCCTGGCGCAAGCTACCAGCCAAGGCGCGCAAGGCAATTCTCGAAGGCTCCGATGAGCAGGTGCATGTCCGCTACCGCAACCGGTACGGGCGCACCCGGTCCTACTACGCCGACTTCGAAGGCGTGATGGCGTTCCTGCAGCGCAAGATGGAGCAGACCGACTCCGAGCAGATGAAGGAGCGATACGACGGCTTCATGCGCGACGTGCCGTGCCCGGTGTGCCAGGGCACTCGGCTCAAGCCCGAGATCTTGGCGGTCACCCTGGCCGCGGGGGAGCGTGGCGCGAAGTCGATCGCCGAGGTGTGCGAGTTGTCGATCTCGGACTGCGCGGACTTTTTGAACGCGCTGACGCTCGGGTCACGCGAGCAGGCGATCGCGGGCCAGGTGCTTAAGGAGATCCAGTCGCGGCTCGGGTTCCTCCTCGATGTCGGGCTGGAATACCTGTCGCTGTCGCGGGCGGCGGCCACGCTGTCCGGCGGTGAGGCGCAACGAATCCGGCTCGCCACACAGATCGGCTCCGGCTTGGTGGGTGTGCTGTACGTGCTCGATGAGCCGTCGATCGGGTTGCATCAGCGCGACAATCGCCGGCTGATCGAGACGCTGCTGCGACTGCGGGATCTGGGCAACACGCTGATCGTCGTCGAACACGACCTCGACACGATCGCCCACGCCGATTGGGTGGTGGACATTGGTCCGGCTGCGGGAGAGCACGGCGGCCGGATCGTGCACAGCGGCCCCTACGATGAGCTGCTGCGGAACAAGGAATCCATCACCGGGGCCTATCTCTCCGGCAAGGAGAGCATCGAGGTGCCCGCCATCCGCCGACCAGTGGACCGGCGCCGGCAGCTGACCGTGATCGGCGCCCACGAGCACAACCTGCGCGACATCGACGTGTCGTTCCCGCTCGGCGTGCTGACATCCGTCACGGGTGTCTCCGGCTCGGGCAAGTCCACTCTGGTGAACGACATCCTTGCGTCGGTGCTGGCGAACAAGCTGAACGGGGCCCGGCAGGTACCCGGCCGGCACACCCGCGTCACCGGCCTGGACAAGGTCGACAAGCTGGTGCGTGTTGATCAGTCGCCCATCGGCCGCACGCCACGGTCGAATCCCGCCACCTACACCGGGGTTTTCGACAAGATCCGCACACTGTTCGCGGCCACCACCGAGGCCAAAGTGCGCGGCTATCAGCCGGGGCGGTTCTCGTTCAACGTCAAGGGCGGTCGGTGCGAGGCGTGCACCGGCGACGGCACCATCAAGATCGAGATGAACTTCCTGCCCGATGTTTATGTGCCGTGCGAGGTATGCCACGGCGCCCGGTACAACCGGGAAACCCTCGAGGTGCACTACAAGGGCAAGACCATCTCCGAGGTTCTTGACATGTCCATCGAAGAGGCCGCCGAGTTCTTCGAGCCGATCACGTCGATCCACCGGTATCTGCAGACGTTGGTCGACGTCGGATTGGGCTACGTGCGGCTGGGGCAACCGGCGCCCACGCTGTCCGGGGGCGAGGCGCAGCGCGTGAAGCTGGCCGCGGAGCTTCAGAAGAGGTCCACCGGGCGCACGGTCTACATCCTCGACGAGCCCACCACCGGCTTGCACTTCGACGACATCCGCAAGCTGCTAGGGGTCATCAACGGCCTGGTGGACAAGGGCAATACGGTGATCGTGATCGAACACAACCTCGACGTGATCAAGACGTCGGACTGGATCATCGACATGGGCCCGGAGGGGGGAGCGGCCGGCGGCATGGTGATCGCCCAGGGCACACCCGAAGACATCGCCGCGGTGCGCGAGAGCTACACCGGCCAATTCCTGGCCGACGCGCTCGGACTGCGCACCCGGCGGCGGAGCAGGGTCAGCGCCTAGCGCGCAATTTCGGAAAGCGATATGTTCCTCGCCGATAGCGCACACGGTGCCGAAAACAGCTGGCGAGGAGAATATGTCGAAAACGGTCGTGGTCGGCGCGTCGAGCGGGCTGGGGCGCTGCATTGGTGTGGGCCTTGTACAGCGCGGCGAACAGGTGGCGCTGCTCGCGCGGCGCCGTGAACGTATCGAGGCCGCGGCGAAGGAGGCCGGGCCCGGGGCAACCGCCATCGAATGCGATGTCACTGAGCAGGCGTCGTGTCGATCGGCGATCGCTGCCGCCGCCGAGGCGCTCGGTGGCATAGACAACCTGATCTACACACCGGGCATCGGACCGCTTGTCCGCATGGTCGATACCGACGCCGACACCTGGCGGCGGGTGTTCGAGACCAACGTCACGGGCGCGTCGCTCGTCACGGCGGCGGCGATTCCGCACCTGGCGGCATCCGCAGGCAAGGCGGTCTACCTTTCATCGGATTCGGGCAGCCATACCCCGCCATGGCCTGGCCTCGGAGCGTACGGCGTCAGCAAGGCTGCGCTCGAGAGGCTGGTCGACGCGTGGCGCGGGGAACACCCGGATATCGGATTCACGTGCCTGGTCGTCGGAGAGTGCGCGGGCGGCGAGGGCGATGGGGCAACGGGATTCAACCGCGGCTGGGATACCGAACTTGCGATGAAGGTTTACCCGAGCTGGGTGTCGCGAGGCTACATGCCGGGCAGGCTGATGCCCGTCGAGGACCTCGTCGACGTGGTGCACACCATCCTGAAGACCGACGCGGCAACTTCGATGCCGGTTGTGATCGCGAGAGGTGCGCCGGCAATTGGCCCTGCGGCCGTTCCGTCGTACGACCAACGGTGAGGTGGGTGACGTCGACTTCAGCGCGCCGCCTTTGACAACACGGACGGAAAACGCGGGCTTACGCGCGTGCCTCCTAGCCAGTCAGTGAGTTCAGAGGCCTTGCGCTCCAGCGTTTTTCGGCAGTCGCGCCCGGGATCTTCGAGCAGTTGCAGGCGCACGCGGCCATCGGCGTCCTGATACCAGCCGCCCAACACGCGCCCGTTGCACCACGCGGTCGGGCCGGCGTTGCCGTTGGCATCGAAAACCTGGGCGCGGTGCTCGCCCAGGTACCAGTCGCGGTGCGCCCAGCCCATCGTGGTCACGTCCAGCCCCGGCAGCAGGGCGCACCACGGCTCGACATCCGGCTCGGCCTCCAAGTCGTCGGGCAGCGCGATCCCCGGTGTGCCGTCGATGTCCACCTCTACCGCCCCGATATCGTCCAGCGCCCGGCGCGCCACGGTCAGCGTGGTGCCGAACCACCACTTCGCGTCGGCCAGCGTGGCCGGGCCGAACGCACGCAGCCACCGGCCGAGCAGCTCGGCGCGGGCCTTTTCAGTGGGCATCACGTCCGGCCTGGCGCCAAGCCAGTCCCCGGTGTTCGCCCACCGCGGCCGCGAGACGGTCCACGCGCCGTCGTTCGGGCCGCGCACGATGTCGCCCCGCACCGAGAGCACGGTGAATACCCTTGGCGCCAACGGAGTTTCGCCGCCATAACGCTTCCCGGGAGCCGGATCGTATGTTCCGGTCAGCTCCGGCAGCGCGGCGCGCATCTCGGCGGCACCGGCCGGGCCGTTGTCCGCCAAGTACCGAAGCACGGCCTCACTCGCCCGATCAAGCCATGCGTCGCCGTTCGTCGCGACGCCGGCCTTCTGGGCATCCGCGACAAGCCGGCGGCGTTCGTTGTCGGCGACCCGGTCGCTGGCACCGGGCTGAATCGCCGGCAAGTCTTGGGCGCGCACGACCCACAATGTTCGGCGCATCGCGAGATGTTTGACCACCGACCGCCGCTGATAGAGCTCGCGGTCGAGATCGTCCACAGTGAAGCCCGGCGTACGCGCCCACAACGACAGATACGGTGTCGCCGGGTCGGTCGCATGCAGGCCCACCATGGCCGCGGTGATCGCCGGGACCGGGTCGCCCTGCGGTTCTTTCGCAAGGAAATTGCGACGGGCCAGGCGAGCGCGCCGTTCGCCGATGGTGAAGCTGCGCACTACGCGTCGTCGCGGTGCATCGATTCGCGAATCTCAGCGAGACGCTCTGCCGCTGCGCGCTGACGAGCTTCGTACTGCTCTTCGACGGTCCGGCCCTCCGAGCTTTCGGCATCGAGTTCCGCGGAACCCAGCGCGGCGCCAAAGCGAGTCTCGATCTTGTCTCGGACGGACTCGAACGTCGGCACCCCCGACTCGTTGTACCCGGGGTCGACGTTCGCCCCGGTCAGCGGCGTCGCCGGCGCCGGTTTGGGCGCATCGCCGGTGTCGCCGGGTGTCGGTTCGTCGGGCATGCCGACACGGTACGCCTGGGATCTACCTGCGGCGTCAGCGCGGCTTCGCCAACGGGAACGGCAATGTCTCGCGGATGCTGCGGCCCGTAATCATCATCACCACGCGGTCGACACCCATGCCGAGACCCCCGGTGGGCGGCATCGCGTACTCCATGGCCTGCAGGAAATCCTCGTCGAGTTCCATCGCCTCGGGGTCGCCGCCAGCCGCGAGCAGCGACTGCTCCTGCAGCCGGCGGCGCTGTTCGACCGGATCGGTCAGCTCGCTGTAGGCGGTGCCGAGTTCGACGCCCCACGCGACGAGGTCCCAACGCTCGGCCAGCCCCGGCTTGCTGCGGTGCGGGCGGGTGAGCGGCGACACCGATGTCGGGAAGTCCTTATAGAACGTGGGCTGCTCGGTGTGCTCCTCGACCAGCCGCTCGTAGAGCTCGAGGACCAGCGCGCCGGCGTCCCAATGTGTGAGGTACGGGATGTCGGCCTTATCGCAGAGCCTGCGGAGGGTGGCAACATCGGTGTCAATGTCGATGTGTTCGCCGATCGCGTCGGACACCGCGTCGTGCACCGTCGTGACGCGCCAGATGCCTGAAATGTCCACTGGTTCCAGCGTGCCGTCCTCGCGCGGGCGCATCACAACCTGTTCACCGTTGGCCGCAAGCGCCGCGTTCTGGATGAGTTGGCGGCATCCGTCCACCCACGTCATGTAGTCGGCGTGCGCCTGGTATGCCTCGAGCAGCGTGAATTCCGGGTTGTGACTGAAGTCCACACCCTCATTGCGGAACGCTCGACCGAGCTCGAACACGCGCTCAACGCCGCCGACGCACAGCCGCTTGAGATACAGCTCCGGCGCGATGCGCAGGTACAGGCCGAGGTCGTAGGCATTGATGTGAGTGTGGAACGGGCGAGCATTGGCGCCACCGTGAATCTGCTGCAGTATCGGCGTCTCAACCTCGAGAAAACCGTTGTCTATCAAGGTTTCTCGGATAGAGTGCAACACCTTGCTGCGCGCCTTGATCAGTTCGCGCGCCTCGCGATTGATCGCGAGGTCGACATAGCGGGCGCGGACCCGGGCCTCCGGGTCGGTCAAACCCTTCCATTTGTCCGGAAGCGGTCGCAGGCACTTGCCAATGAGTCGCCAGTTGCGGACGAACACCGAGCGGGTGCCGTTCTTGCTGCACCCCATCGTGCCGGAGACCTCGACCAGGTCACCGAGATCGACAGCGGCGGTGAAGTCGGCGGTGCATCCGGCTGCCAACTTCGAATTGTCTAACAGCAGTTGAACATCCCCGGACCAGTCGCGGAGGTCGGCGAACAGCACACCGCCATAGTCGCGGTTTCGCAGCACGCGCCCGGCCACCGTGACGGTGGTGTCGTCGTGTTCGTCGATGGCCTGCGCGATCGTGTGGCTGGGCGCTTGGCCGACCGGGTAAGGGTCAATCCCGCCGGCTTGAAGCGCTGCCAGCTTTCCCAACCGAACCCTGACCTGCTCCGGCACCCGCGGCGCGACATCGCGCGCGGGGATGGCCTCGTCGTAGAGCGGGCCGAGGTCGGGTGCGCTGCCGTCGTGGTGCAGCACCCCGGTCGCGACCACCCCCTGCGGCACGGCCGTGTAGTGTCCCGTGTGCTTTTTCCGGCGGGAGAACGGCAACACCAGGAAGCCCTCAGCGATCACCGAGGCCACGCCCACCCGCGGGATCAGCCGGGCGTCCTCGTAACACGCGTACCGCGGCACCCACTGCGGCTGGTACTTGATGTTCGACCGGTACAGGGTCTCCAGCTGCCACCAGCGCGAGAAGAACACCAGCAGCGCGCGCCATAGCCGGGCGACAGGGCCCGCGCCGATCCGGGAACCCTCCTCGAAGGCCGAGCGGAACATCGCGAAGTTGAGCGAAATACGGGTGATACCAAAGCGTTCCGCCTGCATGTTCAGTTCGCTGACCATCAGCTCGATGGTTCCGTTGGGGGACTTCGGTGAGCGCCGCATCAAGTCCAACGACACCCCGGTGTTACCCCAGGGCACCAGCGACAGCATGGCCACCACTTCGTTGCCGTCGCCCTCGTTCACCGCCTCCACCAACAGGCAGTCGCCGTCGTCGCTGTCGCCGAGTCGGCCCAGCGCCATCGAGAATCCGCGCTCGGTCTCGGTGTCTCGCCAGGCATCCGCGCGCGCAATGACTTTCGTCATCTCATCGGCGGGAACATCGCGGTGCCGACGGATGCGCACGGTCAACCCGGCCCGGCGCGCGCGAGTCACCGCCTGGCGCACGGCTCGCATGCTCGGGCCGGACAGTCGGAACCGGTCGGGATACAGGATCGCCTCGTCACCGAGCTGCAACGCGTTGAGGCCGGCCGCGCGGAACGCTTCGGCGCCGACGAGGCTGGCGCCCATGACCCCCGGCGCCCAGCCGTACGTCTGGCACAGCCGCAGCCAGGCCTCAATCGCCTGGGGCCAAGCGCGCGGATCGCCGATCGGGTCGCCGCCGGCCAGGCACACGCCGACCTCGACGCGATAGGTGATCGCGGCGCGCGCGCTGTCCGCGAACACGACGGCCTTGTCGCGGCGGGTGGAGAAGTAGCCGAGCGAGTCGTTCTTGCCGTACAGCTCGAGTAGGCCGCGGATCGCCGACTCGTCCTCGCCGGTGAGCGCATTCTCGGCGCGCTGCGACTGGAACAGCACCACCGCCGCGAGCATCAGCGCCATGGCTCCGAACAACCCGAACAGCGTCCTGAGCACGACGTGGGGGTGGCCGGTGAAGAAGTCGGGGTCCGCGAGCGCGAAGCCACTGACCCGGTTCAATGCGTACGGCAGCCGTTCATCGCTGGGCAGCGTGCCGGGGAAGGCCTCGAGCAACCCCCAGGCCAGCAGGGTCCCGACCGCCATCCCGGCCACCAGCACGACGGCAGCTTTCAGCAGCGCACCACGGCGCACCCGGGCGTAGAACTCGCGGTACGCCAGTAGCAGCAGCACGATCGCGGCCACATGCAGCCCAAGGCCCACGATTTCGCCGGAGGACTGGAACCGGTTCTCTTCACCGGACGCGAGATCGCCCACATTCCAACCCGCAGCGAACACCAGGTTGAGCAGCAGCAGCCACCACGCGATGCGTTTGCGGGCGGCGAGGGCAGCGGCAAGGAGCGCCAGCACGAACGCCCACGCGAAGCTGGTGTCGGGAAAGTTGAAGATGTAGTTGTCGACGAACTCGCGTGGGACCTTGATAATCCACCGCGCCAGCGGCGAGAGGCTGGCCACCAGCGATAGCGTGGCGATGATGCCGACGACCCACCCGGCGGTCGCGGGGACCCACGACAACCGGGAAGACCTGCGGGTGGCGGTGACTGTCATCAGCCGCGAGGATAAGCCCTCCGGCAGCGGAATGGGTTAGAGAACCGGGTTAGTTCACTGGGCCGGTGTACTTTTCGCCGGGGCCGGCCCCGGGTTCGTCGGGGACCGCACTGTACTCACGGAATGCTCGCTGCAGGCTTCTCAACCCGTCGCGCAGTGGGCCGGCGTGCGGACCCAGGTATTCCGACGACGCCGCCACCAGTCCACTGAGCGCGGTGATCAGTCGACGGGCCTCGTCGAGGTCACGGCGCGGGCTGTCGGTGGGGTCCTCGGCGGACAGCCCGAGCTTTTCGGCGGCCGCGCTCATCAGCATGACCGCCGAACGGCTGATGACCTCGATCGCAGGAATGTCGGCCAGGTCGCGGGCCGGCGGGCCGGCCGCGCTGAAGGATGCGGCAGAACCATCGGTCATGCCTGCTAGACTGGCATGCGCGACCGTTCCTGCGTGAATCAGGGACAGCAAGTGGAGTCCCGCTCCCACCGTTGGCCACACCGGCTCAGCGGTCCGGTCACCGGCACCCGGCGGTGCCGGTTCTGCGTAACACGCAGGCGGCGTCAAGCCGTGATCGGTCGGCACCGGGCCCCGCATTGTGCGGGGCCTTTCTGCTGGCGGCGGGGTGCTCACCCGGCTGCCTTCTGGTTCTCGCGCGCATCGGCCGCGCGGAAAAATTAGCCGAACCAGGGAGGCCCCATCACCACTGAGACCCGCGTCAACGAGCGCATTCGAGTACCAGAAGTCCGATTGATCGGACCCGGCGGTGAACAGGTCGGAATCGTGCGCATCGAAGACGCCCTTCGCGTCGCCGCTGACGCCGATCTCGACCTTGTCGAAGTCGCTCCGAACGCCAGACCGCCGGTCTGCAAGATCATGGACTACGGCAAGTTCAAGTACGAGACAGCTCAGAAGGCGCGCGAGTCTCGCAAGAACCAGCAGCAGACCGTCGTTAAGGAACAAAAGTTGCGGCCCAAGATCGACGACCACGACTACCAGACCAAGAAGGGGCACGTGGTGCGGTTCCTCGAAGCCGGGTCGAAGGTCAAGGTGACGATCATGTTCCGCGGCCGCGAGCAGTCCCGCCCGGAACTGGGATACCGACTGTTGCAGCGGCTGGGCGCCGACGTCGCCGACTATGGTTTCGTCGAGACGTCCGCCAAGCAGGACGGCCGCAACATGACGATGGTGCTGGCGCCGCACCGCGGTGCGAAGACTCGCGCGAAAGCGGCGCAACAGGCCGATGAGCCACTTGCGCGAAGAGCAAGCAGCCCCGACGCCGGCAACCCAGACTCGACCGAAACTTCACAGAACTGAGGACACATGCCCAAGGCCAAGACCCACAGCGGCGCATCGAAGCGGTTCCGGCGCACCGGAACCGGCAAGATCCTGCGCGAGCGGGCCAATCGCCGTCACCTCTTGGAGCACAAGCCGGCGAAGCGCACGGCGCGCCTGGAAGGGCGCGTCACGGTGTCGACGAACGACGCCAAGCGGATCCGCAAGCTGCTCAACGGCTGACCTTGCACACAACGTTGCACGAACGAGATAGGAAGAGCACCCATGGCACGCGTGAAGCGCGCAGTCAACGCCCACAAGAAGCGGCGCACCATTCTGAAGGCATCGAAGGGTTACCGCGGCCAGCGGTCACGCTTGTACCGCAAAGCCAAAGAGCAGCAGCTGCATTCGCTGAACTATGCCTACCGTGACCGGCGTGCCCGCAAGGGCGAGTTCCGCAAGCTGTGGATCTCGCGGATCAATGCGGCCGCGCGCGCTAACGACATCACGTACAACCGGTTGATCCAGGGCCTGAAGGCGGCCGGAGTGGAGGTCGACCGCAAGAACCTTTCCGAGATCGCGATCAGCGACCCGGCGGCGTTCACCGCACTCGTCGGCGTGGCGAAGGCGGCGCTGCCAGAGGACGTCAACGCGCCGACCGCCGGAGAGGCCGCCTGAGACTGGCTGCGGGCCAACCACTCACCGAACGCTCGTCGCGGGTGGTTGCCGCGGCGAAGCTGCACCGCCATGCCGGCCGCAAGCGAGCCGGGCGGTTCCTCGCCGAGGGTCCCAATCTCGTCGAAGCCGCGCTGCGTTGGGGTACGGCGCGGGAACTGTTCATCACCGATTCGGCCGCGGCGCGGTTCGACACGCTGCTTGCCGCTGTTGATGTGCCCGTTCACTTGGTGACCGAGCGCGCAGCGAAAGCCTTGTCGGACACCGTGACCCCGGTCGGGCTGGTGGCGGTGTGCGAGCCTGCGCCGGTCACGTTTGCGGACGTCGTCGCCCAGCGACCCGCGCTCGTCGTCGTCGCGGTCGGCATCTCGGAACCCGGGAATGCCGGCACGCTGATCCGGTTGTCGCACGCGATGGGCGCGGCCGCGGTGGTCCTGGCGGGTCACAGCGTCGACCCGCACAACGCGAAGTGCCTGCGCGCCTCCGCGGGCAGCGCGTTCGCTGTCCCGGTGGTTGTGCAGGACGATCCTGCCGCGGCGGTGGAGACCCTCTCAGCGGCCGGGTTGCAGATCTTTGCAACCACGGTTGACGGCGACACCGCACTTGACGACGCCGAGCCGCTGCTGACGGCTCCGACCGCGTGGGTGTTCGGCGCCGAGGCGCACGGGCTGCCGCCGGAGATCGCCACGCTCGCGGACCGGCGGGTGTTCATCTCGACGCCGGGCGACGTGGAAAGCCTCAACGTGGCCACCGCCGCGGCGATCTGTCTGTATCTGAGCTCCCGCGCGCAGCGTTAAGCGGCGCGGCCACGCCCACCGGCCGGGCGCAGCCCGGCAAGCGAAAAGGTGGTGTGCACAAGAGCACCGGCCCGCTCAACCAGGGTCCTGCGGCGGGGGACGTAGTGCATCGGCAGCCCGCGTCGGTCACGCGGCGGTCCCGTGAACGCCGGCGCCTCCACGAGTGGCCCATCGACGGGCAGTTTTCCGGCCGCCCGCTTGTATGCGGTCAGCGCGCGCGGGTGCAACCGGATCTCGTCGGGCACCACCAGAAACGCGACTTCCACGGCCTTGCCGAACAACCGCAGCAGCACCTCGTCGCCTGCCGACCAGCGCATTCCCGCCTTCTCCCGCACCACCGGATCGAACAACCCGGCAGCGATCCAACGCTGCCCGGCGACCAGCGGCTTGAACATCTGATCCCACAGCGGCGTGGGCATCAACACGAATTTCGGTTTGGGAATGCGGATCCGGAAGATGTCCAGGGTCGCCTGATTGATTTCCAGTTCGTCGCGGCACACGCGGCCCCAGTACTCCTGGAACTCCTCCCAGCTCTTCGGGACGGGCCGCATGCTCATGCCGTACATCCGGTACCACTGAACGTGCTCGTGGAACAGCTGGCGCTTCTCGGCCTCGGTCAGCCCGCCGCAGAAGTACTCGGCGGTCTTAAGCACGAGCATGAAGAAGGTCGCGTGCGCCCAGTAGAAGGTCTCGGGGTTCAACGCGTGGTAGCGGCGGCCCGCGCCGTCGACGCCTTTGATGGTCTTGTGGAAGCCGCGGATCTGCTGACCCGTCTGCGACGCGCGATCGCCGTCGTAGACCACACCCATGATGGGGTACACGGAGCGGGCCACCCGCTGTAGCGGCTCGCGCAGCAGGATCGAGTGCTCCTCGACGCCGGCTCCCAGCTCCGGGTACATGTTCTGCAGGGCGCCAATCCACACGCCCATCATCCCGGTCCGCAGGTCGCCGAAGTATTTCCAGGTCAGCGACTCGGGCCCGAGCGGCTGTCGCCTGTTCGGGGTGATCGTCGTGGATGGTGCGCTCACACTTCCTCCTGGGGTGCCAGTGCCCCGAGGATAGTGTTGACAACGCACGTTGTCTATGAATGTCGAGCGTGTCACCGCAGGGTGTTATCGGTCGGCGACCGCACTGCTGCAGTTGCGTGACCAGGCGATTCTTCGATGCGACGCCGTCGATGAGGCCAAGATGACATTGCCCCCCGTCGGAACCGGGCTCTACCCTGACGATCGTGGAAGTCGAGCCGTCCGGCGAGGGATCCGGCGGCCTCGGGGAAGTTGACGGATTACCTAATCACGGGCCGGACCATTCGCCGCGAAAGCACGGCGGGGCAGGGACATGGCTGAACAGCACGAACCACCACCCCAGCGTCATTGCCGCGATTCGGCGTGCGCGGAACGCGCTGCCTGGCGACCCGCATTTCGGAGATCGGCTGTCCGCTAGCGGCTTAGGCGGCCCGGCCGCCGCGGCCCGGGCCGCGGACCGCCTGCTTGGTGATCGCGATGCCGCGTCCCGTGAGATCAGCCTCGGCGCGTTGCAGGTGTGGGAGGCCTTGCGCACCGGGGTAGGCCGTCGGCCCACGCAGGACGAGGTGACGCTGGTGTTCACCGACCTGGTCGGGTTCTCGCCGTGGGCGCTGGATGCGGGCGACGAGGCCACCCTCAAGCTGCTACGCAAGGTCGCGCAGGCGGTTGAGCCGCCACTGCTGGAGGTCGGCGGTCAGGTGGTGAAGCGGATGGGCGATGGCATCATGGCGGTGTTCCCCGACACCATCACCGCGGTCGCCGCGGTGATCGTCGCCCGCGAAGCACTGAAAAGTGTTGAAGTGGAAGGCTATACGCCGATCATGCGAGTCGGTATACATACCGGTCGGCCGCAGCGGATCGGTTCGGACTGGCTGGGGGTCGATGTGAACATCGCCGCGCGGGTGATGGAAAGCGCCGGCAGGGGCGGTGTACTGATAACCGGTTCGACGCTGGGACTTCTGACGTCCGATCAGCTCGACGAGCTCGGCGTGCACGCCAAACGGTTGCGTCGCCCCGTGTTTGCGCAGCGACTCAGCGGAGTACCCTCGGACATAACGATGTACCGGCTGGAAACTCGCAGAGAGTTGTCAGGCACCGATACGACCAACGACAGCTCGCCGCAGGAGTAGTGGAGTCGATGCTCGCGCGAACGTGGTCCACGCTGGTGCGCCTGCGGCTCACGCTGGGCTACGCGGTGACGCTGGTGGCGGTGGCTACCACCCTGGTGGTGCTCGGGCCGCGCGTGCAGGATCACGTGATCCGGCACATGAGTACCAATCTGCACAACCTCGGGCACGGCCGGCTGGTCACGCTGATCGGCAGCGCGTTCGTCACCTCGGAGGGGCCGATGTGGGTGTGGTTGCCGGGCCTGGTGTGCCTGCTGGCTCTGGCGGAATTGCTGTGGCGCAGCCGACGCGTGCTGATCACGTTCACGCTCGGACATGTCGGGGCGACGCTCATCGTCGCCGCCGGGCTCGCCACGGCGATCGAAGTGGGCTGGTTGCCCCTCTCCGTGGCCCGCGACACTGACGTGGGGATCAGTTATGGAGCGATGGCGGTCCTCGGCGCCCTCACCGCGGCGATACCATCGCGATGGCGTCCCGGGTGGATCGGCTGGTGGCTGTCGCTGGGCGTACTGATGGTGTATGTCGGCACCGATTTCAGCAACGCCGGGCACTTGGTCGCTCTCCTGCTCGGCACCTTGCTGTCGATCAGGTTCGGCCCGGTTTCGCACTGGACCCGCGCGCGCGTCGTGCTGCTGGCGGTGAGCGTCTCGTTCGGCTATCTGGTTGTGGTCAACACCGGTCTGTCGCTCGTCGTGGTGCCGATCGTCGGTGTCGCCGGTGCGCTTGCCGCGCACTGGCTCGCGGGCCGGTGGCGGGCTCGCCGGGTGCAGCCCGCGCTCGCCGTTGCGCTCCCTGCGACGGCGTAGCCGCCGCACCGGATCACCTATGATCGCCGAGTGGCTGATCAGCCCGCGGACCTGTCGGAAGAAGCGCTGACCAAGGCGGTCAGCGCGGCCCGTCACGCCTTCGACCTGGCCGCCGACCTCGATGCGTTGGCGCGGGCCAAGACCGAACACCTCGGCGACCGTTCGCCGGTCGCGCTGGCCCGCCAGGCCCTCGGGACGCTGGCGAAGGCCGATCGCGCGGACGCCGGACGCCGGGTCAACATTGCGCGCGGGGAGGCGCAGCGCGCATACGACGAGCGGTTGGCAGCGCTGCGCGCCGAGCGCGACGCGGCGGTGCTGGTGGCCGAAGGGATCGACGTGACGTTGCCGTCGACGCGCCAGGCGGTGGGTGCCCGGCACCCGATCACAATCCTCGCCGAGCACGCTGCCGATACTTTCGTCGCGATGGGCTGGGAACTGGCCGAGGGGCCGGAGGTCGAGACCGAGCAGTTCAACTTCGACGCGCTGAACTTCCCGCCCGACCATCCGGCCCGTAGCGAACAAGACACCTTTCAGGTCGCACCCGACGGGTCACGGCAGGTGCTGCGTACCCACACGTCGCCGGTGCAGATCCGCGCGCTGCTCGAGCGAGAGCTGCCGGTGTACATCATCTCGATAGGGCGAACCTTTCGCACTGACGAACTCGATTCCACACACACACCGGTGTTCCATCAGGTCGAGGGGCTGGCGGTGGATCGCGGCCTGACCATGGCGAATCTGCGTGGCACGCTGGACGCTTTTGCGCGCGCCGAGTTCGGGCCGCAGGGCCGTACCCGCTTCCGCCCGCACTTCTTTCCGTTCACCGAGCCGTCTGCCGAGGTCGACGTCTGGTTCGCCAACAAGAAGGGTGGCGCCGGCTGGGTGGAATGGGGCGGCTGCGGAATGGTGCATCCAAATGTGTTGCGCGCCTGTGGCATCGACCCCAATATCTATTCCGGGTTCGCGTTCGGGATGGGGCTCGAGCGGACACTGCAATTCCGCAACGGCATCCCCGACATGCGGGACATGGTCGAGGGCGACGTCCGCTTTTCGCTGCCGTTCGGAGTGGGAGCCTGATGCGGGTTCCCTACAGCTGGCTGCGCGAAGTCGTTGATGCCGGCGCACCCGGCTGGGACGTGTCGCCCGACGAGCTGGAACAGACGTTCATCCGGATCGGGCACGAGGTTGAAGAGGTCATCCCGGTCGGGCCGGTCACGGGTCCGTTGACTATCGGCCGGGTGAGCGAAATCGAAGAGCTGACCGAGTTCAAGAAGCCGATCCGGGCGGTGAAGGTCGACGTCGGCGAACCGCACCCGCGCGACATTGTCTGCGGCGCAACGAACTTCGCGGTCGGCGACCTGGTCGCGGTGGCGCTGCCCGGGGCCACGCTGCCCGGCGACTTCACCATCACCGCCCGTCAGACGTACGGTCGCATGTCCGACGGGATGATCTGCTCGGTGGCCGAACTCAACCTCGGCACCGACGCGTCGGGCATTCTGGTGCTGCCCGAGGGAACGGCGTCACCGGGTGACGACGCTGCGGCCGTCCTCGGCCTCGACGACGTGGTGTTTCACCTTGCGATCACGCCGGATCGGGGCTATTGCCTGTCGGTGCGCGGGCTTGCCCGTGAGATCGCCTGCGCGTACGACCTCGATTTCGTCGACCCATCCGACGTGCCGCCGCTGCCGGCCGACGGGGAAGCGTGGCCGCTGACGATCGACCCCGCGACGGGGGTGCGCCGGTTCGCGCTTCGCCCGGTCACCGGGATCGACCCGGCGGCGACGTCGCCGTGGTGGATGCGGCGGCGGCTGCTGCTGGCGGGCATCCGCGCGATCTCGCCCGCGGTCGACGTGACGAACTACGTGATGCTCGAACTCGGTCATCCCATGCATGCGCACGACCTCAACCGCGTCACCGGCGGCTTCCGTGTGCGGTTTGCGCGGCCGGGGGAGACCGTCGTCACGCTGGACGACATCGAGCGCCGTCTGAACGCGGGTGATGTGCTGATCGTCGACGATGTCGCGACCGCCGCGATCGGCGGGGTAATGGGCGCGGGCACCACCGAGATGCGCGACGACTCGACCGACGTACTGCTCGAGGCCGCGGTGTGGGACCCCGCTGCGGTGTCGCGCACGCAACGGCGACTGCACCTGACCAGCGAGTCCGGTCGCCGCTATGAGCGCTCGGTCGACCCGGCGATCTCGGTGGCAGCGCTGGATCGAGCTGCCACGCTGTTAGCCGAAATCACCGGTGGCACAATCGAACCCAAGTTGACCGACTGGCGTGGCGACCCGCCGCGCGACGACTGGTCGATGCCGCCGATCGAGATTGGCGTCGACTTGCCGGACCGCATCGCCGGTGTGGAATACCCCGAGGACACCACGCGGCGCCGGCTGGAGCAGGTCGGCGCCCAAGTGGCCGTTCACGACACGACGCTGACGGTGACCCCGCCCAGCTGGCGGCCCGACCTGCGGCTGCCCGCAGACCTCGTCGAGGAGGTGCTGCGGCTTGAGGGCCTGGATCTCATCCCGTCGGTGCTGCCGTCGGCGCCCCCCGGCCGCGGCCTTACCGCCGGAGAGAAACGCCGGCGCGCCATCGGTAAGTCACTTGCGCTGTCGGGTTACGTCGAAGTGATCCCGTCGCCGTTTCTGCCGCCAGGCGTGTTCGACCAGTGGGGCCTACCTGCCGACGATCCGCGGCGGAAAACGTTGAAAGTGCTCAACCCTCTCGAGGCCGACCGGCCCGAGCTGGCGACCACGCTGTTGCCGGGCATGTTCGAGGCATTGGCCCGCAATGTTTCTCGCGGCACGGTTGACGTCGCGCTGTTCGCGATCGAGCAGGTCGTGTCGCCTACCGCGCGCACCCGCGCAATCGATCCGCTGCCGGTTGACCGCCGTCCGACGGACGAGGAGATCGACACCCTCGACGAGTCGCTGCCCGCGCAGCCGCTGCATGTCGCGGCCGTGATGACGGGGTTGCGCGAACCACGCGGGCCGTGGGGACCGGGCCGGCCGGTGGAGGCCGCCGATGCGTTCGAGGCGGTGCGGGTGGTCGCGCGGGCCTGCGGGGTGGAGCTGACTCTGCGGGCCGGTCAGGATCTGCCGTGGCACCCCGGCCGGTGCGCCGAGGTGCTCGCCGGTGACACCGTCATCGGGCACGCGGGGCAGCTGCACCCCGCTGTCGTCGAGCGCAGCGGTCTGCCTCGGGGGACCTGCGCGGTGGAACTGAACCTCGACGCGATACCGATCACCGAGACGTTGCCGGCAGTGCGGGTGTCGCCGTTCCCGGCGGTGTTCCAGGACGTCAGCTTGGTGGTTGCGTCCGATGTCGGGGCGCAGGCGGTGATCGACGCGCTGCGCGACGGCGCCGGCGACCTGCTCGAAGACATCCAGCTGTTCGATGTGTACACCGGGCCCCAGGTCGGTGCGGGCCACAAGTCGCTGGCATTGGCACTGCGGTTCAGGGCTGCGGATCGGACGCTGACCGAAGACGAGGCCAGCACCGCCCGAGAGGCGGCGGTCCAGCGGGCGGCAGAGTCCGTCGGCGCGGTGCAACGCGGCTGACGGGCTTCCGCGTGGGCGTGTGGCATTAATTTGCAATGTCCTGCATAACCATGCAGAATCGCCTGCATGACCACGGTAGCGGTGGCTGGAGCGAGTGGCTACGCCGGCGGCGAGATCCTGCGGCTTCTGCTCGGCCATCCGGCATATGCCGACGGCCGACTGACGATCGGCGCGCTGACCGCGGCCGGCAACGCCGGCACCACGGTGGCCGAGCATCACCCCCACCTCGTGCCGTTGGCCTCGCGAGTACTGGAGGCCACCGACGCTCGGGTGCTGTCCGGCCATGACGTTGTGTTTCTCGCGCTACCGCACGGCCAGTCGGCTGCTCTGGCCGAGCGACTCGGGCCCGACACGCTGATCGTCGACTGCGGCGCGGATTTCCGGCTGACCGACGCGGACGTGTGGGGGCGGTTTTACGACTCGCCGCACGCGGGCAGCTGGCCGTACGGACTGCCCGAGTTGCCCGGGAACCGGGACCGCCTGCGCGGTGCCCGTCGAATCGCGGTGCCGGGCTGTTATCCGACCGCGGCGCTGCTCGCCCTGCTGCCGGCTGTCGCCGAGAACCTGATCGAGCCTGTCGTTACCGTGGTCGCGGTGAGCGGCACCTCGGGTGCCGGCCGCGCCGCCAAGCCGGATCTGCTGGGTTCGGAGGTGATCGGGTCGGCGCGCGCGTACAACATCGGCGGCGCCCACCGGCACACACCGGAGATCGCGCAAGGCCTGCAGGCGCTGACGGACCGCGCGGTGCACGTGTCGTTCACCCCCGTGCTCGTGCCGATGTCGCGAGGCATACTGGCCACCTGCACCGCGAGGACGGCCAGCACGCTGCCCCGGCTGCGGGAAGCGTACGAAAAGGCTTACGCCTCGGAACCGTTCGTTCATCTGTTGCCCGAGGGCCAGCTTCCGCGGACCGGCGCGGTCATCGGCAGCAACGCCGCTCACGTCGCGCTCGCCGTCGACGAGGACGCCAGCATGTTCGTCGCGGTGTGCGCGATCGACAACCTGGTCAAGGGCACCGGCGGCGCGGCGGTGCAGTCGATGAACCTCGCCGTGGGATGGCCGGAGACCGAGGGCCTGTCGGTGGTGGGGGTCGCGCCGTGACCGGGGTGTCGGCCGGAGCCCGGCTGGTCCGCACCCAGGGCGTCACCGCCCCAGAAGGCTTCCGCGCCGCGGGGATCCGGGCGGGTATCAAGTCCTCCGGGGCACTCGACTTGGCGCTGGTGTTCAACGAGGGTCCCGATTATGGTGCGGCGGCGGTGTTCACGCGCAATCAGGTGAAGGCTGCCCCGGTGCTGTGGACACAGCAGGTCATTACCACCGGGCGGCTCAGGGCGGTGGTCCTCAACTCCGGCGGCGCGAACGCCTGCACCGGGCCCCCCGGGTTCCAGGACACGCACGCCACCGCCGAAGCCGTTGCGGCGGCGCTGTCGGACTGGGGGACCGAAACGGGGGCGATCGAGGTTGCGGTCTGCTCAACCGGGCTGATCGGTGACCGCCTGCCGATGGACAAGGTGCTGTCCGGTGTGCAGGAGATCGTCCACGAGCTGGCCGGCGGGCTGACCGGCGGCGAGGACGCGGCGCGAGCGATCATGACGACGGATACGGTGCCGAAACAGGTCGCGCTGCACCACCCCGGCAACTGGACGGTCGGGGGGATGGCCAAGGGCGCGGGGATGCTCGCGCCGGCACTGGCCACCATGTTGAGCGTCATCACCACCGATGCCGTGGCCGACGCCCGCGCACTGGACGGCGCGCTGCGCCGGGCCACGGCGAGGACATTCGACCGGCTCGACGTCGACGGCAGCTGCTCGACCAACGACACCGTGCTGGTGCTGGCGTCGGGGGCCAGTGAAATCGAGCCCAGCCAAACAGATCTCGACGACGCGCTACTGCAGGTGTGTGACGACCTCGTCGGCCAGCTGCAGGCCGACGCCGAAGGTGTCACCAAGCGCATCACCGTCACCGTCACCGGGGCCGCCAGCGAGGACGACGCATTGACAGCTGCCCGGGTGATCGCCCGCGACAGCCTGGTCAAGACCGCGTTGTTCGGCTCAGACCCGAACTGGGGCCGAGTGGTTGCCGCAGTCGGGATGGCACCGGTGAGCCTTGATCCCGATCGGATCACGGTGTCGTTCAACGGCGTTCCGATATTCGTCAACGGTGTTGGCGCGGCCGGCGCGCGTGGCGTTGACCTCAGCGGAGCCGACATCGACCTGACCGTCGATCTCGGCCTTGGTGGGGAGCGGGCCGCGATACGAACCACCGACCTCTCGCACGGTTACGTCGAAGAGAATTCGGCCTACAGCTCATGACCGCGCCCGCCGTCACTTCCAACGCCAAGGCGCGGGTTCTGGCCGAGGCCCTGCCATGGTTGAAGGCGCTGCACGACAAGATCGTCGTGGTCAAATACGGCGGCAACGCGATGATCGATGACGCATTGCGGCAGTCCTTCGCCGACGACATGGTCTTCCTGCGCAACTGCGGGATCCACCCGGTCGTCGTGCACGGGGGCGGACCGCAGATCACGGCGATGCTGAAGCGGCTCGGCATCGCAGGTGATTTCAAGGCCGGATTCCGCGTCACGACTCCCGAAGTGCTCGACGTGGCACGGATGGTGCTGTTCGGGCAGGTCGGTCGCGAACTGGTGAACCAAATCAACGCGCACGGGCCATACGCGGTCGGGATCACCGGCGAGGACGCCCAGTTGTTCACCGCGGTGCGCCGCAGCGTCACCGTCGACGGTGTGGCAACCGATATCGGCCTGGTCGGCGATGTCGCGGCCGTCAACACGGCCGCCGTGCTCGATCTGATTGCGGCCGGGCGTATTCCGGTGGTGTCATCGATCGCACCCGATGCCGACGGGGTCGTGCACAACATCAATGCCGACACGGCGGCGGCTGCGCTGGCGGCGGCGCTGGCCGCCGAGAAGCTGCTGATGCTCACCGACGTCGAGGGTCTTTACACACGGTGGCCCGACCGCGATTCGTTTGTCAGCGAAATCGACACGGAAACGCTGGCCGAACTGCTGCCGTCGTTGGATGCAGGCATGGTGCCGAAGGCCGAGGGCTGCCTGCGGGCCGTGGTGGCGGGTGTGCCCAGCGCGCACGTGATCGACGGGCGCGTGGATCACTGCGTGCTGGTCGAGCTGCTCACCGACGCGGGCACCGGAACGAAGGTGGTGAGGGCGTGACACTCGAAGAGCGTTGGGCCGCGGTGATGATGGACAACTACGGCACGCCGCCGCTTGGGCTTGCGAGCGGAGAGGGCGCCGTCGTCACCGACGTCGACGGCAAGCGGTATCTCGACCTGCTCGGCGGGATCGCGGTGAATGTGCTCGGGCACCGTCACCCGGCGGTCATCGAGGCTGTCACGCGGCAGCTGAACACGCTCGGTCACACGTCCAACCTGTACATGCATGAGCCCGGAATCGCGTTGGCGGAGGGGCTGGCCGGGCTGCTGGGCGCCGACACCGGAACGCGAGTTTTCTTCTGCAATTCGGGTGCCGAGGCCAATGAGGTCGCGTTCAAGCTGTCCCGGTTGACCGGGCGCACGAAACTCGTCGCGGCACAATCGGCGTTTCACGGCCGCACGATGGGGTCGCTGGCGCTGACCGGGCAGCCGAGCAAGCGGGCGCCGTTCGCGCCCCTGCCGGGCGACGTGACGCATGTGCCGTACGGCGATGTCGATGCGCTTGCCGCCACGGTCTCGGGTGACACCGCGGCGGTGTTCCTGGAACCGATCATGGGAGAGAGCGGTGTCGTCGTCCCGCCCGCTGGTTATCTCGCTGCGGCGCGCCAGATCACCGCGCAGCACGGCGCTCTGCTGGTGCTCGACGAGGTGCAGACGGGCATGGGGCGCACCGGCGTTTTCTTCGCCCACCAGCACGACGGCATCACGCCCGATGTCGTGACACTGGCCAAGGGGCTTGGCGGCGGGCTACCGATCGGCGCGTGCCTGGCGGTCGGGCCTGCCGCGCGCCTGATGACCCCCGGTTTGCACGGCAGCACGTTCGGCGGCAACCCCGTGTGCGCTGCGGCCGCGCTTGCGGTGCTCCGAACGCTGACCGAGCAAGATCTGATCGGCCGGGCCGGAGTGCTGGGCAAAACTCTGAGCAATGGCATCGAATCGCTGAATCATCCACTGGTCGACCATGTTCGGGGCAGGGGCCTGTTGTGCGGTGTCGCGTTGACGGCGCCGCTGGCCAAGCCCGTCGAGACCGCTGCCCGCGACGCCGGATTCCTGGTCAACGCCGCGACCCCCGACGTGGTTCGATTGGCGCCCCCGTTGATCATCACCGAGGCGCAGATCGACGAGTTCCTGAACGCATTGCCGGGCGTGCTCGACAAGGCAGGCGATGAACCGGTTGCGCGAAGCGCGGGGGCATGACATGAGGCACTTTCTGACATGAGGCACTTTCTGCGAGACGACGATCTGACACCGGCCGAGCAGGCGGCCGTGTTGGAGCTCGCCGCCGAGATAAAAAAGGACCCGTTCGGCCGCCGTCCCCTGGACGGGCCGCGCGGTGTCGCAGTGATCTTCGACAAGAACTCCACACGCACTCGGTTCTCCTTCGAACTCGGCATCGCGCAGCTCGGCGGGCATGCCGTCGTCGTCGACGGACGCAGCACCCAGTTGGGTCGCGACGAGACATTGGAGGACACCGCTCGGGTGTTGTCCCGGTACGTCGACGCGATCGTCTGGCGCACGTACGGGCAGGACAGGCTGACCGCAATGGCATCGGCGGCGACCGTGCCCGTGATCAACGCGCTGTCCGACGAGTTCCACCCGTGCCAAGTGCTCGCCGACCTGCAGACGATCGCCGAGCGCAAGGGCCGCCTCGACGGCCTCCGGCTGGCGTACTTCGGAGACGGCGCCAACAACATGGCCCAGTCGCTGCTGATCGGCGGCGTCACCGCGGGAATTCACGTCACGATCGCGGCCCCGGTCGGGTTCGAGCCGAACCCCGACGTCGTCGCGGCTGCCGAACAGCGCGGCAGGGACACGGGTGCAAAGGTCGACGTCACCTCGGTACCCTTTGCTGCGGCCGACGGCGCCGACGTGCTGGTGACCGACACCTGGACGTCGATGGGCCAGGAAGACGACGGCCTGGACCGGGTGGGGCCGTTCGTTCCGTTCCGGGTCGACGGTCAGCTGCTCGAGTACGCCGACCCCGATGCCGTGGTGCTGCACTGCCTTCCCGCGCACCGCGGCCAGGAGATCACCGACGACGTGATCGACGGTCCACACTGCGCGGTGTGGGACGAGGCCGAGAACCGGTTGCATGCGCAGAAGGCGCTGCTGGTCTGGTTGATGGAGCGGAACGCATGATGCCGAAGGCCACGCCCGAGGTCAGCGCGACGCGCGCCGGTCGGCAGGCGCGCATCGTCGCGATCCTGTCGTCGCGACCGGTGCGTAGCCAAAGCGAGCTGGCCGTGGCGCTGGCGGCCGAGGGCATCGAGACCACACAGGCCACTCTGTCGCGTGACCTCGAGGAGCTGGGCGCGGTGAAGCTGCGCGGCGCCGACGGCGGCGCGGGCGCGTACGTGGTCCCCGAGGATGGCAGCCCGGTTCGCGGCGTTTCCGGTGGCACCGAACGGCTTTCCCGGCTGCTGGGCGAGTTGCTGGTGTCCAGCGACGCCAGCGCAAACCTGGCGGTGCTGCGCACGCCGCCCGGCGGGGCGCACTATCTGGCGCTGGCGATCGACCGCGCGGCCCTTCCCTACGTCGTCGGCACCATCGCCGGGGACGACACGATACTGGTGGTCGCTCGCGACCCGATGACCGGCGCCGAACTGGCTGCCATGTTCGACGAACTGCAGTAACTCTGCCGACAGCAAGGAGATTGGGTACCGATGAGCGCTTGCGCGGCGATGAGCCTCTTGGGCGAAGAGCCAATGGTGAAGAGGGGATAGTCGATGTCCGATCGCGTCATCCTGGCGTACTCCGGCGGTTTGGACACGTCGGTGGCGATCAGCTGGATCGGCAAGGAGACCGGGCGCGAGGTGGTCGCGGTGGCGATCGACCTCGGGCAGGGCGGCGAGGACATGGCGGTGGTGCGCCAGCGCGCGTTGGATTGCGGTGCCGCCGAGGCCGTCGTCGTCGACGCGCGCGACGAGTTCGCCAACGAATACTGCCTGCCCACAATCCGGTCCAACGGCCTGTACATGGATCGCTATCCGTTGGTATCGGCGATCAGCCGTCCTCTGATCGTCAAGCATCTCGTCGCCGCGGCCCGTGAGCACGGCGGCAGTACCGTCGCGCACGGCTGCACCGGTAAGGGCAACGACCAGGTGCGCTTTGAGGTTGGATTCGCGTCGCTGGCGCCGGATCTGGAGGTGCTTGCACCCGTTCGCGACTACGCCTGGACACGCGAGAAGGCCATCGCGTTCGCCGAACAGAACGCGATACCGATCGCGGTAACCAAGCGGTCGCCGTTTTCCGTCGACCAGAACGTCTGGGGAAGGGCGGTGGAGACGGGCTTCCTCGAGCACCTGTGGAACGCGCCGACCAAGGACGTCTATGACTACACCGAAGACCCGACCGTCAACTGGTCCACACCCGACGAAGTGATCGTCGGCTTCGAGGCCGGAGTGCCGGTTTCGATCGACGGCCGCGACGTCACCGTGCTGCAGGCGATCGAGGAGCTGAATCGGCGGGCGGGCGCGCAAGGCGTGGGCCGGCTCGACGTCGTCGAGGACCGGCTCGTCGGCATCAAGAGCCGTGAGATCTACGAGGCGCCCGGTGCGATGGTGCTCATCACCGCGCACACCGAACTCGAGCACGTCACGCTCGAACGCGAACTGGGGCGGTTCAAGCGCACCACCGACCAGCGGTGGGCGGAGTTGGTGTACGACGGGCTCTGGTATTCGCCGCTCAAGTCGGCGCTGGAGGCATTCGTCGCCAAGACGCAGGAGCATGTCTCGGGTGAGATCCGAATGCTGCTGCACGGCGGCCACATCACCGTGAACGGTCGGCGCAGCGAGGAGTCGCTGTACGACTTCAACCTGGCCACATACGACGAGGGCGACACGTTCGACCAGTCCAACGCGAAGGGTTTCGTCCATGTGCACGGGCTGTCGTCGCGGATCGCCGCTCGCAGGGACATGGGTCCATGGGGACGTGGGGACATGGGGACACAGATCGAGGCGCGGTGAGCACCAACGAGGGCACGCTGTGGGGCGGCCGGTTCGTCGACGGCCCATCGGCCGAGCTGGCCGCGCTGAGCAAGTCGACGCATTTCGACTGGGCGCTCGCGCCTTACGACCTCGCCGCGTCAAAAGCCCATAGCCGCGTGCTGTTTCGGGCCGGACTTCTCACCGAGGACCAGCGGGACGGATTGCTTGCCGGGCTGGACAGCCTGTCCGAAGACGTCGCGTCGGGCAGCTTCGGCCCGATCGTCACCGACGAAGACGTCCACGGCGCGCTCGAGCGAGGGCTGATCGACCGGGTCGGCGAGGACCTCGGCGGTCGGTTGCGCGCGGGCCGGTCGCGAAACGACCAGATCGCCACGCTGTTCCGCATGTGGTTGCGCGATGCGTTGGGCCGGGTGGGCTCCGGCGTTCTCGGCGTGGTGGCGGCGCTGACCACGCAGGCGGCCGCCCACCCGACAGCGATCATGCCCGGCAAGACCCACCTTCAGTCGGCACAGCCGGTGATGCTGGCGCATCACCTACTGGCGCACGCGCATCCGCTGCTGCGCGATGTCGATCGCATCCTCGACTGCGACCGGAGGGCAGCCGTGTCCCCGTACGGATCGGGCGCGCTGGCCGGGTCCTCGTTGGGGCTTGATCCCGACGCGATCGCCGAAGAACTGGGATTCGCCGCGGCCTCGGACAACTCGATCGATGCCACCGCAGCGCGCGACTTCGCCGCCGAGGCGGCCTTCGTGCTGGCGATGATCGGCGTCGACTTGTCGAGGCTGGCCGAGGACATCATCCTCTGGAGCACCACGGAGTTCGGTTACGTCGCGCTGTCGGATGCTTGGTCGACGGGAAGTTCGATCATGCCCCAGAAGAAGAATCCGGACATTGCCGAGCTGGCCCGCGGCAAGTCCGGACGGCTGATAGGCAACCTGGCCGGGTTGCTGGCGACCTTGAAGGCCCAGCCGCTGGCCTACAACCGAGACCTCCAGGAAGACAAGGAGCCGGTGTTCGATTCGGTGGCGCAACTCGACCTGCTGCTGCCCGCGATGGCCGGACTGGTGTCCACCCTGGTATTCGACGTCGACCGGATGGCGGCGCTGGCTCCTGCCGGGTACACGTTGGCCACCGATGTCGCGGAATGGCTGGTGCGCCAGGGTGTACCGTTCCGGGCCGCGCACGAGGCCGCGGGTGCGGCGGTCCGCGCGGCCGAGGAACGCGGCGTCGGGTTGGAAGACCTCACGGATGCGGAACTGGCCGCGGCGCACCCGGGTCTGACGCCGCAGGTTCGCGAGGTGCTGACCGTCGAGGGATCGGTGTCGGCGCGCGATGCCCGCGGCGGTACAGCTCCGGTTCAGGTCGCGAAGCAACTTGGTGGGGTGCGGGACACCGCGGACCGGTTGCGCGCGCGGTTGCGTCGCTAGCGGCGCAGCAGCGGCCTATTCGTCGGCGGCCGCCAACCAGGCTTCCTCGAGTTCGTCCTTGCGGGTGAGCAATGCGTTCAGTTCGGTGTTCAGCTCCGCCAAGCGCACGTGATCGTTCGCGACGGCAGCCATCGCTTCGTGGAGTTCGGCGATCCCCGCATCGGCCTTCGCGAGCTGATTTTCGATGCGCGCCAGCTCTTTTCCGGTGCGACGTTGGCGGGCGCGCTCGGATTCGGCACGCCCCGGCTCTGCCGAGGTTTCCGTGGGCGTCGGCTCTCGCCGCGCCGCCAGGTACTGATCGATGCCGCCAGGCAGTAGCTCGCACCGACCATCGCCGGACAGCGCGTAGGTGACGTCGGTGACGCGTTCGAGGAAGTAACGGTCGTGCGTGACGACGATCAACGTGCCAGGCCAGCCGTCGAGGTAATCCTCGACCACGGTCAGCGTGTCGATGTCGAGGTCGTTGGTCGGCTCATCGAGCAACAGCACGTTCGGTTCGTCGAGCAGCAGCCGCAGAAACTGCAGCCGACGGCGCTCGCCGCCGGACAAGTCGTCGAGCCGCGCGGTCAGCTTGTCGCCGGTGAACCCGAAGTCCTCGAGCAGCGTCGCCGCACTGACCTCCCGGCCGCCGGCGAGACGAGCCACCCGCCGGCTGTCCTCGACCGCGTCCAGCACGCGATCCTCACCGGTAAAATCGCCGAGCCCCTGGGTCAAGTGGGCGATCCGTAACGTCCTGCCGCGCTTGATGTTCCCAGCAGTCGGCGGCAACTCGCCCTCGAGCAGCCGCAGCACCGACGTCTTACCCGTACCGTTGACGCCGACGAGCCCAATGCGTGCGCCGGGGCCAATCGACCAGTCCACGTCGCGCAGGACGGTCCGAGAGCCAACGTCGAGCTGAACCCCGTGCAGGTCGAATACGTCCTTTCCCAACCTGCTGATCGCGAAGCGTTGCAGCACCAGAGAATCCCGAGGCGGGGGCTCGTCGGCTATCAGCGCGTTGGCAGCCTGGATGCGGAACTTCGGCTTGGAGGTGCGGGCCGGCGGGCCGCGCCGCAGCCACGCCAGCTCCTTCCGCATCAGGTTGCGCCGACGCGTCTCGGCCCCCGCGACGACTCGCATCCGTTCGGCGCGGGCCAACACATAGGCCGCATACCCGCCGTCATAGCCGTCGACGGCGCCGTCATGCACCTCCCACGTCCGCGTGCACACCTCGTCGAGGAACCACCTGTCGTGGCTCACCACCACCAGCGCTTGAGCTCGCCGAGTGGCCAGGTGGCCAGCCAGCCAACCGATCGCCTCGACGTCGAGGTGGTTGGTCGGCTCGTCGAGCATCAGGACGTCGTGCCCGGCCAGCAACACCACGACCAGGGCGGCGCGGCGGCGCTGCCCGCCGCTGAGCGTGCCGATCGACGCATCCAGATCGACGCCTGCCAGCAAGTGCTCGACAACAGCGCGGGTGTCCGGCTCGCGGGCCCACACATGGTCGGGGCGTCCCCCGACGATGAGCTCGCGCACGGTGTCTTCGGCGGCGAGGTCGTCGGTCTGGCGCAGAAAGCCGACCGACAGGCCTGCCGTGTGCGTCACCCGGCCGTGGTCGGGGGACTGCACGCCGGCCAGCACCTTGAGCAGCGTCGTTTTCCCGTCGCCGTTACGTCCGACCACCCCGATCGCGTCGCCTTCATCGACGCCGAGGCTGACCGAATCCAACAGCGTGCGGGTGCCGTAGGAGACGCTGACGCGTTCCGCATTGATCAGGTTGGGCATCAGCCGTCGATGATATGCAGCAACGTGCCAGAATGACGGCGGCAGAAGGGCAGGACTGATGGTGGACTTCGCGTCGATCACGCGGCCGGTGGGACGCCTGATCGCCACCGCGCAGAACGGGCTCGAGGTGATCAGATACGGCGGGTTCGAGACCGGTACCGTGCCCTCGCCGTTCCAAATCGTCGAAAGCGTTCCGATGTACCGGTTGCGGCGGTATTTCCCGCCGGACAACCGCAACGGCCAGGTGCTCGGACTACCCGTACTGATGGTCCATCCGATGATGATGTCGGCCGACATGTGGGACGTGACCCGCGAGGACGGCGCCGTCGGGATCCTGCACAAGGCCGGAATCGACCCATGGGTGATCGACTTCGGTTCACCGGACCGCGTCGAAGGCGGCATGGAGCGCACGCTCGCCGACCACATTGTGGCGGTCAGCGAGGCAGTCGACACGGTCAAGAAGACCACTGGTCACGACGTGCACCTGGCCGGCTACTCGCAGGGCGGCATGTGGGCGTATCAGACGGCGGGGTACCGCCGATCCCGCGACCTCGCCAGTATCATCGCGTTCGGCTCGCCGGTGGACACGCTCGCGGCGTTGCCGATGGGTCTTCCACCCAACCTTGCGCCGGCCGCCGCGGAATTCATGGCCGACCACGTGTTCAGCCATATCGACATCCCAAGCTGGTTGGCGCGCGCGGGCTTTCAGATGATGGACCCGCTCAAGACAGCGAAAGCGCGTGTCGACTTCCTTCGTCAACTGCATGATCGCGAAGCACTCTTGCCACGCGAACAGCAGCGCCGGTTCCTGGAGCGCGAGGGGTGGATCGCCTGGGGCGGCCCCGCGATCTCGGAACTGCTCAAGCAATTCATCGCCCACAACCGGATGATGACCGGCGGCTTCTCGATTCATGGCGAGCTGGTCACGCTCACCGACATCGACGTTCCGATCCTGGCTGTCGTCGGCGAGGTCGACGATATCGGCCAGCCCGCGGCGGTGCGCGGGATTCAACGCGCCGCGCCGAATGCAGACGTTTACGAATACCCCATCCGCACCGGTCATTTCGGCCTCGTCGTTGGGTCAAGAGCCGCGTCGCAGACTTGGCCGACCGTAGCGGCGTGGGTGAAATGGCTGTCCGGTGACGGCGAAATGCCGGAAGGCATTACCCGGATGTTGCCCCAGCCCGCCCAACACAGCGACAGGGGCGTGCCGTTCGCTTCACGCGTCGCGCACGGCGCCGGGGTGGCATCGGAGGTGGTGTTCGACTTCGCCCGCGCGGCCGGGAACGCGGTGGTGGCCGCCAACAAGTCGATGCGCACGCTTGCCGTCGAAACCCTCCGTACGCTGCCGCGGCTCGCACGCCTCGGCCAGATCAACGACCACACCCGCATCTCGCTGAGCCGGATCATGGCGGAGCAGGCGGCCGACCACCCGTCCGGCGAGTTCCTACTGTTCGACGGCAGGGTGCACACCTATGAAGGCGTCGACACCCGCATCAACAACGTCGTGCGCGGCCTGATCGAGGTCGGCGTCCGCCAGGGCGACCGCGTCGGGGTGCTCATGGAGACCCGCCCCAGCGCGCTCGTGGCCATCGCGGCGCTGTCGCGGCTCGGCGCGGTCGCGGTACTGATGCCGCCCGACGCCGACCTCGCCGCGGCGGCGCGGCTCGGCGGTGTCCGCGAGATCCTGACGGATCCGACCAATCTCAAGGCCGCCCGCCGACTGTCGCTGCAGGTCCTGGTCCTCGGCGGCGGCGAAACCCGCGATCTGCACCTGCTGCCCAGTGACAGCGACGTGATCGACATGGAGCAGATCGACCCGGACGAGGTCGAGCTGCCCGGCTGGTACCGGCCGAACCCGGGGTTTGCCAAAGACATCGCATTCGTCGCGTTCACCCAGGTGGGCGGCGAGCTGGTAGCTCGTGAGATCACGAACTACCGATGGGCACTGTCGGCGTTCGGCACCGCGTCGACCGCCACGCTGAGCACTCGCGACACCGTTTACTGCCTCACCCCGCTGCACCACCCGTCCGGGCTGCTGGTGAGCCTCGGCGGCGCTGTGGTCGGCGGTTCACGGATCGCGTTGTCGCGCGGCCTGCGTCCGGACCGGTTCGTTCAGGAGATGCGCCAGTACGGGGTGTCGGTGGTGACGTACACGTGGGCGATGCTGCACGAGGTCATGGACGACCCGGCATTCGACCTCAAGGGCAACCACCCGGTAAGGCTGTTCATCGGCTCCGGCATGCCGACCGGGCTGTGGCAGCGGGTCATCGATGCCTTTGCCCCGGCTCACGTGGTGGAGTTCTTCGCAACCACCGATGGGCAGGCCGTGTTGGCGAACGTGGCGGGCCTCAAGATTGGCAGCAAGGGCAGGCCGCTGCCCGGTGCCGCGCAGGTGGAACTCGCCGCGTACGACCCTGACACCGACCTGATCCTGGAGGACGAGCGCGGATTCGTGCGCCTGGCACACGCCGACGAGGTCGGCGTGCTGCTGGCGCACCCGCGCGGACCGGTCGACCCGCACGCATCGGTCAAGCGAGGCGTGTTCGCGCCCGGCGACACCTGGATCTCCACCGAGTACCTGTTCCGCCGGGACAGCGACGGCGACTACTGGCTGGTGGGTACTCGTGGCTCGGTCATCCGGACCGTCCGCGGAGCGCTGTACGACGCCCCGATCACCGACACGATCGGCCGGATGCCAGCGGTGGATCTCGCGGTGACCTACGGGGTGGACGCGGGTGAGCACCAGGTCGCCGTCAGCGCGGTGACGATGCGGCCCGGCGCAGCGATCTCCGCTGCGGATCTGAGCGAGGCCATGGCGAGTCTGGGCAACGATCGTCCCGACTTCGTGCACGTCGTGTCCGATCTGACGCTGAGCGCGTCGTATCGTCCAACGGTCGGCGGGCTCCGCAACGCCGGCATCCCGAAGGCGGGGCGGCACGCCTGGTACCTGGACCCCGACACAAACAGATACAAGCGATTGACGGCTCCGGCACGTTCGGCGTGGGTGCAGGCGTCACAATAGTCCCGCTAAGACACTTCTGTAACTGATGCCCTGACAGCCGAGCGCTGTTAAGCTCCCGCTGGTGGCAAGACTCGCCTCGCGCTCGGCTTCTGGAGGGAAAGCATGACGTTTGAGCCGAACAAATCCGGTCCGACGTGGCGGCGGACGGTCGGGGTGGCGCTCGCGGGCAGCGGATTGGCCCTGGCGCTTGCCCTGAGTTCCGCACCGGGGATGGCCCGCGCCGATGTCCTCGACGATCTGTCCCATGAGTTCACCACCGCCGCGGGGGGCGGCGAGATCCCTACCCTGCTCAACCAGTCGCTGAAGCTTCGGGCAACGGGCTTCCCTGCTACCCCCGGGGAGCTCGCCGCGATCCAGGATTCGGAGAAGTACCGGCCCAACCAAACGCCGATGATCAAAGCGCTCAGCGCCGCGGTCCAGGGGCAGTCGCACCGCATGAAACAGGCTCAGGCCGGGAACTCGCAGCAGTGCTGCACCGTCGGCATCAACCAGTACGACCCGAGCAATCCCGGCGGGCTCTCCGTCGGCCCGAACGGAGTCGGTCTCGGTGGCGGCGCCGGCGCGTACCAGATCGGCGGCCAACCCGGCACGTCGGTCGGTCCGGCCGGCTGATCGTGCCCGTGCTGGACGACAAGCTGCTGAGCATCCTGGTCTGCCCGGCCGACCGCGGCCCGCTGCTGTACATCGACAACGTGCTCTACAACCCGCGGCTGCGCCGCGCGTACCGGATCGACGACGGCATCCCGGTGTTGCTGATCGACGAGGCCACAGACGTGTCTGACGACGAGCACGAACGGCTCGTCGCGCTCGCACAGCAGTAGCCCGCTCGCGATGTCGACTAAACGCGATTGACTGAACTCGGTTGGCTAAAAGGGCAAATCGCCGGTCAGGTAACGCTGCAGGTTGGGCCCGATCGTTTCCGCGATCTGCTCGACGGGCAGCGACTTGAACGGGTCCAGCTCGATGATGTAGCGAGCCACCACGACGCCGACCAGTTGCGACGCGACGAACTGCACCCGTATCAGGCCACTGCCGGGTGGATTGTCAACGCGGGCGCCGACTTCAACCGCAATGACCTCCTGCAGAAACGATCGGAGCAGGCCCACCTCCGAACCGGCCAGCAGCGAGCGAATCGTCGCGATGAATCCCTTCCCGATTTCTGAGTCCCAAAGCGGCAGCAGCACACACGGCAGCGTGTAGCCGAGGTTCTCGACGGGTGTGTCGCGCAGTGGGCGGAGTATCTCCATCGGGTCGATCGGCACGTGGATGGCAGCGGCGAACAGCTGCTCTTTGGTCCCGTAGTAGTGGTGCACCAGTGCCGGGTCAACCCCGGCCGCCGCGGCTACCGCGCGGATGGACGTTTTGTCAATTCCGTTCTGCGCGAAGAGTCCCCGGGCACTCGTCAAGATCCGCTCGCGGGTGTCCGAAGCGCCCGCCGGCCGCCCGGGCCGTCTGCGTTCGGCTTCTGACGTCACCCTACGGGGTCCGTCGCCGTAGTGTCGCCGCGGCCAGGCACAGCGCGATGATCGCGCAACCGACGACGACGATGATGTCGCGGATCGCGATCGCGGTGAGCCCGGGATGGGCACCGACTTGCTGCAACGCCTCCAGCGCATAACTCGCGGGCATGACGTTGGAGATCCACTGCAACCACTCGGGCATTATCGCCCGCGGCACGATGATCCCCGCCAGCAAGAGTTGCGGAGCGATGACAAGCGGCATGAACTGCACCGCCTGAAACTCGGTGCGGGCGAAGGCACTACACAGCAGGCCCAGACCGACGCCGAGGACGGCGTTGGCGACCGCAATGACGAAGACCCAGACCGGGCTGCCCGCGGTGTCGAAGCCCAACATCCAGAACGACACGATGCACGCCAGGGTCGCCTGCGCGGCCGCAGCGATCGAGAACGCTGTCCCGTAAGCCGCCAACAGGTCGAGTCGCCGCAGCGGTGTCGTCAGGATTCGTTCCAAGGTCCCCGAAGCCCGTTCGCGCTGCATGGTGATGGACGTGATCAGGAACATCACCAGTAGCGGGAATACGCCCAGCAGGATCAGGCACGCGTTGTTGAATCCCGACGGCGCACCCGGCCGGGTCGGGACGTTCTGGAACATGAAATACATCAGCGTGATGATGAGGCTCGGTACCAGCAGGATCATCGCGACGGTGCGGTGGTCGGCCGCCAGCTGACGCAGGATCCGCGCTGTGCTGGCGCCGTAGGCCCGCAGTCCTATCCGGCTTGGCGCTCGGTGCTCCGCCGGATGATCGACAGAAACGCCTCCTCCAGTGACGTGCATCCGGTGTCCTCTCGTAGTTGGGTCGGTGTGGTGTGGGCGACCATATGCCCGTCGCGCATGAGCAACAGATCGCCGCAGTGATCGGCCTCGTCCATCACATGGCTGGACACGATCAGGGTGGTGCCGGCCCTGGCCAGCGCGTCGAACTGCAGCCAGAGGTCGGCCCGCAGCACGGGATCCAGGCCGACCGTGGGTTCGTCGAGGACCAACAGGTCGGGCTGGCAGACCAGCGCGCACGCCAGCGAGACCCTGGTTCGCTGTCCGCCGGACAGGTTGCCGCTGTAGGCGGTGCGGTGATCCTGCAGTCCGACGGCGTCGACGGCGGCGTCCGCGGCGCCCGAATCCATGCCGTACAGCGACGCGAAGTAGCGCACGTTGTCGACGATCCGAAGGTCGTTGTAGATCGTCGGATCCTGGGGCATGTATCCGACGCGACGGCGCAGCTGGGCCGAGCCGGCGGGTTGACCGAGGACGGTGACGGTGCCCGCCGTGGTGATCTGGGTGCCGACGATCGAGCGCATCAACGTCGTTTTTCCGCATCCGGAAGGACCCAGAAGGCCGGTGATCGTGCCGCGCGCGATCTGCACAGACAGGTCGTGGATCGCGGGCCGCTTGCCCCGGATCACCCGCAAGTGATCGACCGAGATGACCGGCTCGACACCGCGCCGAAGTAATTCACCACTTGATGAAGTCATCATGTGTTGAATATTGCTCCCGAGAGTCTCGAGTGTCAATGGGGCAGGCACAATCTGTCCGGTGGGAGCCGAATCGTTGGTGGTCGATCCGCTCACTGCGGCGCGGCGGCTGCTCGGCGCACAGCTGGAGGCCGGGGAGGCGGCCGGGGAGGTCAGCGCCACGATCGTCGAGGTCGAGGCCTACGGCGGGCCGCATGATGGACCGTGGCCGGATCCGGCGTCGCATTCTTTCCGCGGGCCCAACGGCCGCAACGTCGTGATGTTCGGTCCGGCCGGTCGGCTCTACACCTACCGCAGCCACGGCATCCACGTATGCGCGAATGTCGTGTGCGGTCCGGTAGGAACCGCGGCCGCCGTGCTACTGCGGGCGGCGGCCATCGAGGAGGGTGTCGGCCTTGCTCGCGCGCGTCGCGGGGCAGCCGTTCGTGGTCGTGCGCTGGCGCGGGGTCCGGGCAATCTGTGCTCCGCGTTGGCGATCACGATGGACGACTACGGCACGGATCTGTTCGACCCGTCGAGTCGGGTCCGGCTCCGCCTGGGCGCCGCCCCTGCTGTCGCGGACGGCCCGCGCGTCGGCGTCAGCCAGGCCGCAGACCGAGCATGGCGGTTCTGGCTGGCCGACCGGCCGGAGGTGTCGGCGTATCGCCGCAGCCCGCGCGCACCGGCGCACGGCACCAGCGACTGATTCGACTTCGCAGCGTGCTCGACACCGTTCGGCGCGTCCCGTTGCGGGCGATTGCCTGACATGCGGAAAGATCGACAGCGTGGGCGTGACGATCCTCGACGAGCTGAGCTGGCGCGAACTGATCGCGCAGTCCACCGACCTCGACGCGCTCGCCGCCGACGTGGCCCGCCCGCCGGTCACGGTGTACGCCGGCTTCGACCCGACCGCGCCGAGCCTGCACGCGGGAAACCTGGTGCCGCTGTTGACGCTGCGGCGGTTCCAGCAGTTCGGGCACCGGCCGATCGTGCTGGCCGGCGGTGCCACCGGGATGATCGGTGATCCGCGCGATAACGGTGAGCGAGCGCTCAACACGACCGACACCGTCGCCGAGTGGGCGGAGCGGATCCGCGGGCAGGTCGAGCGGTTCGTCGACTTCGACGGCACCACCGGCGCGATCGTCGAAAACAATCTGTCCTGGACGTCGGGGCTGACCGCGATCGACTTCCTGCGCGACGTGGGGAAGCACTTCTCCGTCAACGTCATGCTCGACCGCGACACGATCAGGCGTCGCCTCGACGGCGAGGGCATCTCCTACACGGAGTTCAGCTATATGTTGTTGCAGGCCAACGATTACGTCGAGCTCCACGAGCGGTACGGGTGCACGTTGCAGATCGGCGGATCCGACCAGTGGGGCAACATCATCGCGGGCGTGCGGCTGGTCCGTCAGAAACGAGGCGCGACGGTGCATGCGCTGACCGTTCCGCTGGTGACGTCAGCCGACGGCACGAAGTTCGGAAAGTCCACTGGCGGAGGCAGTCTCTGGCTGGACCCGGAGATGACGAGCCCGTACGCCTGGTACCAGTACTTCGTCAACACCGCCGACGCCGACGTCATCCGGTACCTGCGGTGGTTCACGTTCCTGTCGCCCGATGAGATCGCCGAGCTGGAGGGTGCCACCCAGAAGCGAGCCCACGAGCGGGCAGCGCAACGGCGACTAGCGCGCGAGCTCACCATCCTGGTGCACGGGGAGGCGGCGATGATCGCGGTCGAGCAAGCCAGCGAGGCGTTGTTCGGGCGCGGCGAATTGTCCCGGCTGGACGAGCCGACGCTCGCGGCCGCATTGCGGGAGGCATCGGTCGCCGAGCTGAAGCCGGGTGCTCCGGACGGGATCGTCGACCTGCTCGTGGCGTCGGGTTTATCGGCCAGCAAAGGCGCGGCTCGGCGCACCATCGCCGAGGGCGGCGTCTCGGTCAACAACGCGCGGATCGACACCGAGGACTGGTCGCCCGCGCCAGAGGACTTCCTGCACCAGCGGTGGCTGGTGCTGCGTCGCGGCAAGCGGAATATTGCCGGGGTCGAGCGTGTTGAATAACCGGGTCGAGACGAAAAGCGCGCCCTAGCGGGCTGTTTGACTCCTACCATTCCCTCGCGTAACTTGATGAAGCCATCGCGACGCGGCCAGTCCGCCGAGCGCGATGGCATCCCAGAGGGATAGCCACTCCGGTGGACCCCTGCCCGTCCGCACTAGTAGCACACGGCCCCGAGCCGTGGGCTCGTTGGGCGGTCGGTGGGTGTGTTGTTTGAGAACTCAATAGTGTGTTTGGTGGTTTTTGTTTGTTGTTTGTTTTTTGCCGCATCTGCCGTCCCCGTGGTTGGGTGTGGTTTTTTGTTGTTGTTTGTTTTGTCAGGTTTTCTCTGGATGGTTTTTGTTTGGAGAGTTTGATCCTGG
>Ga0209006_10000295_pt1 | contig 50466 bp, 51 predicted proteins | sample JacPin_JW_Ref_O2_FD_188567 | JGI IMG/M metagenome (GOLD analysis project Ga0209006, IMG submission 188567) | Forest soil microbial communities from Algoma, Ontario, Canada - Jack Pine, Ontario site 1_JW_Ref_O2 (SPAdes) (version 2) | ecosystem: Environmental > Terrestrial > Soil > Boreal...
TCTGCCGCCGAACCTGGCGTCGGCCTACGACCAGTTCATGACTGGCTGATTCCGGCGTCCGTCAGCGGTTTGACTTCAGCGCCGCGATCGGCGTTTCGTCGAGGTGATCGAGTAGCTGCGCGGCGTTCTCGAAAACCTCGACGGCGCCTGCGCTGACAAGTTCGCTGCGGGACACGCCCCCGCTGAGCACGCCGATACAGGTCACGCCGGCCCGCCCGGCGGCTTCGGCATCCCAGACCGCGTCGCCGATGAACACCGCCCGGTCGGCGGTGACGCCGGCCCGGCCCAGCGCGACGTGCACAATCTCGGGTTTGGGTTTGGCGGTGTCGACGTCGCGCGATGACGTCACCGCTGACACGATGTCGTCGCAATCAAGCACCTCGCGCAGCATCGCTAGCTCATCCTCCGGCGCCGAGGTCGCCAGCACCACCTGCAGCCCCAAATCGGAGATGCGGTGCAACAATTCACGCGCGCCGGGCAGGGGCGTCAGCATGGACGCCGTCTCCTGGTAGTAACGAGAGTGCCCGTCCTTCAACCGATTCCTGACGTCGTCGTCGGCATCGTCGGACAATGTCTTCACCAGCGCGGAGCCGTCCATGCCGATGCAGCGATGGATGCGCCAGGCTTCGACGGTTACGTCCTCGGTCATGAAGGCTCGCTGCCACGCGTGGACGTGCAGATAGTTCGAGTCGACCAGGGTTCCGTCCACGTCGAACAGCACCGCCGGAGAAGCATCGTGCTGGGAATTGTCAGAAGCCATGCGTATCACCGCAGACCATCAGCCGAACAGCGGCAGCGCGCGTTTGCGCGCCAGCGCGTCCATCCCGACCTGAATACCGTCTTGAACTTCCTGGTACTTGCGCTCGACGTACTCGTCGTCGGCGGCGCGGTCCGGATCGTGTTCCAGCTCGATCGCGGGCATCAGCCGGGTCCGGATCTTGGCAGGCAGCGGAAACTGCGGCAGCGCGGCCGGGGCGATGCCCCACGGCAGTGACATAGCCAGTGGAAAGACTTTGAGCCGAAGCACTTTGTCGAGGCCGAGCACCCGCGCGAACCGGTCGCCGCGCAGTAATACCGGCATCGCGTCGGCGCCTCCGACCGTCGCGATCGGCACGATCGGCACTCCAGCGCGGATCGCCATCTTCACGAACCCTGTGCGGCCCGCGAGATTCGCCCGGTCACGCTCACTCCACGGTCGCAGCGAATCGACCTCGCCCCCCGGCCACAGCGCCACGTCGCGTCCCTCGGCCAGCGCCGTGGCAATGGAGTCAGGAGCAGCGGGAAGCACACCCATCGCCCGGAAGTATCGACCAATCCCGGGAATCGCCATCAGCACATCATGGGCAGTGCCATGCAGCTGGCGCTCCTGGCCAAACCGGCGCCACCACTGCACGCCAACCGTCCATGCATCCCACACAAACGGAGCACCCGAATGTATTCCGATCAGCAGCGCGGGAGGTTCGGGAAGGTTCTCCCACCCGTCCATCTCCATGCGGAACCAGTAATCAACCAGGAAGTTCCAGAGGTACTTCTGGCGCTGCATGGTTGACTCGTCGGGTCCTTCGAGCTCCCATTTACCCGCTCGGTCGGCAATCCAACCGCTGACACCGCCGTCCTGCTCCGCGCGCCGGAGGTCCGCCTGCTTGCGGGCCTGGTCAGCGTACTGATGAGCTTGTTCTCGAAGTTCCTTCGGTCTGTGATCCGTTACATCCATCTCTACCGCATACCCGTTCGGGCCGCCGCTCTCACCAGAGCGCCGGATGCTCGCGCGAAGCCCGCCAAAGCCCCACCGCTCCCTAGCTTGACAGGGGCACCACGGTTTCTGCGGCGGCAAAGTGGCTGGGCCACGATCCGGCGCTGGCGTCGGCGGGTGATGTGCTACTCGGGGGAACGTCCCGCGCCAACGGGGAGCGCTGATTCAAGCCCCCCACTGGTTCGGACAGCGCGGCTAAATCCAGAGTGTCGGTAGTTGGTCCAAGTGTCGGTAGGTGGTCCATACGATGCAGAAATTGCCCGACACCAGCTGTACCGGTCGTTCGGCCGAAGCCTCTCCTCGATCAGCGGGCCGAACAGGTCCCTGGACGCCAGTTTCATTGGGCCCTAGCACGCAAACGACCGGGTGTGCGAACTGGGTGTGCGAACCCAGCTGGCATACCCTTGGCACACTGGGGGTTCATCCGTCAAGCCCGATTGGATCGCGGTATGACGCTGACCTGTGAAAACACTGGTGGGCGCGGACGGTATCGAACCGCCGACCGCTGGTGTGTAAAACCAGTGCTCTACCACTGAGCTACGCGCCCTCGTGCCGCGCAGGCTACCGGGTGCAGTCGCGCTCTGGGAAATCTACGACGGTCAGGACGGCAAGGCCGCCAGAGCGGACTTCCACACACCCTGATCCCGCGCCTCGCCGGGCCCCTTCATCTCCGCGAAACGGATGATGCCCGAACGGTCGACGACAAATGTGCCCCGGTTCGCGAAACCGACGTCGTCATTGAACACGCCATAGGCTTGCGCGACCTGGCCATGCGGCCAGAAATCCGAAAGCACAGGGAAAGTGAAACCACTCTCCGTCGCCCAAATCTTGTGCGTCGGAGGCGGTCCCACTGATACCGCCAGTGTCTGAACGTCGTCGTTCTCGTAGTCGGGCAGGTGATCTCGAATCTCGTCGAGCTCGCCTTGACAGATACCGGTGAAAGCCAACGGAAAGAACACGAGCAACACGCTCTTGCGGTCGCGGAAGTCGCTCAACGACACCGGCTGCTGGTTCTGGTCACGCAGCGTGAAGCCCGGCGCCTGCGTGCCAACGGTGAGCACGCTCATCGGGGGCGCGCCGCGCGGGATTTGGGTTGCACCAACCGGCTTGCGCTCCAGTCGCCGAGGTTGGCCGACGAGGTCTGCATCAACCCCGCAGTGGGCGCCGACTCGGAGATCTCGGCCGGCAGCACGTGCCCGGGTTTCCCCGTCTTCGGGGTCAGCACCCAGATGACCCCGTCGTCGGCCAGTGGGGTGATCGCGTCCATCAACCTGTCGACCAGATCACCGTCACCGTCCCGCCACCACAGCACCACGACGTCGATGACCTCGTCCGCGTCCTCGTCCAACAGCTCGCCCCCACACCCATCCTCGATGTCGGCGCGGATGTCGTCGTCGGTGTCCTCGTCCCAGCCCAACTCTTGAACAACCTGATCTTTTTGGATGCCCAGTCTGTGGGCGTAGTTCGGGGCGTCACCCGCCGCGACCACCGTCGAGACCTCCTTTGTCTGTGAACCCGCCTGTTTCGCCTATCGTCGCACGCTACGGTGCGACACCCCTAAGCATCAATGCCCCTGGTTGGTCAGTGGGAGCCGCCACACATGTCCAGCGCGTTTTCGTTGGCGTGGTTGAACTTGTCGACCTCGGCATTGAATTCCTGCTGGCCGTACCGCTCGCTGATCGCCTTCGCGACGGCCCGGGTGGCGTCCACCCAGGCCCTGAACGCGTCCGCCGTCTGAGGCAATAGCGCGGTGTTGAGGCTGGTCGCCACCACGCCGGCAGCCCTGTTCAGGGTGTCCACCGCCGCCTGCGCCTTGTCCGCCACATCTGCCTCGCGATGGCCCGCGACCGCGTTGACGTATGCGTTGATCGCGGTCACCACGTCGACGCTGGTGGAACTGAGCGTTTCGCACGCGTTGGCAACGGCCTCTGCGGTTTCCGACTCGCGCTGTGTTGATTCGCGCTCGCTGGCCGCGGCCGCGGAGGACGACAGCGAATCCGCCACCCATGTCCGGTAGCTCCGCGCGTCGTTGGTGTCGGCCGCCGGGGCGCCGTCTCTGATGTTCGTGCAGCCGACCACGGTCAGCAACGCCGTCGCGACCAGGCCGGCCGCCAGTGCAGCGATCCGCCACTGCCGCATCGCGCCGACCCCCAGCACAGCCGATGAGGTTACCGGCTGGTCGCACCCGCGATGCGGATCTGGAAAATCCCATCGGTGATGAAAGTGGGGCACGATAGGTGGACGATAGGAGATATCCGTGCACCGCCTAACGAGGAGCGGAAGTTGACCACCGAGTTCGCACGCCGCGATCTGGCTGAAAACTCAACCAGCCCAAACGAATCGGACCGAGTACGGGTGATTCGCGAGGGCGTGGCGTCCTATCTGCCCGATATCGACCCGGAAGAGACCGCCGAGTGGCTGGAATCGTTCGACGACGTTCTGGAACGATCCGGCCAGTCACGGGCCCGTTACCTGATGCTGCGGCTGCTCGAACGCGCCGGGGAACAGCGCGTCGCCATCCCGGCCCTGACCTCCACCGACTACGTCAACACGATCCCAACCGAACTGGAGCCGTGGTTCCCCGGCGACGAGGAAGTGGAACGCCGCTATCGCCGGTGGATCCGGTGGAACGCGGCGATCATGGTGCACCGCGCGCAGCGGCCCGGCGTCGGCGTGGGCGGGCATATTTCCACCTACGCGTCGTCGGCGGCTCTCTATGAGGTCGGGTTCAACCACTTCTTCCGGGGCAAGTCGCACCCCGGCGGCGGAGACCAGGTCTACATTCAAGGCCACGCCTCGCCCGGCATCTACGCCCGCGCGTTCCTGGAGGGTCGGCTCACCGCCGATCAGCTGGACGGTTTCCGCCAGGAACACAGCCACCCCGGCGGCGGGCTGCCGTCCTACCCGCACCCGCGCCTCATGCCCGATTTCTGGGAGTTCCCGACGGTGTCGATGGGCCTCGGCCCGCTCAACGCGATCTTCCAGGCTCGGTTCAACCACTATCTGCACGACCGCGGCATCAAGGACACCTCCGATCAGCACGTCTGGGCGTTCCTTGGCGACGGTGAGATGGACGAACCCGAAAGCCGCGGCGTTGCCCACGTGGCGGCGCTGGAAGGGCTCGACAACCTGACCTTTGTGGTCAATTGCAACCTTCAGCGACTCGACGGGCCGGTGCGCGGAAACGGCAAGATCATCCAGGAGCTCGAATCGTTCTTCCGCGGTGCGGGCTGGAACGTCATCAAGGTGGTCTGGGGCCGCGAGTGGGACGCGCTGCTGCACGCCGACCGCGACGGCGCGCTGGTGAACCTGATGAACACCACGCCCGACGGCGACTACCAGACCTATAAGGCCAACGACGGCGCCTACGTCCGCGAGCATTTCTTCGGTCGCGATCCGCGAACAAAGGCGTTGGTGGACAACATGTCCGACGCCCAGATCTGGGATCTCAAGCGTGGTGGCCACGACTACCGCAAGGTGTACGCCGCATACCGGGCGGCGATGGAACACAAGGGCCAGCCCACCATAATCCTCGCCAAGACCATCAAGGGCTACTCGCTGGGCAAGCACTTCCAGGGCCGCAATGCCACCCACCAGATGAAAAAACTTGCGCTGGAAGACCTCAAGGCATTTCGCGATGCGCAACGCATCCCGGTCTCGGATACGGAACTCGAAGAGAACCCGTATCTGCCACCGTATTACCACCCCGGATCCGAGTCACCCGAGATCCGGTACATGCTTGACCGCCGGCGCGTGCTCGGCGGATTCGTACCGGAACGGCGCACCAAGTCCAAGGCCTTGACGCTCCCACCGCGGGACATCTACAAGTCGGTCAAACAGGGCTCGGGCCATCAGGAGGTCGCAACCACCATGGCGACCGTGCGTGTCTTCAAAGAGCTGTTGCGCGACAGGGAAATCGGCCCACGCATCGTGCCGATCATTCCCGATGAGGCGCGCACATTCGGCATGGACTCCTGGTTCCCGTCGCTGAAGATCTACAACCGTAATGGCCAGCTGTACACCGCGGTCGACGCCGACATGATGTTGGCGTACAAGGAAAGCGAAGTGGGCCAGATCCTGCACGAGGGCATCAACGAGGCCGGGTCGACCGCGTCGTTCACCGCCGCGGGTTCGTCGTACGCGACACACAACGAGCCGATGATCCCGATCTACATCTTCTATTCGATGTTCGGGTTCCAGCGCACCGGTGACGGATTCTGGGCCGCGGCCGACCAGATGGCACGCGGTTTCGCGCTCGGCGCGACCGCGGGGCGCACCACGTTGACCGGTGAAGGGCTGCAGCACGCCGACGGGCATTCAGTTCTGCTGGCGAGCACGAATCCCGCTGTGGTGGCTTATGATCCGGCGTTCGCCTACGAAATCGCATACATCATCGAAAGCGGTCTGGCGCGGATGTACGGCGAGAACCCGGAGAACGTCTACTTCTACATCACCATCTACAACGAGCCGTACGTCCAGCCACCTGAACCGGAAGGCCTGAACGTGGAGGGCCTCCTGCGCGGCATCTACCGCTACCGGCCCGCTCCCGAGCAGCGCAAGCACCCCGCGCAGATCCTGGCCTCCGGGGTGTCGATGCCCGACGCGCTGCGCGCCGCCGACCTGCTGGCCGCCGATTGGGACGTGGCCGCCGATGTCTGGTCGGTGACCAGTTGGGGCGAGCTGAACCGCGAGGGCGTGGACATAGAAAAGGAAACGCTGCGCCACCCCGACCACTCGCCGCGGGTGCCGTACGTGACCCAGGCGCTCGGGAACGCGAGTGGGCCCGTGGTCGCGGTGTCGGACTGGATGCGCGCGGTGCCCGAGCAGATTCGGCAGTGGGTGCCCGGCACGTACGTCACGCTCGGCACCGACGGTTTCGGGTTCTCGGACACCCGGCCGGCCGCCCGCCGCTTCTTCAACACCGACGCCGAGTCGATTGCGGTCGCGGTGCTAGAGGGCCTGGCCCGCGACGGCGGGATCGACAAGTCCGTCGCCATCGAGGCCGCCCGGCGCTATCACATCGACGATGTGCTGGCTGCGCCGGAGCAGACCTCGGATCCGGGAGTTGCCTAGCTTTCTTGGCAGAAATCTCCAGAAAAATGGCGTAGCTTTTAACAATGGGCAACAACCCGCGACGGCTTCCTGTCGCCGGTTCAGCGGCTCCGCGGTCCACCCTTGAACTCCTCGACAACGTCCCGGAGTCGCTGCTGCGCAGGCTCAAGCAGTACTCCGGCCGGTTCGCCACCGAGGCGGTGGCCGCGATGCAGGAAAGGCTGCCGTTCTTCGCCGAGCTAGAAGCGTCGCAGCGGGCAAGCGTGCACCTCGTCGTGCAAGCGGCGGTGGTCAACTTCGCCGAGTGGATGCGAAACCCGCACAGCAACGTCGGCTTCACCGTGCAGGCCTTCGAGCTGGTGCCGCAGGACCTCACCCGGCGCATCGCGCTGCGGCAGACAGTCGACATGGTGCGACTCACGATGGAGTTCTTCGAGGAAGTCGTGCCGATGCTGGCCGGCGAGGAACACGCGACGGCGCTGACCACGGGGATCCTGCGCTACAGCCGCGACCTTGCGTTCACCGCCGCATCGGCCTACGCGGATGCCGCCGAGGCGCGCGGCGCATGGGACAGCCGCATGGAGGCCAACCTGGTCGATGCCGTGGTGCGCGGCGACACCGGTCCCGAGCTGCAGTCACGGGCCGCGGCGCTGAACTGGGACACGACCGCCCCGGCGACCGTTGTCGTCGGTCTGCCACGCCAGGATCGCATCGACGTCGCCAGCGACGATGTGCGCGAAATCGCGCACAGGCACGCCCGTTCGGCGCTTTCAGATGTGCACGGAACCTGGCTGATCGCGATCGTGTCGGGCCAACTGGCCCAGACCGAGAAGTTCCTGCGCGATCTGATCGACGTGTTCGCCGACGGGCCGGTGGTGATCGGCCCGACGGCGCCGACATTCACCGCAGCCCACACCAGCGCGATCGAAGCACTCGCCGGAATGAACGCGGTCGCCGGCTGGACCAGCGCGCCGCGGCCGGTGCTGGCGCGCGAACTGTTGCCGGAGCGGGCGCTGCTCGGCGACGCGTCGGCGATCGCGGTGCTCGATGCCGAGGTGATGCGGCCCCTGGCCGATGCCGGGCCGGCGCTGACGGAGACCCTGGACGCATATCTCGACTCCGGCGGGGCCATCGAGGCCTGTGCGCGCAAATTGTTCGTTCATCCAAATACAGTCCGCTACCGGCTCAAGCGGATCACCGACTTCACTGGCCGGGACCCCACCACGCCGCGGGACGCGTACGTGCTGAGGGTGGCGGCAACCGTCGGTAGGCTGTCTTCTCAAGCGACCAATCCGACCTCGGCTTATCCCCCTGTTGCCCAGGTCACACCTTCTCGCCGGGGGAATCGCGCCGGTTGAAGGTTGCATTTCGGTGTCGATGGAGTCCCATCACATGCTGTTTTGTGGAGAACCCACAAAAACATAAGACAAGGTTCATGATCTCTTACACCGCGTAAAACCACTTTCACAGTGTTCTCTTAAACACGTGATCGCGTTGCTCTCCCCCGGACAGGGTTCGCAGACCCCCGGAATGCTCTCGCCGTGGCTCGAGATGCCGGGTGCCTCGGACCAGTTGGCGTCGTGGTCCGCCGCCAGCGGCCTGGACCTGATCCGCCTGGGCACCACCGCGTCGGCAGAGGAGATCACCGACACCTCGGTGACCCAGCCGCTGGTCGTGGCCGCGACGCTGCTGGCCCACCAAGAGTTGACCCGCCGCGGCCTGGCGGCAAGCGGCGATATCGTCGCGGCCGGGCACTCGGTCGGCGAGATCGCCGCGTACGCAATCGGCGGGGTGCTCTCGGCCGATGACGCCGTCGCGCTGGCCGCCACCCGCGGTTCGGAGATGGCGAAGGCCTGCGCGCTGGAGCCCACCGGGATGTCTGCCGTCCTCGGCGGAGACGAGACCGAAGTGCTGGCCCGCCTGGAGGACCTCGAGCTGGTCCCGGCCAACCGCAACGCCGCGGGCCAGATCGTCGCGGCGGGCCGCCTCGACGCGCTGGAGAAGCTCGCCGAGAACCCGCCGGAGAAGGCGCGCGTTCGTCTGCTGGCCACCGCCGGTGCCTTCCACACCCACTTCATGGCGTCGGCCCTGGACGGGTATGCCGCCGCTGCGGCCAACGTCGAGACTTCCGAGCCGACCGCTATTGTGCTGTCGAACGCCGATGGCCAGCCGGTAGCGTCGGCGTCCGATGCGATGACCAAGCTCATTGCCCAGCTGACCCGGCCGGTGCGCTGGGACCTGTGCACCGAAACCCTGCGTCAGCGCAGTGTCACGGCGGTCGTGGAGTTCCCGCCCGCGGGAACGCTCACCGGAATCGCAAAACGAGAACTTCGGGGGATCGGCACGCACGCCGTCAAGTCGCCCGCAGACCTGGACGGGCTGACCGAGCTCTAGCGCCAGAACAACCACATAACGCATGTAGCAGTACCCATCAATTAGAAGGAGCCACAGTGCCCACCTCGCAAGAAGAAATCATCGCCGGTATCGCCGAGATCATCGAAGAGGTGACCGGTATCGAGCCGTCCGAGGTCACGCCGGAGAAGTCGTTCGTCGACGACCTGGACATCGACTCGCTGTCGATGGTGGAGATTGCGGTGCAGACCGAGGACAAGTACGGCGTGAAGATCCCGGACGAGGACCTCGCCGGCCTGCGCACCGTCGGTGACGTGGTCACCTACATCCAGAAGCTCGAGGAAGAGAACCCCGAGGCCGCCGAGGCCATTCGGTCGAAGTTCGAAGCCGACCGCGCATGACCAAACCTTCCACTGCCAACGGCGGTTTCCCCAGTGTTGTTGTCACCGCCGTCACGGCGACAACGTCCATCTCCGGGGACATCGAGAGCACGTGGAAGGGTCTGTTGGCCGGCGAGAGCGGCATCCGCGTCCTCGAGGACGAGTTTGTCGAAAAATGGGATCTGCCCGCCAAGATCGGCGGGCATCTCAAAGAGGCGGTCGACGATCACATGGGCCGGCTGGAATTGCGGCGCATGTCCTACGTGCAGCGGATGGCCAAACTGCTCGGCGGCCGGATCTGGGACGCCGCGGGTACCCCCGAGGTTGATCCTGACCGGTTCGCCGTTGTGATCGGCACGGGTCTGGGTGGCGGCGAGAAGATCGTCGAAATGTATGACGCCATGAACGAGGGCGGCCCCCGCAAGGTATCGCCCCTGGCCGTCCAGATGGTCATGCCGAACGGTGCTGCCGCGGTCGTCGGTCTGGATCTCGGCGCCCGCGCCGGGGTCATCACCCCGGTGTCGGCCTGCTCGTCGGGTTCGGAAGCCATCGGTCACGCGTGGCGCCACCTCGTCATGGGTGACGCCGACATCGCGGTATGCGGTGGCGTCGAGGGCATGATCGAGGCGCTGCCGATCGCGGCGTTCACGATGATGCGCGCCATGTCGACGAGGAACGACGATCCGGAAGGAGCCTCGCGCCCGTTCGACAAGAACCGCGACGGCTTCGTGTTCGGCGAGGCCGGCGCGCTCATGGTGATCGAGACCGAGGAGCACGCCAAAGCGCGCGGCGCCACGATCCTGGCCCGGTTGCTGGGCGCCGGTATCACGTCGGACGCGTTCCACATGGTGGCGCCGGCGCCGGACGGTGAACGTGCCGGCAAGGCGATGATCCGCGCGATGGAGCTTGCGGGCCTGTCCCCCAAGGACATCGATCACGTCAACGCGCACGCCACCGCCACTCCGATCGGTGACACCGCGGAGGCCAACGCCATCCGGGTTGCCGGCGTGGAGCACGCTGCGGTGTACGCACCGAAGTCGGCGCTCGGTCACTCCATCGGGGCAGTCGGGGCTCTCGAGTCGGTGCTGACTGTGCTCTCGCTGCGGGACGGGGTCATTCCGCCCACGTTGAACTACGAAACCCCCGATCCGGAGATCGACCTGGACGTCGTCGCGGGCGAGCCCCGCTACGGCGACTACGAGTACGCCATCAACAACTCGTTCGGCTTCGGTGGCCACAACGTCGCAATTGCCTTCGGGAAATACTGAGGCACGAGAAGTACCAAGGCACGAAGGGAATCTCAAAGCACAATGTCACGGTTGTCTACGGGGAATGGATTCCCCAATGTGGTTGTCACCGCGGTAGCGATGACGACCGCTCTGGCAACCGACGCCGAGAACACCTGGAAAAAGCTGCTGGACGGGCAGAGCGGGATCCGCAAGCTCGATGATCCGTTCGTCGAGGAGTATGACCTACCGGTTCGCATCGGGGGGCATCTCCTCGAGGAATTCGACCACCTGCTGACGAAGGTCGAGCTGCGCCGGCTGTCCTACCTGCAGAAGATGTCCACAGTGCTGAGCAGGCGGCTCTGGGAGAACGCCGGCTCGCCGGAAGTCGACACCACGCGGTTGATGGTGTCGATCGGCACCGGCATGGGCTCCAGCGAGGAATTGCTCTTTGCCTATGACATCTTTCGAGCGAAAGGCTTGAAGGCCGTGTCCCCGCTGGCGGTGACGAAGTTCATGCCGAACTCCGCTGCCGCCGCGATCGGTCTGGAGCGCGGTGCGAAGGCGGGCGTCACGACCGTGATCTCGGCATGCGCCTCGGGCTCCGAAGCCATTGCCAATGCGTGGCGCAACATCGTGCTTGGCGAGGCCGACATGGCGATCTGCGGCGGCGTCGAGACAAGAATTGAGGCCGTGCCGATCGCTGGGTTCGCCCAGATGCGAATCGTGTTATCCACCACCAACGACGACCCGGCCGGTGCGTGTCGCCCATTCGACAGGGATCGGAACGGCTTCGTATTCGGCGAGGCCGGCGCGTTGCTTCTGGTCGAGAGCGAAGACCATGCGAAGGCGCGTGGGGCCACCATTCTCGGCCGGTTGATGGGAGCGAGCATCACGTCGGACGGGTTCCACATCGTGGCACCGGATCCCAATGGCGAACAGGCCGGGCACGCGATGACCCGGGCGATCGAGCTCGCGGGTCTGACGCCGGGCGACATCGACCACATCAACGCGCACGCAACCGGGACCGTGGTCGGCGATGTAGCGGAATCGGTGGCGATCAACAGGGCGGTCGGCAACCACAAGCCGGCCGTGTATGCACCGAAGTCGGCGTTGGGCCACTCGGTCGGTGCGGTAGGGGCCGTCGAGTCGATCCTGACTGTGCTGGCACTTCGGGATGGGATCATCCCGCCGACGCTCAACTTAAAGAACCTCGATCCCGAGATCGACCTCGACGTGGTTGCCGACGGCCCCCGTCCCGGTAATTACAAATACGCCATCAACAACTCATTCGGATTCGGCGGGCACAACGTCGCACTCGCCTTCGGCAAGTACTGACGACACCCACGCCAGCTAGGAGACACCGATGACGATCACAGTCCCCGAGGCGGTCGGCGAATCGCTCGACCCACGGGACCCGCTGCTGCGGCTGTCCGCCTTCTTCGATGACGGGAGCCTCGGGCTTCTGCACGAGCGCGACAGGTCCGGCGTGCTTGCTGCGGCCGGCACCGTCAACGGCGTTCGCACCATTGCGTTCTGCACCGATGGCACTGTCATGGGCGGCGCGATGGGGGTCGAGGGCTGCAGGCACATCGTGAACGCCTACGACCTCGCGATCGAGGAGCAGAGCCCGATCGTGGGCATCTGGCATTCTGGCGGGGCGCGGCTGGCGGAGGGGGTAAAGGCCCTGCACGCAGTCGGATTGGTGTTCGAGGCCATGATCCGCGCGTCGGGCTACGTCCCGCAGATATCGGTGGTGGTCGGCTTCGCGGCCGGTGGTGCCGCGTACGGCCCCGCACTCACCGACGTCATCGTGATGGCGCCGGATGGCCGCGTGTTCGTCACCGGGCCCGACGTGGTCCGCAGCGTGACCGGCGAGGACGTCGACATGGCGTCGCTGGGTGGTCCCGAGACGCACCACAAGAAGTCTGGGGTCTGCCACATCGTCGCCGACGACGAGATCGACGCCTACGAGCGAGGGCGTCGCCTTGTCGGACTGTTCTGCCAGCAGGGTCATTTCGACCGCAACAAGGCCGAAGCCGGTGAGGTCGACCTGCATGCGCTGCTGCCCGAGTCGGCGCGGCGGGCCTACGACGTGCACCCGCTCGTGGAGGCACTGCTCGACGACGACGCACTGTTCGACGAGTTTCAGGCCAAGTGGGCGCCGTCGATCGTTGTCGGCCTTGGCCGGTTGTCCGGCCGGACCGTCGGAGTGCTGGCCAACAACCCATTGCGGCTGGGCGGCTGCCTGAACTCCGAAAGTGCCGAGAAGGCAGCGCGTTTCGTGCGACTGTGCGACGCATTCGGGATTCCGCTGGTGAATATCGTCGACGTGCCCGGCTACCTGCCCGGTGTGGATCAGGAGTGGGGCGGCGTGGTGCGCCGCGGCGCCAAGCTGCTGCACGCGTTCGGTGAATGCTCGGTTCCGCGCGTCACGCTGGTGACCCGCAAGATCTACGGCGGCGCGTACATCGCGATGAATTCGCGGTCGCTGGGCGCGACGAAGGTGTTCGCCTGGCCGGACGCGGAGGTCGCCGTGATGGGCGCGAAGGCCGCGGTCGGCATCCTGCACAAGAAGAAGTTGGCAGCCGCACCAGAGCACGAGCGCGAAGCGCTGCACGAAGAATTAGCCGCCGAGCATGAGGCGCTCGCCGGTGGCGTGGACGCCGCGATCGACATCGGCGTCGTCGACGCCAAGATCGACCCGGCGCACACCCGCGGCGCGTTGACGCAGGCCCTGGCCGGGGCGCCGCCTCGCCGCGGCAGGCACAAGAACATCCCGCTGTAGTTCCAAGAATCCGCCAAGACGCCCGTTGCACGCTTGGCGCATGTTCACACAACGTGCATCTCACTGGTCACTTGGTTCCGCCATTACCGCGGTCGCCCTCTATTTTGCCGACGCCTTCGAGCCCGACCTCGAGAGCTGGGAAGCGCTCAACTAGCGCACCTGCGCGAGGAACTCCTCGGCCGCCGCAGTCACCCGGTCGCGATCCCGCTTGACGAGCCCGATCCGGGTCCGCCGATCGAGGATGTCGTCCGCGTCAAGCGCACCCTCGTGGCTGACCGCGAACTCGAATTCGGCTCTGGTGACGTCGATTCCGTCGGCGACAGGATCGGCGGGGCGCTCACAGGTCGCCGACGCTACGACGTTCGGTGCCTCCGCGCCGTAGCGGGCGACGAGCGAGCCTGGAAGGCTGCCGGTCTTGCGCACCTTGGATCCGGGGTTCGCCGGTGCCCCGACGAGTGGCAGGTTGCGGGTGCGGCACGGGCCCGCTGCGAGACTACGGGATTTCACCGTGCGGTCGAGAACATCTTCGGCCATGTGCCGGTACTCCGTGAGCTTGCCGCCAATGATGCTGATCGCTCCCGACCCCGACTCGATGACCGCGTGATCTCGCGAGATGTCGGAGGTGCGGCCCTCGCCGGTGTCAACCAGCGGCCGCAGACCGGCGTACGCGCCGATGACATCGGCACGGCCCAGCCCGACGCCGAGTGCCGTGTTGACCGTGTCGAGCAGGAACGTGATCTCTTCCGGCGTCGGTTGAGGTACATCGGGGACTGGACCGGGCGCATCCTCGTCCGTCAAGCCCAGGTAGACCCTGCCCAGCTGCTCGGGCATCGCGAACACGAAGCGGTTGATCTCGCCGGGAATCGGAATCGTGAGCGCCGCAATGGGATTACCGAACGCGGCAGCGTCGAAAACCAGATGTGTGCCGCGACTGGGTCGCAGCTTGATCGACGAGTCGATGTCGCCGGCCCATACTCCGGTCGCGTTGATCACCGCGCGAGCCGTGACGTCAACGGATTCGCCGGTCCGCTGATCGGTCAGGCGCACAGAGTCACCGGTGACATCGGAAGCCGCGACGTAGGTCAGGATCCGGGCGCCGTGCTGCGCCGCGGTGCGCGCGACGGCCACCACCAGCCGTGCATCGTCGATGAGTTGACCGTCGTAGGAGAGCAATCCCCCGTCAAGCCCCTCGCGCCGAATCGCGGGCACCAGTTCCGCGGCCCGCGCTGCGCTGATCCGCTGCGACCTCGGCAGCGTCGATGCGCGCGTTCCGGCCAGCCGCCGCAGCGCATCGCCTGCGATGAACCCGGTGCGCACCAGCGCCCGATTGGGCCGCCCCATCGACGGCAGCAACGGCACCAGCTGTGGCATCGCATGCACGAGGTGGGGGGCGTTGCGCGTCATCATCATTCCGCGCTCCACGGCGCTGCGACGCGCGATGCCGATGTTGCCGGTTGCGAGATACCGAAGGCCACCGTGCACCAGCTTGGAGCTCCACCGGCTGGTGCCGAACGCGAGGTCGCGCTTTTCCACCAGCACGACCCGCAGCCCGCGGGAGGCAGCGTCCAGCGCGATGCCGGTTCCGGTGATGCCGCCGCCGATCACGACGACGTCGACGCGGGCACCGTCGCCGAGTTCACCGAGCTCGGTGGTGCGGCGGGCAGCGTTCAGGGTTGCAGGATCGGTCATCACGACAGGTATCCGTTCAGCGAGTGGGCCAACTCGCGGGCGAGCGCGTCGGCGTCGAGGATCGGACGCACGATCTGGGCGGACTGGATGGTCGACTGAGTGATCAGCAGGACCATCGCGGCCAGCTGCCGGGGATCGCCGGGGCGCGCGCTGCCGTCCCGTTGTGCCGCTTCGATTTCCGAGGCGGCGGCATCGATGAGCACTTGCTGGCTGGTGCCCAGCCGTTGGGTGATGTAGACCATCGCAAGTTCCGGTGACGAGAGCAGCACCGACATGATCAGCTCGTCGCGCCGCAGTCGGTCGGCGACTGCGACGATCCGCCTGACCAGTGCTTCCCTGCCCTGGCCCTGCGACCGTACGTCTCGCCAGACTCCGATCACGCGAGATGTCAGAAGCGCCGCCAGGATCTCGCGCGTGTCCGTCCATCGCCGGTAGACGGTCGGCCGGCTGACCCCGGCGCGGCGCGCGATCTCGGCCAGCGTGACGCGCTCGACGCCGTACGCGGTGACGCAGCTCGCCGCGGCGTCGAGGATTCGGTCCCCGATGTCCTCAGCGTTACTGGTTGACAGCATATGTAATACTGTAACGCATGTCGACGAACTCCGCACTCCTGCCCCCGATGAAGTGGAACGCGTGGGGCGACCCCAACGCCGCTAAGCCGCTGTCCGACGGAATCCGTGCGCTGCTCAAGCAGGCGCTCGGGGTGGAGGCCTCCGTGCTGACAGCACCCGAGATCGACGAGGTGCGGGTGCGTCCGTCGGCGTTGACGGCCGCCGATCGCGACGCGCTGGCGGCGATCGTGGGAGCCGAGTTCGTTCTCGACGACGACCGCGCGCGGCTGTTGCATGCGGGCGGCAAATCGACTCTCGACCTGCTCCGGCGCAAGGACACCGAACAGGACGCGCCTGACGCAGTGTTGGTGCCGGGCGACGAGGAGCAGATCGCCGAGATCCTGCGTCAGTGCTCCGAGCGGCGCATCGCCGTCGTCCCGTTCGGCGGCGGCACCAGCGTCGTCGGTGGGCTCGACCCCGACCGCGACGGGTTCTCAGCGGTGGTCTCGTTGGATCTGCGCCGGCTCAACGGTTTGCACTCGCTCGACGAGGTCTCTGGCGAGGCGGTGCTCGGTGCCGGCGTGACCGGCCCTGACGCGGAGCGGCTGCTCGGCGAGCGCGGGTTCTCGCTCGGGCACTTTCCGCAGAGCTTCGAATTCGCGACGATCGGCGGCTTCGCTGCGACGCGCTCGTCGGGTCAGGACTCGGCGGGCTACGGCCGGTTCAACGACATGATCCGCGCCATCCGCGCGGTCACACCCGCGGGTGTGCTCGATCTCGGCCGTGCGCCCGAATCGGCCGCAGGACCCGATCTGCGGCAGCTGCTGATCGGCTCGGAGGGCGTGTTCGGAGTAATCACCCAGGTGTGCCTGCGGGTGCATCCGGCGCCCGAGTGCACCCGCTACGAGGCCTGGTCGTTCCCGGACTTCGCTACGGGTGCGGCAGCGCTGCGGGCCGTCGCGCAAACCGGCACCGGGCCCACCGTCATCCGGCTATCGGACGAGGCCGAGACCGGCGTCAACCTCGCCGCCGCGGACAGCATCGGCGAGTCGAGCAGCACCGGCGGATGCCTCGCGATCACCGTGTTCGAGGGCACCGCCGAGCACGCGGAGAGCCGACACGCCGAGACGCGCGCAGTGCTCGAGAACCACGGCGGGACGTCGTTGGGAGATGGGCCGGCCCGCGTGTGGGAACACGGCCGGTTCTCCGCGCCATACCTGCGCGATTCGCTGCTCGCGGCCGGAGCGCTGTGCGAGACGCTTGAGACGGCCACGACATGGTCCAGTGTTCCTGCCCTGAAAGCCGCTGTCATGCAGGCGCTTACGTCATCCCTTGCGGAATCTGGCACACCCGCGCTTGTGTTGTGCCATATTTCGCACGTGTATCCCACGGGCGCGTCGTTGTACTTCACGGTCGTCGCGGGCCAACGTGGCAACCCGATCGACCAGTGGCGGGCAGCGAAGAAAGCTGCGAGCGAGGCGATGGTGCACACCGGCGCGACGATCACCCATCACCATGCGGTCGGCGCCGATCACCGCCCGTGGATGCGTGACGAGATCGGCGACCTGGGCGTCGAGGTGCTCAAGGCCGTCAAGGCCACCCTCGATCCCTCCGGAATCCTCAACCCCGGCAAGCTGATTCCGTGAACCCGCTGAGCCGACGCGAGATCGGTTGCGTGACGATGCTGACCAATCCCGCGTCGGGGCACGGCAATGCGCCGCATGCCGCCGAACGGGCCTGCGCACAGTTTCAGCGGCGCGGCGTCGACGTCGTCGAGATCGTCGGCAAAGACGCCGAGCACGCTCGCCGGCTCGTCGACGAGACAGTGGCGCATGGCACCGACGCGCTGGTGATCGCCGGCGGCGACGGAGTCATCTCGCTGGCGCTGCAGGCGTTGGCGCGCAGCGACATTCCGCTCGGCATCGTCCCTGCTGGCACCGGCAACGACCACGCGCGCGAGTACGGCCTGCCGACAGGGGATCCCGAGGCGGCCGCCGACGTCGTGTGCGACGGCTGGGCCGAGACCGTCGACCTCGGGCGGATCCGCACCAGCGATGGGGCGGAGAAATGGTTCGGCACCGTGATGGCAGCCGGGTTCGACTCCCTTGTCAGCGACCGCGCCAATCGGATGCGCTGGCCGCACGGCCGGATGCGCTACAACCTGGCGATGCTTGCCGAACTGTCGCAGCTGCGTCCGCTCCCCTTTCGTCTGGTGCTCGACGACGAGAAGGAGATCGTCGCGGACCTGACGCTGGCCGCGTTCGGCAACACGAAAAGCTATGGGGGCGGCATGCTGATCTGCCCTAACGCCGGCCATGCCGACGGGCAACTCGATATCACGATCGTGCGGTCGGGATCGCGCACCAGGCTGGTTCGGCTGTTCCCGACCGTCTTCAACGGGACGCACGTTGAGCTGAACGAGGTGACGACGGACCGCGCGAAGACGGTCAGGGTCGAAAGCCCGGGCATCAACGCCTACGCAGACGGCGAATTCGCGTGCGCGCTTCCCGTCGAGGTGTCGGCGGTCAGTGGCGCGTTGAAGATCCTGCGGTCGGCCGCCGTTACCCCACCCCGCGGCTGAGCCAGCTCACCTCGGCCCCGTGGCCGCCGTCGCGGTACGCCTCGAGCGTGTCGTCCCACGCGGTGCCGAGTACCGAATCCAGCTCGGCCAACAGGGTGTCGGCGCCGGCGGCCATCAGCGCGCGCAGCCGCATCTCGCCGACGACGATGTCGCCATTTGCGCTCATCGATCCGCTCCACAGCCCGAGTTGGGGGGTGTGGCAGAACCGCTGCCCATCGACTCCTGCGCTGGGGTCCTCTGTGACCTCGAAGCGCAGCACAGACCACGACCGGAGCGCATGCGCCAACCGGGCGCCCGTGCCGACCGGGCCGACCCAGTTCGTCACAGCGCGCAGCTGTCCAGGCATCACGGGCTGGGGTGTCCAGGTCAGGTTCGCCCTGCTGTCCAGGGTCGACGACAGTGTCCACTCGACATGAGGGCATACCGCCGCGGGTGAGGCGTGAATGTAGACCACGCCGGTGGTCGCGTCGGCGAACTGGTTCGACGCACGCATCTTCAGCTCCTTCGGCTCCACGAGGGACGTCTTCCCCAACGACCTGGCAAAACCGACGAGCGTGTGTCGTGCGTGTCCATTGTGCCTTGTGAGGCCCCTGTTGCGCTACTCTGTCGCGAATTCGGCCAACACCGTGTCTGAAAGCGCCGGCCAGAATGACCGGGCCCACTCGCCGAAATCGCGGTCGGTGAGCACGACCAGTGCCAGGCCGGGCGCCGGATCCACCCAGAAGAACGTCCCGGATTGCCCGAAGTGACCGTAGGTGGCCGGCGAGTTCGTCGAGCCGGTCCAGTGCGGCGACTTATGGTCCCTGAGCTCGAACCCCAGTCCCCAGTCGTTCGGCCGCTGCACGCCGAACCCCGGGAGCACGCCGTCCAGGCCGGGGAACTGCACCGTCGTCGCCTCGGTGTGGGTTTCGGCGGCAACGGTCACCGGCCGCAGCAGGTCGCCCGTGAAGCCGACGAGGTCCGCGACGGTGGAGGTGGCGCCGTAGCCCGCCGCCCGGGCGCCGCCGTCGAGGCGGGTATCGGTCATCGAGAGCGGCTCGAACACCGCATCGTGGACATAGCGGCCGAACTCGATGCCCGACTCGTCCTGCACGGTTTCGGCCAGCACGCGGAAGCCGTAGTTGGAGTAGACCCGGCGCTTCCCCGGCTCGGCCATCAGTTCGGCGGAGTGCATCGCCAGCCCCGACGCGTGGGCCAGAAGGTGGCGAACGGTCGAACCGGGCGGGCCGGCCGCGCTGTCGAGGTCCGCCACGCCTTCTTCGACGGCTACAAGCGCCGCGCGAGCCGCCAGTGGCTTGGTGACCGACGCCAGCGCGAACCGATGACGCTGATCTCCGAACTCGGCCAGGACGCCGGACGTGCCGACGACCGCAGCCGCGGCCGTCGGGACCGGCCAGCCTGCGATGGCCTCGAGGGCCGTCACTTCGTCGCGACGTAGTAGTAGTTGATCGGGTCGCTCTCGATCTCGGTGACGCGCACGTCTTTGAAACCGACGCCGCCGAGCATCGACAGTGCGAGTTGCCTGCCCCATGCGGTGCCCAACCCGGCACCGTCGAACGCCAGCGACACGCTCATGCAGTGCATCGTCGACACCGTGTAAAAGTACGTCGTCAGTGGGACGCCGACGTTGTCCTCGAGCTGGCTGGACGCCTTGATGTCGACCATCAGGAAGGTGCCGCCGGGCCGCAATGCCCGGTAGATGTTGCGCAACACGCGATCCGGCTGCGCCTGATCGTGGATCGCATCGAACGCAGTGATGACGTCGTAGGCATCGGAGACGTCCGTGTCGGCCAGGTCGTGACGCTCGAACGCCACATTCGTCAGGCCCAGCCGGTGCGCCTCAGCCGCACCGACCGCAAGGCCCTCTTCGGAGAAGTCGATGCCGGTGAACCGGCTGGCCGGAAACGCGCGTGCCATCACGTTCACCGCATGTCCGCTGCCGCAGCCGAAGTCGGCCATAGTCGCGCCGGCCCGCAGCCGGTCGGGCAGCCCGTCCGCGAGCGGCAGAATCACGTCGACCAACGCGGCGTCGAACACCTCGCCGCTCGTCTCCGCCATCACCGCATGGAATCGCGGATATTCCGCGTAGGACAAGCCGCCGCCGTTGTGAAAGCAGCCGATGATCTTCTGCTCCACCTCGCCGAGCAGCGGGATGAACTGGGCGGCCCGCGCAAGGTTGTCGGGACCGGCCGCCCGCGTCAGCAGCGCGGCGCGCTCGGGCGGGAGCCGGTACAGCGCCGTCGCCGGGTCGTACTCCACGACCCGCCCCGCCGTCATGCCGCCCAACCATTCCCGCACATACCGTTCGTTGAGTCCGGCGGCATCGGCGATCTGCGAACTCGTCGACGGCGGCAGCTGCGCCATCGCGTCGAGCAGGCCCGTCTGGTGCCCGATGGAAAATAGGATGGCCAGGCTTGCGTTGTCGATCGTGCCCATCACACGCATGGCGAATTCTTCGGTGGTTTCTCCCTCGGCCGACGGATGCTCGTTCGCTGTCGTCATGGGTTCAAAACCTACGCCGGGTCCTTTAGTAGGTTGGGCCGCATGACCCAAACAGTGCGCGGCGTGATTTCCCGAAAGAAGGGGGAGCCGGTCGAGGTCGTCGACGTGGTGATTCCCGATCCCGGGCCGGGCGAGGTGGTAGTGGACATCGCCGCGTGCGGGGTGTGCCACACCGATCTGACATACCGCGAGGGCGGCATCAACGATGAGTACCCGTTCCTGCTCGGCCACGAGGCCGCGGGCACCGTGGAGGCCGTCGGTCCAGGCGTCACGTCCGTCGAGCCCGGCGATTTCGTGGTGCTCAACTGGCGCGCCGTGTGCGGGCGCTGCCGGGCGTGCCGGCGGGGTCGGCCGTGGTATTGCTTCGACACCCACAACGCAGAGCAGAAGATGACGCTCACCGACGGCACCGAGCTGACGCCGGCGTTGGGCATCGGCGCATTCATCGACAAGACGCTGGTGCACGAGGGCCAGTGCACCAGGGTGGACCCGGCGGCCGACCCGGCGGTGGCCGGGCTTCTGGGCTGCGGGGTGATGGCCGGCCTCGGGGCGGCCGTCAACACCGGCGCCGTAAACCGCGACGACACCGTCGCGGTGATCGGCTGCGGCGGAGTCGGTGACGCGGCGATCGCGGGGTCGGCGCTTGTCGGCGCCAAGCGGATCATCGCCGTCGACACCGATGACGCAAAGCTGGCCTGGGCCAAAGACTTCGGCGCCACCCACACGATCAATGCCCGCTCAACCGACGTCGTCGAGGCAATCCAGGATCTGACCGAGGGTCACGGTGCAGACGTGGTGATCGACGCGGTCGGACGGCCGGAGACGTGGAAACAGGCGTTCTACGCGCGTGATCTGGCCGGCACCGTCGTGCTGGTCGGGGTGCCGACACCCGACATGCGCATCGACCTGCCGCTCGTGGATTTCTTCTCCCGCGGCGGGTCGCTGAAGTCGTCCTGGTACGGCGACTGTCTGCCCGAGCGCGACTTCCCCACCCTGGTCAGCCTTTACCTGCAGGGCAGGCTGCCGTTGGAGAAGTTCGTGTCCGAGCGCATCGGGATCGGTGATATCGAGACCGCGTTCCACAAGATGCACGCCGGCGAGGTTCTGCGCTCTGTGGTCGTGCTGTGATGGCAGGCATCGACCGCGTGGTCACGCACGGCACCTTCGAACTCGACGGTGGCAGTTGGGAAGTCGACAACAACATTTGGCTGGTCGGCGGCGACGACGACGTCGTCGTGATCGACGCCGCGCATGACGCGGGCCCGATCATCGACGCGGTGCGCGGCCGCAATGTGGTGGCGGTGGTGTGCACGCACGGTCACAACGACCACGTGACGGTCGCGCCGCAGCTCGGCGACGCGCTCGACGCTCCGGTGCTGCTGCATCCCGCCGACGAGGTGCTCTGGAGGATGACGCATCCCGGGAAGGAGTTTCGCGCGTTGCAGGACGGCGAAGTGCTGAACGTGGCCGGAACCGAACTGCGGGCGATCCACACTCCGGGACACTCCCCCGGCTCCACCTGCCTGCACGCTCCCGAGTTGGGCGCGGTGTTCAGCGGCGACACCCTGTTCCAGGGCGGCCCGGGCGCGACGGGCCGGTCGTATTCCGACTTCCCCACGATCCTCGCGTCGATCTCCGAGCGGCTGGGCAAGCTGCCCGGCGACACCGTCGTCTACACCGGGCACGGCGACAGCACCACAATCGGAGGCGAGCTGGTGCATTACGACGAATGGGTGGTTCGGGGACACTAGGTGGGCGACTACTGTGCGCGTCATGGCCGCCGATGCTGTCCCCCGCCGCCCGGCGCCCATGGAGGCGGGCGGGGCGCTGAGGGGCAGTTCGCGGGTGCAGCCCGCGTCGCTGCCGGCGGTGGAACTGCTGCAGCGTGCGGCCAAAGACGTTGAGCTGTCGGCTGCGCCGAACACGATCGTGATCGCTGACTACGGGGCATCCGCGGGGCACAACTCGCTGTTGCCGATCGGAGCCGCGATCTCAATCCTGCGCCGCCGCACCGAGCCGGGCCGCGCAATCGTTGTCTTCCACGCCGACGTCGCCGAGAACGACTACACCGGGCTGTTCGATTCGCTTACCGCAGACCCGCAGAGTTACCTGCGCGACGATCCGGCGACATTCGCGTCGGGCATCGGGCGGTCGCTGTTCGGCCAGGTCGCGCCGACGGGCACCGTGACATTGGGCTGGAGTGCGTGGGCGGTGGACTGGCTCTCCCGCGTTCCCGCCGTGATACCGGATCAGGTTCACATCGCATGCAGCCGCGACGATGACGCGATCGCGGCGTACGCGCGCCAGGCCGCCGACGACTGGATCGCTTTCCTGACCGCCCGAAGCCGCGAATTGGTGCCGGGCGGGCGGCTCGTGGTGCTGACGATGGCGCAAGACGGGGGTGAGTCCGGGTACCAGCCGCTACTCGAGGGCCTCGGCATTGAGCTGAAGGACATGGTCGCCGAGGGCCTGGTCACCCGCGACGAGGTTTTGCGAATGGTGATCCCCTCGGTCGGCCGCAGCGAGGCGCAACTCACTGCGCCGTTCGCACCGAAGAACCGGTTCGCCGGCCTCACGGTGGAGCACCTGGAGGTGTTCGATGCCGAGGACCAGTACTGGACGAGATTCCAAAAGGACGGGAACGCAGCAACTTTCGCTGCGCAATGGACGGCGTTCATCCGGACTTCGGTGTTCCCCACCATTCTGACCGCACTGGACGGTGGTCCGAGTGGGCCACGTGCCGAGCAGGTCGCCCACCGTTTGGAGTCCGGGTTGCGCGAGCGACTGGCCGCAGACCCGAAGCGCGTGCGGATCCCGCTTGTGAAGCTCTTGCTTGACAAGAGCAGCTGGCCGCGCTGACCCTATTGACTCAGCGAATCGTCCCTGCGCCGGGGACCAATGGTAAATCGAGGGCGGTGACCCAACCCGGCGGCAGGTCGTTGACCGCGGGCACCGCATTGAGCGCGCGCAATCCCGTGGCCAGGCAGCCCGCCGCGGCGGCATCACGTCCGGAACCGTCGGTGAACCGAAAAGCGGTCTCTTGGAAGATACTTGGGGTCCCCTCGATATCCACACGGTAGACGTCATCCTGATTACCCGACGGCCAGTCAGGGGCGGCGTCGTGGCCGATGCGGTTGACGTGCTCGAGCTGTATCCGCGTCTCGCCGCGATAGACGCCGTTGATCGTGAACCGCACCGCAGCGACGTTGCCGGGTTGGATCACGCCCTTTGCGGTCTTGCGCTCGGTGGGCGTCACCCACTTCTCCCAGGTCGTCGTGATCTCGTCCAGAACGATGCCCGCCGCGTGGGCCATCATCGGCACCGTCGCGCCCCAGGCGAACACCAGGATGTCCTGGTTCTGGAGCAGCGGCGTGAAATCCGGCGGTTTGCCGATTCCCATCTCGCTCTCGTAGTCGCCTTCGTAGTTCGTGTAATCCAGCAGTTCGGAGGCGCGCACCTTGCGCACCTCCGAGCAGAGGCCCATCAGCGTCATCGGGAACAGATCATTCGCGAAGCCGGGGTCGATGCCCGTCGTGAAGCAGGACGATCCGCCCGCCTCGCAGGCCTCGGTGATCGGGACGGTCCAGTTCGGCGGGTTCAGGTGCATGGTCGGCCACACCCAGGGCGTCATCGCCGTCGAGCAGACGTCGATGCCGGCACGCAGGAAGCGCGACATCAGAGCGATGTTGTCGTCAGCATGCGCGGCCGTCGGCCCGTAGTGCACCAGAGCGTCCGGTTTCAGATCGATCAGCCCGTCGACGTCGTCGGTGGCGGTGACGTCGAGCGGGCGCTGAAGCCCGCAGATCTCACCCACATCGCGACCGACCTTGTCCGGGCTGCTGACTCCGACGCCGACCAGCTCGAACAGCGGGTGCGCGGCGATCTCTGGAATTACCATCTTGCCGACGAAACCTGTACCCCACACCACGATCCGCTTGGTCACTGCACGCCTTTCTGGTCGGCCTCCGTAACAGACTAGGCTCGGCGATAATTGCTCCCTCACTGAAGTGGGTGTGGTCTGTATGGGCATTGCAACCCGGGTGAACGGCGCGCCCCCGTTGGACGTGCCGTTGTCCGACGTCGATCTGGGTACCTGGAACTTCTGGGCGCAGGACGACGACTTCCGTGACGGCGCATTCGCGACGCTGCGCCGCGAGAAGCCCATCTCGTTCTGGGAGATACCGGAACAGGACGAGCGCGATGCGGGGTCGGGCCACTGGGCCGTGACACGCTATGACGACGTGCACTACGCCAGCCGCCATCCGCATATCTTCAGCTCTGTTCCCAACATCACGCTCGGCGACAACATCCCCGAACTGTCCGAGTTCTTCGGGTCGATGATCGTGATGGACGACCCGCGGCACCAGCGTCTGCGCAACATTGTCAGCAGGGCCTTCACGCCCAGGGTGGTGGCCCGCACCGAGGAGTCGGTGCGCGAAAGGGCTCGTCGACTGGTCGACGCGATGATCGCCAAACACCCGGACGGCAAGGGCGAGGTGGTCGCGGAGTTGGCGGGTCCGCTTCCGCTGCAGGTGATCTGCGACATGATGGGGATTCCCGAGGAGGACCACCAGACCGTCTTCCACTGGACAAACGTGATCCTCGGATTCGGTGATCCGGACCTGACCACCGACCTCGACGAGTTCGTGCACGTGTCGATGGAATTCGGTGCGTATGCGAGCGCACTGGCCGACGATCGACGCACCAGCCCGTGCGACGATCTGACGACGAGCCTGGTCGAAGCCGAAGTCGACGGCGAGAAGCTGAGCTCCAGCGAGATCGCGTCGTTTTTCATGCTATTAGCGATCGCCGGGAACGAGACCACCCGCAACGCGATCAGCCACGGCGTCCTGGCGTTGACCCGATACCCCGACGAGCGCGAGAAGTGGTGGTCGGACTTCGACGGGCTGACCCATTCAGCCGTTGAGGAAGTCGTCCGGTGGGCGTCGCCGGTGGTGTACATGCGGCGCCGGGTCACCGAAGACACGGAGCTGAACGGTGTGCGGATGACCGCCGGCGACAAGGTGTCGATGTGGTACTGCTCGGCCAACCGCGACGGAGCAAAGTTCGACGACCCCTACACGTTCGACGTCACGCGCGACCCCAATCCCCATGTCGGCTTCGGTGGCGGCGGCACCCACTTCTGCCTCGGCGCCAACTTGGCCAGGCGCGAGATCGCCGTCGCGTTCGAGGAACTGCACCGCCAGATACCCGACATCGTTGCAACAGAGGAGCCGGCGCGGTTGTTGTCGGCGTTCATCCACGGCATCAAGCAGCTGCCGGTCGCGTGGACGCCGCCTAGCTGACGGGGTTGCCCCCGGGGAATGGCGGAGGCTGCGGTGCCAGCTCCTGCGGTGGCGGAGCCACGGGGGTCGCCTTGACCGTGGTGACACCGTTGCCGCCGACAACCGGTGCGTTCGGGTTCGCGGCGGGGAGCACCGCCTGCGCGGCCCTTGTGCAGTTCAGCATCACCGAGACCCAGCCATGCGGCAGCATCTTCTGACTTGCGACGACGCACTGCGATTGCGGGACGTCGCCGCCGACCGAGCCCTGGAACTCCACCATGTAGCCCTGCGACTTCAGGACCTGCACCGCTTGGGCGTACGTGATCCCGGTGACATCGAGTGTGTCGCTGCTGGCGTGACCCGCGAACAGGAAACCCATGGTCGCAAGCGCGGCAGATCCAGCGGAGACGGCGACAAGCTTTTTCACGTGACCTCCGTAGCTGGCTGTGGACAGAAGATAGCGCAGAAACGCGAGTCACGACACCGACAGGGTCGCTGGCTGCGGGATTGTCGCCGTTTCTAGACTGGGCCCGTGCTCATTGGCTCGCACGTCAGCCCGCAAGACCCCCTGGCGGCCGCAGACGCGGAAGGCGCCGACGCGGTGCAGATCTTCCTGGGCAATCCGCAAAGCTGGAAGAAGCCCAAGCCGCGCGACGACGCGGCGCGGTTGCGGGAATCGGACCTGCCGATCTACGTTCACGCGCCCTATTTGATCAACGTGGCGTCGGCGAACAACCGAGTCCGCATCCCGTCCCGCAAGATCCTTCAGGACACCTGCGACGCGGCAGCCGACATCGCCGCCGCGGCCGTGATCGTGCACGGAGGCCACGTCGACGACGACGATTTGGACGCAGGCTTCGAGCGGTGGCGCAAGGCGCTCGACCAGCTCGAGAGCGCAGTGCCGGTTTACCTCGAGAACACCGCGGGCGGCGACCATGCCATGGCGCGCCACTTCGACACGATCGCGCGTCTGTGGGACCACATCGGCGACAAGAACATCGGGTTCTGTCTCGACACGTGCCACACGTGGGCGGCCGGCGAGGCGCTGATCAACGCGGTGGAGCGGATCCAATCCATCACCGGGCGCATCGACCTGGTGCACTGCAACGACTCAAAGGATCCGGCGGGTTCGGGACGCGACCGCCACGCCAACCTCGGCGCCGGCGAGATCGACGTCGACCTGCTGGTCGCGGTCGTCACGGCCGCCGACGCGCCGATCATCTGTGAGACGGCCGACGAGGGTCGCAAGGACGACATCGCGTTGCTTCGCGACCGCACCCGGGCCTGAGCGCTATTAACAGCCGAGCTGGTCGGCCAGATCGGTGAAATCCGAAGCGTTGATGTCGAATTCGTCCTCGTAGGCGATGTCCACCGCGCCGCCGACACCGAGTTCGAGCGGACGCGCTACGAACGCGCTCTGACAGCCGAGCCGGGCAGCGGCGCGCAGGTCGTATTTGTGACTGGCCACCATCATGGTCTCGACCACCGGCACACCAAGGTAGGTCGCGGCCAAGCGGTAGACCGCGGGGTCGGGCTTGAACGCGCGGGCCATCTCCGCGGTGAAAACGGCGTCCCACTGCAGTCCCGCGTGTTTCGACAAATTCACGACCGCGGCGACGTCCGCGTTGGACAGGGTGGCCAGCGTGAAGCGCCGTTTCAAGCGGGTCAGCCCGGGCAACACATCCGGCCACGCCTGCAGCTTTTCCCATGCCAAGGCGAGCTCGTCGCGGTCCGCGTCGGTAAGCGATCCGAGGCCGTACTGCTCCACGATGCCGTCCAGGACATCCCGGTACACCGCGCGAACAGACACCCAGCCGGTGGGTCCCCGCGCTGCCGCCTGCAGCGCCGCTGTATAGCCGGCCCGCCACGCTCCGACGAACCCGTCCCAGTCCACGTCGGGAAAGCGGTTTGCGGCAATCCGCTGAGCTTCGCCACGCACGGTCGAGTAGAAATCGGTCGCGGTGCCCTGCACGTCGAAGAGCAAGGCTCGCGGCGCTGGCGTTCCTGACCCGTCATGGGTCACCAAAGGTTCTCGATCTGGTTCAGCGGATCCAGTATCACCGGAATCGGGAGCGGTTCCTTGTAGGTCAGGTTGAACGATTGTTTGGTCATGCCGGGCTTCATGCCGCAGTCGTCGCTGGTCAGAACCGTCACGGTGCCGGCGAGCGTGACCTGATCCCATGAGTAGGAGTAGTTCGCGGGCGTCTTGCTCCCGTCGGGGCACGTCGCGCCCTTGTCCTTCGTCACGCCCCATGTCCACAGCCCGTTGACCTTGCGTGCGTCACCGCCGTATCCGGGCATGTCGCTGTCCGGCCCGAGGTGCGGGGACACGATGCTGGACATGTGCAGCACGCACCCCGCCTCGACGCACGTCGGCCACAACGTCCACGTCTCGTCCGGCACGCCGTCCTGGTGGTACGTGTAGACGCCGTACATCGGCGGGTCAACCGGCCGCGCCGACACGGGGGTGGCTGTGCCAACCGCGACGCTGCCGGCGGCGATGGCTAAGAACAGCACGCGTGCGATGGCCACGATGTTCCCTTCTGTCATGCGCTCGCCGTCATGCGCTCGGCGTTGCCCAAGTATCACAGTGTTTGCCGTACCCCGATCGCCGAATCACAGATTGATCGGGTCTTGGGCACTGGGCCGCTTCGTGCTGTCCCTGACGGAAGCCTTGAACTGCATTGCGCGGTAAGGCCATCCGGATTCGGTCTTCCACTGCGATACCACCAGACCGAACCCGCCGACCACGTCGAACCGGGAACCGGGCAGGACATAACCGCCGTAGAGCTGTGCGACCTTGTTGTCCTGGTGATCTTCGTCGCCCCACGCCGTGCCCACGACGGCGAAACGTTACCGCCGGGCGCATGGCAGGGTTGACGTCGTGGCGTGGTGGATCTGCAGTACCGAGCGGACGCTCAGCGAAGACGTCGCTGCGCCGCCGTCGGAGGTTCGCGGTTTCTACGTTGACCTGAACAACATCCGGCTAGTCCATCCGCTTGTCGTTTCCGTGCGCACCATCTCTCGAACCGAGACCGCGGACGGATATACGCAGACGTACCGGATACGCGATCGGATCCCGCTCGGGCGGCTCACGCTGCGGACCAGGTACGTCGCGCGGTTGCACGTTCCCGTCGCGGGCGACGTGATCGCAGAAGCCCGTCAGTTTCCGATGGTGCGACTGCGCAGCGTGGTGACGTTCGACGGGATCGACGGGGGCACGCGTGTCGTCGAGCACATGCGAATTCAAGCGCCACGGTTGCTTGCCGCGGTGACGGTACGCGAGGCGGTCAACTCGCATGCCGCGATGTTGTCAAACATCGCAGACCGCCTCGCGTGACCGCGGAATACAGAGGCGTTGGGCCGACGGGCGGTCGCCGAGCGTCGGCGCGCGGCGACCGTCCTACCGGCTAGCTCACAACGTCGGCAGCGGTATCCAGATTCCGAAGAACCAGAAGCCCCACCCGTTTTGCCCGTTGTCCCAATACGGCTGCTCGTTATAGCCGTAATAGTTGATCGGCGGCGGCGGCGGACCGTACCGGTCGAGGTACCCCCCGCCCCAGTCCGGCGGCGGCGGCGCTCCCCAGCCCCAAGGCGCAGGTCCGTCACCCCATGGCGCGTTACGCCAGCCCCTGAATGCATCGGGCGGACGCGGGCCCCAGTCACGGCCACGCCAGTCATCCCCCCGACCACCCCAGTCACCGGGCCGACCCGGGTCATGCCAGTCACCCGGCGGACCACCCGGGCCACGCCAGTCACCCGGCGGACCACCCGGGCCACGCCAGTCACCCGGCGGACCACCCTGGTCGGGTCCCCGGAAATCCCTCTGCGGACCACCGGGATCGGGTCCGCGCAGATCCTGCGGCTGCCCACCGGGTCCACGGCCAGCGGGCGGGCCATCCGGCCCGTGCGGTGGTCCACCTGGCGCCCCCGGTCCAGGTCCACACTGCGCGCCCGGCGGCCCACAAGGCGCGGCATTCGCCACAACTGGATTGAGCCCGATCAGGGCCAATCCCACGCCGCCCGCGAGCGAAGCTCCCGCAACGGCCATCTTCAGCTTCATCCTGCAGCCCCTTCGTGAGGAGATAGGTGACTCCCCGTTCACCCCCGACGACCTGACGTTAGATAGACTATTTAAGCGTGAGCTATGTTTGCGCTGAGAATGCGCTGAGCAGGTAATTTACTTGTCCGACAATCTTTTTCGGGCCCCGGTGTGCGCCAAATTTTAGCGGCGAACTGCACCGCCCCGCGACGCAGCACGAGTTGTTCTCGCCGTGAAGGAACGCAACTGGCTACTATTCCAGCATGCCGCAACCCACCACAGCGTCTGACCTGGTCCGACAGCCTGCTGTGCGCAGCCGTCGGCGCGGCGAGGCGCTGGAGCACGCCGTCTACGCGGCGACCCTCGCCGAATTGTGCGACCTCGGCTACGGCGGTCTGAGCATGGAGGGAATTGCCGCACGAGCCCGCACCGGCAAAGCCGCCCTGTATCGGCGCTGGCCGACCAAACGCGCGCTGGTGTTGGCTGCGCTGCGCCACGCGATGCCCCCACCTCCGCAGCCGCGCGCCGACCGCTCGGCGCGCCAGAACCTGATGGCCATCTTCGAGGCCCACCGCGCGGTGCTGGCCGGAAAGCACGGCTTCCCCGGTGTGCAGGTCATCGGTCAACTGCTGCACGAGCCGGAGTTGCGCGAGATGTTCGCCCGGGACCTGATCGCGCCGCGGCTGCGGTTGGTCGAGTCCGTGCTGCGCGACGCCGAGAGCGCCGGGGAGATCGACGCGGGTACCGTCACGCCGTTGACGGCGCGGATCGGACCCGCGCTGATCATGCAGCACGTCCTGCTCAACGGAGCCCCGCCGAGCCGGAGCGAACTGACCCGGATCATCGACACGGTGCTTGGGCAGCGGAGCGGGTGACTGCAACGTCAGCCGACCCGGATGGCGGCGACGGCCGAGGTCGCCAGCGCGTAGAGCGCATCGAAGTCGCCAGAATAGCGCTTCCGCTCAAGGAACGGAAGCGGCTACTAACACCGGGCGACGACGCCGGTCGGCCGGCCGAGCAGGTGCATGGGTCTAGGATTTTCCCGACTCGATGGTGGTGGGAATCAAGTGACAGACGTAGCGGCACAGCTGGCTGAGATCGTCGGCGATAAGAACATTTTGATCGGCGACGCGATCTCTGAGGACTACGCACACGACGAGGCACTCTCGGCGACACCGCAAAAGCCAACGTACGTCGCGAAACCGGCCACGGCGGAAGACGTCGCCGGGCTGTTGCGGGTCGCGTCGGAGCACCGCGTGCCGGTGACCGCGCGCGGCTCGGGCAGCGGGTTGTCCGGCGCGGCGCGGCCCGTCGAGGGTGGGCTGCTGATCTCGTTCGAGCAGATGAACGCCGTGCTGGAGGTCGACAAAGACAACCACGTCGCCGTCGTGCAGCCTGGTGTGACGCTGGCCGAGCTGGACGCCAAGACAGCACAGGCGGGGCTCAACTACACCGTGTACCCGGGCGAGCTGTCCGCCAGCGTCGGCGGCAACGTCGGGACGAACGCCGGTGGGATGCGCGCGGTCAAGTACGGCGTGACCCGCAACAACGTGCTCGGGCTGCAGGCGGTGTTGGCGACCGGCGAGATCATCCGCACCGGCGGCAAGAACTCGAAGGTGTCCAGCGGCTATGACCTCACCCAGCTGATCATCGGCTCGGAGGGCACCCTGGCGCTGGTCACCGAGGTGATCGTCAAGCTGGTTCCGCGGCTTGCGCACGGGGCCACCGTCCTTTCTCCGTTCGGCGACTTCGACCAGGTCATGACGGCGGTGCCGAAGATCATCTCCAGCGGGCTCGCGCCGACAATCCTCGAGTACATCGACAACTTGACGATGGCCGCGATCGTCAACATGGAGAAGCTTGAGCTCGGCGTCCCGGAGACGATCCGAGAGGCATGTGAGGCGTATCTCGTTGTCGCGCTGGAGAATAACGATACCGACCGGCTCCATGAGGACGTCGAGAGCCTCGGCGAGCTGCTCACCGAATTAGGCGCGCTGGACGTCTACGTGCTCGAGGGCGGCTCGGCGCGCCGGCTGATCGAGGCTCGCGAGAAAACCTTCTGGACAGTGAAGGCGATTGGCATGGACGACATCATCGACGTGGTTGTGCCGCGAGCGTCGATGCCCCAGTTCCTGCGCAAAGCACGCGAACTGGCGCTGGCGGAGGGCGCCGGCATGGGCGGGTGCGGGCACGCCGGCGACGGCAACGTGCATCTCGCGGTCCTCTGCAAGGATCCGGACACGCGGAAGAAGTTACTCACTGACATCTTCGCGTCCGCAATGGAGATGGGCGGCGCGATCTCCGGTGAGCATGGTCTCGGCCGCTCCAAGGCCAGTTACTTCCTGGAGTTGGAAGACCCGACCAAGATCGCCCTGCTGCGCCGGATCAAGGCGAGCTTCGACCCGGCGGGCATCCTCAACCCGGGCGTTCTGTTCGCCGACACGTGATTAGCGGGATCGAAGGCCGGAATGCGCGATGACCTCCTCGGAGTTCAAACGCTCGCACCGCATCGATCTCGAAGCGCTCCATCATGATGCCCTTGGCCTCGGGCCCGAAAGTGCTGGAACGTGGGGCCGGCTACCAGCTGGGGTCTAGTCCGGCTCAACCCCGCTCAACTGTGCTGTTCGGCGGCGTTTTGCAGGACGGGAGTCTGCTCGGGGCAGTAAGTACTTATCGAGGCTCCGAGGAACTGCCACGCCTGTGCCGTGGTCGAGTGTTGCGGCAGGTTGGTGAGGATGAACTTGGCCGACGCGTAGGCGTCGGCGTCCAGGTGTCTGCCCAGTCGATCACACGTGATCTTGCCCAGCCACGCGTTGTAGTCGCGGGGTCCGTAGATGCCGTAGATGTGGAGTTGATTGGCGAAATCGGTGTCAACGTCGGCGTGCGCCGGCGCGGCCAGAGCGATTGCCGCGGCCGCGACCGTTGTCGCTAGCCTCACTAACTTCATTGTCGGATTGTATCCCTCCACGGCGCGAAGTCCACACACTCTGCGCAATTCTTCTGAATTCACTGGTGCCGCAGCCTCTTTGGACGACCGTCACTCTGACGCCCCCTACCGTACCAACCGGTGGCCGGCGCGACCGCCGGCACTAAGCTGGCCGTGTTGACCGTCACAGCCGAAACCGACAGCACCGGCTTCATCGAGCTCTCAGTTTCGGGCTATGCTGCGCTCGATTCAGTTAAATGGACTAATCTGTCAGTCATCTGTCGCGACCGGGAGAAGCGAGAGGAAGAGGGTGCACATGGCACGGACAGGCAATGACACCCGGGACCTTGCCAGCAACGAGGGAGCCACTGCCCCCGTCGCCACCGGGACCACGCCTGCACCTGCGCCCCCGTCCGCACCTGCGGCTGCACCCCGCAAACGTGCTCCGCGTAGAAAACGGGGTGTGATCGGGGCGCTCAAGCGGGTGTGGATTCTGCTGGTCGTTCTGGTGGCCCTGGTGATTGCAGCGTTCTGCGTCGACCGGCTGCACGGAGTGTTCGGCAAGACGGAGCTCACCAGACCGGGCGCCGGCATCGCCAGCGACCCCAAGCCGTTCAACCCCAAGGTCGTCATCTACGAAATTTTCGGGGCGCCGGGATCGGTGGCGACCATCAACTACCTCAACCTCGATGCGCAGCCGCAGGAGGCGAAGGACGTCGCGTTGCCGTGGTCGATCACCCTGACCACTACCGCTCCCGCGGCCAGCGCCAACATCGTGGCCCAGGGCGACGGTGACACGATCTCCTGCCGCATCACCGTCAACGGCGAGGTCAAGGATGAAAAGACGACCGACGGACTCAACGCCCAGACGTTCTGCCTGGTGAAGTCGGCATGACCAACACCCACATCGGCGCTCACCCGATGATCCCCCGGTTCATCCGACTGTTCTCGGTGCCGATCCTGCTGGGTTGGTTGGCGCTGACGGTCCTCGTCAACGTCGCCGTGCCACAGATCGAAAAGGTCGGCGAGGCGCACTCGGTGTCGTTGGCGCCTACGGATGCGCCGTCGATGCAGGCGATGCAACGCGTGGGCAGGGACTTCAAGGAATTCGACTCCAACAGCTCGGTGATGGTCGTCCTGGAAAGCGATCAGCCACTCGGCGCTGACGCCCACCATTTCTATGACGGTCTGATCGCCAAGCTGCAGGCGGACAAAAAGCACGTCGAGCACATTCAGGACTTCTGGGGTGACCCGCTGACCGCGGCGGGGTCGCAGAGCGCCGACGGCAAGGCCGCCTATGTTCAGCTCTACCTGGCCGGCAACCAAGGCGAGAGCCTGGCGAACGAGTCCGTTCAAGCGGTCCGGGACATCGTGGCGACTGCCACACCGCCGCAGGGCCTGAAGACGTATGTCACCGGTCCGGCAGCCCTCACGAGTGATCAACACCACGCCGGTGACAAGAGCGTCAGGCTGATCACCATGATCACCATCGGCGTGATCTTCCTGATGCTGATGTTCGTCTACCGCTCCATCGTCACAGTGGTGCTCGTCCTGGCCATGATGTTCCTCGAGTTGTCGGCGGCCCGGGGAATCGTCGCAGCGCTCGGCTATTACAACCTCATCGGGCTTTCGACGTTCGCGGTCAACCTGCTCACCACGCTCGCGATCGCCGCGGGAACGGACTACGCGATATTCCTGGTCGGTCGTTATCACGAGGCCCGTCAGGCGGGCGAGGATCGCGAAACCGCCTTCTACACCATGTATCACGGCACCGCTCACGTCATCCTCGGCTCCGGCCTGACGATCGCCGGTGCAACCTTCTGCCTGCATTTCACGCGCCTGCCGTACTTCCAAAGCCTCGGTATTCCGTTGGCGATCGGCATGCTTGTCGCGGTGTTCGCCGCCTTGACCATGGCGCCAGCGCTGCTCACGGTGGCCAGCCATTACGGCTTGTTCGACCCCAAACGAACGATGAGGACCCGGTTCTGGCGCCGGGTAGGTACTGCCGTCGTGCGATGGCCAGGGCCAATTTTGGTGGCCACAATTGCGCTGTCCCTCATCGGCCTACTCGCCCTGCCGGGGTACAAGCCGAGCTATAACGACCGCGAGTTCCTCCCTGCCGACATCCCTGCCAACGTCGGGTATGCGGCGGCCGACCGGCACTTTCCACAAGCGCGGATGAATCCTGAACTACTGCTGGTGGAAACTGACCACGACGTGCGTAACCCGGCCGACATGCTCGTCATCGACCGAATTGCCAAGAATATCTTCCACATCCCCGGCATCGGCCGAGTGCAGGCCATCACCAGGCCGTTGGGCACGCCAATCGAGCACACGTCGATCCCGTTCCTGATCAGCATGAATGGCACCACCCAGACGATGAACCAGGACTATATGAACGCTCGCATGAAGGACATGTTGGTCCAGGCTGACGAGCTGGCGAAAACGATCGCCAACATGCAGCGAATGTTGCAGTTGATGACGGAGCTGACCGCGATCACTCACTCCATGGTTGCGAGTACCGACCAGACAGTGAAGGACACCAACGAATTACGGGACCACATAGCAGATTTCGACGATTTCTTCCGGCCGATCCGGAACTATCTCTACTGGGAACCGCACTGCTTCGACATTCCGCTTTGCTGGTCGGTGCGGGCGGTCTTCGACACCCTCGACGGCATTGACCTGCTCAGCGACGACCTGAATGCCCTCACCGTGGACCTGCACAGGCTTGACGAGCTGATGCCACAGCTCCTCACGATTATGCCCCCGATGATCGCAACCATGCAGACCATGCGCAACATGATGCTGACCATGTACCAGTCGCAAAACGGTATGCAGCAGCAGATGCAGGCGATGCAGCAGAACGCCACAGCGATGGGCCAAGCGTTCGATGCATCCAAGAACGATGATTCGTTCTACTTGCCGCCCGAGGTGTTCGACAACCCCGATTTCAAACGGGGCCTGAAGATGTTCGTGTCGCCAGATGGCAAAGCTGTGCGGTTCATCATCTCCCACGAAGGAGATCCCGCGACGGCCGAAGGCATCTCGCATATCGACAAGATCAAGAATGCGGCGTTTGAAGCCATCAAGGGCACGCCGCTGGAGGGCTCGAAGATATACCTCGGCGGCACTGCGGCGACCTATAAGGACATGCAGCAGGGTTCTAACTTCGACCTACTGATCGCCGGAATCGCCTCGCTTTGTCTGATTTTCATCATCATGCTCATCCTCACCCGAAGTGTGATCGCAGCGGCTGTGATCGTCGGGACAGTGCTACTTTCGCTGGGCACGTCGTTCGGGCTTTCCGTGCTCATCTGGCAGTACATCCTCGGCATGCAGCTGCACTGGATGATCATCGCGATGTCGGTCATCATCCTGCTGGCCGTGGGATCGGACTACAACCTGCTGCTGGTATCCCGGTTCAAGGAAGAAATCCCTGCGGGATTGAAGACCGGAATCATTCGCTCCATGGCCGGCACGGGCGCGGTCGTGACGTCCGCCGGCATGGTGTTCGCGTTCACCATGATGTCGATGGTGGTCAGTGACCTACGCGTGGTCGGTCAGGTGGGCACAACGATCGGTTTGGGCCTGCTCTTCGACACCCTCGTCATACGCTCGTTCATGACGCCGTCAATCGCCGCACTTCTCGGCCGCTGGTTCTGGTGGCCGCAGCGCGTGCGCACCCGTCCCGCGCCAGCCCGGCACACCGCTGTTCCGGCTGACACAACTCCGATCCCGGTCGGGAGTCAAGGGGGATCACAGCAGTGACTCGCGGCAATATGAAGCAAGCCAGGCTGCGGGATCTCGACGTCGCGCGCATCGGGCTGGGCGCGATGGGTATGTCGGCGGCATACAGCGGCGCCGGCCGCGACGACGCCGAGTCCATCCGCACCATCCACCGCGCACTTGACCTGGGCGTCACCCTGATTGACACCGCCGAAGTCTACGGGCCCTACACCAATGAGGAACTCGTCGGCCGGGCCCTGAAGGGGCGCCGCGAGAAGGTCGTGCTCGCAACGAAATTCGGCATGATCTCCCACACCGGTGGTGGCCCGGGCACCCTCGACAGCAGCCCGGCGAACGTCCGCACAGCCGTCGAAGGATCGCTGCGACGCCTCGACACCGACTATATCGACCTCTACTACCAGCATCGCGTCGACCGCAACACCCCGATCGAGGACACCGTCGGCGTCGTTGCCGAACTGGTGGCCGAAGGCAAGGTCCGCCACATCGGGCTCTCGGAGGCCGGCGTCGACACGATCCGCCGGGCCCACGCCGTGCATCCGATCACCGCGCTGCAGTCCGAGTACTCGCTGTGGACGCGCGATCCGGAGGCGGCGGCATTGCCGCTGCTGCGGGAACTGGGCATCGGGTTTGTGCCCTACTCCCCTCTGGGGCGCGGATTTCTCACCGGGAAGGTGAGGTCGCTAGATGATCTCGATGCCACCGACTTCCGCAGGCAGAATCCACGATTCAGCGGCGACAACTTCCAGCACAACCTGCGCATCGCCGACGAGGTTGGAGAACTGGCCGCGACGGTGGGAGCCACGCCGGCGCAAGTGGCGCTGGCATGGCTGTTGGCCAAGGGGAACGACATCGCACCTATCCCCGGAACGAAGCGCGTCGAGCGCCTCGAAGAGAACGTCGCCGCCGACGCCGTCGTGCTCACCGCCGAGCAGATGGCGAAACTCGACAACCTCACCCCCGTCGCCGGCGAGCACCACAACGAAGCACAGATGCAGATGATCGACCGATGAACGGTCGCCCCTAGCCGACGAACGTCAGTGTCACGTTGAACAGGTACACGGCGGTGTCAGTGGGCAGGATCTCGACGAGCGGGCTGTCCTGCGACGCGGAACCGGTCGCGATGATGTGAGCGGGATATGTTGGGGTGCATGGGAGGTCGTTGCACCGCAACCAGACGCCGGGGGCCTTGAAGGGACCCGGTGCTTCGTCAGCTCGGTATCGTCCCGGCGGGATGAAGGCGGTCAGCCCAGCCCGGGTCTGGGTGCCGACGCCATAAACGCCGCTGCTGCCATAGCTCGGCGGATAGATCGGCGGATCAGCGTGGGCCGGCACCGCAACCCCGGCGGCTGCCAGCAGCGCGCAGGCGGCGGGCAGCGGGAACTTGAGCATGATGCGAAGGTAGCGGAATGGTCGGTGCCTGCGGGTCAGAAGATGATTTCCGGGCGGTACATGTCGATCCAGACCGATAGGTCAAGGATCCGCTCTATCCGTGCCCTTTCGACCGGCTGAAGCGTCGTCGGATCCAACCGAGTCAGATGTTCCAGCGCTGCCCGGTCGATCAACCCGAAGAGCGCATCGTCGCCTGTGCCCAGTAGATCTTTGGCCTCTGCTTGGATCGCGGCAGCGTACTGCGGATCCGACGTGGACGGGTAGGGGCTCTTCACGCGATTCGCCACCGACTCGGGCAGCACGTCGCGGACCGCGCCTCGCAGCAGGCTCTTCTCCCTGCCGTCATAGGTTTTCAGCGACCACGGTGTGTTGTACACGTACTCGACGAGGCGGTGGTCGCAGAACGGAACGCGGACCTCCAGGCCGACGGCCATGCTCATACGGTCCTTGCGGTCCAACAGGATTCGCACAAACCTGGTCAGGTGGAGGTAGCTCATGACCCGCATACGGTGGGTGAAGTCGTCCTCCTCGTCGAGCCTCGCGACCTCGCTCACGGCCTCGGTGTAGCGGTCGTGCATGTAGGTATCAAGGTCGACGGCAGAGCGCAATGCCGGCGCCAGCACTTCGCCGCCGGTGTCGACGATGCCGTCGCCGATGGCGATCCACGGGAATTCATCCGTCTTCTGCACGACCGGATCGTGGAACTGCCGGTACCCGCCAAAGATCTCGTCGGCGGACTCGCCCGACAGCGCCACGGTCGATTGCTGCCGAATCACCTTGAACAGCAGATACAAAGACGCGTCCATGTCACCGATTCCCATCGGTAGGTCGCGGGCCCTGATCACCTTGCGCCGGATGTCGAGGTCGGCCAGCTGGTGGTGATCGAGCACGATGTCGGTGTGGTCCGAGCCGACGTGCTTGGCGACGTCGTGCACGTAGGGCGTGTCCATGGTCGGACGTAGCTCGTTGGGCTTGAAATTCTCGGCTTGATCGACGAAGTCGACGGAGAAAGTGCGCACGGGAACGCTGAGTTCGCGCGCGGACAGCGCGGTGATCGCACTGGAATCCAGGCCGCCGGACAACAGCACACACTCCGGAACGTCGGCGACCAGCTGACGACGGACGATGTCGTCAAGGAGCTCGCGCACCTTTGCGACGGTCGTGTCGCGGTCGTCGGTGTGCAGCTTCGATTCCAGTCGCCAGTACGTGCGCGTGCGGACACCGCGGTCGTCGACGGTGACGATGGTCCCAGGCTCGACCTCCTGTATGCCCTTCCACACGGCATGCTTGGGCGTCTTGACCGGGACGAGCATCTCGCGCAGCCCGTCGACATCGACTACGCGCTTGGCCAGCGGGTTCGCCAAAATCGCCTTCGGCTCAGACCCGAACAGCACACCGTCGGGCGTCGGGTAGAAGTAGAACGGCTTGATGCCCATCCGGTCGCGGATCATCACCAGCTTGCGTTCACGCGAGTCCCAGATGGCGAACGCATACATGCCGTTGAGCCGGTCTGCCAGCGCTTCACCCCACTGCAGGTAGCCGCGCAGCACAACCTCGGTGTCGCTGGAGGTCTGGAACTTCTCGCCCTTGGCGATCAGCTCATCGCGCAGCTCTTTGAAGTTGTAGGTTTCACCGCTGTAGACCATGACGACGTCGCCATGCGGCGTGTGCACGGACATCGGCTGGGTGCCACCCGGGATATCGATCACGGCCAGACGACGATGGCCCAGCGCAGCGTTGTGATCAGACCAGACCCCCGACGCGTCCGGCCCGCGGCAAGCCATGGTCTGTGTCATCGCGTCGATCAACGCGCGCTCTTGAGTCATGTCTCGGGAGAAATCCACCCAGCCGGTGATGCCGCACATGTGTAACCTCTGTGTTTCAACGATGTAACTCCATTGATATCCTATATAAATCTGGGTCGCATCGTGAAGGTCGTCACACATGGACTTCACAGGCGATGGCTCGTGAGAGGGTGGGCCGCCGATCTACCAGCCACAGTCTGCGCGGGGCAGCGCACGACTGTGGCTGGCGATCGCGGCGGTGGTGCTCACGCGACCGGCGCTGGTTAAGCCTGCTTGAGCGCCTCGATCTCGATCGTGACGGTCACCTTGTCGCCGACCACGGCACCGCCGGTCTCTAACGGCATGTCGATGTCGATCCCGAAGTCTTTGCGGTTCAACACGACGGAGGCTTCGAAGCCGGCGACTTCACCGTGGCCCATGCCGGGATTGACACCGTAGAACTCCACGTCGAGGCTGACCGGCCTGGTCACTCCTTTGAGGGTCAAGTCCCCGTCAAGGACATACCGATCGCCGTTGTCCCGAACCCTGGTCGAAGTGAACGTCGCGGTCGGGTGCTTGTCGACGTCGAAGAAGTCGGCCGACTTGATGTGCGCGTCGCGTTGCTCGTTATTGGTGGTGACCGAGTCGACCGCGATTTCGGCGGTCACCGACGGGGTGCCGTCGTCGGCGACGGTTATCGCGCCGCCGAACTTGGCGAAGGTGCCACGCACCTTGCTGACCATCAGGTGGCGGACCGAGAACCCAATGGATGAGTGAACCGGGTCAATGCTCCACGTCCCGGCACTGAGACCCGTGGTTGAGGGTGCTGTGGTCATCGTCTTTCTCCTTCATTCGGGGTGATCACGGGCCACGAGGCCCGCTCCCCGGATATAACCGGACTGCGGTCCGGATTCATTCCGCGCGGACGCGGGCCAGTGCATGGCCGGTTCGCAACCCGCTTCCTTCAGGGTGGCGATGTCCTTGAACCCACAGACGGGGCCGGCCGATCCCGACCGCCGTCGCGCCCAACGCCAGCGCGATGATCACGTCGGTGGCATCTCGCACGCCGGAGTCGAACATCACCGGGGTGGAGCCGGCGGCCTTTACCACTGCGGGTAGCAGCTGCAGCGTGGAGATTCCGGAATTCGCCTGACGTCCACCGTGATTGGTGCAATAGATAATGTTGGCGCCATTGTCGATCGCCAGTCGGGCGGGCCTCAGACGCTTTTCGCTCAATGGACTCGAAATCGAAGGAGTATCGAGAGAAGTCTTGCCTTTAACGGCCTCGGCGTAGACCTCGTTTTGGAAGTCGCCGAAATTAGTCGCCATGCTGATTAGCTCCTTTCGCCGCTGGCGCAGCTCTGTTGGCTGGCGCGGAAGTCATTGCAGCGCTACCGAAATGCAGATTGTCAGTCTGTGGCCATCCAGGCCTGTTCTTGGCCGGGCTCCGGCAGAACGCGGCCGCCTTCGACAGCGGAGCTCGCGGGACTGCTCAGCATGACCACAAGCACCCGTTGGGCGTCGACGCCCGTTATTCGGGTGACGGCGGCGGCGATTTCGGTGGCAAGCCGCGTGGTATCGGCTTGCGGATGGCCTTGGCGTACCCAGCCGTTGACCAGCACCGGATTCGCGGGTCCGCCGTCGGTGTAGACCCCGTCGGCGGGCAGCTCGTGGAAAACGACGTTGACATAGGTGCTGGGCACGTGATTGATCGATGAATGAATGCGGCCGATCTCACCGGCCAGCGCCGCCTTGACCTGGGTATTGAGAGTCGACACTGTCGTCGTGAGGGTATAGATCGGCACGGTCATCCTCCTTGGACGGCGGTTTCAACGGCGCCGCGCGGCTCAGCCCAGGTGGGCCGGCTTGGGCTTGGTCGGCACCACGATGACGGTGGGCCCGTCGGCGTTCAGTGCGGTGCGGAATTCCTCGGCGAGCTTTTCGGTGCTGTCCACGTTTAACGCGCGGAGGCCGAAACCTGCGGCGATGGAGGCGATATCGAGGCCGGGCAGATCCAGCCCCGGCACCCCCGGTGTCTTTTCCAGTACCGCGAACGACTTCAGGATCGAGTATTCGCCGTTGCGCATGACGACGAACACGATCGGCAGCTTGTGTTGGGCCGCGGTATAGATGGCCTGCACCGAGTACTCGAATGACCCGTCGCCGATGGTCGCGACCACGGTGCGCTTGACGCCTCGGGCGCGGTCTCCCAGGGCGATGCCGACCGCCGCGGGCACGCCCCAGCCGATGCCGCCGCTGGCGGTGGCGAAAAACGACGCCGGGCGGGTGGTGGGCAGCCAGCGCAGTTGTTCGGCCATCGTCGATGTCGACTCGGTCACCAGCGGCGAATCGGCGGGTTTGACCGTGCTCAGGGTCGACCACACCGCATCCGTCGTGAGCGGTGGCGACGCCGAGTCGATGATCTCGCCGCTAGGGGTCTGCTTCGCCGGGGCGGGTCGGTCACTGTGATCATCGACCATGCCCACCAGCTGCTCCAGGGTCAGCAAGGCGTCTCCGATGATGCTGTCGCCTACCGGCGCCGCGCCCGCTAACGTCGGATCGGCGGTGACCTGCAGCAGTTCGGTGCCCTCGGGCAGGTACTCGCCGGCCACATACGGGTAGTAGCGGAACACCTGCGCGCCGATCACGATCGCCAGGTCGTGGCCCCGCAGCGTCTCGGTGACACCGGCGATGGTCATCGGCAGCGGTCCCTGATACAGGCGGTGGTCCTCCGGAAACGACGCCCTGTCGGGAAGCGGGCCGCAATACACCGGCGCGCCCACCTTCTCGGCGAATGCCACGCCGGCGTCCCAGGCGCCGCTGCGATCAACTTCGGGACCGAACACCAACACCGGCCGCTGTGCGCGGTTGATGCGATCGGCGAAACCGCGCAGCCGCTCGGTGTCCGGGGCGACCCGGTGGCTAAACGTTCGCACCACCGCGGGGCCCAGCGCCGGCTTGTCCCAGTCGTCGAGCGGGATGGACAAGAATACCGGCCCGGCCGGCGGCTGAAGGGCCACCGTGTAGGCGCGCATGAACGCCGCGGGCACATCCTCGGCGCGCGCGGGCTGATACGCCCACTTGACCCACGGTTGCGGAAGTAGCGTCTCATCCTTGTTGGTCAGATACGGTTCGCACAAAACCATTTCGCGTGTCTGTTGACCTGCCGTGACGATCAGCGGGGTGTTGCCCCTGTACGCCGCTATCAGGTTGCCCATCGCGTTACCCATGCCAGCAGCGGTGTGGACGTTGACCAACGCGGGCCTGCCGGTGGACTGAGCGAACCCGTCGGCCATGGCCATCACCGAGGCTTCCTGCAGCCCCAGCACATAGGTGAAGTCGTCGGGGAAGTTCTTCAAGAACGTCTCTTCGGTGGAGCCCGGGTTACCGAACACCGTCGTCAACCCGAGTTTGCGGAGCAAGTCGTAGGTCACGTCGTGCACGGTCTGCTGATTCGCCATTGGGGTCTGCCTGCCCTTCTTGTGTCGAGCCGCGCCAACGAAAGCATGGCTCTGTCAGCGACTAGCCTCGCGACAAGCCCCGCTGCAGTCGATGTCACGCGGGACACGGTTCAGCAGCCACCGCTGTACCAGCGAACAACGCTCAATCAACTCCCAGTCTTCTTCCAGACCAACACGCCAGGATGCACAGCGCGACACCAGGATGCACTGCTTGTTGTCGTTGTTGTCGCTGGCTGCATGGACAACGGCCGGGTGTCACAGTGAAATGGATCGGTATGCACGCCATCGAGATCTCCGAAACCGGCGGACCAGAAGTCCTGACCTACGTCGACAAGCCGCGGCCCTCCCCCGGCCCGTCCGAGGTGTTGATCAAAGCCGAGGCGAGCGGCGTGAACTTCGTCGACACGTACTTCCGGTCCGGGCTGTATCCGCACGAACTGCCCTTTGTCCTCGGCGCTGAGGTAGCCGGCACCGTCGCCGCGATCGGCGATGGGGTTACGACTCTTCGTATCGGCGACCGAGTGGCCAGCGCCGATGCCATCGGCGCCTATGCCGAATACTGCATTGCAACGGCCGATCTCGTGGCGCGGGTCCCCGACGGTGTCGGCTTCGACGTCGCCGCGGCCGCGCTGTTGAAGGGGATGACCGCACATTTTCTGATCAAGTCGGTGTATCGGGTGCGGCACGGCGACACGGTGCTTCTGCACGCCGGGGCCGGCGGGGTGGGTCTGATCCTGACCCAGTGGGCGACCAGTCTGGGGGCCCGTGTCATCACGACCGCCTCCACCGCACACAAGGCGCAGCTGTCGCACACGGCGGGCGCGATCGAGGTGCTCGACTATCCCGACGACCCGCAGCAGTTCGGAACCAAGATCCGGGATCTCACCGGCGGTGAAGGTGTGGCCGCGGTTTACGACGGAGTCGGCAAGTCCACCTTCGACGCCAGCCTTGCGAGCCTGGCGGTCCGGGGCACGCTCGCGCTGTTCGGCGCGGCCAGCGGACCTGTCCCCCCGGTCGACCCGCAGAGGCTCAACGCCGCCGGATCGGTGTATCTCTCTCGGCCATCGCGGATTCACTTCATTCGCACGCGCGACGAGTTTGCCTGGCGAACGGGAGAATTGCTGGACTTGATCGGCAACGGGACCATTAAGGTGACCGTAAGTGGCCACTACCCCCTGAAGGATGCGGCGCAAGCCCACCGCGATCTTCAGAGCCGTAAGACCGTCGGCTCGGTGGTACTAACGCCCTAGCGGAATCTTCGGTGTCGGACCGGAGGACAACCTTTCCCCAGCGGCCGAGGAAGGTGACATGACAACACACGGCGAGACCGGCCACGATGCGGCGCCGTCTGAGGGCACGGTGACCGTGGAGGAGACAAGTGCAGGCGGTTACACGCAGCAGATCGCCGCGGGGCACCACCGGCTCGTCGCCGACGAGCCACGGCCGATCGGCGACGACCTCGGGCCAACACCCTACGACCTGCTACTGCGGCAAGTTCTCGTCGGATCGCGCCATCGCCGAGTACTGCAACGAGATTTGGAACGTGCTGCCTGTCACCGTCAAGGTCTAGCGCCACTCCGCACAACCGTGGTCAAAGCGAGACGGCGGAGATGAACTGGTTGGACCGTATCGAATCCGCGTCATCCTCGGTAGAGCTGCGGCCATAATGCGTGAGCAACTCTGCCGCGGTCGTCACCGTCGCGTCCCAGCCGTGTCCGGATAGCCAGTTCGCGACATCGGTGCGCTCCTCGGCGTACCAAAGATCTTGCACGTCGGGTATTTCGGTGTCGAACTCCCGTGCAGCGACTTCACGCATACGCTGCATCTCTTCCCGCTCGCGCGCCATCCGCTCGGGATTCAGGAAGTCCTTGCCCGGCGCGTTGGTGGCGAGCCGACTCTTGCGAGTACTCAAGGCGTCGATGCGCTCGAAGAGCAAGTCCTGCGCCGGTGCATGCAGGAACCGCAGCAGTCCCTCCGCCGACCACGCGGTCGGTGCTGCCGGGTCAAAACCTGCCCTCTGCAACGCTTTCGGCCAATCCTGTCGTAAGTCGACGGGAACATCTACCTGGGTGGACGTCGGGTGCGCGCCGTGGCTCTGCAACGTCGCGGACTTGAATTGCAGCACTTTGGGCTGGTCCAGCTCGTACACGGTAGTGTCGTCCGGCCATGGCAGCCGCCACGCGCGCGAGTCAAGACCCGACGCCAGGATCACTACCTGCCGAATGCCGGCATCGGCAGCGCTGATGAAGAACTCGTCGAAGAACGCCGTCCGTGCGGCCATGAAGTCGACCCTGTTTTTCATGCGCGCAGATACGCCGGGGTCAACATCGGCGATCTCGCCGGACCGCGTGGGGTTGCCGAACATGCTCCACATGCCCGGACCCGCCGCGTCGAGAAACAGCCTTGCGAAGGGATCTCGGATCAAAGGGTTTTCGCTGTCGGTCTCCGCAGCGCGCGCTGCGGCGACGCCCAGCGCCGTCGTCCCTACACTCTCAGTGATGTCCCAGGAATCGTTGTCGGATCGCGGCATCATTACTCCTCCCATACCGGCACGCCGATTTCGGAAGGTACACGCGGCACCTTAACGGCGGCTCATGTCTGGCTGAGCGCCCGACGAGAGCGCCGAGGCGAACGGTGCGCGTGTATCAACCCGGGTGATCGGGCCGCGGGCACTGCGCATCCTCAACTAGAGCCGGACGATGACCTTCCCCTTGGCATGACCCTCTTCCAAGTATGCAAACGCATCTGGGATCTGCTCGAACGGAAACACCCGGTCGGTCACCGGTTTCAGCTGGCCGCCATCGACCAATCGCGCCAGCACATCAAGGTCGTCCCCGCTGGGATGCATCATTAAAGACCGGTAGCTGACCCCCCTGCGCCGGGACCGACGGCGGATCTTGGTGTTGGCCACCCACAATAAGGCGGTTAACAACCGGCCCATTCCCAAGTCGTCGCGGGCAGTGGCCGGGTCGATGCTCGTGACCGACACCGCTTTTGCTCCCTGTTTGAGGATGTCGAAGCTGTCCGTCAGGTCCCGCCCACGGGTGAGGACCAAGGCGCTGTCGTAGTCGCTGAGCACGTCCTTGAACTTCTGTTCCCGGTAGTTGATAACCGTTTCGGCACCCAGAGATTTGACCAGTGACTCGCCTCGAGGTGACGCTGTGGTGGCCACCGAGGCTCCCATCCAGACGGCCAGCTGGATGGCGAGCGTGCCGACTCCGCCCGCGCCCCCGGAAATGAACACCCGGTCGCCGGGGGTGATCGCCAGCTCGCGCAGCCCCTGCAGGGCCGTGAGACCGGCCAGTGGCAGCCCGGCCGCATCCTCGAATTCCAGGGACCGAGGCATCCTGCCCACGAAACTCTCGTCGACAACGGCGTACCGGGCGAAAGCCCCCAGCTTCAGTTTGTCCGTTCTCGCGTACACCTGGTCGCCGACCGCGAATCGGGTGGCCCCGGCTCCGATTCCCTCCACCACGCCGGACAGCTCACTACCTGCCACCAATGGCAGGTCGAGATGCCACACTGGCCGCGCCCCACCTTGACGAACCGTGTGGTCCACCGGGTTCAGCCCGGCGGCGTGCACCCTGATGAGCACCTCGCCATCGCCCGCTGTCGGCTTCGGGACCTCGCGCAGTTGCATCGCGCGGGCGCCCCCGTAACGAGTCAGCACATATCCCTGCACAGCGCTTCCACCGCCTCTATCAGCTAGAATATATGTATACAACGATTACATTAGTCTGGCCGGTAAGCAGTGTCTACATCTAGTCGAGTGTGATTTATGCCATCTCCGAGTACCCGGTACCACCATGGGGATCTGCGCGCCGCATGCTTGCGTGCGGCCATGGAACTGCTTGAGGAGGACGGCGCTGCTGGCCTATCGGTACGCGCGGTGGCACGTCATGCGGGCGTGTCCCCCGGCGCCCCCTATCGGCACTACGCGGACCGCGACGCGCTTGTCTCCGCGGTAGCAGCAGAGGGCTACCGCGAGCTTGCGGGCTATCTGAGCGCCGCGCACCCCTCGCCCTCGACTCCCGATGACCTTGCCGCCGTCGCCGTCGCCTACGTCCAGTTCGCGCTCGAACACCCTGCGCTTTTCCGGACAATGTTCAGCGATCCGTGTGACGGTGACAGCAGCGAACGGGTCGCGGCGACCACCGCCATCGCCGAATACGTTGGCGCGCTCGTCGGGCGGGCCTTCCCCGGCGCCGACCCGGACGCCCTGTCGACAGCCATCTGGGCCGTGGTTCACGGCCTGGCCTTCCTGCACCTCGATGGCAAGCTCGACACCTCTACGCCCAAGGTGGTCGCCGACCGGGTGCGTGCGGCCGTACTTGCCCTGGTCGCGGTGTCCCCAGCGACCTGACGCCGACTGACTATCTGGTTATTTCCCAACGGGTTTCGGAACGCGCCGTGCGCACGGGTGGCTATTGCCGAGCGCGTTTTGGATCGCGCACTGCCAACCAACCATTGCCCGAACCACCGATGTCTGTCGATGTGCAGGTTGACAACGTCGAACCTCAGCCGATGTCGCGGGAAACAAATCGCCTGCGTCGCGACGGTTGTTGAGGGTGACACCAAACAATGCGTCGTGTTGTTCGTGTCACCATCGACACCCCCGCTGGACCGATCGACGATGAAGGCCCCATTGAAAAACCAAGGAGGACAGCATGATATCACCCCATGCGACGGGCCATGCGATCACTGAGGACGGTGCAGTCTTGCGGGTCGACGTGGTGGCGGGCCAGTGGGTAGCGACCAGGTTCACGTCGAATCTTGCTGTCACCCATCGAGTTGTCGGTACGCCTGAGGCTGTGTACCAGCAGATCGTGCGGTGGTCGTCGTGAAACCACCTGCAACATCGCGGCTTGGCGGTCATCTCGCGTACGCCTATGACCTGACGCTCGATGAAGCGCGTCGGCGCACCGCCGTTCTCGAGGCAATCGGGGAGGACTGGGACCCCGTTCGAGTGCTCGCGGAGGAAGAGCGCGCGTGGGACATGCTGTATGGCGGTCTTGACGGCGACCAGCAGCGGATCTACAACGAGCTGGTCAGCGCCGGAGTACTTCCGGACCGGGCGGTGAACCGTGTTACCGATTGATCCCGATGCCGACCGCGGCCGTCGCGCCTGGCTGCCGTGCCCGTGCTGCGACCACGGCAGGCACTGCACCGAGTGCCGCAGCCCCCGCAACTGCCGGCACCACTGGCAATATCTGCTGAGCAACCGTGCCTGGGTTGTGCACCTGCAATGCGCGAGCTGCGGCTATCTGTGGACCATCGATACGTCCCGGCGTCGCCGGGCGTGGCGAACGTCCGCCTGAGTGCCACGCATCGATCTGGTTGCGCGGGCGCTGGAACAGCTTGGGGCCTGCGTGGTTTCGCGAATTGAGGTCTAGGTGCTGTCAACGTTGTCGCTGGTGCCGGATCACGCCGCGCTGTGCGCCGCCATCTCGGCGCCGATCATCGTCAAATACATCACCGACCTGCAACTGCTCGGACTGCTATGAGACCTCACCGAGCCAGTTGCGCCGGATCGAACCGGTCAACTGCGAGGCGACTGCGAGCCCGCAGTTCGTCGATCGCACTGTTCGACACCCCGAGAACGCGAATACAGGCGTCCGCGACAAGTTCCGGCAGCGATGACAGGTCGGACGATGTCGGCTTGGACCTCATGTTCACCACCGACTCAACCAACCGAAACGGCAGGTCGGTGGCCGCGTCGGGGATGCCCGTGGCAACAATGACGGCTCTGCTCGCACCCTGGTAGTGCGATCGCAACCGCTCGCGGTCGGCCCAGAACGACGCCAACCGCGCGCTGCGCAGTTCGGGCAGCAGATACAGCGCCCCCAAATTCCAGCGGCTGTGCAGCAACTGCGCCCCGTCGAACATGGCCAGCGCGTGCAGGTATTCGGTCGGAGTGAGCGCGGGCTGCGCACTCAACATCCTCGATATGAACGACAACGTTGGTGCGATGGTCTGATCGAGTAATGCCGAGAGGATCTCATCCTTGGTCTTGAAATAGTGGTACAGGGACGCCTGGCGTACGCCCACCGCCTCGGCGATGGTCCGCGTCGAGGTGCTGGCAAAGCCGCGGGTGGTGAACAGTTCACCGGCGGCGTCGAGAATTTCTTCCCGCGCGGTGGCCCCGGGGCGCCGTCGTGTCGTCAGTCGGGGCCGACCCGCGCGAGCAACCGGCATTGGGCCATGTTGACGCACACAGGCGGCCCGCGGCAGATTTTCTGATATCTGTCACATGACAGAAACACCCGACACATATCGGTTACGTGCGACCTGCGTTTGGTTACGTCGGCGATACCCATCGGCCTCGCCGGACCGGAAAACTGTCAAGTGACAGGCCGTGCGCGCTGGCCAGCCGCAACCGGCCAACAGCTGAGGATCCGCAAGGCCGGGGAGCTACTGGATGGGCAGTGCGGTATCTGAGATCAGCGCGCAGCGTGCGCCATCGGCTGCGCCTGCGGGCGAGACGCCGGTAGCGACCGTCGACGGACTGCACGTGACTTTCCGTCGTAACGGCAAGGACGTGAAGGCATTGCGCGGAGTATCCCTTCGCATCGCCGCCGGCGAAATACTCGGCTTGGTCGGCGAATCCGGTTCCGGCAAAACCGTTCTCGGGTTTAGCCTATTGGGCCTGCTGCCGCAGTCGGCGCAATTGCGGGGGACGATTCGGGTGGCCGGCTCCGACATGGTCAACGGCGGCGCGAAGACGATCCGCAAGGTCCGCCGCCTGGACCTGGGCGCGATCTTCCAGGACCCGATGACGTCGCTCAATCCGACGATGCGGATCGGCAAACAGGTGGCGGAAGCCGCGGGAAGCCACGAAGAAGCCCGCAGACTGCTCGCGGCCGTCGGCATCCCTGACCCAGCGCGGCGGATGCGGGCATACCCGCACGAATTGTCGGGCGGCCTTCGGCAGCGCGTCATGATTGCCATCGCGATC